>Ga0126381_100007547_pt1 | contig 12113 bp, 10 predicted proteins | sample PanSoiMetPlot_28_FD_96465 | JGI IMG/M metagenome (GOLD analysis project Ga0126381, IMG submission 96465) | Tropical forest soil microbial communities from Panama - MetaG Plot_28 | ecosystem: Environmental > Terrestrial > Soil > Tropical forest > Bulk soil | place: Panama | collected 2016-02-17
AACTCACCGTCTTGACACTCCAACCCGCACAGCCTCACACCAACGCGTCGTTCATCCTCCCCGTCAACTGGTGGAACAATGGCGAGTTTAAAGACCAGCTCAATATGGACACGATGCGGTTCACGACGCTGGCCGAGATGTTTGCTGCGGATGTTTCCAGGCCGAGAGCGCGCGAGTACGTCTCGGCGGATGGAAGTGTAGTTTTGCCCGCAGGCCGCGTCTTCCAGCAAGGCCCCGCGACCGATAGCTCCGGCTGGCGCTTCAGTGACAACCTCGACACTTACGGTTTTCTCACAGCACAGCCCGGCCAGCGCATCTATATCACCAGCGAATCGGAAGACATCACATACAACGCCAAGGTGAACCCTGGCGGCACGCTTACAGACGTCAAGCCCTTCGCGCAGCGCGGCGGCGAAAGTGTCGCCGTCGATCGTAACAGCAATGTCTATGTCGCCAACGGCCAGATTTTCGTCTACTCGCGGGAAGGCAGGCAGATCGCGCAGATCGACGTCCCTGCACGCCCGTTGCAACTCGTTTTCGGAGGAGCAGATCGCAAAACGCTTTTCATCCTCACGCACCGCGCGCTCTTCGCGGCGCAAGTGCGCTGATTCACTCTCGAGGAACGCTTCCCGAGCAATCTGCCCAGAAAACTATCGGGAAAAAATCCCGAAGGCAGGCTGCCCTGCCTTCGGAGTATCGCACTGCAGATTGAAGCTCTTTACTACTGGTGCACGCAACTACCCACCTGATCTCCAATAGCTAAATGCGCCGGCACTGCACTCAGATCAATCGAGATATCATGGCCGTTGTGACACATGGTTAATTTCTGAAGCGTGCCCGCGAATGTAATGACTGAGAACGAAGGCACAGTGTACGTAAATGTCCCGTGGTTCACTTCCAACGGAGACTGCTGCTCAAGAGCCTGCGTTGCCGAGGTGATCCAGGGTGTCAGAGATCCCGTGATGATGCCGTTGATAGTGAACGACTGCGTGACTGGCAGCGTGGTATCGTTGACAGCCACCATCGCGAACCTGCCGGAGTTCGGGTCCATGAACGCAGACAAACCCAACGGACTGCTGTTGAACGGCACATCAATACGGATATCGCCAGGACGGATGAATTTGCTGAATTGCCCCATAACGTACGCGCGCGGCTGCAGGATGCCCGCCGCGTTTAGAAGACCGTTCGCATTACCGATCGTTTTCCACCAGATGTAAGCGCTCATGTTGCCGACCGTCAGGGTACTGCTGATCTGCTGACCCGTATCGACGGCTGAATTGATCGTCTGGTTGTTTACCAGGTACTCAGTCATCCAGGTGTGTTTCCCGAGCGCGTGGGCCAAGGGGTAGTCCTGGATTCCTGCACCGTAGAGGTGTCCGCCAATATACGCCACATTGGCGGCAGCCACGGGATCCATCAGTGTTGGATTGGAGAGAGTCTGATCGTAGTGGAAAGACTCTGGCATCAGCATGGGTGTTTTCACGCCGCTCGCAAAATTGTCGAAGAAAGTATCGAGTTGGGTCGCATTCCACCGGCACGATTCGTAGGTCGCAGTAAAGTCTGGCTCGTTTTGTAGCGAGAGCACATCGACGGGCGCCCCGTCGGAGGCCATCGTGTCGGTGAAGGTATTGAAGTACGCCACCAGATTCGGATATTGCGACGGAATCACCGAACCGCCATTTACCGTGCTGTTGTTGTCTTTCATCGAAGCCGGAGGCGTCCAAGGTGTCGCTAAGATTCGTGCTCCTCGCTGCTTCGCTTTCTGGCCGTCCAAAATTGCGTCGGTCCAATTCATATCCGGGGCAATTCGCAGGCGGATGAGGGTGAGCCCCATCTGGTTGGGACCTGTGCCGTATAGCGCATCCATGTTGGCATCGGTCAGCGGATCGAGACCTGCATCAAGAAATACTGCTCCGGCGCCAAAGCCATCGATGGTCTGATGAATCACCGCACCATCGATCGTAGCCTCCGTGGGTGGAACCGGGTTTGTGTTGATCACTCCGTCGACGGCAATACCGAAGTCACGGGCGCTGGTTCCATTGATCCAAGCTTGATTGCGATAGGCGGCGCCTCCCGAATATGTGTCGGTGATGGTGCGAAACCAATTCATGGGCTTCGTTCCGCTCACTCCGTCCAGTTCAAAGGCGTACATGTGCCCAGCGATCAGCAGCGCCTGATCGCTTCCATCGAAGTCGAGCCGAAGCAATCCGTTCGCTTGCGGCGTATAGCTGATGGGAAGGCCTTTGCCTCCGCCGAACAAGCTCAGGTTCGGCGAGTAGGAACTGGGATTGGGTGCGATTTGCCCTCCGAGATCGTAAAGGTTGAGTGTGATTGTCGCCGTCTCCGATGTTCCGGTGCCACCTCCAACGTATAAGTAGACAGTTTGGAGCGAATAGTTGTTGGGCCCAGGTACGGTGAACGTCTCCGCGATGCTGGTAGCGGCAGCGAAGCTCTCGCCAACGGGTAATTGCGAACTGGGGTTGCTTACGGTCTGGATGAGGGGAGTGTCTGGCCAGCTGGTGGCGCCTGGCCCGGTGTTTTGAGTGACAGTAACATTCGCGAAAGCAGGCGTTGCCGCGAGCCCGATCAGGAGGGCAAAGACGCTATTGCGTTTCGATCTCATACTTCTCCTCTCATCGCAGGTCATGGTGTCTGTTCTCCAATGCGAAGTCAGGGATTTCTGTCGTGTATCTCGTCCTGGGGTTCAGTTCCAAAATGTAGTCAGTCAAGGATCTACATGTGAAATCGCGGGGAAGAGTCATGGTTGGCCAAACCTCATCAGAGATGACTACGACGTGACTCCTGACCGACAAAGTTCGCGTCACGAACTAACCCGCCGCGATAGTATGCGTTACGGTCTCGAGCTGTCAAGACTTCCTCAGGCGCTCCATTACAAAATTTCTCTCATGCTGATTCGTGATCAAGGGAAGATCAGATCTGACAACTCGAGATCAGACTCGTATATTTCATGTCGCAAACTAAACCGGGCGGTAGCCAGTAATCCAATACCGCACTCCCCAACCCTCGGCAGCTGTAGGTTGTCAAAAATCCTGATGAATCGAGTTGTGCAGAGCCGTGGCCCGCGCGCGCCGTGCTTATCAACAACAGAAACATCTCCGAGGTCTGCGCACTCACCACCCAGAACTGCAAGCAACTCCCTAAGCACCTGCTCCATCAAAAACCCCGTTTAAGATGGTCGGGTGCGCAAATTCCTGTTGCTGGTCAATCCACTCTTCGAGTCTCACGCCGGGCGACATCTCTCTCGCATCCAGCGCGTCTTTCAGGATGCCGGAGTCGAAGTAGAGACATTGGAGTCTGGTGCAAACCGCGCCGCCAGCTCCAAGGCCCGACGCGCAGCGGAGCAAGGCATGGATGCCGTCATCGTTTGCGGCGGCGATGGTACGGTCTTCGATGCCTTGCAAGGTCTCGCCGGATCAGATGTCCCCCTTGGCATCTGTCCCTTTGGAACAGGAAATATCCTCGCGCAAAACCTGAACATCCCCAGAGATCCAGTCGCAGCCGCCCGCTGGCTGCTAGCCGCAAAACCGCACCTGGTGCCCCTGGGAAAAATCACCTGCTGCGCCCCCGACGGCAAACAAACCTGGTTCTTCGCCTCCGCGGCGGGCATGGGCACGCACGCCGCAATGATGGAGAAGGCCCGACGCTTTCACAAAGACCGGACCGGACGCTCCGCCTACTTCGTCGCCGGGCTCAAGCTACTCGTCTCTCATCGAATCCAGCCATTCGATCTGGAGATCACGACTTTGGAGGGAAAGACCCAGCACAGAAGAGCCTCCGAGATGATCGCCGTCCGAGTGGCAAAACTGAACCTCTGGCGGCCTGGAGGCGGCCTCGACCTTCCATTTCTCCGTCTCGCCAGCGTCGAAGGCACATCGCGCTTCCGTATTGCGCACGCATCGTTTCAGGCATTGTTCCTCGGAGAAGGCCGCCGTGATCGCCCACCGAGCCAACACGCCTCAGCTCGCTACGAAGACGTCCTGCGCGTCGAGTGCCGCCCCATTCGCGGCCTCAACTACGAAGTACCGATTCCTGTCGAAGCAGATGGGGAAATCCTGGGATCTTCGTGCGCCACAATCGAAATGGCCGGCCTCAACCTCAAGCTCTTGTCATGCTAACCACAATCCCACTCCTCCTAGCCGAACCTGAAGGTCTACGCCTGCTAGTGCGTCCGGACCCATGCTATCTTCAAGCCGAACGTGCAGAGTGATGGCCTAGCCCGCAAGTTCGAGTACTGGCTCCACAATCGAGCACGAGTCCGCTTCGTCCGAATCTGTAGCTTCGATCGCTTGCGGCAGGGTATTTCTGAGCAACTGCGGCGTCACACAAAAAAAATTGAGGGTGGGACCGAACTGCGATCCCACTCAAGAGAGTTAACCCGAACTACCTGATTGGCTAGAGGCTCAAAGCGCCACAGTCACCGCCTTTGTCTCGGTGTAGTTGTTCAGCACGTCTTCGCCCATCTCGCGGCCCCAGCCCGACTGCTTGTATCCGCCGAAGGGCAGGGAAGCGTCGAAGACGTTGTGGCAGTTTACCCACACCGTGCCGGCGCGGAGACCGCGCGCCACTTTGTGCGCGAGGCGCAGGTCCTGTGTCCACACCGAAGCGGCCAGACCATAAACGGTGTCGTTTGCACGCTGGACAATGGCATCGATTTCCTTGTCGTTGAAGGGAACCGCGCAGACCACCGGTCCGAAGATCTCCTCCTGCACCACCTTCATGTTGTTGTTGGTATTGGTCAGCACCGTGGGCCGCACAAAGTAGCCGCGGTCAGCAGCCCCACCCGGGCCGCCGGCTGCAACTTTCGCGCCGTTGGAGAGACCCGAGTCAATGTATCCGAGCACCTTGCGATACTGTTCCTCGCTGACCAGGGGGCCCATCTGACACGATGGATCCATGCCTGGAGCCAGCTTGATGTTCGAGGCGACCTTGCTGACGCCCTCCACCACGTGATCAAACACCTTCTCATGGATGAAGAGGCGCGATCCAGCACAGCAACACTGCCCATGGTTGAAGAAGATGGCGCTCGCCGTCCCCGAGATTGCGTGCTTGATGTCCGCATCCGGAAACACGATCGCCGGTGATTTCCCGCCGAGTTCCAGGGTGACCTTCTTCAGATTGCCGGTCGCAGCCTGCACAATCAGCTTGCCCACTTCCGTTGATCCGGTGAACGCTACCTTGTCCACCTGGTCATGCGCGGCCAGCGGTGCGCCTGCGCCTTCTCCGTAGCCAGTAAGAATGTTCACCACACCCGGCGGAAAGCCTGCCTCGTCAATGAGTTGCGCGAGACGCAGACCCGAGAGCGGCGTCTGCTCGGCGAGCTTCAGCACGATCGTACAGCCACAGGTCAGCGCCGGGGCCAGCTTCCACGCCGCCATCAGGAGCGGGAAGTTCCACGGGATGATCTGCGCCACCACCCCGATGGGCTCGCGCAGCGTGTAGGAGTGAAAGTTGTGGCCTGCGGATAGCGGCAGCGTCTTGCCAGAAATCTTCGTCGCCCAACCGGCCATGTAGCGGAACATATCCACAGTCAGGGGTACGTCGGCAACCCGTGCAACCGAAAGGGGCTTTCCGTTATCGATCGATTCCAACTCGGCAAACTCTTCGAGGTTCCGCTCAATCAAGTCGCCGAGTTTCCATAGAATGCGCCCGCGTTCGGAAGGCGACATGCGCGGCCACGGGCCCTCGTCGAAGGCGTGGCGCGCGGCGCGGACCGCGCGATCGACATCTTCTGCTTCGGCCTCAGGCACGTGCGTGATCACCTCGCCGGTGGCCGGGTTGTAGACGGGAAAAATCCGAGCGGAGGCGGCGGAGACAAAACGCCCACCGATGAGCATGCAGTGATTGCTTTGGACAAAGTCGGCGGTACGGCTGCTGACGCGGGGGTCGATGGTGAGGGTAGCCATATTATGTGACCTCTCTGTGCATTCGGTCGCAGCTGAGGCGAAGAGAACACCTGGAAGTCACTCCAACGCCAAGGACAAGACCAGGAAGACCGGAATTTGCACCCACGAACACTACCACCGCCGCCTGTGGATTGACCAGTAGCTTGATCGCGGCCCTAACCACGAAATGCAAGTCGATTTCTGGCGTTCGCCAACATCTCAGCGCTGACCAACTCAGTGTCCACGGGTGATCCAAGTAATGAAAACCAATTCAAGAGGAAGCATGGCAACGACGTGGGTCGTTCTGCTTGGTGAGTGCTTTAGCTGATTCGAAGAGGTTCGTGGGCCGCGATCGATCGGCAATTAGTTTTCGGCAGATGTGGCAGCATCTTTGAGTTCGATCGAACCCTCTTTCAGCGAGGTACCGGTGATTTGCCTTGCGCGGGCAGCGTGGAGGTACCAGAGGAGGCGGGCTCCAGCGGATTCGGGAGCGAGGCCGCCATAGCGGATGTTGGATAAGCAGTTGCGGTCGGCGTCGGTGCGGCTGGGGTGAGGATGCCAGGTGAGATAGGCTCCGAGGCTGTCGGGCGAGGAGAGGCCGGGACGTTCACCGATGAGGACGAGACTGAGGCTGGCCCCGAGATGGAAACCAATAGGGTCGCCGACCGCGACCCTCCCTTGCCGTACCAGAGTGAGTGGGGCGATGGTCCAGCCTGCGATGAGGAGCTGCGGGAGAAGATGTGCAAGCAGCGGAATAGCATTGCGCTCGACGGCCAGAGCGGAAAGGCCATCGGCGATGATGATTGCGAGATCATAGCTGGCGGACTGAAGCTGGGCAACAGAGTCAGGGGCGAGTGTCCGGCCAAGAATGGGTTGGCGAAGATAGGTAGCACGGTCGCGGGCATTGGTCTGAAGCTGGAGAACCGGAATGGAGGCTTCAGCGAGGATGGGGAGTTCGTTGACGAGGCGATTTGCGAAGGTGGGAAGGTGAAACAGAGCGTGTACGGCGTCGCGCGCCTGAGCGTGCGCGAGCTGGAAATTGAGCACTTCAGTTGTGGCAATGCTATGGCCGATCGTAGGCAGGGAGACTCGGGCCGGAGTGAAGTCGCGGAGGCTGAGACGGGGATTTGAGATGAGATCGGACATGGTGTTGGTCAATTCTCAGGGGGTAGTTGCATTTGAGTTGGCAGTGAGAGCTGGCTGGGCATGTCGCTTCTGAGCCAGGCTTCGAACTCCGGAGCTGGACGCAGGCCGAGAGTGGAGCGAAGGTAAAGGGCATCGTGGAAGGAGGTGCTCTGGTACTGGAGCATGACGTCGTCGGCTCCTGGAACGCCCATAATGTAGTTGACCCCGGCCGAACCAAGGAGAGTGAGGAGCGTGTCCATGTCGTCCTGGTCGGCTTCAGCGTGATTGGTGTAGCAGACGTCGCAGCCCATCGGCAGGCCGAGAAGTTTGCCGCAGAAGTGGTCTTCAAGGCCCGCGCGAAGGATCTGTTTGCCATCGTAAAGGTACTCTGGACCGATGAAACCGACGACCGTGTTGACGAGCATCGGCGAGAAGCGGCGTGCGACGGCGTAAGCGCGGGCCTCACATGTCTGCTGGTCGACACCATGGTGGGCGTTTGCGGAGAGCGCGCTGCCCTGGCCGGTTTCAAAATACATGACGTTATGACCCACGGTGCCTCGGTGGAGTTCGCGGGCTGCGTGGTGAGCTTCATCAAGGAGAGCAAGGTTAATGCCGAAGGAAGTGTTGGCGAGCTCGGTGCCGGCGATAGACTGGAAGACGAGATCAATGGGTGCGCCTTGTTCGAGCGCAGCAAGCTGGGTGGTGATATGGGCGAGGACGCAACTCTGTGTCGGAATGGCGTAGCGTTCGCGCACAGAGTCGATGAGCTGGAGGAGGCTTGTGGTCGTGCCGACGTTGTCGGCGGCGGGGTTGATCCCGATCACAGCGTCGCCGGAGCCGAGAAGTAGACCATCGATGATCGCCGCGGCGATGCCGATGGGATCGTCGGTGGGGTGATTGGGCTGGAGGCGGGTGGAGAGACGTCCGGGCAGACCGACGGTTGTGCGGAATCCGGTGACGACGCGAATCTTCCGCGCGACGGCGATGAGGTCTTGTACGCGCATGAGCTTAGAGACTGCGGCGGCCATCTCGGGAGTTAAACCGGGGGCGAGAGCGGTGAGGCATTCAGTGGTGGTGTCGTAGGAGAGTAGCTTGTCGCGGAGACCGCCAACGGTAAGACTGGCGATGGGAGCGAAGGCGGAGGGGGTATGGGAGTCGACGATAAGGCGGGTGACCTCGTCGGTTTCGTAGGGGACGACCGCTTCGTTGAGAAAGGCGGTGAGGGGCAAATCGGCGAGGGTCATCTGGGCGGCGACGCGCTCGACAGAACTATGCGCGGCAATGCCTGCGAGTTCGTCGCCAACACGCGCGGGTGTCGCTTTGGCAAGCACGTCCTTGAGGTCACGGAACGTATAGCGAACACCGTCAATGGTGTGGTGCAGAGGCACAAGTTTTCCCGGCGGGTGATGGACTGCTGGGTGCAGTCTATCAATGACCGGTGGCCTTGCGATGCATGCCGTCGATTGACCTTGGGCGAATGACCTGAGGACCACCTGTGTCGGGCCTAGCACTTTTTGACGAGTGGCATACAAAACAAAGGCGATGGAGGTTATCACTCATCTGCTAGGTATACATGGTGCGATCTGCATGCCGCCGATCCGTGCCTTCAGCTGTCTACGTCGCCAACGATGTTGCACATGGTCTGTAATAGATAGTGCTCGGTTCCAAGAGCGATCACAGCCTTTGAACAGCGCTTGCGATGGCGCCGATAGAGACCGCCAACATTACGTGTGCGGGAAAATTCTTTGGTTGATGATGCAAATGAAAAAGTAGGTCACTTGTGGTGAACCTAAATAGTGAGATTTTGAACCCAATTGCTCGCAACGTCTCGCGAGCCGAAGCTCTAAAGGAAGAAGTCGCGCACATTCTAAATGGTTTGGCAGCGTCGAAGCCCCAGGAGGCTGTCAAGGAAACATCCTCTGTCAAAGTGTCAGGGCCTAATATGAGGTTGCTCATAGGACCCTCGCAAACCTTCGTGAGAAGTCTCATCGCAGTGCTGTTTCATTCTGAAGCCAAATCTCATGTTGGAACAGGGGCAGTTGTCGAACCTGGTCGCGGCTCATCCCCTTTGCCATGACTGAGACGTGCTCTTGCTGTTGGCGGCAGCTCTCAGAAGTCACTCGGCAGGAGTATGATCTGTGGGTCGGTTGGTAGGGTTCATCGGTTTGCTTGCAGGTCCGGGCAAATGAGCTAAGAGTTCGCGATCTCGTAATTTCAGCCCGATTCAATCGGAATCTTCATATCGAAGGAGATCGCCTCTCCGAAAGGTGGGCAGCCTCCGGGCGATTCAAAGAGAGTGATCTGCCAGAGGATCATATTCTCGCGATGGCTCGCGATCGCGCGAGTAACTCGATTAGCAAATTGAGTCAATGGTCAATGTTGCACCAGCGGGGCCGCTCAGCACATCGACAACCAGTTCTAAGATATCGCCAATACCTTCGTCCGATTGTTCACCACTAACGCCTCTGATGTAATCCGAATCGAACGATCTAATCGGGATTTGCGCAGAGGGATAAGGAGAGGAAACATGAAAATTCTGCAGGTGCTAACGTCGCACGATCAGCTAGGCAATACTGGCCGCAAAACCGGCTTCTGGCTGGAAGAAGGTGCGGCTCCTTACTTCGTTTTCAGAGACGCTGGTGTCGAACTGACGCTCGCCTCTCCGAAAGGCGGGCAGCCTCCGATCGATCCAAAGAGCGATCTGCCAGAGAATCAGACTCCTGCGATGGCTCGCTTTAAGCAAGACGCGGCAGCATTGAAAGCCTTTGCCAACACGGTCAAGCTTGAGACCGTAAAGGCAGACGACTACGACACCATTTTTTATACAGGCGGGCACGGCCCCATGTGGGATCTCGCGGAGAGCCCTGTGTCCATCGCTCTTCTCGAAGCGTTTTACAACTCCGGCAAGCCAATCGCCTTGGTCTGCCATTCGCCCGGAGTGCTTCACCATGTGAAATACAAGGGCGCTCCGCTTGTGCAAGGAAAACAGGTGACTGGCTTTACCAATGGCGAGGAAGCAGAGGTACAGCTCACCCACGTCGTTCCATTCCTCGTAGAAGATGAACTGCTGCGGCTTGGTGCCATCTTTGAAAAGAAGGCGAACTGGCAGCCTTTTACCATCACTGACGGCCGTCTCATTACCGGACAGAATCCCGCATCATCGACCGGTACGGCGCAAGCGCTCATGAAAATTGTTGCTGCTGCGCCAGTGGCTGCTTAGGCGTCTGACAATCTGCGAGCCTATCGGTTCGCCTTCGCCGTGTGCTACGGGCCAAGGTAACTTGTTGCTGCCTTGGCCGTAGCTTCTTGCGGAGGTTTTCCTCTAGAAATGCACTAGGAAGGGTGGAAACCGCCATCGCACAAAGCAGCAGGCTCTGCCTTTCTGATTGAATCGGAACAGCATTGGGAGTCGAACCATATGTCCGAAAAGAAACGAGTGGTTGCCGCTACTCCGCCAAATCCCCTCGATATTGTGCCGGAAAAAATTCCGTTCGATGTACCTTATGGCTCTCCAATATCACTCGAATGCGCCCAAGCCGCCATCAATGCCGTGGTGGCAGAGGCTAAGAAACGCGATTGGAAGATGAACGTTGCTGTGGTCGACTCCGGAGGAAACCTCGTTGCCTTCCAGCGGATGGATGGCGCGATGCTTGCTTCAATTCAGATCGCCGAGCACAAGGCGCGAGCGGCCGCGATCTTCCCCCGCGAAACCAAGGTCTTCAAGAGCAGCTACCCAGGTCAGCAATCTGAATTACTTGATGACATTGGATGGGTCCTTGCGTCGCGCGGCGGCATTCCACTGATCGAGCGCGGTAAGCTGATCGGCGCGATCGGATGCTCGGGGTACCGATTCGCAGGATGAGATCGTCTGCAGGGCAGGCGTAGCCATCATTAAGTAGTGCCGCGACGCATCGCCTGTCTAGAACTCGTGTGTGCCGGAATTTCGTGGATTTCGCCGGAGAAGGCCAGACAAAAGGAGGTGCCGATGTCAGAACAAGCGGCGTACAAGCAAGAAGCCCTGAAAGAACCAGTGCGTCCCCATCAGCCGGGCCAGGCGGCCTTCCGAGCCATACTGGCCGAAGACATTGAGTGGAAGCCGTTCCCCGCGTTCCCGCCGGAGGCACGCCTGGCAGTTCTGATCGGCCACCCCTCGGAGCAGGGACCGTACATGGTCAGGGTCAAACTGCCCCATGGCGTGAAACTGATGCCGCACCGTCACCCCGAAGATCGCATCTATACGGTCATGTCCGGGGTCTTTTACATCGGCCTTGGCGACAAATTCGACGCTGACAAACTGCATCCGTACCCGCCCGGCGCTGTGATCGTTCTACCCGGCAACACATGGCATTTTCACTGGGCGAAGACCAGCGAGTACATCACGCAGGTGACGGCGATTGGGCCGTTGGGCATGGAGTACTCCAATTCGAAGGACGATCCGCGAAATCAGAGTTCCGGCGCATGACGATACAGCTTCCCTCGGCAATCTGGATTAAAGTGTTCTGCATTTCTACGACACATTGGAGTCCGCAATGCTCATTGCCAGGATTGAGACCTTTCCGTTGCGCATTCCCTTCTAACCAAATACTCATGCTGCGGCCTCGGCCTGGGGAGATAAAGGCTTGCCCGCTGCAGACTCGTTGCTCGTCAAGGTGATCACCGACCAAGGGTTAGAAGGCTGGGGCGAGACTTTCGGTTTTCGTGCGGTCTCCACAGCGCAATTGGCAATCGATGAACTGATCGCGCCACTTTGCATTGGGCGCGACGCTAAGCAGATTGGCTCACTCATGCTGTTTGCAGGCTCCTCGGCGGCGGAACTGCTGATCTGAATTGCTACGCCTGCCTGATTCGCTACTCTGATCCTAGCCTGGTGCGAGCAAACGTTCGTCGTGCAATTGACTCCGAGTTTCGTAGCCTGAAGCTTCACGAAATCGAGCTGCCGGCGGGGGGGGCCGCTCGGGACGAGGCTGGCCCTGACGTCGAGTTAACCCTCGATGTGAATTGTCCTTGGACTCTGCTCGAAGCACGAGCGAAAGCGGAAGAGCTAAAAGAAATCCGATTGAAGTGCCTGGAGGAGCCCCTCTGGAC
>Ga0126381_100007548_pt1 | contig 12112 bp, 13 predicted proteins | sample PanSoiMetPlot_28_FD_96465 | JGI IMG/M metagenome (GOLD analysis project Ga0126381, IMG submission 96465) | Tropical forest soil microbial communities from Panama - MetaG Plot_28 | ecosystem: Environmental > Terrestrial > Soil > Tropical forest > Bulk soil | place: Panama | collected 2016-02-17
GAATTTCCGTAGGGCGGAAGCTTGGAAATATCAGTGCGCACGACAACCGATCTTACAGGTGATTTTCCGACGGCCAAGGGCCCAACCCGTGCGGCGGATAGGGTCCCCGGAACAGCACGTTGCGACGGTAACGCTGCCAACAGACGCAGAAACTGACGGCGTAGGAGTTTTCATGGTCATGTATTTGCCCCCAAACGACGGCGCATGCAGATGACATCGCCACTGCCGCTTAATCGGAGGTCTCGTTTTACAGCAAGGGAACGAAACTAAACCAGTTCCCATTGGTCTAACATGGGAGCACGGCGACCGCAATTGGCACGTTTCGCGCTTCCCAATCGGGGGTTCACTGGAACACGTTTGGTTCCCCCGACGCTAGCCGGACTTGGGCAAAATCTGACCCAACTGAGAACATTTGCCCACTGCCGAATGGGTGACAGGGCTTTCAGCCAGTTCGATGACTTATCCGCGTGGTAGGAGTAACATCGTCTGGGGTGCCCAGCGGCAAAGCCGAAGGACTTGTCGGCGAGTCGTAGTGAGCGGAGTGTTGGCGTTGCAGCCCTCTTTCAAGTCTACGATGGCCGGGCGAAGATTGAGTGCCCCTGGTCCCACTCATTTCGCGCGGCAATCGACCGATGGGGAGCGTCGCGCCAGCAAACCATACACGCAGACACACGACAACGGCGGCATCGGGATGCCGTGTTCGCCTCAAAGTCAATCGGAACAACGAACCGCGGCGCGACGCGACGGATGTATCGCGAGCCCCAGAGCGATACTTGCCCTCACCTTGACCTCCTTCCATCAGGCAAGGGGAGCGACGAGTGGGGCGAGCGGGGGTCGCACCTTTGGACGGAAGGTCTTCAGCTCTCAAGCTTACCTCGACAGCAGTTGTCATGTCGAGTTCGGGTACTTCGATCCGCGCGGTTCTTGGGTCTCCGGAACAACGCACGTGTTGGCGTGCATCCGGTGTTGGTGTTTGTTCGATAAAGAGCCGACGAGAAGCAGTCCTGCGACCGACGCGACAACCAGGGCGGCGCCGGCGAGCATGCGCGCAGTCGGATGTTCACCCAGGACGAGCCATCCCAGAAGCAGGGCGACGACCGGGTTCACAAAGGTGTAGGTGGAAACGACCGTTGGGCTTATATGTTTGAGCAGCCATATGTATGCCGCAAAGCCCAACACCGTTCCGGCGATGACCAGGTAGAGCCACGCGCCGAAGGACGCCAGCGAAATTCCGCCAACATCGAACGAGCGAAGCTCCCCAAAAGCGATGCTTAGCGCCAAGAGCACCAGGCCGCCTGTGACAAGCTCCATGCCGGACAGGGCAATCCGGGACGAGGACCCCGCGTAGGCCTCCGAGAGAATCGTGCCGATCGCCCAGGATGCGGACGCACCGAGCAAGAGAACGATGTCGGCGATGTCCGGCCCAGACAAGTTCGGTCCGATCTGTTGCCAAGCGATCAGGCCGACGCCGGCTATGCCGGGCGTTAGGACCGCGAGGTTCTTCAATGCCGGCTTGCTGCCGGGCAGCAGGGTTTTGGCGATCACGATCCAGAACGGGATCGTAGCCAGCAGCACGGCCGCAAGGCCGGAAGGCACGCGCTGCTGCGCATGGGCGAGCACTCCATGGCAACCGACGAAGAACAGCACTCCGCACGCAGTCGCAAAGGCCCAGGTCCGAGGCGATCCGGTTGGACGGCCGGCAAGTTTGACGCATGCAAGCAGGATCAAACCGCCTGCGATCGATCTTGTGGCCATTAGCATCAACGGCGGTATCGAGCGAAGCGACACGGCAACGGCCAGGTAGGTCGCTCCCCAAAGCACATAGATCGCAGCGAACGCGGCAAATATCCCGATATGCGGCCTTGAAATCCGTGTCACCTGTTATAACCTCTTAAACGGTTATATTCAGGGTCAATCCAGCAACGCGGCTTAAGTTCCATGGGTTCGGACACCCGACGCACGCGCGGAAACGCAAAAAGAGACCTCGAGACCGAGCCTCACGCCATCCGGTTCGTGAATACCGTGGCATGGCGGCTCAGGGAGTCTCCGGAGGAGCGGCTTAGTTCCGCGGAGGCGCTGCTCGAATGGCTCGGCGCGAACGGGATCGGCGATAAAAAGGTCCTCGAGGAATTGTCAGAGGCCTGGCGCAGCCGACCCGCGGAGGGCGCCACATTCTACGAGATGGCCATTCGGCTCAGGGAAGCCATCTACGATATCTTGGTTGCGAACATGCGCGGCATAGAGCCCCTGCAGTCCACATTGGCGCTCTTCAACGAGCTCCTCACGAGCCCACGTCCGGGCCTGCGCTTGGAATGGGATCGCAACGCACTGGTTTGGCGCATGCGCCATGAGCGGGCCAACCCGTTCGACCTGCTGGGGCCGATCGCCTTCTCGGCCAGCGAATTGATGACGGGGATCAAAGCGGAGAAGGTTCGCCAATGTGAGGACGACCGGGGTTGCGGCTGGCTATTCGTCGATGGGAGCCGCGCCCAGCGGCGGCGCTGGTGCTCCATGGGCGATTGCGGAAACCGAGCCAAGGCGCGCAGGCATTACCGAAGGGTGCGATCGCCGTTCATGTAATGCTTTCAAGGCACGTGATGCAGAACGTCTCGTTTGGAAGCGCGATCCTCGAAATGACGTGGCAGCGCGTGAGTATGGATTTGGCACTTGTCACCGCTCCGGATCGAAGGATCCGGAGCGCGCCTTCGCAGCGTGTCGCTCGGGGCCTCACGGCACCAAACTGACCCAAATGCGACATTGCCGACCCGTCACTCGATCACCTCATCGGCGCGGGCAAGTAGCGAAGGCGGGACCGTCAGGCCCAAGGCTTTTGCGGTCTTGAGATTGATAACCAGTTCAACTCTTGTGCTTTGTTGGATGGGGAGATCGGCCGGCCTGGCGCCCTTGAGAATCTTTCCAGCTTGAATGCCGATTTGGCGATATAGGTACCCTAATTGGGTCCCATAGCTTATCAGGCCGCCGATGTCGACGCACTCCCGGAATGGATATATGGCAGGCATCGCGTGCCGCGCTGTCAGTGCAACAAGCTGATGACACCGACCACGCAAGTACGGATCCGGCATGACGAGCAGCGCATCGGCCTTTATGGTCGCGAAAGCGCTGTCAAGCTCATTTTCAGTACTGGCCGTTAATACCTCCAACCGTCGCCCGAGAACCTCAGCTGCTCGTTGTGTTTCGGGAACGTCGGCTCGGATGTTTGGATTGCCGGGGTTTACAAGCAAAGAAATAGTTCTCGCGGTAGGCACTAATTCAAGCAGGTGTTCCAAGCGCTTTGGTCCTAGAATGCTGACTAAAATGCTCACTCCAGTAAGATTGCCGCTGGGTCGGCTGAAACTTTCGACGAGACCCATCTTAACCGGATCGGCACCGGTCACGAAGACAATCGGGACGGTTTTTGTTGCCCCCTTTGCCGCCGCTGCCGCGGGAGCGTCGAGGCATGCAAGCAAGGCAACATCACGTCCGAGAAGTTCGGCCGCAAGCGACGGCAGGAGATCGTAGTGGCCGTCTGCCCAGCGGTATTCTATCGTTACATTTCGAGCTTCGATAAAACCCGTGTCGTTCAAGCCTTTGACGAAAACCGCCGCACCGGGTCCATCTGCTTCTTCCGATCCGCCGCCGAGGATACCAATCCGTCGCGGCGGCTCTGCCGCGCGTGCCACGAGCATCCATGCGGTGGCGCCTGCGAGAACCGTAATAAAATCCCGCCGCCTTGAATGTCGGGAAAGGAGCAAGCTGACGGGTGACGGGGGTCGATTCACGAGATCTAGCCGCTTCATTCGATCACCTCGTCGGCTGCCGACCTGCGGGTGTTCCCTTGGAGCGCCATGTTAACATCGATCAGACGGGAGGGGCGTTCGAAGCTTTACAGGCGATCCCACCATATCGGCCCGGGAGCCGAGGTTTTCGCCCCATCTGTATGACGGATGCGCGTCTCTCGGGGCGTGCTCTGCCGTAATTCTACGGTAACTACGACGAGCAAGAGTGGTCGCGGCAACGTGGCCGCGCGCGCCGCCGCAGCACATCAGGCTGTCGCGCGCATCTCTTAGTGAATGTCTGAAGCTAGTACGATTTCGCGCATTCGCTCGGCGGTACTTTTGGTGACCAGCAGATACCGCATTTTGTGACGTCGTTGACCGACCCTTCCCTTACTACAAATCACTCGTTGAGCATTAAAAGCATGGCAATTCAAGAGAGTGCAATCCGGCTGCGCACGCGGCTACGCAAGGGCTCTTGCTGCAATATCGACAGAGGTTGAACAAGGTGAAATACCTCCGCCATCAGGCGCCGGACCTCCGAATCTTCCGACGCAAGCCTGTCTAACGCGGCGAAGTAGCGTGCCCGCTCTTCAATTCCGGGTGGGCGTCTACCGCGGGTTTGAGGGAATGCGAAGTCGAAGCCGGCGCCAAGGTTCCAAGGTGTGCTATTAAAGTTGGCCGCTTTAGGAAAGAATGAGGAGGCGACCGTGGTCACCTCCAGGGATTGCTTCGCATATTCAGACAGAATCTCTTGCAAGATTATCGCTTGCTTCGCCGCCGCGCTCATTCCTTGTGCATAGATTGGATTGAAGTGGCACAGAGCGTCGCCGATCACTAAAAAGCCTTCCGGGCAGGGGTTCATCCGCTCGTAATGACGTTGCACGCTGCTAGCGAATCGTTGGTGCGCAATTGGGGTGAGCTGCTCGCTATTCTTGATGATCCGATACGCCAGGTCCGAGTGAAGTTCCTTGGCAAATGCTAGAAACCCTTCCTTGTCAGTCGGGGGAAAATCGCCAAACCGACCGATTAGGCTTACCAGTAGCGTTCCATTTTCAATTGTAATGACGTACCCGCGGCGAGTGAAATGAGGCGCCGGACCGGTAATGAAAATCAAAGGTTCGCTGGCAAACGAATCCGGTCTGCGGAAATTGGCAGTGCTGTAAGCAGTGTCCAGGCCGATCGCAGTTTGCTCCGGCGGGGAATATCCGGCGGAGGCGAGCCATCGTCGAGCCCTGTGCCCTCGGCCGGTCGCATCGACCACCAACTCCGCCTCGATCGCTCGCTCGTCGGCGCTCCGAACGCCCCGAACTCTACCATCGCGACATATCAATTCTCGAACCGCGGCCCCATACTCAATTCGGATGTTCGAGGTTGCGGTTGTGTGCCGGCGAATGACAAATTCAAGGAGTCCACGACTCGCGCAGTAGCCCTCCAAATCGGAATCAATGGGTGTCCTCATCGAACCGGTAGGGTTGTAAGCCTTGCCGTCGGGTAGGTACCTGACCGCATCACGCCCCCCAGCGATCCTCGTCGCACCGACCCGCCTGAGATCTTCTGTGAAAGACGGATAAAGCGACGAAACGGCCCTCAGCCCCCCATTCAGCAGCACGTGCAGGTGATGGCCCTGGGGAACCGACTTGTGAACGACCGGGCGGTCCTCGATGTTGTCTTGGTCGAGAACCACAACCTGGTCGAAATATTCAGATAGCACGCGCGCGGTTAGCAGGCCCGCGATGCTGCCGCCGGCGACCACCGCGCGCTGTCCCAGTAGCTTGGCCATCGATTGATGATCGAAGACTCAACCGGAATTTCGTCGTCGCCGGTATGGAGACGGATACCCGACACTGTCCAGATCCTGAACCCGCTTCATGAGGCCACGTGTGAAATGTTTCACACTTGGCGATGTCTTTTTTGAAGTGGGCAAATACAACGTCAAGTGAGATACGCCAGCTCGCGCGGAATTTTCCGGCACTAGAGCGGGCATTTTCGGGTATTACCCATTTCGCGAACATGTGGGGGGTCGGGAGGCTAAAACCAATTGCGTGGGCTCGATCCGGATCGATCGTGCGACCCTGGATTTCGGGCGCGCCTTGCGATCATCAAACGTGGCCTGCGACTCCGTTCCCTACCGCAACGACCCGGTCCCGGAAAGTCGGGTTGTGACACTTTTTGACCCATCGCGGCCAATCGACAGAAAATTTTGGTAGTGTTTGGTCGTCAGACCACGGCTGGTCGCAGTCAGACCGACAGCCCATCTAAGCGATTTCGGCCGTGAGGTTCTGGGCGACCCGGACGTCGCGTGTGAAGCCAACGATCTGCTCACGAATCGCCTTGGTCTGTGTCGCCAGTTCGATGGCGGAGTATCGAAGGCCAGACGTGGCGTTAGTGGTCTGATCGGCCGTGCTCTCGATCTCGCCAATCGATGCGGCGACCTCGCCGACTCCGACAGCCGCCGCGTTGACATTGTGCACGATCTCGCGCGTTGCCGAAGCTTGTTGCTCTATGGACTCGGCGATTCGAGCCGACAGCTTGTCCAACTCACAAACCATGGTCAAAATCGCTTCGATGGCCACTGCCGAACGTTCCGTCGTACTTTGAATTCCTGCCGTCTTTCTGGCGATGTCTTCAGTCGCTCGCGCTGTTTCCGCGGCGAGCGATTTCACCTCCTGAGCCACGATGGCGAATCCCCTGCCGGCGGTTCCGGCTCGGGCCGCCTCAATGGTCGCGTTCAACGCGAGAAGATTGGTCTGGGCGGCGATCCGGTTGATCAATCCGGTTATGTCGCCAATCTCGCTTGCCGCCGTCTTCAGTTCGGCGATTGTTTGATTGGCAGTGTCGGCTCGGCTGACCGTCTCGCTAGCGAAGCGTGAAGTCTGCGTCACCGTTGCACTGATTTCCGATATGGTTCTGGCCAATTCCTTGCCGACGTTGTTCACTATTGTGACCTTGTCGGTCGTCTCCGCCGATGCTGATGAAGCCGCTCCCGCATGCGTCCTGGCGCGGTCGGCCGCAGCTCCAAGAGTGTCGGCGCTCCGTTCAAGCTCGTCTGCAGCGCCGTTAAGAACTTCGATCGAGGTTTCCATCTCGGCGGTAAAGCCCTTGAGCAACTCGCGCATTGCGGCGGCACGCTCGTTCGTCGTGGCGAGGTCTCGCTGCCGCTGGGAGCCGATGCGCTCGAGTCCGGCGGCGGCCGCCTCGGCGCGCTGTCGTCCTTCAGCCGCCGCTTGGAAGGCGCCCTTGATCGCTTGGCCAATGAAAATCAGCATCGCCACTTCGATCACGAGGATCAGAGCGTGAACGCCCACACGCAGCGCGTCACTGCCGCCGGGATAGACGGCGTCGGGCAGAATGAAGTTGAACGTCAAATGATGCACGCTCACAAGACCGGAGGCCAAAGCGAGGACGCGCCAGTCGCAGAACCCGGAAAGCATGGCGAGAACCGCAAAGTAGTAGAAGTGCATTTCGACTTGCCACGGATGACCGCTGAACGCGAGCACCAAAAGCGAAGTCTGGCCGACGAGTGTGATGGCAAGGCTCACGATGATTGTCGTGATCGACCGACCCGCGACAAGCAGCGCTACGGGAATGAGGGCAAACGCGCCACAGACAAAAACGTTTGCGACGATATTTCGTCCGAGCAACGCCAAAATTGCCGCCAGCATCAGGACGTGAGCTACGCCGAGAGCCGTCAGCACCTTCGCGACGGTAAGCTGGAACGAGCGTAGATCGTTCATCGAGGGTCCTTTTTGGGAAGCGCAACAGGCAGACAGGCGGCAAGAACTTGCGGATCGACGGCCAGAAGAGCGGAGCCGGCCAATACGCGTTCGACATAATCGGGCCTTTCCGGCATCACGATTGCAATGAAATTAAAGCCGCCGAACCGAACGAACCGTGCTCCCGCATCGACCGCTCGCATCATGGTCTGATCCGCCGGCGTCCAAGGGGCATAGATCACTGCGACGCCTTCTTTCGGATCGGCGGGTAACAGGCCGACTCGCAGAATAACCGCAAAGCTTGCAAGGGCCAGGACCGCGACAAGCGACACGTTGGCCAACAACGAGTGCGATCGTGCAGGAAGGGGAAATGCCACAGACAGGAGCTCACGCAATTTCGTTCCGTGCATTGTCACCGTGATCGCAATAATTCGTTAAGGGCACGTTTCGACGGTTTAAGCAGGATGCCTTTGGGATAGCGCGGACATCCGGCCAGAGCGGCCAAAACGGCGAAGTTGTGAAGAACAGTCGGGCGCTCTCAGCGTTCCGGCATTACCTGGCCGACCTCTGGCGTCGTACGCTTCGGCGGCGCAGCCAGAAAGACGGCTTTACGTGGGACCGGATGAAGAAGTTGGTCGCCGACTGGCTTCTCGCGCCGCGCATCCTTCATCCATGGCCTGACCGGCGCTTCGCCGTCAAATACCCTGGGTAAGAGCCGGATGCTTAGTGTGGCGTCGGCATTTATGTGACGTCCGACTCTTTGGGGCCCCTTCTGCGGCCGAGAACTGGATTTTGAACGCCACATAACCAACCGGTCGGACTGGCTGGCTCCGCCGCGTCTCCTCGACACCACGGATATCGTTGCCGAGATCGACTTTGACGATAAAATGCCAAGGCACAGGCCAATATGCACTCATCCCTGAAAATCGATCTGGAACGCGCTGCCGCGGCCGGCGCCAGCAATGGACTCGTCGCGAAAAATCCTGTTTGCCGCGCGCGAGGTTGCCTCGGGAACCGGACGCCACATAAATGCCGACGCCACATTACCCATCTGCGAAATGTGGCGCGCCACATATGATGCGCGAATCGGGCCTGTCCGGATCTGCGCGGGGTGCCCAGCAATGGGCATCCCTACCGCGATCGGGGGTAATAGGCGGTCGTTAGTGCGTCAAACTGGCGTCCTTGGCTAATCCGGCCCGCAGAAGGTGACTCGCGGCTTGATCGAGCAAGGCCTTCATGTCCGCGATGCGATCGTAGATTTTTTGCGCATCTGACTCTTGCACCGTATTCCTCGCGGCGGCCTCTACGGTTTCAAGTTCAAGGCGCACGTTCGCTATGGTCTCGTTGGTCATGTTCTATCTCCCGGTTCCCGTCAGATGAACACGGATTGCCTAGCCATGGCCCGGCAATCCCTGGCCGGCCATGCACTTTGTAAAACTGCCAACGCGGCTGTTTCGTTCCCGATTCTGAGTGCGATGTCCGATTGACGCCCGACCACGGTCGTAATGGCAGGCATGGACAGCGTTTTCGGTGCGAGATATCAGGTCCACGGAGCCGATGGGCAATTGTCAGCGGTCATCTACGCCAACTGGTGCCGCCGGCAACGTACCTCAGAAGGGATTTCGTTGTCGAGGTCTATATCGCTTCATTCAGCAGGGTGCGGTCCAACGTCTTTTACGAAATCCGCATCGGCATATGGTAGCAAAAGCCTATCATTCACACGCAGCTGCCTCTCGAAACTGGCAGCTTGTCTTCGGGGGACGGCCTTTGTCGCGGCAGTTAGGGGCTGTGGGCAACCGCGCACCCCGCAGATCCTTGCAAACTCTAGTCCGCTATTCTGGAGCACAGCAGACATCCACGGGAACATCATAATAGCTTGCAGTCGACCCAAACCGGGGTTCGACTCGCGCCGCCGCCGCGGTACATGCGCGCTGACCACGAATGGTATGATACCCGCCGTCGGCTAACGACGCGCGCAGGTGCCTGCTCGAAGAGGATATTGTCATGCTTCGTACAGAGCGGGGCGGGTGAACGTTCACAGCGAGCCGAACAACCGCAGTCGGATAGAACCTAGCTTTTCGCCCCTCATCCGGCGTGCAACAAGTACATTTTACATACTTGAACGGTGGCACAGCCCCTGTCAGCATCGGCCAACCACTGTAGTGCAATACAAAGGGAGGACAGTCATGCAAGCGTCTCCGAGCATCGTGAGAACAACGCTCGCGCTCAGCATCGTGTTGCTCTCATTCGCTTCTAATGCATTGGCGGGGCCGAAAGAGGAAGTGGCCGAGGCGACCTTCGCGTGGGGACGGGCCCTTGGTGAAGACGATCCCGACAAGATATTGCCGTTCTATTCCAATGATGCGGTGCTTTGGGGAACGCTGTCGCCGACGGTGCGCGCTGATCGAGCGGCGCTCAGGGACTACTTTGTCACGGCGTTTAAAGTTCTTCCCGGCCTCAAAGTTGCCTTCGGCGATCAGCTGATCCGTGTGTATGGCAATGCGGCGGTAAATACCGGCTATTACACATTTTCCTACGTCAAAGACAGAGAGACGAAGAGCTTGCCTGCACGCTATAGCTTCACCTACGTCAAGAGCGGCGAGTATTGGCTCATCGTTGACCACCACTCCTCAGCCATGCCGTCGCCCCCGAGATAGTTCGCCAGAAGGGTAAGTGTCAGTTCTTGGCACTTTGTTGACCATCCATCCTAGCGACCGGTTCGTGCTGGGCTATACCTAACCTAACCCAGGGGAACATAGTGTCAGTCCTTATTTGCCCGTCCCTTGTGCCTGCGCGCCTCCGCGAAGGGAGTGTTGTTGCCGAAACGTTATTTCGGGCGATCAGAGTCGTTAGCTATTTCGCGTAACTGAGATGAGTGGGTCACGAGTGCGGTGTCGTTTCGCCGAACGACACCGAAGGATCAATCAATCGCAGCGAGCAGCGTTACCAGTTCGTCCGGCATCGACAGCATTGCGTTGTGACCCGTCGACAATTCGACGTAGGTCCAACCCACGATCTGCTTCGCCAACTCATGCGACAAGGCGACATTGGCATATCGCGGGTTGATACAAGCGATGTACGTAACAGGCACACCATTTCCCAGCGGATTCTTTAATGCAAGTTCATCAAAATAGGTTTGAAACGGATGCGGCGTGAGCTTTGTTTTGATCCATGCCGCCACTTCGGAATCGGTGATACCGAAGGTCTCTGGGTCGAAAGGGGGAATGAGTGCTCCGTGGCTGGTTTCGATGGCGCGGTGGCGGTATCGCTCGATGCTTGCCGATGGGGTCCCACTCGCCGGAGTCTCGCCCGCCAGCAGAAGTTGCGCATCGAGATAGACAAGATGCCGCAGCACTTCCGACATCCTGTCGGCAAGAGCAGATACCACCGATCCTGAAAAACTGTGGCCAACAAGGATCACGTCTTTTAGATCTTCATACCGTAGGACTTGCGCTACATCTTCAATGAACATCTCTAACGTAGGCGTAGCAGCCAACAGATGCGATCGCTCGCCTAGCCCAGTTAGGGTCGGCGTGTACACGAAGTGTCCAAGCGCCCGCAGGCGCGCGGCAACCCTCTTCCAGCACCAGCCTCCAAAAAAGGCGCCATGAACGAGCACATAGGTCTTCTGGTCAGAAAAAGGTGTTCCCTCGGGTTTCACTGTGCTTCCCCGACCTTATCAGAGATGCCTTGCGCAACCAGACTACCATCGAGCGCCCATTGATACCACGTACCTGAGGCGCCAACGGAGTAGAACTATGGATATTAAACGCGTTGGTTCGCAGCTTTCTGCGAAAGGTCCATACGATTGGGTCACGGGAACGGTGCGCATCGACCCACTTTTTCAGGCAACCGCTCCCGCGCGGGCCGCAGGTGCAAGCGTCACATTTGAACCGGGCGCACGCACGGCCTAGCACACGCATCCGCTCGATAGACGCTAAATTATCACTGCAGGATGCGGCTGGGTACAGCGGGATGGCAACCAATTGAAGAAATTCCGCCGGGCGACGTCGTTTGGTTTTCCGCCGGGGAGAAGCACTGGCATGGTGCCTCACCCACGACTGCCATGCCGCATAGTCGCGATTCAGGAAGGTCTGGAGAGCAAGGTCGTGGACTGGATGGAGAAGGCGGCGACAAGCAATACACACGGTAAGCGATAGGTAGGGACGCCCATTACTGGGCGCCCCCGCACAACGCTGTACGTGCGGCTTTCCACGCATACGGCGCACACCTTGGGTGCGTTACAGCGAAGCGCTGATTGGGCTAGGGATGTAGGATTCGAAGTTGTGGAAGAAATCATCGGCAAGCTTCGTAATCCGTTCCGTGCGCGGAAGTTTGTTGGCACTGCGTGACGCGCAAAGAGGTCGATGCAACTTGCTTCAGCCAATTGCTTGCTCGGGAATCGGCCGATGCATCTGGGTGAACTAAAATAGGAAAGTTGCTCGGCGTGACTTGCCGCAAAACACCGTAAACCCAGAAAATGTTGGATCCAACATTTTCTGGGATATGTGTCCTCCGCACTTATGTTGTGTAGCGCTTCAAACAGCCTCGAAGGGCCTGCTCTGCACGCAAAATTAGCAACACATAAGTTTGCCGGCGTCTTAGCTGATATCCGGAACTCTC
>Ga0126381_100007550_pt1 | contig 12111 bp, 14 predicted proteins | sample PanSoiMetPlot_28_FD_96465 | JGI IMG/M metagenome (GOLD analysis project Ga0126381, IMG submission 96465) | Tropical forest soil microbial communities from Panama - MetaG Plot_28 | ecosystem: Environmental > Terrestrial > Soil > Tropical forest > Bulk soil | place: Panama | collected 2016-02-17
AAAAGCATCCGCAAAGTGCATGCCGGTGAAATCTGGCTGGACTCGCATACGACGGCGGCAGTCATCCGGCAGTTCGTGGCGAATGAGGAATCGCCGATCTCTCCAGTGGCGTCCGCTGCCGCGCCGCGCGAACGCGAGCGTTCTCCCCTCAGCCAGCGCGAGCGAGAAATCGTAGCGTTGGTTGCCCAGGGATTCAAGAACAAGGAAATGGCTGAGAAGATGTTTATCAGCGAGCAGACGGTGAAGAACCACCTGCACAACATCTTCGACAAGTTGGGTGTGTCGGACCGATTGGAACTCGCCCTGTACGCGATTCACAAGGGTTTGCACCTTACTAGCGATCCGGCTGCTTAGCTTGTAGCCTGTCGGTGGGCGGGCCGAGGGTTTCGAGGCCGAGCCCTGGAAACACTGAACAGCGGAGCTTGAAGGCTCCGCACAGCGTGGACGCTGCCCCGGTTGTCTGCGGCATCTTTATCGTCTCGAATGCTCGCGTGTGCGAAAGTAGAGTACTGCCAGCACTTATGAGATACCAGGACGCAGGAGTCAACATCGACGAGGCCGATCGCGCGGTCTCTTCCATCCGGGGCATGGCTCGGCGGACATTTTCTAAGAATGTTCTCACGGATATCGGGAGTTTCGGGGGCGGGTTTCTTCTCAAGGGCTACAAAGAGCCTGTACTGGTCTCGTCGGCAGATGGCGTGGGAACGAAGCTTAAGCTTGCGTTCTTGACCGGCCGGCATTCAACAGTCGGCGAGGATCTGGTCAACCATTGCGTGAACGACATTGCCGTACAGGGCGCGGTTCCCTTGTTCTTCCTGGACTATTATTCGGTCGGCAAGTTAGACGCGAAGGTCGCGGCAGATGTTGTGTCGGGCATGGCTCGCGGTTGCAAGGCGAACGGATGCGCGCTGATCGGCGGCGAGACGGCGGAGATGCCAGGACTTTACGCCGAGGGTGAGTACGATCTCGCGGGATTCATCGTCGGCGTCGTTGAGAAGAAGCGCATGATTACCGGCTCAACGATCAAGGCTGGGGACATATTACTGGGGCTGCCATCCACAGGACTGCATACAAATGGATATTCGCTAGCGCGAAAGCTATTGTTTGATGTAGCTGGATATCAAGGCAATACGCGAGTGCAGGATCTCGGGATGTCCGTAGCGGAGGAGCTATTAAAAGTTCACCGCAGTTATCTGAAGCCGCTTCGCGCACTCCACGATCTCAAGATGCTGAAAGGAGCCGCGCACATCACGGGCGGCGGCATCACGGAAAACACTCCGCGCATTTTGCCCAAAGGTCTTGGAGTGGAGATACGCGCGGGATCATGGCCGGTATTGCCCGTGTTCGAATTGTTGCGCCAAATCGGGGACATTCCGGTCGATGATTGGCGCCGGACGTTCAACCTCGGCATCGGAATGATTTTCGTCGTTGCCTCGAAGGATCTGAAAGAGGCTTCGAAGCTGCTGAAGAAGCTACGAGAGCCGTTCTACGAAATCGGCGAAGTGGCAAAGGGGAAAGGCGTCACGTACTCCTGAGAGAAATCGGACTAGCAGGGCACTAATCCTTTGACTAATCCGCAATATGAATCAGGGGAGCAGGGTGTGGAATCCGCCGCGGAGTCCTCTTGCGGTGGAGTATTCGCCAGAGCTGCTGAGGCAGGCGAGAAAAGAAGGCGCGCGTGAGAATCGTGGAGTCCTTTACGGAAAGCGCTCGGATACACGCGTTCGTTTGCTTGCAGCGAGGCCGGCACGGCATCGCAAGGATCTGAAGCTCGCCGGGCTGGAACGTGTGGGTGTATTTGCGGTCCGAGGCGCGGGCGAAGTCTTTCTCACGGAAGAGGATCTGGAATTCACCGAACGGCAGAGCGCGGATTTGGCGCTCATCCTCGCCGGAGATCGCGGTGGGTTTTTCGTTCGCGAGCCTGATGGAGTTTTTCTTACGATCCGTAGCCATGAGGAGTTTCGTGCTTCGGACGGACCGATGCGCGAAAAAACCTCGATTCGACGCTGGCTGAATATCGCGGCTTTGATTATTTGCGTTGCGGTGTCGGTCGGCGCGGTTTCTTACGCTGAACCCAAGGCGGCTTTGTCGTTGCGGGTTCACGAGGTCGCCGGCCAGCTTCAGATTGAATGGAGTCCGAAGATTGCGGGCACTTTGACTCTGAATGAGGGAGCTCGGGTTGTTGAGATTCCCGTGTCAGCTTACGAGACTCGGGCGACATTTGCGGTGCAGGGGCCGAAGATTGATATCCGCCTAAGCACGATCGAGGGGCTTACGCGTGAGGAGCATTTGGAACGCGCGAGCGCCGGAGCAGGGCGTTTAACGGACGAAATCGTTCGGCTGGAACAAGAGCATGCAAGGCTACTTGCAGAGGCCAACGAGAATGTGGCCAGGCTTGCGCGGCTGGAAAAACAAATTCATCCGTGAGAGAAGTTCGGGACTTGGGAAGTCCCGAACACACAGGCGGAAAAGCCTGCCACATGGCGGCTAGAACTTGAGGCGTTTCTTCAAAGGCTCAACTTTGCTCGCGGTCAGACCGGGTGTCTTGGACAGGTCGTCCCAGTCTTTGATGCTGCCTTTGCTGTCGCGATACTTTACGATGGCCGCGCCCTCTTCCGGGGTTATATCCAACTGGTCGGTAAATTCCTTCGCGGTGGCCTTGTTCACCTGAACAATAGGGCCATAGTATTTCGCGAGGTAAGTTGCGACGGCTTTGAAATCATCCTCGGAGCCATCGGCGCCGCGCCCGCGCATGTCATCGATCAGGTCCTCCCAGGCGGACTTCGTATTGTTCATCGCCATCACGCCTTCAAGACCATGGCACGCGCCGCAGATCGCTTCGACCTTGTCCTTTCCTTTGCCCGGGATCAGGTCCTGGGCGGAAGCAAGCGGAAGCACCACGAACGAAGCCAATGCGAGAACTGGGGCGACGAGAATCTTCATACCCTAATATGATAACCGCATGTAAAAAGGTGCCGCTTCTGCCGAATCGCGTACGATTTGTGCAGCGAAGGTCCGGCGAACTGCACGCCTGCGGGCTTTACCTTGTCGCTCTGGCGCGACAGGCTAAAGCCTGTCCCACTAAAGAGGGTTGGTGGCAAAGACGAATTCTTCTACCGGTTTGCCGGCGATCAGGTGCTCCTGGATGATGCGCTCGACTACTTCGGGTGTGACGGAGTGGTACCAGGTTCCTTCGGGGTAGACGACAGCGATTGGGCCTTGTTCGCACACCTTGAGGCAATTCGCCTTGGTGCGGAAGACGCACCCTTCGCCTTGCATTAGCCCAAGTTCGGCCAAGCGGCGCTTCAGAAGCTTCCAGGATTCGGACGAGGCTTCGAAGGTCGAGCACTTGGGCTTCTCCTGTTCGGCACAGAGGAAGATATGGCGTTTGATGTGACCGATGCCAAGGCTCTTGGCCTTTTCCTGGAGACTATCGTTTTCTTGAAGGCTGTCGCGCATTCGTTTGTGATTATACTAGCCACTGTGATTTCGACTTTTTTTCTTTCTGGGTTGGTTGCATTTCAGGCAGTCGCCGCGCCGAAGGTGATCGTGGATAACGATCGCGTGAATGTGCAAGAGGTCGTTTGGGACGCGCAGAATTCGGGCGCAAAGCACACGCTTGACACCTTGACGATCGCGCTCACGGGACAGGTGGGAAAGGTCGCGTTTGAGCCGAAGGGCTCGGCCCACGTCGGCGAGATCGGCGGGAGGTCGATCGTGATTGCGCTGAAGGATCACCCTGTGGCTCCTCTCGCGAACAAGTCCGGCTTGCCAAACGCGTTTCCGCGGCCGGGATCAAAGAAGCAGTTCGAAAACAATCGGATTGTGGTGTGGGATTACAGTTGGACTCCCGGGCAGCCTTCGCCCATACATTTCCATGACAAGGATGTAGTCGTGGTGTATCTCGAAAACGGCGCGCTCAAGTCGACGACACAGGACGGGAAGAGCGTCGTCAACGATATCTCCTTCGGACTTACGAAATTCAATCCGCGAGACCGCTCACACACGGAGGAAGTGGTGAAGGGGAAGGCTCGCGCGGTAATGATGGAACTGAAATAGGCCCGCTATTTCGTTTCGGTTGGCGCGCCCGGCGTGGTTCCGAAGCCTCCGAACAGTTTGCGTCCGTCAGGCAGGATGACCGTGCGCGCATTGGCTATGTCACCGCCATTCTTCGCGCGAAATCCGTCGATCGTGATTTGATCGCCCTTCTTTAACTCACCCTTTTTCCAGCCGCGGCGGATCAGGCCGCTGGGACTGCCCATTTCGAAGGCCCATTTTGCTGCCTTGCCGCTTTCATCTTTGCCGTTTACGTAGAGCCAGGCGTGCGGATTGTCCCATTTGAGCTCGGCTACTCTGCCAATGACGGTGATCGTCTTGTGTTCGTCGTACTCGGCGGCGAAGGCGTGATGGGCTGATGTCGTCGCAGCAGTTGACAACACGATAGCTATGGTCGTGGTTAAGAATTTGATCATTGTTGAGTTCGGAAGAGGTCCAGGAGTTCGGTTGTCTCGGCACGGATGGCGGCTTTCAGTGTCGGCTCCAACTCGGGAACCCATTCAGGTGAGTGTGGAGCGGGAACGGCGATGCCAGTCCGTTTGGCTTCGGCGAGCTTTGCGGGAGGAACGGCGCCAATTTGGAGGAGCGCGGAGGGGACGCCGGCGATGCCGTACTCGGCGAAGTCTTCGGACGTCATTTTCGGTGGCATTTCTACTACGTTAGCGTCACCCATTGCTTTCTTCAGCGCAGCTGCGAGCCGGGCGGTAAGCGCGGGGTCGTTGTACACGACGTTGGCGGAGGCTCCACGAATTTCGATCTTGGGTTCGCGTGTGGCTCCCGCGGCCTGGGCTTCGGCTTTTGTGATTCTTTCGATCGCGGCCATAACGCGCTTACGGACTTCCTGCGTGTAGGTTCGGACGGAGAGTTGGAGCGTCACTTCGTCCGGGATTACGTTGCCTGCCGTGCCTCCGTGGATGGAGCCGACGGTGACAACCACGGGATCGACAGGGTTATTTTCGCGCGAGACGATCGTTTGCAAAGCGAGCACCGCGCGTGCGGCCATCACTACTGGATCGATGGTGTTCATCGGCATGGCTGCATGTCCGCCGCGGCCGTAAAGGGTGATCGTCACTCCGTCGGACATGGCGCGGAAGGGGCCGGGATGATAGCCGATCTGGCCGGAGGGCATAGTGTCGTCGTCATGCAGGGAGAGCGCAAAGTCGGGCTTGGGAAATCGCGTGAAGAGGCCGTCAGCAAGCATCGCTTTGGCTCCGGCTCCGCCTTCTTCGGCGGGCTGGCCGATCATCATAAGCGTGCCGCGCCACGCGTCCTTGTTCTCGGCCATCAGGCGCGCGGTTCCGATCCAGGCCGCCATGTGGAGGTCGTGCCCGCAGGCGTGCATTACGTGAGGGGTTTTGCTGGCGAAGGGGAGACCGGTCTTTTCGTCTACAGGGAGGGCGTCTAGTTCGGTGCGGAACATGACGGTTGGCCCGGGTCCGTTCTTTAGTAAACAGACCAGACCGGTCTTGCCCACGCCCGTGGTGACGTCGTAGCCGAGAGCCTTCATGCGGGCCGCCAGCTTCGCGGCGGTTTGGGTTTCCTGGAATGCAAGCTCGGGATTTGCGTGGAGGTCCATGTAGAGGGCTTGGGAGGCCGGGAAGACGGTGTCGACTTGGGCGGGGGAGAACGCGGTGGTTTGAGCGATGATTGGGGCGCAGGCGATTAGAAAAAGAAGAAGAGCTTTTCTTGAGTTGGCCGATTGCCAATCGGCCGCAGGTTGCCAACCTGCACTACATGGCGCCTGGAACGTCGATCGGTTTTCGAGTGGGTGCATATTAATCTTTGCCTTCTACGAAGGCGGAAATGATTTCCAGTTTGCGCTTCGGGGTTTCGCCGTTGACTTCTTCTTTTTCGAATGCATCGAGGACGTCGAGACCTTGGGTGATGCGCGCGAACGCGGTGAATTTCCCGTCGAGGCTTTCGGCAGGTCCAAGCATGAGAAAAAATGACGTTGTCGCGGAGTCCGGATCTTCGCCGTGCGCCATCGAGACTACGCCTCGGATATGTTTCACATCCGTGCGGAATTCAGCTTTTAGAGGATGAACCCACCGATCGGCGTAATGCGGGGTGGATCGAATGCCGCCTTGTACGACGAAGCCTTTCGCGATTCGATGAAACGGTGTGCCATCGTACCACCCGGAGGCCACCAGGCCCAGGAAGCTGCGGACGTGATTAGGAGCCCATTCTGGCTCCGTGCGGATTCGAATAACGCCTAGAGTAGTGTTCAGCGCTACGGTCTTGCTCAATTCATCGAGAGAAGCGGTGGCGAACGGCTCCTCGCGTTTTTTCTCGATTGTCAGGGTGAGGATTCGCACCGGCGGGGGAGCTTTCGAGATCTTTTCGACGACGTCGATGCCTTCCGTGACTCTGCCGAATGCAGTGTAGTTACCGTCGAAAGAAGGTTGTGGGCTCGCGCAAACCATGAATTGGCCGCCGTCAAACGCGGAGACGGTTCCACGAACATGCTTCAGTTCGCTCACCTCGTTCGGGAGCTTCGGATCTTTCGCGGGAGGGGCGCCGCCTTCGATAATTCCGAGCGGCACAGCGTAGGTGAACGTTTTATTGTTGTAAAAGCCTTCACGCACGAGCTTCACAAACTGTTCGACGTGTTTGGGGGATTTTTCGGATTCGAATTCGAAACGAAAGGTACCCAGATCTGTCGTCACGACTGCTTCCATGCCCGCCAGCGATTGGGCCGGGAGCACGAGAGGCGCCAGAAACAGGAGACAGATGAAGCGGCGCATGTCCTTCTTATTATCTGGGAGAATTCCCGGCCTATTATGTGGGAAAATTCCCGGCATGAACGAATCAAAGTTGGGAATGACTCGTCGAGAGCTGACGGCTCTGGCTGCCGCCGCGCTCGCGCCGCGCGTTTCGGCACAGACCTCCCCGAACAAGCCGCTCGATATTGCCGAGTGGAGTTATCACTGGTACGGCGTCGAGCACGCGACGCTGGCTCGTGGGACCGTCTGCAACGGGATGCAGATGTATGTTGAGCGCTGGATTCCGACCCAGGTTCGCCATGCTTATTCGGTGGTTTTGATTCATGGAGGGTACGGCCAAGGCTCGGATTGGTTAAGCGGGCCGGATGGAAAACGCGGGCTGATTTCGGATCTGATTGAGCAGGGCTATAAGGTTTACGTGCTGGATCGGCCGGGCCAGGGGCGCAATCCTTATCATCCTTTCGTACACGGAAACTTCGCGCCACAGGCTCCGACTTTTGCGGCGGTGGCTCGCGATGCCGGCATTGCATCGGAGAGCGACTCACGGGTTACTCAGATCATCGCTTCGATGGGGCAGCCTATGGCGAATACTCCCAACACGCAAGGTATCTTGCGTTCGCGTGGGGCAATGCTGTTGGACGACATTGGGCCTGCTGTGCTGGTGACTCGTGGGGACGGGTCAGTCTTCGCGAAGGTGACTGCGGAGGCTCGGCCGAACCTGGTGAAGGGGATTATTGCGGCCGAAGACGGGACGGTTTTGGAATCGCTGGCCCGGCTCGCTCCCGGACAAGAATCCACGGCTGGCGCCGACCCACATCCGAATCGCGAGAACTTGGGCATGAAACTCGCCGATCAGGGGTGCTTCTGGGTCGGCGTGCAGCAAAAGCAAATGCCTTACGGCAAGATCGCGATGGGCCAGATGTATGTGCAGTATATGATCCCGGAGAGTAAGCGTTATCCGTATCCAGTGGTGATGGTGCACGGAGGCGGCGGACAAGGCACGCACATGATGGGCATCGGCGGGCGGCCCGGTTGGGTGCATTACTTCGTGCAGGCTGGATATAGCGTGTATTGGCTGGATCGGCCGAGTTATGGGCGTTCTCCTTATCATCCGGATGCGCTTGGCCCGAGCCACCTGCCGAACGTGCCTCCGTTCGAGGGGCTCATCACGAGCACCACAGTGTTCAATACGGCGCAATGGCCGGGGCCGGGTGGCATGAACGATCCGGTGATCGATCAGTTCATGGCTTGCGAATCAGGCAACGTATCGGACGAGAACTTTCATAGCGAGCTGGCTTGGCGCGGCGGCGTGGAATTGGTCGAGAAGATCGGGCCGTGTATCCTGCTGACACATGCATTCGGGGGTTTTTTCGGGTGGGGTGTGGCGGATCGGCGGCCGGATCTAATCAAAGGTGTTTTCGCGATGGAGATCAACGGAAATCCTTTCGCGGCGCAGCTACGGTGGGGATTGACGGCGGCTCCGATTGCCTACGACCCGCCCGTTACGGATATTTCGCAATTTCGAACGGTCGAGCGGACCGCGCCCCCGGATTCACCTCGGCCCGTTGTGTCGCCCTATAAATTGCAGGCCGAACCTGTGCATCGGTGGAAGAACCTGCAGAACATTCCAATCGGATGGCTCACCACGGAATGGGGCGGCGGCGGGTCGCCTGTGGCGAACGTCGAGTTTTTGAAGCAGGCTGGGTGCAATGCGGAAATGGTTCGATTGCGCGACTTCGGGATCTTCGGCAACGGGAATTTGATGTTGCTCGAAAAGAATAATCACGAAGTATTTGGGGTGGTGCGGGATTGGTTGGATCGAAAGGTGGCTCGGCCAGTTTAGTTTTTGGGGAGGAGCCTTATGCACATGAATAGACGACAGGCGACAGCGGCATTAGTGGCGGGAGCTTTCACGGCTCGTGCGGCGGACCAGCCGTTTTCATTCACTTCGCTGGATCATATTGAATTTTTCGCGAGTAACGTGGAGAAGTCGATTGCGTTCTACGGGAATGTCTTCGGAAACACGGTCCTCAAGAACAATAAAACGACACGAAGATACTTACGGCTCGGCAGCTCTTACATCGCAATTGAAAATGCGGGTTCGGCGGGCTTGCGGGTTGACCACTTTTGCGCAGGAATTAAGGGCTTTCAAATTACCGGCGTTCATAGCTACTTAAAGGACCACGGAATTGAGTATAAAGATTATCCAAGCGGCCGCGATCTCGCCGTCACCGATCCCGATGGTTCGAAGCTGCAGCTTGCTGCCGATAATGGATGGAATCTGCTGCTCGGCGGGACGGCGTCGGCGGAGACAGTCGCCATCGAAGCCGAGCCGATATTCAAGCCCCTCGCTATCGATCATCTCTTGTTGAATGTTTCCGACCAGGAGAAGTCCGCGGCATTCTTCGAGAAGGTGTTGGGGCCTGTGACGCAGCGCAACAACAACCGGGACTGGTTTCAAGTCGGGACATCGAGAATCGGTTTGTTGAAGACGCCAGCGGGCCAGCGTGAAGGAGTCAACCACTACTGCGTTCTGTGCGAGAAGTTTGATTACGCGGCGGCAGTGAAGCGACTGGCGTCTGTCGGCGCTAAGGTCGAAACTCCGGAGATCGCCGGGGCTCCGGAATTCCGGGACCCGGATGGATATCTCGTGCAGGTGATGGCGAAGAGCTAAGAAAGGAGTTCGCGGGCGCCAGCCCAGATTTCTTCCAGCAAGTCGCCCGCGGAGATAGGCTTCCCCATCGCGGCGGACTGGCCGGCCCAGACTTGCATTCGATGGTAGTCGTTTGCGGCGGCTCCTGCTTCTTTCATCGGTCCAGTTAAACCTCGTTGCACGGGATAGGGAGCGGGTAGAGGCGCATCCGGCCTGGCTGCGGCCTTCACGTAGTTTGTGGCGATGGCGCGGCCCAAACGGCCGGTGAATGCTCGGGTGAGCGTCGTGTCTTCAGGTTCGAGGTTCGCGAGGCCATCGCTCCATGCCGGGTGCGTCTTCGCTTCGGGACATCGGAGGAATGCGGTCCCGATCATGGCGGCGCTGGCTCCAAGTGTTATGGCAGCCGCTACTCCTCTTGCATCACCGATACCGCCCGTTGCGATGATCGGCAGGTCCATCGCATCGGCAAGCCGGGGGAGGAGCGCGAAGAGACCGACTCCTTGACGTTCCGCCGCGGCTTGGTCGAACGACCCACGATGGCCCCCAGCTTCGTAGCCTTGGGCGATGATGGCGTCGGCTCCGGCGTGGCGCGCGAGCTTCGCTTCGTGCAAAGTGGTCGCGGTGGCGAACCATGCGATTTTCCTCTCCTTCAGGCGGCGAACGAAAGCTGGGTTGAACACGCCCATGATCGAAGACACCACGGCGGGCGCGACTTCGAGCAACGCCTCGCATTGGGCATCGAAGTCCGGCATGGCGATATTGCCGGCCGATTCGGAGGGAAGCGGACCCCATTGGGCCAGAAAGTTGCGGACCCGTGATTCGGCGGCGACGTCGCGCACGGGTGTAGGCTCGGGAATCCAGAGGTTCATCTGAAAAGGTCCGCTAGGGGCAGCACGGACTTCCTGCGCCCAAGCTCTGATACCGTCAGGTTTGGTCAGCAGAGCGCCGAATGCGCCCATACCGCCGGCATTTGCTATGGCGATCGAAAGGCTCGCGGGACTCGCGCCGGCCATGGGGGCGAGGAGGATCGGGGCTTTAAGCTGATAGCGGTCGCAGAACACAGCGGCACGGTCCAGAGGACGGGGCATGACCTAAGTTTAGGCTCGCGTAGCAAAAGGATTCACAACACGAAGTCGTCCGTATTGCTGGCCATCGTTTAAATCCTCAGAGTAAACGGTAGAGGCGCCCACGGCATTCGCGGCCGCGAGAATCGCAGCGTCCCAATACGAAATGCGGTAGCGTTCGGAGAGTTCCACCGCAATGCGCACCAATTGGTGGTCAAGCGCCTGACATGGAAACGCAGTGAATTGCTCAATCCATTCGAGAGCTTGCTCTGCCGAGAGCGGAACGGCGGCCTTTCTCACCACCGTGACGAAAAACTCCTGAAGTACTTGTGCTGAAGTCGCGAAGTCTTCGGAGTCGATCAACTCCAGCGCACTCGTTCGTTTGGGCTCATCTTTACCAGCCCCGATCGCTGCGTACACCAGAACATTCGTATCGAGGAAGACGCTAGCGTTCATGCAGATCTGCGCGCGACCATGTCTTCTTTCCGAGCCTGCCTTGGGATTCGGCGCTCAACTCGCGAAGTCTCGCGCGCGCTCGAGTTGCACGATCATCGTGTGCGGCAAGATTGGCCAGGTATTCGCGAACGAGAGCGTTCACCGTGGAATTACGCTGGGCAGCAACTCGTCGGGCGCCGACCAGGACTTCGTCATCGACGCTTAGAGTAATATTCTTCATATACACAGTATATGTGTGGCTGTGTAAATTGCGAGGAGCGTCGATGGCTCATTCGTGCTATCCTCAATACTGTTGCCGCATCCTGCGGCGACGCCTCAGGACATTTATGCCAAAGCTAAAGACTCACAAGGGTGCGGCTAAACGGTTCAAGAAAACGGGTACCGGCAAAATCAAACGCCGTCATGCATTTGCCCGTCACATCTTGACCTCAAAAGCCCGTTCCCGCAAGCGGAAGCTGGGTCAGGCGAGCATCGCGGATGACGCGAATTCGCCTGAGATCAACCGCATGCTTCCTTACTAGGGTAGGTTTTCGCTCTTTTTTAGAGCGATCCAGCCCCCGTGTAGACAGTGCGCCGCACGTGCCTGTTCTACCGGCAGAATTTATTCCAAGGAGATGAAACGTGCCGAGAGTAAAACGTGGTACGAAGCGCCGAAATAATCGGCGCAAGACGCTTGCCCTAGCCAAGGGCTTTTTCCTCACTAAGAGCAAACTGCATCGCTCTGCCCAGGAGGCCGTTGAGAAGTCGCTTCGCTACGGCTATGTGGGCCGCAAGCTGAAGAAGCGCGACTTCCGCTCACTTTGGATCGTCCGAATCGGCGCGGCTTGCCGGGCTGCCGACATTTCTTACAGCCGCTTTATGGATGGGCTGAAGAAAGCCGGAGTCGAGCTGAATCGCAAAGTGCTGGCGGACATCGCGGCGACCGATGCGACTGCCTTCGCGGGGCTCGTGAGCCAGGCGAAAGCTGCTCTTCCCAAACAGGCTCCTGCAAAAGCCTAGACATTTTCAACTCGTGCGTGACTGGCGCGAAGATTCCTGAAAAAAATCAGGCTGCGTGAGGTGTCCTTTGGCGCGCCATAGAGTAGACTCTATAGAGACGTATGGAAGCAGCAGCTCGTATAATTGAGCCCTTTGAGACTCAAGATGATTCCCTTTCAGG
>Ga0126381_100007551_pt1 | contig 12111 bp, 16 predicted proteins | sample PanSoiMetPlot_28_FD_96465 | JGI IMG/M metagenome (GOLD analysis project Ga0126381, IMG submission 96465) | Tropical forest soil microbial communities from Panama - MetaG Plot_28 | ecosystem: Environmental > Terrestrial > Soil > Tropical forest > Bulk soil | place: Panama | collected 2016-02-17
GGGGCGCGTTCTTGAAGTATCAGGAGACTACCAGATGCAACGCCGCGACTTCCTCAAGGGGCTCGCCCTCGCGGCCCCACTGACCGTCGGGGGTCGTCTCTACGCCGCGCCGCAGACCAAGACGCGATTGCTGATCGTGTTCCTGCGCGGCGCCTATGATGCCGCCAACACCGTCATTCCAATCGGCAGCGACTTCTACTACCAATCGCGACCGACCTTGGCGGTGGCCAAGCCCAATCCCGCTGATCCCAACGCGGCGCTGCCGCTTAACGCCGACTGGGGCCTGCATCCCGCGCTCAAGGACGCGCTGTATCCGCTCTACAAAAAGGGCCAGGTCGCCTTCATCCCGTTCGCCGGCACCGACGACGTGAGCCGCAGCCATTTCGAGACCCAGGACACGATCGAGATGGGGCAGGCGATCAACGGCTCGCGCGATTTTCAGTCGGGCTTCCTGAGCCGCCTGGTCGGGCAGCTCACCGATGCGCAGCCGATCTCCTTCACCGACCAGCTGCCGCTCACCTTCCGCGGCGGCGCCTCGATCCCCAACATGGCGCTGAGCTTCGTGGGCAAGCCGGGCGTCGATGATCGGCAGGCAAAGCTCATCCAGAGCATGTATGAAGGCACGCAGCTCGCTCCGCAAGTGACCGAAGGTTTCTCGGTGCGCGATGAGGTCTACAAGCAGGTCACCGCCGAGATGCAGGAGGCGAACCGCAACGCAGTGAGCCCGAAGGGTTTCGAGCTCGCGGCGCGGCGCATCGCCACCCTGATGAAAGGTCGGTTCAACCTCGGCTTTGTCGATGTCGGCGGCTGGGACACCCACGTTAACGAAGGCGGCGCAACCGGTTATCTGGCGGGCCGGCTCGGCGAGCTTGGCCACGGCCTTGCCGGCTTTGCAGAAGCCATCGGCCCGGCATGGAACGAGACGGTGGTGGTCGTCCTGAGCGAGTTCGGCCGCACCTTCCGCGAGAACGGCGACCGTGGCACCGACCACGGCCACGGCAGCGTTTATTGGGTGATGGGCGGCGCCGTGAAGGGCGGGCGCCTCGCCGGCGACCAAGTCAAGATCGAGCAGAAGGCCCTGTTCCAGAACCGCGACTTTCCGGTGCTCAACGAGTACCGCGCGGTGCTGGCCGGCCTGTTCCACCGGGTCTACGGGCTACCGGCCGACCGGTTGCAGAAGGTCTTTCCCTCGGTTCAGCCGAAGGACTTGGCATTGGTGTAACGGACCAACGTGACCTACTGGACCTCGCCCAGCGCCGCAAGCTCCGACTTGGCGGCGCCACCCTCGACGAACTCGTGCGTGCAATCGGCGGCAGCGAGGCGGAAGCGACGCACGGCTTCCTCGCGCGCACCTTCCTGCAGCGCCAGCTGACCGCTGTAGAAGTTGGCCTCGCAGGTCTGGCCCCTCTTGATCTTGGGGTCCGCATCATCGGCGGCCGCAAGCATCGCCTCGGGTGTCGTCTCGCCGAGGAACATGTAGATCACGGGCGCCGGCCATTTGTTCATGTCGATCTGGGCAGCCGCCTCGGCGAGGTGGCTCGCGCGGCTGTTGCGCTTCTCGATGATGTCGGTCCATAGCGGGTAGTAGGCGTATTGCGGATCGAGCTTGCTTGCGCGCGCGAGGTCGGCGAGCGCCTGCGGCACGGCGCCGGCATAGAAGTTCGCGAGGCCGCGATGGAAATAGGCGTCATCGTCATTGGGGTCCGCCTTGATGGCGGCGTTGTAATAGCCGATGATTTGCTCGAGATCGCTCTTCGACCGTTGCTTGGCGGTCGGTTGCCGCGCACCAGGGTCCTTGGTGTCGAGGCGCGCGAGCTCGCGGGAGTCAGTCCCCGCGGTTACCGAGGTGGCAGTCACCGGCGTGGCAGTCACCAGCGCAGCAGTCACCAGCGTAGCAGTCACCAGCATGGCAGTTGCGATCGAGCCGGCGGCCAGCGCCGGCAGCACGAAGCTCATCGCTTTCATCGTCTTTGGCCGGCGCACCGGCCTCCCAAGCTGTGTATCGCAGATGAGGCTTTGCGCAGATAACGCGAGCCGACAGCCGCGATGCCGTTTGTTTGATTCTGTCCCGGCATCGCTAAAGTGGTTGTGAAGCGTGGCGGCGTCAAGCGAAAGGGGAGGTAATTCGGCGATCGCAAGCGAATTTAGTTAGCTGGATTTACATCGAATTTTCATATGCGCAGGTCAAAATTACATCGATTTTATGTCGCGCCGCCGAGCAAACTCAAATCTCGGATGCCGGCTGCACGAATCCTAGTTGTCGATCGGGCAATTCTATCAAGCAAGGAGCGCTGGGCATGGGAGCCATACGCAACACGGTTCTGATCGTCGGCATTCTGGCTATGGTGACGGGCCTCATCTGGGTGGGGCAGGGGACCGGCTATTTCCCCTATCCGTCCTACAGCTTCATGATCAATCAGATGCCCTGGGCCTATGGCGGCGCGGCGTTGGCGGCGCTCGGCCTCATCTTGCTCATGATCTCGCGGCGGATGTGAGTTAGGGCAGATCGTTGCGGCCCAGCACCGCCTGCGTGGTGCCGTCGGGGCTCAAGTCACTCGCGTTCTCGATCGCCAACAGCTCGGCAAGGCGTGTGCGCGCGCGATTGACGCGGCTCTTGATCGTGCCGACGGCGCTGCCGCAGATTTGCGCGGCTTCCTCATAGGAGAAGCCGGAGGCGCCCACCAATATGAGGGCCTCGCGCTGATCCGGCGGCAGCTTCGCGAGCGCCACGCGAAACTCCTCGAACTCCATATGGCTCTGCTGGTCCGGCGGCGATTTGAGACTTTCGGCGAGGCGACCCTCGCCGTCCTCCACCTCGCGCCGGCGCTTGCGGTACTCGGAGCGGAACAGATTGCGCAGGATCGTGAACAGCCAGGCCGACATGTTGGTACCGGGCTCGAAGGAGTCGATATTGGTGAGCGCGCGCAGGAGCGTCTCCTGCACCAGATCATCGGCGCGATCCATCTTGCCGCAGAGCGACATAGCGAACGCCCGCAGGCCGGGCACCGCCGCCAGCATGCTCTCGCGTACGCCGAGGTCGGCCTTCATTCGGAATGTCCTTCGTCCGCCGGCTCATCGAGCTTGCGCAACAACTCCACGAAACGCTCCGGCGGCGGTTCGACCAGACCGGCGTAATAGGCGCGCAATTGCTTGCCGATCTTTGCTTGAATCTCAGCGCTGAGACTTGCCGAGGTCTTTCCCCGCCTTGTTGCGTTCACTGGCTGCCCCGGCATCGCTGGCTTCTTCATCTGTCTCCTCTACCGCTCGCGCGGCCCGCGCCCATCCCTGCATCGGACACATTCGGGCTTAAACGTTTGACCCACCAATTGGTTCCGGGGACCGGCCCCTTTTTTCGGGTAGCCGTTTGGGGCTGCCACCCCTATATGGGCTGGGAGTGGTTTACGCTGACCCAGGGGAGGCTCTTGTGCCAAGCTCGGTACGCAGCTCGATGGTCGTCGCGGAATACCTGCCGCTCATGCGCCGCTATGCCCGTGCGCTGAGCGGACGGCAGAGTTCGGGCGATGCCTATGTTGCGGCGGCGCTCGAGGCGGTGTTGGCGGAGCCTGGCGTGCTCGAGGGCGCGGAGCGCCCGCGCGTCGAACTCTACAAGACGCTCACCAAGATCTGGAACTCGGTCGACCTCAACTTCACCGGCGAGCGCCGCGATATCCAACTGCCGGTGGAGCGGCGCCTCGCGCAGATCACGCCGCGGCCGCGCCAGGCCTTCCTCCTGGTATCGCTCGAAGGCTTCGCCGAGGAGGAGGCCGCGGAAATTCTCGACGTCGATCTGCCGACGCTGCGCGACCTCGTGCAGGAGGCCGGACGCGAGCTTGCAGCCGACATCGCGACGGATGTTCTCATCATCGAGGACGAGGCCTTGATCGCGCTCTATCTCGAGCGTCTGGTCGAGGAACTCGGGCATCGCGTCATCGGGGTCGCGCAGACCCACAGCAAGGCGGTCGCGATCGCCCGCGCGCACGCGCCCGGGCTCATCCTCGCCGACATCCATCTCGCCGACAACAGCTCGGGCCTCGATGCCGTCAACGAGCTGTTGCCCAGCTTCGAGGTGCCGGTCGTCTTCATCACTGCCTATCCGGAGCGGTTCTTGACCGGCGAGCGGCCGGAGCCGGCCTTCCTCATCGCCAAGCCGTTTCAGCCCTCTGCCGTGTCTGCGGTGATCAGCCAGGCGCTGTTCTTCGAGCGCAACGCGCGGCGCAGCGATCGGCGCGCGACGGCATGACGAATTAATTTCTGCGAAAAAGCTTTAAGCAATCATCACGCAACCAATTTGCGTTGCGCGCGTTCTTGTGCCGCCGTGGCTATCTCACAAAGCGTTGCCAGTGGCGTTTTTAACGTTCAACCGCGTTCCGCAAGCTGGAAGTCCAAGCACGGGTAACACCGCGAATGGAGACCGACATGGCCGATATCTTCAAGTTTGGGATCGAGGAGGAATTCTTTCTGGTGGACGCCGGCACCAAGTCGGCGGCGCGCGCCATGCCGGCGGCGCTGCTCAAGGCCGCGAAGGCGGCGACCGGCGGGCAGGTCACCGGTGAGCTTCTGCAGTCGCAGATCGAGGTCGCCACGCTGCCGCACACCGACATGACGACCGCGCGCGAAGAGCTGCGCTTCCTGCGCCAGACCGTCGCCAAGGTCGCTGCCGAACACGGGCTCGCAATCCTCGCCGCCGGCACGCATCCCACCGCCGTGTGGCGCGACATGCAGCACACCGAATCCGCGCGCTACGATGCCGTCATGGACGATCTGCAGATGATCGGCCGGCGCAATATGCTGTGCGGGCTGCACGTGCATGTGGAGCTGCCCGATCCAGACGAGCGCGTCGATATGATGACGCGCATGCTGCCCTATCTGCCGCTGTTCGTGGCGCTGGCGACATCCTCGCCGTTCTGGCACTCGCGCTCGACCGGGCTCAAGGGCTATCGGCTCGCCGCCTATGACGAGCTGCCGCGCACGGGCGTGCCGGAGCTGTTCCGCACGAAGGAAGAGTACGACGCCTATGTGGCGGCGCTGGTGCGCGCCGGCGTGATGGAGGACTCGAGCTTCGTGTGGTGGGCGATGCGCCCTTCACGCGGGCATCCGACGCTCGAGCTGCGCGCGCCCGACTGCTGCACGCTGGTCGAGGATTCGATTGCGATCGCCGCGCTCTACCGCGCGCTCGCGCGCCATCTTACGCGCAATCCGTGGATCAATGCCGGGATCGATGCGGTCGCGCGCGCGATCGCGATCGAGAACAAATGGCGTGCCCAGCGCTATGGCGTGCGTGGCACGCTCGTGGGCGAGGTGGGCGCGGTCGCCGTCGCCGAGATGCTCGATCAGGTGATCAACGACGTTGCACCCGACGCTGCGGCGCTCGGCTGCCTGCGCGAGCTGATGCGCTGCCGCACCATCGCGCGCGGCGGCACCTCGGCCGACACGCAGCTCGCGGTGTTCGAGGCGCACGTCAAGCGCGGCGACGCCACGCACGGGCTGCGCGCGGTGACCGACTGGATCGCGGCCGCGACCCTGCGGTAAGGCACGCACCCGCCTGCGACGACCGTGCCTTCACCTTGAAGTAGCGAGTTTGCGCTATAATGGGGGCGATGAGCTGGATTGACCAACGCCCTGATGATGCGATGGACGGCGCCTTCACGGCGGTCGGGCCGGAGAATGTGCGCACCGTCGAGCCGGCGGCCTTCCGCGAGGCGATGAGCCGGCTTGGCGCGGCTGTGCATGTCATCACCACCGCGGGGCCCGCCGGCAAGGCCGGTACCACCGCCACTGCTGTCTGCTCGGTGAGCGATGCGCCCCCGACCTTGCTCGTGTGCCTCAACCAGCGCAGCCAGACCAATTCCGCATTGGCCCACAACGGCGTCTTCTGCGTCAACACGCTCGGCCACGGCGGCGCCGCGATGGCCGATCTGTTTGCCGGCCGCACTGGCGTCAACGGTGTCGACCGGTTCGCCGCGGGCGAATGGTCGGTGTTGGCAACCGGCAGCCCGGTTTTGACGGTGGCCGCCGTGGCGTTCGACTGCCGCGTCATCGAGGTGCGCACGGTCGGCAGCCACAACGTGTTCTTCGGTGCGGTGGAGATGGTGCGGCCCGGCCCAGGCGGCCCGGTGCTCGTCTATCACGAGCGCGCCTATAAGCGTGTGTAGCGCGCTTTGCGTTGGGCGCATGTCCCCCGCTTGCGGGAGGCCCTTGTCGGAAACCGGCATCCACCCCGATCAAGCCTGGGGCAAGCGTTTCCGGAATATGCGCTGATCCTTACAATTCACACCGAAATCGGGCCAAACTGTCGGCCAATTGACCCTCGCGGGCACGAACTCTTTTTCTGTTCGGAAGTTTACACAGTGGGTCGGGGCTGCTCTGAACCAATGAGGAGATCGCGATGAGCAATCCGAACCATCCCAATCAGAATCCCGGTCAGCAACAGAACAACCCGCGTCCGGGCCAGCAGCAGGGCGGCGGCGGCACCAAGCCGGACCAGCAGCAACACCAGGGCGGCCAGCATAAGCCTGATCAGCAGCACCAGGGCGGCCAGCATAAGCCTGATCAGCAGCACCAGGGTGGACAGCACAAGCCGGGTCAGGGCGGCCAGAACCGCTAGGCCGGCGAGACCGCGTTCTGTTTGCGTAGGGCGGCCCCTGTGGCTGCCCTAACAATTTACCACACTCGCCACCACGGCGTTTTACGCCCGTCCTCGACGGGCCAACCGGGGTCCCCTACGATCAGACCCCCGCCCGACCAGTCAACTAAGCGTTTCGATTGCGGTGGTAGCGCCCCTGCACGGTCGGCGTGCGTCGCCGTGCAGGGAAGAGGCGATAGCGGCCGCGGGCTCGGGCTCACCGATCTTGCCGTGGTGTCGGCCTAAGTCGTGCCCCTGGGGGCAAGCGGCGCTGCGCGTGCTCATCTCCCCCGTACAACGGCTTCGAGGATCGTGCTCAGTCGGTCGCCACCATCGTCGCCCGCAACCTCTTCGATCTCGAACCTGCGCACCCGATCGTCTGCCGCCGTCGACCGGGAGCTCATGGCGCGCGCCATGACCTTGGCTGAGAGGTCCAACTGGGAAGGTAACGCCGCTACAGCGGCCATGCTGAGAGAGCAAGCCATGGAGCTCTACCAGCAGGCCCACCAGGCCCGCAGTGACGCGATGTACCTGTGGGAGTTGCCGATGACCGGCGCGTCAACATCGACCGGCTCGTGAACCAGATCGTGCTCGACTGCTCACTGCTCGGATGGTTTGCGTTCAAAAGACGCCGCGACGTGATACCCGCGATCGCCCCCCAGTGAACTCGGGCCAAGGACACCGAGGGGCAGGTCCTCGACGTCTTGGTCCGCCATTGCGGCGGCCAACAATAAAAGGCGGGAATCGACAAGTCGCCCTGCGAAAAAAGGCGGCATAATTAACAAAGGAAATCTCCAAGCTTACTTAGTAGCCCTGGCGCCCGTCGCCGGGGCTTTTTTCTGCTCATTAGGCCGCTGGGCGAAAGCCTGCCGGCGCCGGATTTCCTCGAGCGGCAAACTGCGGCGGTCAGCCGCGCGAACCTGATCCAGATCAGCGCGTTCCAAAGATGCGTGTTCAAGGCACGCAACGAAGAGAACCCTCTATCGGCTTTGGAACTAAAGCCCCGACGCCCGTTCGCCGGGGTCTTTTCCTCGTGCGCGAGGCGGGGGCCTCATCGCTTTGCCCTGTGCACATCACGTCAGCGGCGACAACTGGGGGCAACGTGCCAGCTGCCACCCGGCCCCCGGACGAATCCATACGATCGGGCAACGCCAGGGTCGCCAAAGATATCACGATGATACGCCGGGTTGACGCCATCGAGGCTACACGGCACCACCCATCCCCGACCGCGTCCTCGATGGTCTGATGCTGTTGCAGAAGAGGTGGCGAGAACGCCGAGCATTGCGGTGATCGCAACCACGATGGAAGCTTTGTTCGCAGTCATGGCAGTCTCCTCACTTGCCGATGCACTCAGCGGTGACAATTTGGCACAACGTGCCAGCTGCCATCCGAGGACCGCGCGAACCCATACGAAGCAGCGACGGCTGGGTTGCCGAAGATTTCCTTGTGGTGAGCGGGGTTGACGCCCACAAGACTGCACGGCACCACAGCTCCACCTCCGGGGAGGCGGTCGCTGTCGTCCATCCTGGCTAAGGAAGACCCGATCGAAGCAACGACGGCGCTGGTGGCTATCACCATCATCAACGCCATTTTTCTCATGACAGTCTCCTCCCTGGCTGACCTCCTCATGTGAGGATGAGCCGCCAACCTTACGAGTACTTTTCCGTGCCCTTACAGTGCGAGTTTCTCGGCTTGCCCCGCGCCCTCTACCTCCGCAACAGAAGCTGAATCAGCTAACCCCCCGGTCCGTGTCGAGCAACTTGGTGCCCCTCGGCAAGGCCACGGATGAGCTGCCGCGCGGTTCGGCTGCGCACCGGCGTTCAGTTCGACGAGCACTTTGAGGACGACGGGAGCACGTCTTCGCCGATGCCTGCCGGGTTGGCTGCGAGGGCATGGTCAGCAAGGACCGCTCACGTCGCTGCGAATCTGCGCCTAGCAAGACCTGGATCAAGGTAAAAAAACCAGAGGCGCCGGGCGTCCTCCGCTTCGAGGATCGCACCTGATCACCGCGGGGCCGCCCACGCGTGCCCCCGCGCTGGCCCGCGTGCGAGAGTAGCTACGCAAAGAGCTTGATCTGCCCCGCTTCACCGCGGGGCTTTCTTTTTGTAGCGCGCGTGCCAAGATCGTGCTGCGAGCGAAAAAATGGTGCTCAGCTCGCCGGCAAGTTCTGCCTGAGCCCCTGCGCGACTCCCCCCGTCGCCGGGGCTTTCTTCTGGGCGCGTGATCCGGCGCGGGGCGGCCACTTGCCCTGCGTGAAACACTTCAGCAAGCAGTCGAGCACCAGGTATACACGGCACCAACCTTACCGTCCGTCATCGGAATCTTCAGGTATCCGTGCTCGTGCAGCTCGATGACGCTTGTAAGGGAGTCCACCTCGCTCACGCCAACGTCCTTCGCGATCGCCGAGGCCAACGTCTTCCCGAGGTAGTCGATGATTTTGCGCTGAGCTTCAGAGTCACCTACTCGTCGCATCTCTTGTCGAGACGGTCGGCGAGCACCTGGCGCTGCAGCCGCAAGGTGACTCACCCGCCCTTAACCAGTTGCAGTGAACCCTTAACCAGTTGCAGTGAAAATAAGGGTTCGGCGAGGAAGTTTGCGACCAACTCGCCGAGCCCTGAATCCGCGACATGCGGATGACCGGTAACGAGGAGACAACGACCGTACCGGTCACCCGTTAAAAAAAACCGTGGATCGCGTCTCAGGTTGTCCTCAGGGTCGCTGGGAGCCAACCTCCATGTCCGCCATCCTGCGTACCGACGAAGTTCCGAACAACGTCATCGACCACCCCAAGAAGGCGGCGGCCAGCTCACCCGGCGCATCGCCCAAGAGCACCAAAATCTACCCGGGCACCTACAACGACATGCGCGCGTGGCCCGAGTCCCCTGTCAAACAAGAGGCCGGATATCAGGCTCGCCGTCGGTCGAGCGTGGGGAAGCCGCTGGCTGCGCCCGACTTGGCCGCGCTCGCTGCGCACGCAAAGGCGATCGAGAAGATACTCGCCGAGTTCGATGCACCCTGTGCGGCGGAGCATGCCAAGGCCGAGACCGAGCAGTCGAGCACAAGCAACCCGCAGCCTGCGCGCAAGCCCAATGGCGACGACGTCAATGTTGAGCGCACCGAGAAGAAGACGTTCGTGCGCGTGACCGAGTAGCCGCGGAATCCAGCGAACAACCGCCACGCTGAACCGTTATTGTAGATGAGAGTACTTTTTGGCTGGCTTCTCGTGATCGACATCCGGATCGTCTCGCCGCTGCCGGCGCGCTGCCGCTACTCGGCGCAGCTCGAAGGCTCCGACAACCTCCTGGTGGCTTTGAGCCGAACACCGCTTCTCGACGGAGCCCGCGCGGGCCACCGGCTGCGATCCCGACGCCTTGATAGTCATGCATCACGCCGGCAGCGACGTTGACGCGCTGCGCTCCATCGTCGGCGCGGCGGCCAGGCTCACGGGAGGAACGAGACCGAGGCATTGTCCGTTTCGGTTCCCCAGCGCTTCGCCGTCGAGCCGCCATGCGTCGGAACGATGAGGCCGCTCCGACCCTCCCGGCCGACGAAGCGCTCACCAGCGGCGCAAGGGGGCGCGTCCTGCCGGGTGACGGCTCGCCACAGGTCGTCCACCCGCGCTATTGTCCTCGGATGCCGGACCCCGCCAATTGGCGCCGCGCGCTCTCTGTGCTGGCGGATTACCCAGAAGGCTGCACCAAGGCGCTTTTGATGGCGCACGGCTTCACTACCAAGCTCGTCGCTGATCTGATCGAGAGCGGGTTGGTGTCGGCTCGCCCGGAGCGCTCCTATGTTGGCGGCCGCCCCCATCGAGTCATGCGGATCAAGATCACCGATGCCGGCCGCGCGGCGCTGGGACGCTGACATGCCGGCCGCGACGTGCGGTCGAACTGGAAGGAGCGGCCGGCGCCTGACGGGCAAGCAGTGGCACTGACCTGCCGGGAGGGATAAGACTCTCCGCATGGAGTGGTCGCCTCCTCACCGCCCCAGCTTTCGACCTGCCGGCTTCGTCGAGCCCTGCGTGCCGACACTGGCCGAGAGGCCGCCTGCTGGACCAGCCTGGTTTCACGAAATCAAGCACGACGGCTATAGGCTCATGGTCTGGCGCGACGGCGGGCGGGTGCGCCTGTTCACCCGCCGCGGCTTCGACTGGACTCTGCGCTATCCCCGCATCGTCCGCTCTGCCCGCCTGCTGCGCGCCACGCGCTTCCTAATCGACGGCGAAGCGGTCGTCTGCGGCGAGGACGGCATCTCAGACTTCGAGAAGCTCCACCAGGGCGCCCACGACGCCAGCGTGATCCTCTATGCGTTCGATCTGCTGGCGATCGACGGCGCCGACATCCGGCAAGAGCGGCTCGAAGATCGTCGCGGAAAGCTCCGGCCATTACTCGCCCATCCCGAGGACATACTGTTCTCCGATCACTACCACGGCGATGGCGAGGTCGCTTTCCGACACGCCTGTCAGATGGGGCTTGAAGGGATCGTGTCGAAGCGCCGGGACTCGCACTACCAGTCAGGTCGCAGCGATGCGTGGTTGAAGATCAGGAATCCGAACAGCTCTGCAGTGCGCCGGCTGGTGGACGTGACGCGGTGACCCTCACCCTCCGCGGCGCCTAGGGACGTTGCCCTGGCGACTGAAACCAGGACCGCTTCGATGTGCTCGATGACGAGCGCGAGGTCTGCCATCTACCGGATCAATGCTGCCACCGAAATTTGGTGAACCTCCAAGCGAGTCAAGGCTGGTTCGTTCGGGCTTGCAGTTTTCCCGCCAAAACCCGACCCTCAGCGCAGTTCAACGTCGCCTAATTTTGCGCCGGGAAGTAGGCTAGTGGACATTTGGAAGGCTCAACAACGCATTGTGGAACTTCCCGATTGTCTCTAGTAGCTCAGCCAGGTCGGTTTCGGAGGAGAACAAGTGACTTGACCTTGCAAGTTCAATCCAACCATCGCGGAGCCTGATCAATAGGGCTCGCTGATGGGGATCGGAGCTCAGTTCCAGGGCGCGCAGGCACTCGGCTGCTTTGTCTGCAGGATCGACTTTCGACATATGGAGGGGCTCTTTCCTCGGTCCAGGCTGCATGGGACCACGGCGCCGCCCTCAGCGGGCGGCCACCCAAAGTCCTTCCAGCAGCGAGCAGGATGGTCCGCCAACCTTACGAGTACTTTTCCGTGCGCTTACAGTGCGAGTTCTCCGCTTGCCCGGCGCCGTCTACCTCCGCAACGGAAGCGAATCAGCTAAACCCCCTGGGTCCGTGTCGAGCAACTTGGTGCCCCGTCTTGTTTGGAGTGGCGGGGCTTTCTTATGCGCCGGTCCGCCATGGCGATCGCCACGGTGAGCGATTCATCAGACTCAAGAATTTGCAGAGAATACCACCCCGCATTTGTGTACCTCCGCCAGCCTTCGCGATCAGGTGGTTCATTCTCGTGGTGGCGCTCCTGCTCGATACTGCTGTCGTCCTGTTGCTCCTTGCTGTGCACAAGGTGCGCCA
>Ga0126381_100007552_pt1 | contig 12110 bp, 9 predicted proteins | sample PanSoiMetPlot_28_FD_96465 | JGI IMG/M metagenome (GOLD analysis project Ga0126381, IMG submission 96465) | Tropical forest soil microbial communities from Panama - MetaG Plot_28 | ecosystem: Environmental > Terrestrial > Soil > Tropical forest > Bulk soil | place: Panama | collected 2016-02-17
GAAGTCCTGGAAGAGCGCCTGTAAGGCCGCTGAAATTCCCAAAACCCTGTACCACGACCTGCGCCGGACGGCTCTCACTAACATGATCGAAGCCGGATTCAGTGAGAAGGAGGCGATGGAAATCAGTGGGCATAAAACACGGGCTGTCTTTGATCGCTACCACATCGTTTCATCTCGAAGGCTGAAAGAGCTTGGCAAAAAGATGGAGACGCACCTAACGTCGCTCGACAGTTCGGTGCTAGACAACGGTGCTAGACAAAATTTGGAGGTTACCGAAAGTGTTGAAAACAATGGTGAGCCGGGCGGGACTCGAACCCGCGACCACCGCATTAAAAGTGCGATGCTCTACCAACTGAGCTACCGGCCCCGCGAATCGAATTTCAGGATAGCATCCGGTGTAGATTCGTCGCTTTCCTCTCCTCACCACGAAGGAAAGTCCTTGCTGACTGTTCTGGAACTACAGCACGCGATAACGCCGCATTTCCGGATTGAACTCTCGGTATAGCATTCAGGCCCGCCAAAGCGCCTCAGCAAAGGGCCATTCATCGTCGAACCATGCCTTCACCGGCGTGAAGCCCGCCGCTTTGGCATAGGCGTCCAGCTCATTCGGCGTGAACTTGTGGGACGACTCGGTCCAGATCGTCTCGCCTGCCTCAAAAGAAAACGTAGCGCCCAGGGCGCCGACATGTGCGCGTTGATTCCGTTCCGACATCAGGTGCATCTCGATTCGTCGCTCTTTGCTGTTCCATCGGACTTCATGCGCAAACGACCGCAGATCGAAATTTGCGGTCAGTTCACGGTTAATCCGGCTCAGAATATTCAGGTTGAATGCTGCTGTTACGCCTGCGGGATCGTCATAGGCGGCGATCATGGTTTCCACGTCTTTTACGAGGTCCGCGCCAATCAGGAAATAGTCGCCGGAACGCAACTGGGCCCTTACTTCTCTGAGAAAGTCCGCAATCCCGCTCCGGTCGAGATTCCCAATTGAGCTTCCCAGAAACAGCAGCAAGAGGGACCCGTGGTCCGCGCGAGTCTGCGCAATTTTTGCCAGGCCCTCGAGCCAGTCTTCGCACACGGGCAAAATTTCGGCCGCGTCAAATAGCTCCTTCTCACAACTGGCAAGGGCGGCAGCCGACACGTCTATCGGTAAGTACTTCAGCGAATCCGTGCGGTTCGCTACGGCTCGCAGTATGTTACGGGTCTTCTTTCCATTGCCGCTTCCCAATTCGGCGATAAGCGAGACGTCGCCGCCCACCGCTTCCGCCATCTCGTCAGCATGCATACGAAGCAATCGCTCATCGGCGCGGGTCAACCCATATTCGCGAAGCAGCGTAATGGCTTCGAACAATGCGCTTCCCAAGTCGTCGTAGAAATACCGCGCCGATATGTATTTCTGCGGAGCCGAAAACCCGGCGGCCACATCTCGTGCGAAAGCCGATAGCTGAATCTGCGCTGCCGTTGACAATGCCTAATTCTCCACGCACCGGAACGTGGCGTAGACGTACGGGTAGTCACGACGAAACCAGTTGCGGAAGGAACGCCGCAACAAGTGCGCATCCGTGCGCGGCGAGCCACCCTTTATCACATAGTGTTCTCCGTCGAAGAAATTGGCGGAATATCCGGGGTACGTTGAACGCGGTTCGAAACCTGGCAGCGGCCCGAATACACTTCTAGTCCACTCCCATCCGTTTCCGACCAACTGGCTCACACCGAAAGCGCTGTCCCCGGCGGGTGTGGCCTGCACTGGCTCCGGATCCCAGCCCTTGAAGTCAAAGTTGCCGTGGTGAGAGCCGGGGGCGGCCGCGCCCCATGGGTATGGACGGAAACCATTCGGGTCTCCATAAGCGGCTCGGTCGAATTGCTCTTCGGTCATCAGGGTCTTCCCCGCCCATCGCGCGTACGATTCAGCCTCGTTCTGAGTCACATACACAGGCCAATCTAGTGGCAACGGCTGCTCATTAAACATGCCTCGAAAGAACAGCGCGTTGCCTCGTTTGGACCAGAAATGAGGCAGCGGTGCGCCGTCCTGGACAAAACGAAGGTACTCCGCATTCGTGATCTTGTAGCGTTGAATGCGGAATCCCGGCACCTGACGGCGCACCTGTTCGAACTCGTTGTCCCACCCAAACACGCCGTCATGCTGCTTGCCCAGGATCGCTTCGCCCTCCGGTATTTCGATCCAGTTGTCGGACGGCTCGGAAGAGTCGATCGAGGCTGTTCGTAACGGAGGCACATTCTTCAGGTCGTAGTCGAAATTGTGAAACATGTAGGCCAGCGTTTCGAGATGCATTTGCCTGTGTTCGAGGGCCATGTTCACCGTATCGTCCGGTGCGCGGTCCAGGTTCTTGTCTACGTGAGCGCGACAGCGGGCAACATACGCCCGCACTTGCTGCAAGTTGGGCCAATCGGTAGCCTTGTCTGCAGGCAAATGAGCCTGATCAGGATCAATCCCCGCTTGGAACAACGCATCCAGTTCGGGGTCCGGCGATTTCAGTCCGAGCCCCTCGCGACATATCTGTATGGAATCGAAACCATCCAGATGGCCCAAGTAGAAAATGACTCGATGGCGCTCGGCAATGGGCCTCTCGTAGATGGCTTCCGGCTTGAGTATGTCGAAGAGCTCCTCGCTTTGTCTTCTCGATCTTTGGAGCTCCACCTGCAAACCGGCAGATGTTTCCTGTAATACGGCCATGAGAAAGTTCCTCCACCACAGAACAACTAACCGGACATCTCGTCTTTGGATGCGAAAAGGGCGCCGGAAATAGCAGAGTTTTTCGCCCCGTCAGCTCGAATGAGTACCGGAAGTTTGCTCGAGGACAGAACGGGCAAGCGCCAGCGCTTCGTCTGGAGAGTGTATATCTCCCTCGAGTTGCGCTGTCGCGACCGCTTCCAATGCCCGGCCCAATGCCGGCCCCGGCTTGAAACCTGCCTGTAACAAGTCCCGGCCCCCAATCAGCGGAGCTGGGCGCAACTCGTTCGAGCTCAGTTCGGCAAGCTTGGCTTTTACAAACGCATACGAATCCAATTGACCGTTACTGGCCAGACAGTCCAGACGATGAAGCTCCAGGTGCTCTTCAAAGTGGGACAGGCACAGAAAGCGCTTGAGAGTACTGAGCCGCATCTGTTGTACGTCTTTGAAGCGCATATGATTTGCCACAAGGGCGCTCACGTGTTCTATGTCCTCGTTTGAAAATTTCAGCGCAGAAAGAATGTTTCTCGTCATCTGCGCCCCAATTTCGGCATGACCATCGAAGCGGATACGCTCCGCAACCCGGAATGTCGGCGGCTTTCCGACATCGTGCAATAGAACCCCCAACGCGAGCGCGGGCGAGGGGTGATTCATCCGGCCCAACATGAGCAGTACGTGGGTCCATACGTCGCCTTCGGGATGGTACTCCGGAGGCTGGAGTACACCTTGAAAAGCTTTTACCTCCGGCAAAACATGTTCTAAAATCCCGCAGCTGTCGAGCAGTTCCAGACCGCGCCGCGCGTCTCCTTCGGTGAGAATACGAACAATTTCGTCGCGGATCCGCTCCGCTGAGATTTTCCTGACACAATCCGCCCGACGCCGGATCGCAGTGAACGTTGCCATCTCGATTGTAAAGTGGAAGCGCGCGGCGAACCGCACGGCGCGCAACATTCGTAAATAATCCTCTTCGAATCGCAGGTCCGGGTCGCCGATTGCACGGATCACCTTCGCCTCCAGATCCGCTCTGCCTCCGACCGCGTCGAGTATCGTGCCGCTGAAGGGATCTTCCATCAGGCCGTTAATTGTAAAGTCGCGACGCTGGGCGTCCAGAGCCGGATCTTTTACAAAGCGCACTTCATCCGGTCGGCGGCCGTCTGAATATGGGCCTTCGCTGCGGAACGTCGCCACTTCCACTTGCACGCGGCCGCGCCGAACCATGACCACGCCAAAATGTGCACCAACCAGCTGAGATTGAGGGAAGTGCTGCGTGATACCGCCGGGCTCGGCATCGGTGGCAATATCAAGGTCCTTGGGAATTATTCCAAGCAGGCGATCACGAACACAGCCCCCGACTAGATAAGCCAGATGACCCGAGCCACGCAGCTGCCGAATGATCTCGAGAGCGAGGATCTCGCGCTCGCTGCTCAGGTCCGAATGCATTACATCGCGGCGAGACGGTTCTCGCCCGCTTCAGGCGCTCTCTGTCTTGGTCTTTGCGTTCTCTGACGCGCCGGAGGAAAGAGCCGCTGTATCCACGATTTCGGATGAAGTTGCCGCCGCTAACTGAGCTTCCATTTCCGCCTTTTTCAGATCCTTCTTTGATGGAGGCGGCTGCTCATGGCGATAATCGTGATCGTGATAGCAGGTCCTGCAGCGCACCTTCGCCGCTTCCCCGTTTATCAAGGAAACTATCGAATGATTAGTGATGCGGCGGCACTTTACGCAGTGATCGTCAATGACATCACCTAATCGCATTTCACCCATAATTCAGAGCCGACAAGCGGAGTATACCAAGTTGAGCGCCATCCCGCGAATTTGCCATCTGGCCTGGGGCGCTAATTCACTTTCTTGAGTGTCTTCGCTCCCGGAGGGAGTTCGAAGATCGCCGGCGGAAGCGCCTCATTTACGGCCACTTTCGCCGCAAACATCTGGTAGACTTTATATCCGTTCCGTTGCCGTTCGATGGTGAACGGCCACATTACGCCTCCTGCATCGCGATATTTATCGAAGTTCGTGATTTCCTCGTTGCGCTGGCGGGTCTCAGGATCCATCCAGGTGTAGCTTTCGCGAACTGGGAACAACGTATTATGGTCGAAATACACCCGAATAGTTTGATTGCTGGCGTCGATGATGTCCACAATTTCCACATGCGTGCTCAGGTACACATCACTGCCGATATAGTCAAATTCCAGCCCAGGTTCGCTGCACCGCTGCCGAAGAAAATACAAGATGTCATTGCGAGTCGTTCTGACGTAGCGGTCCCAGTTTTCATCCGGAATCGGCCGGGCCCCTCGATAGGTGATGTCCCACCCTTGATCCTCGAGAAAGAGGTATGAGTAGTCCTGCTTCTTCCCGAGCACTTCTCGTTCTCTCAGCCCCACGCTGTTCGAGCCCGTCTGGCCGAGATATTCCGTATAGATCGTAGCGAGATCGAACCCGCTCAGTTCGTCGTGAAAAAAGGAGTAAATACGCCCGCTTGCAACCCGGTTCTTCATCTGGACGAAACGATCCCCGCCGAGCGCAGCGACGGATTTGTCGATAATCTCTTTGCCTTTTCCCGGCGGGGTCTGCGAAGCTCCGGTGACGCTACACAATAAGAGGCAAAGCAGGAATTTCGGCAGGTCTTTTGGAGCCATTCGGGACGACGCGGGAAATATTTCAAGCACAGGCAATGGAGTGAACCCAGCTTTGCGTCCGCTCGGCGGTATCCGCCTCAAGCGAATGAATCGAACCCGCACGCTGGCGAAGCGGGCCGCCTGCGCGGCCGTTGAGCGTAGCCTGTATTTCGGCTATTATCGCGACCGCGACCTGTTCGGGCCCGTCGGCTCCGATATCCAGGCCCATGGGACTGTGAAGCGCCGGACCGAGTCGCCGTTCGTCCAAACCGGCATCTTCGAAGAGTTGAAGTGCCCGCTTTCGCGGCCCGAGCAGTCCAAGGTACCGAAGAGGCACTTCCGAAAGTTCTCTCAAGACCTCCAGGTCCTGGCTGTAGCTATGATTCATGATCACCGCCACCGTCCATGGGTCTATCCACGTTCTGGAGTCTCCCGCTCGGCGCACAGCGACCGTGTCTGCGAAGGCAAATCTTTCAGGAGTTGCATAGTGCGCTCGCCCGTCAACAACGAATACCTGCCAGCCGAGAAACTTCGCGATTTCCGCTAACGGCTTGGCGTCATCGCCCGCACCGAATACGGCTAAGCGAACCGCGGGAAGCAGCACTTCGACAAAGACCTCGCCATTTTCCATGGCGACTCGCCGGGAGGCGCCTTGGGACAGCGTTTCCCTTGCATGGATTTCCATAACACTGGCAACTTGCGAATCCGTGACATTCTGAAAAACAGTGCCCTCCGTATCTACTACGAGGCGCTGCCCCAGCGCTTTGCGGGGCTCAATGAGAAAGGCCAGGCATGCGGACCGCCGCGTCGTCTTCACTTGCTCCGCTAAATTCAGGACAGACCATTCACCTGGTCTGATACGCTCCAGCAGCACATCGATAGTTCCGTTGCAACCGAGCCCATACCCGGCCGTCGCAATTTCACCGTCCGGAGTGGTGTCGTAGCGCCTGATCGAAGGACCGTTTTCTGTTAGCCACCAGGCCTTCTTGACGATGTCATCCTCCAGGCAGCCTCCACTCACCGAGCCGGCCCGCTCGCCGGTTCCAGTCACCATCAAGTGGGCTCCGGGTAGCCGGTAGGAGGACCCCTGCGTCTTTACAACGGTCGCCAGAACCGCCGATTCGCGTGCCTGTATCGTCCGCCGCCACAACCCTAAGATGTGGTCCATTTCTTTCATTTTGTGATCTGAAAGATCTCTCTACAGCTTAGTGCAAGTTGGCCGGAATTCAGCTTTCATCGTTCTTTAAGGGCCTGAAACTAACCCTTCTAGATCGGTAACGTCGGGAAACATAACAACGTCTTTTAAATCAAAATGCTGGGAACGCACTAAACGACCCCCGCCTTGGTCGCTCCGCGCTGGATCAAAGACCCGCGCATTCGCTGTCTGTTCGCTTATATACTGAGGAAAATCACTGGGGATGAAAACGCCTACGACGCTTGAACCACATCATTCGGAACCGGAGACAAAAGCCAGTGAGGTAGAACACTACCCCGTTCATGCGCTTCCGCATCCGGATCTCGATAGCCATGCCGCTACGAAAAATCGATGGTGGATCTGGTTGTTAGTCTTCGGCGCAATTGCCTTCGGCTGTTACAAGCTGTACGAATACGAGGGAGCAAAGAAGGCTGCGCTCGCGTCTCGCAAAGCCGGGTTAAAGCCGCGCAGCATTCCAGTTGTAGCGGCTACGGCTCATCAGGGCAACATGCCGGTCTATCTTCAGGGCCTCGGCACCGTAACCGCATTTAACACAGTAAATGTAAAAGCCAGAATTGATGGACAGTTGATCAGCGTTGCATTTCAGGAAGGTCAATTCGTTCATAAGGGTGATGTTCTCGCCGAAATTGATCCTCGTCCCTTCCAGGTTTTGTTGGACCAGGCGCAAGGAAATCTTGCCCAGGCCAAGGGCACACTCGCGAAAGATCAAGCTGCGCTAAAGGATGCGCAGGTGAATTATGTGCGGGACCAGGAGCTGTATCGGAACCAAATCATTGCAAAGCAACAGCTCGACACGCAGCTTGCGGCCGCGGATCAGATTCGTGGTTCGATCGAAGCGGATCAAGCGGCAATCGCCAGCGCGCAGGCCGCTATCGATAGTGCCAAGCTAAACCTGACGTTCACTCGAATCACCGCCCCCCTCAGTGGGCGAATCGGACTGCGGGCTGTAGACGCCGGTAATATCGTCCACGCCGCGGATGCGAACGGAATTGCTGTTATCACACAACTCCAGCCGATCTCGGTGATCTTTAATCTCCCAGAAGAGCAACTCCAGCCAGTTCTGGCCCGCATGCGCTCGGGAGCCAAGCTGCAAGCCGAGGCCTATGACCGCAACATGAACAAGAAACTGGCCGACGGCACACTGATGAGCATCGACAATCAAATCGATACGACGACCGGAACCGCTCGTCTGAAGGCGGTCTTTCCAAATGACGACTTCGGTCTGTTTCCGAATCAGTTTGTCAACGTCAAGCTCTGGCTCAACACCCAACGCGGGGTCATCATTGTTCCAGCGGTCGCGATTCAACGCGGCCCGTCCGGTACGTTCGTTTATGTCGTGCAGGATGACAACACCGTCGCGGTGCGCGATGTCAAAGTTGGCTTAACCGAGGGCACCGATGTTTCAGTCGATAGCGGCATCAAGCCCGGAGAACAGGTTGTCATCGACGGCGCGGAGAAGCTCACTGAGGGAACGAAGGTCGTCAACCGGCCCGCTACTGCAGCCGCCCGGCCCAACCGGGGATCTTCGCAATGAGTCCTTCTCGGCCGTTTATTCTACGGCCGGTTGCAACGTCCCTGCTCATGGCGGGGATTCTGATCGCAGGTGCGATTGCCTACAAGGTACTGCCTGTATCGGCCCTGCCGGAAGTCGATTACCCAACGATCCAGTGCGTCACGTTTTATCCCGGAGCAAGCCCGGATGTGATGGCTTCCTCCGTTACTGCTCCTCTCGAGCGTACATTCGGGCAAGTTCCGGGTCTGAAGCAGATGACCTCTACAAGCTCATTCGGAAGCTCGATCATTACGTTGCAATTTAACCTGAACCTGAATATCGATGTCGCCGAACAACAGGTACAGGCATCCATCAACGCCGCAGGAACCTACCTGCCGCCTGATCTTCCCAACCCGCCGATTTACAGCAAGGTCAACCCTGCGGACGCGCCTATCCTGACACTCGCCTTGACCTCGAAGACCATGCCGTTGACGCAGGTGGAAGATCTTGCAGACACCACACTCGCCCAAAAGATTTCGCAAGTGAGTGGAGTGGGACTTGTGACCTTGACCGGCGGACACAAACCTGCGGTTCGGATTCACGTGAATCCGACGCAACTCGCTGCGTACGGTCTGAGCCTAGAAGATGTTCGAACAGCGCTCAACGACACCAATGTTAACCAGGCCAAGGGCAACTTCGATGGAGTCCGGCAGGCTTATACCATAAGCGCAAACGATCAGATTCTGACCAGCTCGGGATATAAGTCGGTCGTTGTGGCTTATAAAAACGGCGCGCCCGTGCGTCTGCAAGATGTGGCGACCGTGACCGAAGGCGAGGAGAACACCCGGCAAGCGGCTTGGATGAACCTGGTTCCCGCCGTCATCATGAACATTCAGCGGCAGCCTGGGGCGAATATCATCGCGGTTGTCGACCGTATCAAAGCCTTGCTGCCGCAATTGAAGGTAGCGATTCCCTCCTCTGTTCAAGTCTCGGTGCTCACCGACCGAACCACAACGATTCGGGCATCGGTGGAAGACGTTCAATTCGAGCTGATGCTTACCGTTGCCTTGGTCGTAATGGTGATCTTCCTGTTCTTACGCAATCTCGCTGCGACCGTTATTCCGAGCGTGGCGGTGCCACTTTCGCTTGTCGGAACGTTCGGCGTAATGTACCTGCTCGGTTACAGCTTGAACAACCTGACACTCATGGCCCTGACGATCTCGACCGGTTTCGTCGTCGACGACGCGATCGTGATGATCGAGAATATCTCTCGATTTCTCGAAGAGGGCGATTCGCCTTTGCGAGCAGCCTTGAAAGGCTCCGAGCAGATCGGCTTCACCATCTTGTCTCTGACCGTATCTCTCATTGCGGTCCTGATTCCACTGTTATTTATGGGTGACATCGTCGGACGTCTTTTCCGCGAGTTCGCAATCACCCTTGCCGTCACCATTCTGGTGTCAGCGGTGGTCTCGCTCACCCTTACCCCGATGATGTGCGCGAAGATTCTGCGGCACAAGTCGATGGAGGAGCAAAACTGGTTTTACCGGAAGTCAGAAGATGGCTTTAATTGGGTGATTTCCCGTTACGGCGCAACTCTCCAGTGGGTCTTGAAGCATCAACCTCTTACCTTGGCCATCACGCTGGCGACGCTGGCTGGAACTATTTTCCTGTATATCGTCGTTCCGAAGGGCTTCTTCCCGGTGCAGGATACGGGCGTAATCCTGGGCGTCTCTCAAGCTCCCCAGACGATTTCATTTCCCGCCATGGCAAATCGTCAGGAAGCGCTCGCCGAAGTCATTCTGAAGGATCCCGCAGTCGAAAATCTTTCTTCCTTTATCGGTATCGACGGAGTCAACACCACCGTCAATAGCGGTCGAATCCAGGTCAACCTGAAACCGTTCGAAAAGCGGGATGCCGGCGCAAGCGAAGTAATCAGGCGGCTGCAGCCCAAGCTCGCAGCCGTGCCGGGGATTACGCTGTTCATGCAACCGGTACAGGATCTCTCTGTCGAGGATCGCATCAGCCGGACACAGTATCAGTACACGTTGGAAGACGCAGATGCCAACGAATTGAACACCTGGACCTCGCACCTGGTAGACAAGCTCAGAACACTTCCGCAACTCCGGGACGTTGCCACGGATCAGCAGAACGGCGGTTTGGAAACCACGCTGGTGATTGATCGCGATACGGCATCGCGCCTGGGGATTGGCATGCAACAGATCGACAACACGTTGTACGATGCCTTCGGCCAGCGGCTGGTGTCGACGATGTTCACTCAGCTGAACCAGTATCACGTTGTGCTGGAAGTCGCTCCTGAGTTCCGGAACGACCCTTCAGATCTGAACCACCTTTATGTTCGTTCCTCAACCGGAGTGCAGGTACCCCTCGGGTCGTTCGCGCATTTCGAGCAATCCACAACGCCGCTGACCGTGAACCATCAAGGCCAGTTTCCGGTTGTGACCATCTCATTCAACTTGCCGCCCGACGAGTCGTTGGGAGACGCGGTGAGCGCGATCAAGAGTGCGGAGCAGGATATCGGGCTTCCCGTCAGCATTCGTTCGAGCTTTCAGGGCACGGCGGCTGCGTTCCAGAGATCTCTTGCGAATGAACCTCTGTTGATTCTGGCGGCGGTGGTCGTCGTTTATATCGTGCTCGGCGTGCTGTACGAAAGTTACGTCCACCCGCTCACAATCCTTTCGACGCTGCCTTCTGCCGGGGTTGGAGCGCTCCTTGCCTTGCTGATCTGTCGCAACGATTTCAACGTGGTCGCTCTGATCGGCATCATTCTTCTGATTGGGATCGTCGAGAAGAACGCAATTATGATGATCGATTTTGCGCTGGACGCTCAGCGGGAGGAGGGGAAGTCGCCCCATGAGGCGATCTACCAGGCGTGTCTCCTTCGCTTCCGACCTATTCTCATGACGACACTGGCAGCCATGTTCGGCGGTCTCCCGCTCGCGCTCGGGAGTGGCGTCGGATCGGAACTGCGGCGTCCTCTCGGCATTACGATCGTTGGCGGGCTTATCTTCAGCCAGATTTTGACGCTGTATACCACGCCTGTCGTCTATCTTTTCTTCGATCGGCTGGCTGCGCGTGCCAGGCGGTCGCGCGAGCGAACCACCGCGATCGAACCACTCGGGGAGCCTGTAACGGCGAAATAGGCTGTGAACATTTCCGCTCCATTTATTAAACGGCCGATCGCGACATCGCTGCTAACAGTTGCTCTCGCGCTATCAGGGGTCCTCGCCTTCCGCCTGCTGCCGGTTGCATCGCTGCCCGAAGTTGAATTCCCCACAATCTCCGTTCACGCGAATCTCCCTGGCGCGTCTCCGGAGACCATGGCGTCGGCCGTCGCCACTCCCCTTGAACGCCAATTCGGACGTATTGCAGGCGTTACCGAGATGACCTCTTCGAGCCAGTTGAGCGGCACTCGCATCACCCTGCAGTTCGATCTGAACCGTAACATTGATGCCGCCGCCCGAGATGTCCAGGCTGCCATTAATGCAGCGCGCGGACAGCTTCCGGCAGATCTGCCGAGCAACCCAGGCTATTTCAAATCCAATCCGGCTGACGCGCCCATTCTGATGCTCGTCCTCACCTCGGACATTTTTAACCGCGGGCAGATGTACGATGCAGCGGATTCAATTCTGGCCCAGAAGTTGTCTCAGGTGGAGGGCGTCGGAGAGGTGCATGTCTGGGGCAGTTCCCGCCCCGCGGTCCGCGTAGAGGTCAATCCGACGGTTTTGAACTCCCTAGGCCTGACCTTGACAGACGTTGCGACAGCACTGCAAGACTCGAATGCCCACCAGGCAAAAGGCGCTTTGAACAACGACACGATTCACTGGCAGGTGAACGCGACTGATCAGCTATTTAAGGCTGATGAATACGCTCCGCTGATCGTGGCGTACCGTAACGGCGCTCCGGTGCGGCTGCAGGACCTCGGCCGGGTCATCGACTCCGTGGAGGACACCCGCAACGACGCTGTTGATAACAGTAAACCGGCTGTCATCATTATGATCACCCGTCAGCCGGAGGCGAATATTATGGATACGGTTGATCGCATCCACGACGAGCTTCCTCAACTGCAGGCATCCATTC
>Ga0126381_100007553_pt1 | contig 12110 bp, 10 predicted proteins | sample PanSoiMetPlot_28_FD_96465 | JGI IMG/M metagenome (GOLD analysis project Ga0126381, IMG submission 96465) | Tropical forest soil microbial communities from Panama - MetaG Plot_28 | ecosystem: Environmental > Terrestrial > Soil > Tropical forest > Bulk soil | place: Panama | collected 2016-02-17
GGACGATCATGTCGAATGGCTGAAATCAAGGCCGGATTTCAAGCCCGAAATGGAATCCGCGTACCGGGAGGCACGCAGCTCGGAACAAGTGCGCGTCTCCGAAGACTTGCGCGAGTTGCATAACACCGCCGGCGTCTTGCTGGTGGACGCTCAAGGACACGGAATCGTTGCAGCGAAAATCGCGTCCACGGTCCACGACACCTTTCATGCCCTGATGCTCGCCGAACTCGATCGCCGAGGGAAAACGACACCCGATTTATTCGAGAAGCTCAACTTGAGGTTGGCTCAATCGGTCACAGCACGAAATGCTCTCGGGAGAAGCGAGAAAGAAAACGCGCAAGAAATTGCGACCATGCTATACGGTGAAGTGCGCCCCTACGGCTCATTTCGTTTTGTCAATTTCGGACATCCGCCCCCATTGGTCTTCTCCGCGGAATATCAGAAGTTCATGGAAATCGATAAGAGCCGGATGGTGCAGTTTCTGCCGCTGGGCTTGCAGATCCCCGAAGATCACCCCGATCGCAATCGCTATTTGTCACTGGAATCCCGAGAGAAGAGGGTGAGCTCTTCCGATGTGGCCGAGCTCACGCTGCTGAGTCCGGGGGATCTTTTCTTGCTCTACACAGATGGGGTCTACGACGGCAGCGACAAGGAAGAACGCCGGCAGCTTGAGGGCGTTATGCGTGAACACTATCGCCAACCAGCAAAGGCAATCTGCAATGCATTGCTGGATTCCGCAGTTCAACGAGACGATCGTCTGCGGAAGACCGGCGAACAAGACCGCATTGACGATAAGACCGTCTTCATCATCAAGCGGAGCTGAGGCTGGCGGAGCGAACCCACCTTCACGGGCACTCCTTGTTTATGTTTATCAGGCCAACACAACCAAGGACGCGACTCCAATCACCAGAGTCGTGGCATGTAGCATTGTCGAGTAGCTTGTTTGCACGAAGGTCGTCAGCGGAGACAAAAATGGCCATTTCAGGACGACCGACCGAGACCGCAGCCCTTCCAGGACCAGGGGTCGTCGAGCAGGCCCGCGATCTGCCAACGGTTACTGATACCGCGCGCTGCGGCCGGATCCTCGCTGTGCTGGCAAGAGCGAATTACACGGATCAAGGAGTCAGCGCGGCTCTGGGTATCGAGAATCTTGGAAAGCTGCGCGAGCGAAGGCTCCCCGCGTTGTTGCGCCGCACGAGCGGTGGTACCCAACTGGAACATTTGATACGCCTTTTTGTGCTTGGGCAGCCCATTGATTTGGCGGCCGCACGCAGGGCTGTGGCTCCAATGAGCTTGCAAGAGTGGAGCGAGATGAGGCTTGTTGACGTCCGCGGCGCATCGGTGAACGCGTGCTTGCAATTGCGCTGCTATGAGGGGCAGGTCTTTTCCTATGATTTTCCGCGCCGAGGCCACGGCGGCCTTCCACAGGATTATGTCATGGGCGTCTCGCCCAGTTCCCTGGTATTGGCGGGCATGACGGTCCGACGAAAAAACGAGTCCACGCTCGATCTAGGCTCGGGCTGCGGAATTCAGGCCATCCTCGCGGCATCTCATAGCGACCGCGTTGTAGGCGTGGACTGCAACCGGCGGGCGGTTGGTGTGGCACGGTTCAATGCCAAGCTGAACGGGATCGGGCACGTCGATTTTCGGGAAGGCAATATGTTTGAGCCGGTGAAGAATGAAACATTTGATCTAATCGTTTCGAATCCACCGTTCATCATTTCGCCCGAAAACCGCCATTTCTTTTTGGACAGCGGACTGGAAGGCGACGAAATCTGCCGCCAGATTGTCCAACAGGCTCCGCGGTTTCTCAAGGACGACGCGTATTGCATCTTAAACGCGAACTGGGCGGTCATCGAGCAGGAGGATTGGCGGGCACGACTGGCAAACTGGTTTGAGGGTAGTGGCTGCGACGGCTTGGTATTTCTTCAAGATATTCTCGATCTCGGTGACTATGCCGCGAGCCTAATTCAGCTCGAAAATCACGAAGAGGCCGAATCCTTACGTCTCTTTGACCAGTGGATGGATTACTACAGCAGTCACAAGATAGTGGGTATCGGGCAGGGCGTGATGGTCATGCGGCGCGCCGCCGGCCGCCGGAATTGGTTCGCGGTGGAATCAGTCCCGCCGAGCGTCTCGTATCCGGCGGGAGAGGATGTCGCGCAGCAGATGGAGCTTCGAACCTTTCTCCATTCCTTGCGTGGCCAGGAAGACCTCTTGAATGTGCATCTCAAGCTCGCGCCAAATGTGAGACTCGAGCAGATTTGCGAGCCCGGCGGCGGGGTTTGGCGGTCAATATCAGGGTGCCTGCGCCGCGTCGGAGCACTGGAGTATTGTGGCAGCCTGGACGGGCCGAGCGCCAACGCCTTGGCCGAGTGGGATGGCAAGCGCCCGCTAAAAGACCTCCTAAGCGAACTCGCAGCCGCCTTGCGTGTGGACCTGTCGAATTTGCTTCCAACGGCGCTGCCGATCATTCGTCGGCTGGTGGAGCAAGGCTTTCTCCTGCCCCGTGAAGCCGGGAAGAACGAGAAGCCCTGATTCACGCCGAGTCGTCCGATAGTCAAAGAGGAAAATACTTCGTTTTCTGATTGGTGGAATGAAATCAGCCTACAATGCCGCTGCCGACGTTCCCGCCCGCTAGGAACTCGACCTTCGCAAAGTTAAACGAAACGCTCTCCATAGGTGGGCCCAGCTGCACCGCCGGGAGCACGCCTTCCGAGAGCTTGATGGCTCCCTCGTCGAGTTTGTAGCTGGAGATGAAGACTTCGCTGAACTTGATCGTGAGCGGCTCGATCTTGTCGGTGACCGTCAAGGTTGCGGATGAGATGCGCCTCCCTTCGGCCGCCGCTTCGAAGAGCTTGGGCGATTGCCTGCCAACGACTGCCGCGAACGAGAAGTCCTGGAAGGAGGCCTTACCGGCGCCCGCCCCTGAGCCGCTCGTGGCGCTTGAGCTTGAATTGGAAATTCCCCAGCTGAAACTCTCCAAGCGAATCTCGCCACCCCGCGACTCGCCCGTGATTCCGTCGATCTTGAGAAATGCATCGAAAGCCATACCGTCCATCCTCCGGAGCTAAGCTAGATCAGGTTCAAAGTAAAAGTGGCGGCACCATTGCCGCCAAAATCGACGTGGCTTTGGCGCGCCATATAAGAACCACGGGCGCCCAAATAGCGCCCGGTTCCACCGGTGATTGCAAACTGACCTTCACTATCGCTGCCTGAGGTTGCGACGCCCGAACCAAAGATGTTTCCCTCTGGAAAGACAAAGGTATGCTGCTCGAAGCTCCCAGGCTCGTGATCCGCAACCTTGCCTGGAGCGTTGATGCGATAGTAGCTCGAGAAAAAATCTCCCACTTTTGAGCTGCTTGAGGAGTCGGAGACGATGTCAGCTCTCGCCAGCATGCGGACACCCGCCGGGGGTAATTCCCCGCGGCGAAGATCCTGCGAACTAATCCGCAAACGGCGCACATGAAGCACGATTTGCTTTTCCTGTTTTAGACTTGAAAACTCTTCTGCGGCTGTTTGGTTGCCCTTGCCTGTGCCCCTGATGCCCAAGGCGGCTCCCAAGAGCGCAAACCCCTGCCTCAGAGCATCACGACGATTTGTGGCCACGGCTCTCTCCTGCGGCTGAATTTTGTCAAACAGATATTGTGCGAAGATTTATGCAGTTAATGGTACGTCGGAGTCAGCGTCAATAGGACTTTCGTACCACTGTGCGGTGCGCAGAGAAGAGAACTCTAAAGAATAATGATCCGTCCATCGGCAAGCCAGACGGCGCTCACGCCCCGAGCGGAGCGCATCGCACGAGCCATTCGGCCGGGCACGAGGAAAATCCCTGCGCCAATCCTTCCGACGATAACCACCGCTGCCCGGCCAAGCGCTGGCACGAACCGTCTGACTATGCTGTACTATTTGTCGGCCCGCATGTCAGAGCCAATGACCTCGTGACTCCAACACCGCCATTGCCAGAAGCGCCCGCCTCATCATTCCCCGCAAGCCTGGATTGGAACAACGATCTCGTTCGCCAATGGTATTACGCCCAGATTCCTCCTCGCCCTTCCAGAAAATCTCTGGCACTTGCGATTCTTCTTTTTCTGCTCACTCTCTGCACCTGTCTCGTGGCGGGCACTCAATTTGCCGTTGCCTATGCGCACAATGAGGCCGCATCCATCAGCGCGTTTTTGCGTGGCTTCACGCTTTTCTACAAAAATCCTGCCGGCCTCCTCGCCGGTCTTCCGTTTGCGGCCACGTTGTTGGGCATCCTGCTCGCTCATGAACTGGGACATTTCTTCGCTTGCCGGCACCATCATCTTTACGCCAGCTATCCTTTCTTTATTCCCTTCCCCAACCTCGCCGGCACGTTTGGCGCGTTCATCATGATTCGTTCGCCGATGCGCACCAATCGCGCCCTGTTTGACGTTGGCGCTTCGGGGCCAATCGTGGGCTTTATCTTCGCGATTCCCGCTCTGTTATACGGGGTCCTGCACGCCAAGTTTGTTCCTGAGCTTGCCAATCCCGCGCACGCGGAACTGATTTACGGCACGCCGCTCCTGCTGCGTCTTCTGGAAGCTGCCTTTCATCCGCATCTTTCTCCTGACACGCTACTGCTGCCGCCGGTGGGACGCGCCGCTTGGGTGGCTTTGTTTGTCACCTCACTAAATCTCATTCCAGTGGCCCAACTGGATGGCGGGCACATTCTTCGTTCCGTGAGCGTCCGTGCACACCGCCTTTTTTCTCTGCTGCTACCCTTCGGCCTCTTTGCTCTCGGCTGGCTCCATTTTTGGGAGGAGGGCTGGTACATCTGGGGCGCGCTGTTGCTGGGCATGCGCTTTCTGCGTATCCCTCCCGTTTACGATCCCGCGCCGCTCGATGCCAAGCGTCGGCTCTGGGCTTTTCTGGCTTTGATTGTCTTCGTGCTCTGCTTCATGCCTTCGCCGATTTCTGTCCCCCAAGGTTCTTCTTGACGCATTCTGATCTCAGGTTATGATGCGTTCGGCTTTTGTCGCGCGAAACATTTGCGCGCAAGTCGCGCCATGATTGAACTTGTCCGCACACTTCGCCTTCGCGATCTCTTCCTTTTGTTCATTGGCTCCGTCATCGGCTCCGGTATTTTCCGCACGCCCGGCCCGATTCTGCGCCAGGTCGGAGGTTCCGTCGGCATCGCGATGCTTGTGTGGATCGTCGGCGGCCTGCTCTCACTCCTCGGCGCGCTCACTTATGCAGAGCTAGCCGCAAGCAATCCCGAAGCCGGCGGACTCTACTGCTATATCCGCGATGGCTTTGGCCGCCTCGCGGCCTTTCTCTATGGCTGGTGTCTGTTTCTCGTCATCGCCAGCGGCTCGGTAGCCGCGCTCGCCCGCGCCTTTAGCGAATATTTCGCGAGAGTGGTCCCGGTCTCCCCGCTCATGCAAACGTTCGTCGCGGTCGTTGTGATTGCCATCGTCACGGTCGTGAACGTTTGGGGCACCCGCCAAAGTTCCGACCTGCAGAACTGGACCACGCTCGTCAAAGCCGGAGTCATTGTGATTTTGAGCGCCGTGCTTCTCTCGCTCGGCCATCACGCGCGCGAGGTTGCGCCTGCTATGGGCGCCACGCAACACGGCGCAACTTTGTTCTCCAGTTTTGGTCTGGCCATGATCGCCGTCCTGTGGGCCTACGAAGGTTGGCAATTCGGTACGTACAGCGCCGGAGAAGTGATTGATCCGCAGAAAGCATTTCCGCGCGCGTTCCTTCTCGGCTCGCTGGTTTTGATCGGCCTCTATCTCCTGGCGATTGCGGCGTATCTCTTCGCGCTCGGACCTGCCGCCACGGCGGCAAGCGACACCATTGCCGCAACTTCGGTCACCGCCGTTCTCGGTTCGTGGGCCGGAAAAATCATTGCGCTCACCATTCTGGTGTCCACGTTCAGCGCAGCCAACAGCGTCATCCTGACTGCGCCGCGTGTTTTTTACGCAATGGCAAAGGATAATCTGTTTTTCAAGAAACTCGCGGTCGTCCACGCACAGCTGCGTACCCCCGTCTTCGCCATCGTCGCGCTCGGGGTGTGGTCCGCGGTACTGGTTTGCGCCGGCGAATTAGGGCAATTTCAAAAGCTGATCGAAGGCGTAATTTTCATCGGCTGGATTTTCTACGGCCTTGGCGCCGCCGCCATTTTTCCCATTCGCCGCGCGAACGGCGGCAAGCCTCTTCCCTACCGCGTTCCGGGTTATCCCTGGACACCCATTCTTTTCGTCCTCGCCGCCGCCGCTATCGTTGGCAACGCGGTGGTCGCCGCGTTTCAAGATCCCGATCAATTCCGAAATCTTAAATTCGCAATCGCGTTGCTGGTCATTGGGCTGCCGGTCTTCTTGATTTGGCGTAAACGCCCCGCAAGCGCTGCCCCCACTCCGTAAACTACTTTACGCCGCAAAATGAAAGGAATACTTGAAGTGCCGGAAATGCCCGGTACTGCCCCAATCAGTGCGCTTCGTTTTGTAACTGCGTGCGATTCAGGATTCTCTGGGCCACTTCGCGTACTTCGCGGGCGCGTTTGCTTGCGGGGCCCGTGGGATCGAGCTTCAGGTAACTGTCCAAGTCTTGGATCTGCTCCTGATATTTTTCTCGCCGGGCGCATGTGTCGGCGAGGATAAGATACGCATCGGCGTGATGGGGATCACGGAGAAGCGCTTCGCGGGCACTTTTCTCCGCCTCGTCCGTGCGGTTCAGCCGCAGAAGCGTCATTCCCAGAATGACGTAGCCGTCCGCCGAGTCCGGGTCGAGCTCCAATCCCCTTCGTGTGACGCTTTCCGCTTGCGCCGCATTCCCTTGCAGATAATAGAGATACCCCATGCCGAATTGCGCCCGCGCGTAGCGTCCGCCGCTCAAATTCGCGGCCGTTTGGAAATCCTGCATCGCCGCTTCCTGATGACCCAGATCTGTTTCGACGATTCCCTGGTGGTAGATTGCTTCAAAATACCCGGGGAAGGCGCGAACGGCGCTGGCAAAGTGCTTCAGGCTGTTGCCCAACTCCTTCTTCGCCAGGCTTACCAAGCCCTTGCGGTACTCCTCCTTGGCTTTGCCGGGAATCGCCAGGTCCCGTACGGAAACGGCATTCGCGCTTTGCACCGGCTGCGGCGGCGCCAGCGGAGCTAAGTGAAGTTCCAGATTGAGAGCAGACCCGTCAAATTTGGCGCTAGTCCGGTACGTTTGGTAGCCCTGCTCCTCGATGGCGACCTCGTATGTGCCTGCGGGGAGACCCGAGACTTCAAAATGGCCGTCGTAGTCGGTCAGGACGCTGCGAAAAACGCCGGCGTCGTGCGATTTCAGGCTGACCGCCACCTGGCTTGCCGGTTGATTGCTCCCCGGCAAGTACACCGTGCCGGAAAGCACGCCACTCGCTTGCTCGCTGCCGGCTTCCTGGCTGGCAGGTTCCTGAGTGACAGCCTCTTGCGCGTGAACTGTTTTGGCGGAAGCAAAATGCGCGACACCAAGGAAGATCGCCAGAGTCCAGCTGGATCGATAGACCCAAAGAGACCTTGGGCTTGTCGTTCTACGTGCAAAATGAGACAGCTCGCACGGCATCTCGACCTGCAGCGCACTTTTGAGGTGTGTCCTCCGGGGACTTGGCGGTCGAGAGAACCCACTTTGCGGCGAGGAGCCACCTCCCATGACCTGGTTTCCTGTGGCTTCCCAGCTCCGCTTGCACCGTGTTTCCCTGTGGGCAACCGTCTTGTGCGCAGACCTGCAGGAAAGCTATGCACCATTCGTACCAGAACGAACGGTCGATTCAGCTTTTTTCTGGGAAATCCCGAAAGCCGATCTTTGGTGAGCCTTTCGAGGCGCTACAAAACGAGCATCCTCTTTTTTTTCAATCATCGCGGCGGATTTTCTTTTTCCTCAGATGGCCGGCTTTGTCGCCCTCCAAGCACCGGAAGCCAAAGCTCATCGCAGGGATTGTCGCTTAGAAATCCGTCTCAGCAGGTGACATTCCCTTTCCCGATGAGTCAATCTGAGAATTTGAGACGCCGCGCTGCCGAGTTATCGGTATGTCGCCAACTCCTTCAGCGCTTTGCCGCATCCTGCAATGTTTCACCGTGAACGGAGGCAGGGTCCGCCAAGAAACGGGCGACCGTCGGCCCCACGGAAATGCAGCCGGGGCTCAAATGCCCGCAAGGAGAGTCCAACTTCACCAGAGTCGCGCCTGCGGCGGAGGCAAACTTCATGGCGGGTTCCGGATTCACCAAATGATCTTCGGGGGAAACAATGACCAGGAGCTTTGCGTGAACCTTGGGCGCGGCTTGTTCCAGCGTCGCAACGCCAAGTTCGGCCGGAATGTCGAGCGCCATGATGGCTTGCCGCTGTCGAATACGGTCGCAAGCGTTGCCGCCGTCGCCCCTGGCGCTGTTCCTGATCTCGGTAAGGAGCGCATTGACCCCATCCGGTTTCGTTTCGGCCACGCGGTAGGCCGGTGAAGTGAGGTTCATGGAGCCGATTTCCTCGACGAGGCCGAGGCTGCGGTCCATGGGGCCCGTGGGATTGCCGTGATTCCAGGCCGGGTCGAGCTCGATGGCGTCGATTTGGGCGGTCCACAACAATTTGTCGTACGAGGTGGACTGCGGCGAGCCGACCATGGGGATGAGCAAATCCATGAAATCGGGATAGGCGATGCCCCATTCAAAGGTCTGCATGCCGCCCATGGAGAGGCCCATGACGGCGCGCAGGTGGGACAAATGCAGAATCTCGGTGGCCAGGCGATGCTCGGATTCCACCATGTCTCGAATGGTGAACTCGGGAAATTTCATGAGCGGCTGGGACTTGCTGTTCGAGGGTGAGGTGGTTACTCCGTCGCCGATGGCGTCCACGAGGATCACGAAGTAGCGGCTGATGTCCACGACTTTCGTTGGCCCGATGAACTGGACCAAGTCCTGTGATTTGCCGCCCAGCCACGAGGGCCAGAGGATCGCGTTGGACTTTTCGGCATTGAGCTTGCCGAACGTGCGGTAGCCGAGGCGGAAATCGCGGATGACGCCGCCGTTGCGCAATCGAAGGTCACCCAAGTCGGCGAATTGTTGCGCGCCTTCCGTTTGCGGCGCGGTTTGGGCAGGTTGAGGATGAGAAGGAGCAGGCCAAGACAGAATAATAAGGATGAGCAACGTTAGCGTTGCGGATCGGAGTGAGTTTGTCATGGGCGGCATTCTAACAAACCCATACACCACGGCGGCCCGATTTCCCCGGCATTGAGCAGATTCGTCGTTGTGGGTAAACATGTAGAATCCTGACGGCGATCCCCGTGGACTGATTCATCATCGTATTGGGCTTAGGGCACGGAGATACGTCGAGCTCGCGGAGGGGGGAGCTTATGAAAGCGGCTTCCTTGTTATGAAAATTATGAAACCGGTGGCTTCCTTGGTCTTGAAGAGGCTCCTCGTGGGTCAGGTGTTGCGAAGCGCTTTGGCTCTGGCGCTTTCGGTGGGCTGCGCGACGGCTGGCCAGGCCGCGGTTCGTGTGGAGAAGACGGAATACAAAGGCTGGAAGAACTGCTATCGCGTCAGCAATGGAGAAATCGAAGCCATCGTGACCGGTGATGTGGGACCGAGGATCATTCGATTTGCATTTGTGGGAGGCCAGAATTTGTTCAAGGAATTTGCCGACCAGCTTGGGAAAAGCGGAGAAGAAAAATTTCAATTGCGCGGCGGCAACCGGGTTTGGAAGGCGCCCGAGGATCCTGTGGCCACGTGGGCGCCCGATAATGTGCCGGTGGAGATTCAGATTACCGCGACCGGCTTGATTGCGCGCGAACCGCTCGAGCCCTTGACCCAGCTGCAGAAGGAGATTGAAGTGCGCATGGCGCAATCCGGCGCGCGGATGACGGTGATCCACCGCATCACCAATCGCGGGCTGTTTCCTTTGAAGTTTTCCGCGTGGGCGCTGACGATGATGGCACCGGGAGGTGTGGCCGTCAGCGGATTCCCGCCGCGCGGCAAACATCCCATCCATCTTGAAGCTACAAATCCGCTGGTCATGTGGGCCTACACGAACTTGGCTGATCCTCGCTGGAAATTCACCAAGAAATATTTGACGCTTCGGCAGGACCCCAATAACGCTGATCCGCAAAAACTCGGTATGTTCAACGCGGACACCTGGGCGGCCTATCTACTGAACAGCGAAGCGTTTCTGAAGCACACGAAAGCAGAGCCGGAAAAGACGTATCCTGATTTCGGGTGCTCGTTTGAGACGTTTACGAACAATGAGTTCCTGGAAATTGAGACGCTCGGACCGATGACGGACGTGCAGCCTCGGCAAACGGTGGAGCACGCGGAGCATTGGGCGCTCTTTCGCGACGTGAGGCCGAACGCGCTGACCGACGAAGAGTTGGATCGCGTCTTGGCTCCATTATTGAGAACGGTGGGAGCGGAGCAGTGAGGCCTTAGCGGTTATATCTACGGCGATCCCGTTTCATCAAGATCTAGGCCGAACTGGATAGAAGACGCATGCCTAAAGCCGCGCCGGCTTTCACGCAGTCCCAGAGCGAAGCCTCACCGATGTGGGCAGACAAAAGCCTGCCGAAGAGCTTGGGATTTGCGGAAAGCGTGGAAAGAGCGCGACGACGGAGCCAAGGGCGGCCGTCCATGCTGAGAAGGTGAAAGCCCAGAAAGGTCGGAACGCGGGAGAGGCGACGATGCGCCTTTTGATAGAAATGCAGACCGTTGGCTTGGAGCGCGCTTGCGAGAGCGAGGGCCTGCTGGAAGCTGAGGCAGATGCCATCGCCGGTGATGGCGTCGACCCCACCGGAGGCGTCGCCGATCAGGGCCACATTGTCTCGATACACGCGCTTGAGGCGATGCATGGCCGTGACCGCTCCTCGTTCGCTGCTAGTAGGCACAGCTCCTTCCAGGCGAGCGAGCAATTCAGGAAAGGCGGAAAGCACGTCCGCGACCCGAGTAGAAGGGCTCGAAGAGACACAAGCGAGGCAGATTTCGCAATCGCTGACTGGCGTGACGTAAATCTGGGCATGGTCTTCCCAATAGACCTCGACACAGTCGGACCATGGACGGAGACGATAGTGTTGCCGAAATCCGTAGCGCCGCAGATAAAAGGAGCAGGGGTTTAGACCGATCCAGCTGCGCACCCGCGAGTTGGCGCCATCGGCACCGACGATCCAGCGCGTGCGAATGATGCGGTCACCCGCGATGACGGCGCGGTCCAGCAACCGAGTCACCTCGGTGCGCCAGAGGAACCGCACACCGCAGTTCTGGGCAGATTCCAACATGCGAGCGTGAAGCGTGGTGCGGCGAACGCCGAGCGCCCTGAGGCCTGGAAAGTAAGCCTCGACCGCAGACTGGTGATCGGCGAATCGAATGCCGTAAAAGGGGTAGCCGTCGCATGAGCCAAGGCGAACGTCAAGGCGCTTCAGCGCCTGCAATGTGGCGGGTAAAAGGCCCTCACCACAGGCTTTATCAATCGGGGGCTCTAAGCCGTCCGCAACGACGACTTCGAGCCCTGTTTTCCGCGCGGCGATTGCCGCAGCCAGACCGGCGGGCCCTCCTCCAATCACGAATACATCGAATTCGTCAGCCATGGTACTCCGCCGCCGCTCCGGGTAAAATTAGATGCCAATTGGCGCTCCCCGGATATCGGTGTCTGGATCGCGCGCGCCAAAATTGCCCCCAAAAGGCCTAGACAAGCTTATACCGGCTAAGACTGTGCCCTAGGTCCTAAAATTCCCTGCTTCATGCGATTTTTTCAACAGGATCGAGCCGCGCGGGCGACCCCCTCTTACCCGACACGTGAAATTGGCTTTTATCCAGCCGCGGCGGAATCGGAACGTCGAGCGGCGCTGGCCACGGCGAGAATCGCTGCGGCGAAGAGCAGCGTGTCGGCAAAGTAGTTGATCCCCTCCACCTTGACGGGAATGGCCGGGTCGGATAGCGCCAGGATCAAGACGGGGCCATAGATGAGAAGGACCAGCAGCAAAATCCAGCCGCCGACCCAGGTCGCCGCGGTGCGCGTTTTACGGTTCAGCAGAAAGATGGCCCCGGCAACGACGAGAGCTGCGCCCGTCACGTAGTCAATAAGCAAGCGCCCCGGAATCCACGCAGGCATCTGTTTTGCGAGAGGGACGCCGGGAAGTCCCA
>Ga0126381_100007554_pt1 | contig 12110 bp, 8 predicted proteins | sample PanSoiMetPlot_28_FD_96465 | JGI IMG/M metagenome (GOLD analysis project Ga0126381, IMG submission 96465) | Tropical forest soil microbial communities from Panama - MetaG Plot_28 | ecosystem: Environmental > Terrestrial > Soil > Tropical forest > Bulk soil | place: Panama | collected 2016-02-17
AAGGGCGCAGAATTCATCCTGTTTGCCAGCAACCAGTCCGACGAAGCCTTGCTCCTCGATCCCCAAGCCGGCAAAATTCTCTTCCGCTTTGATCTCTCGACCTTTAAGCGCGTACCCGCCTCACTCCCCTACACGACAGCAATCACGCGCGACGGCAAGCGCGGCTGGGTTTCGCTGTGGAACGCCTCCGCTGTCGCCGAACTGGACCTCGTCCGTGGCAAGGTCCTGCGCAAAATCGGACTCGGCAAACCCAGCGTTGCCCTTGCGGGCGGTTCACATCCCACCGCGCTGCTGCTTAACCGCGACAATTCCCTACTCTTCGTTGCGCTCACCAATCGCGATCAGGTCGTCGCTCTCGACACTCACACCGGAAAGATCTCCTATGCGCTTTCGACCAAGCCCCCGCAGCAATCGTATGGCGGCAGCGATCCGCAATCTCTCGCGCTTTCTCCTGACGAAAGATTTCTATTCTCCGCCAACGCCATCTCGGATTCGGTCTCTGTCTTCGATCTCGCGACTCACCAAGCCGCCGGATTCATTCCCACGGAGTGGTACCCCACCGTCGTCGCCACCACATCCAAAGATCTGCTGATTGCCAGCGCCAAGGGGCACGGCTCGGGCCCCAACTCGAAACCTATCGCGACCAGGAAAGATGGCCTGCCCGACTATTCTTACGTTCTCGGCATGATTCGCGGCTCGCTTGCTCGATTGCCGCTTGCCGAAATCCAGGCTAGCTTGCAGGACTACACCAAGGAGACCCAGGAACGCAACGCCAGCCGCGGCAATACCGATCACGTTTCATTTGCGGCTGGCGAAAATAAAATCCGCCACGTCATCTACATCATCAAAGAGAACCGCACCTATGATCAGGTCTTCGGCGATCTCGGAGTCGGCGACGGCGATCCCTCCGTCACCATGTACGGCGCGAGCATCACTCCCAATCAGCATGCACTAGCAAAACAGTTCGGCGTGCTGGACAATTTTTACGATAGCGGCGACGTCTCCGGTGACGGCCACGTATGGTCCACTTCGGCCTCTGTATCCGACTACATCGCCAAGACGATTCCCATCGGCTACCGCGGCCATGAACATACCTATGACTCCGAAGGCGAATTTCTTGGTGGCATTTCCGTGGAAGATGAACTGCCGGATGCTGGCGAACCCACTGGCGGCTATCTCTGGAAGAATTTCGCCACGCACGGCGTGAGCTATCGCCACTACGGCGAATACATCGTTTCGCGCTGGTGCAACGCAAAGGAAGAAAACGGCTGGCCAATCGTTGGACCGCCAAAGATTGCCGGCGTTCAATGCACGCGCGCGGTCATCAAGAAGGGCGAGCCGCTGGAAAAAAATGTCGGGGACCCGCGCGGTGGACCCAGCCCTTACCCCTGGGAGATTCCTGTTCTGGCAAGAAATATCGCCGCCGAATCGGAGCTGCGCGGCCACTTCGATCCGCTTTTTCCCGATTTCGAAGTCTCTTACCCCGATCAGTTGCGCATGGACGAGTTCCTGAATGAATTCAACAAATTCGTGGAATCGCGAGAAGCCGGCAAGGATGAAATGCCGCAATTCATCTTGCTGCGCCTGCCGGACGACCACACCGCGGGTCTGCAAAAAGGTCAGCCCACGCCATCCGCATCCGTCGCCGACAACGATTTGGCGGTTGGCCGCGCGGTGGACGTCGTTTCACATAGCCCCTACTGGGGCGACACTGCCTTTTTCATCCTCGAAGACGACGCGCAGGACGGCCCCGATCATGTGGATTCGCACCGCAGCATCGCTCTCGTTATAAGCAAATACGCGCCGCAGCCCACCCTCCACGAAGGCATGGCTCATCCCTTCGTTGGTCACAACTTCTACACCACCATCAATGTCGTGCGCACCATAGAGGCTCTCCTCGGCGTGCCTCCCATGAACTCCAACGACGCACGCGCCGCGGTCATGGCACCGCTCTTCACAGGTGACGGCACGCAGCCACCGTTCAGCGCCAATTTTCGCAATCGCGACAATGGATTGATTTATGAGATGAATGAGAAGGAATGGAAAGCCGGCGCCAACTTTGACTTCAGCCACGCCGACGCGGTGGATACGGCTCTGCTGAATCGGGCTCTGTGGCAGGACCGCATGGGCGATACGCCAATGCCGCCGCCGCAGCACAATGTTTTTGCCGCATCGCGAGAAACGCGCGACGAGGCAAAATCTCGGCGCAAGAAAAACGAGAAAGACCTCGACTAGTTAGAACGCGAACGCCGCCTGCAGTTCAATGCGGCGACTGGAGTAGAGCCCGCTCCCAGGACCGACCGGCAATGAAATGGCCTGGCCGAAAATCGGCGAGGTGATCACGCCGATTGGTGAGCCGACGTTTACGTTATTAAAGATATTCCGAGCGGAGACTGCCAGGGTCAGGCTGTAGTGCTGGCCGGAGTTATCGCCGCCGCCAAAGATTCCACCGCCGCGATTGCCGCGCCCGCCGACACCGCCGGGACCGCGCCCAAATGTTCCGCCGCTCATCGGCCCGCCGCCGGCGGCGTTGGTTTGCGCTTTTTTGCCAAAGCCGAAGGTCTTACTCAAGCGCAGGTTGAGCGCAAAGCGCGCGGGACCCTGGCCGCAATAAATGGCAATTTCCGTCTGCCCGGCGCGCGGCTGACAATCGAAGCTGACGCCGCTGCGAATGGTGCCCAGCGCTTCAGCGTTGGCCAGAACCGTTTGAAACTGTGCGTAGGTCGGCCGGTCGGTAAACACGGAATCATTGTTCTCATCAACGCCGCTGGTGATGTTAAACGGCACGCCGGAGCTAGCTACGAGAAACGGGCTCAAACGGAACAGGTAGGGAAGGCTGATAGTGCCGCCGAAGAACAGGCGATTGCGAATATCGAACGCGCCGCGCCCATAATCCAGCGCCAGGTCGTATTGATTGGAGGGAAAGCTGGTGACACCTGAGGTGTTGGTACTCGCGTAGTTCAGGGTGTAGTAGCCGAAGAGCGATAGCTTGCTGCCCATGCGTACGCTGCCGTTGATGATGAACTGGTTCTGCTTGAAGTCGCCGGAAGCCTCATATTGATAGATGTTGTCATTGCCGCCGAGCGGCCGGTCGTTCGTATCGAAGGGAGGAAGCGGCGCATTGATATTGCGGGTCAAGAGCGCGTGCACGCCACGCGAATTCAGGTAAGTGAACGACATGTTGGCGTTTCGCGTCAGCTGTTTTTCCAGAGTGACACCTGATTGAACGATGTACGCAGTTTTCCAGTCGGGTGCGACCTGATAGATCGTCGGCGATGCCTGCGACGCTGCCAGCTCCGCCGGCGTCGGTAAGTTCGGAAAGAAATCGGGATTGGGCAAGATAAAACTTTGCTGGGTGATCCCGTTTAGCAGAAGCGCTTGCTCGATGTACTGCTGCTTCAACCGGTTATAGAAAATGCCGAAGCCGGCGCGCAGCACCGCTTTCGGGCTGCCCTGCTTGCTTTTCCCGATCCCCCAGGCCACTCCCAGACGCGGAGCGAGCCCCCCACTGTTGCTGAGCTGATTCTGCCATTCGTAGCGCAGACCAAGGCTAGCAGTGACGTTCGGGCGAATGCGCCATTCGTCCTGCGCGTAGAATCCCAAGTCGGCGTAATTATTCTGCACGAATGAATTACCGACAGTTTGGGCAAACTGGACGGCGCCGCCGCCCTTGGCGCGTATCTGGGCGGGCGTGAGTCCGGCGGCCAGGCCCTGCTCGGTCACTTGGTAGGCTGTGAGCGAATCGAAGGTGAATGATCCATTGAAGCCAAGCGTTTTGTCCAGTGAGTCGCGATCAATGCGCGCGCGTACACCGAACTTGATGAAATGTTTCCCTCGCGCGATGGAAGTGTAGTTCTGGATTTCGTATCCGCCGGTGGTTTGGAGCAAGTTGCCAAGAGAGTTGCCTCCGCCGGTGAATGCGCCGCTCACGTTGATGGAGGGAGTCGTGTCCAGCACGGTCTGCGTAGAGTTGGAGCGAACGTATTGGAAACGCGTTTCGTTGATCATGTGCTCGCCGAGCGTTTGGGTGTCACTGATTTGCACGGTGTGTTCGGTATCCAGAGAATTGTAGGCTTGCGTCGGCAGGCTCGATTGCCCGATGCCATCGTTTTGTTCATTTTCGCGGAAATACTGATAGCGTACGGTAAGGGTATTCGATGGCGTAAGCTGATAGTCCAGCCGCGGCGTGAGGTTGGTGCGCGTGCGAGGATTCTGCACTCCTTGCGTGAATTGAATAGGATTGAAATTGGCATCCAGCGCCGGCGTGTTAATGACGGAAATGTCTTGCGTGTCGCGGCGATCGATATTGAAAAAGAAGGAAGCCTTTTTGCTCAGCGGCCCGCCAATGTTGCCGTTGTAGAGAATGGAATGATAGCTGGGCTGCTCGGCTTGGCCGATGAAGGGATCCTTGGCGTTGAAGACATCGCCCGTCCCGTGAACCATGAACTGCCCGTGAACCTTGTCGGTGCCCGGTTTGGTAAGGATTTCGATGCGCCCGTAGCCAAGCTGATCATACTCAGCGGAAAACGGATTTTGATTCAGGCGAATCTCGCGGATGGAGGACTTCGGCGGCAGTTGCCCTGCAGTGAATCCATCGATATAAATTTGCCCGCCGTTCGGGCCCGCGGATGGTCCGGCCAGCGCGGTAAGTTCATCCTGAAGTTCATCGGGATCGTCGGATAGCGCTTCCAGATCCTTGCCCTTAAGCGTAATGGAATTGGCGTTGCTCGTCCCGCTGGTATCCAGTTGTGTCCCCGAATCGTTGACTATTACCTTCTCTTTTTGCTCCTCAATGGAAAGTTTAACGCTGAGAACGACCGGTGAGCCGCCCACGACCGCAACATCCTTCATTTCAAATTGTGCAAATCCCGACGCGAAAACCCGCACCGTGTATTTGCCCGGGGCGAGCGGCTTTACATCAAAATTCCCGTCACGATTTGTCGAGGTGGTGCTGGATGCACCTTCTGCGGGAAGCACAACGACCGTGGCTCCCACGACTGCCGCACCCGAAGGGTCGGTAACCTGCCCCCGTATGCTTCCGGTGGGAATTTGCGCGGCCTCGCCCACCCGAAAAGTGAGCAGCACCGCCAGCACCGACACCCATCGTCTTGCATGGCACCGAAGAACCAAATTCATTCCATCTCCTTGAGAAAATCGAACCGAACAATCATTAATTGCCGGAGGGCTCTCCGCCACCCAGGCTCCACGGAGACAGGATCATCTCCTGGCTGCCTTTCGGCGATGAACGCAGGATCGGCTCGACGCCGCCGAGAAGCGTAATCACGGTGAGGGGATCTTTTCCATTGCCTTGCGTAGTGACGACCATCACGGCATCGCCTGTTTGCAATTCAGAAAGCGTTGCCGCAGGCATGCGGGCAATCATCTGCTGGAAATCGCCACCCCGCCCGCCCTGTGGCGGGGTTCCCTGTTGCGAATTCTGCGCGGCCTGGTCATGCGGAGTAGCCGTAGGAGATGCGGTTGCTGCGTTGGATTGATTCTTCAAGCGAGCCGCGAGCCCTTCCGCAAATTGAGCCGGAAGCTTGCGCATCTGCGATTCGCCGCTGATTCTCAGTGTTACGGCGGACTTGGAGGCCAGATCCTGCACGGTCAGAGCGTTGTTTGCCGCATCAATACTGAGCACCGTGCCGGCGATGCTGCGAAATTTACCGGAAACGATTTCCGCCGCGCTGAATTCCGCGCCACCTTCGCCGCGCGTTCCGCGCGCGCGCAACTGGTCGCCTGGCTGAATCTCGGTCAAAGGAGCCACCCTGGCGGCGTCAAATCGCGTCGAATCCGCCGCGTAACGCCGGAAAATCGTGTCCTTCGTAAAGTGAACCAACACTTCTTTGCTGCTGCCGATGCCGTTGGTCGTCAACGATATTGTCGATGCCGACAGATCGATCGATTTCACCAGTCCACCCATACCGCGCTGCCATTCGGCGCGTTCGTGCGCTTGCTTTTCGGCGAGAGCCGCTTTTTTGACCGCAATCACCGATGCCGCACGGATGGCTTTTCCATCGTCGGCGAAAATGCCTCGAACAAGTACCCGATCCCCTAACTGAAGGTCAGCCAGCGTTAGCGGAGTGGCATCCTTTAGGTCCGTCTTGCCCGGCTCGATTTGCAAAAACTTCGCGCCGTCCTCGACAGTCACTGCCGTTGGACTGCCCGCGTCGGAAAGAACGGTCAGCGACTTGCCATTAATGGCCTGGATGGTTCCGACCACGCGCGCAACACCTGTCGCAGCCTGTGTGGCGCCTGCGACCGGGCAGCAACCGAGAAACATCGCCAGCGCTAATACGGACCCGGCGGCCGGAGATTTTTCTCTTCCAATTCGCATGTAAACGCCCATTCTCAACGAACGCTACCATGCCGCGGACACACCTCTGCGGCTGAGTCAACAATAGGACGCATAGGCAGCATGATTTGGTACAGCCGGGCAATTCCGATTCGAAACGTCGTCGCTGGCATGGCTGTGATTCCAAATCTCTGTTGCCAAGTGTGCCGGGCACTGATGGCTTCTCATTCCCCATCATTCAACCTGATGCCGCCGCTTGTTTCCTTGACGCCGCTCCTTTGGGTTCACTAGAATTCCCATGTCGCCCTCATGACCCAGCCAGGCGCGGAACCGTGAGGAATGCGCTTGCATTCAGCCTGGAGTCTCAAGAATACCGCTACTCGATACTCAGCCTCGTTCCTGGCTTGCGGAATTGCATTGGTCATTCGCTTGTTGCTGGGCCCGGTACTCGACGATAACCTTCCGTACATCACATTTTTCGCGGCCGTGGCTTTCTCGGCCTGGTTCTGTGGTGTGGGCCCATCCATTGTCGCCATTGTTGCTGCAGTCCTTGCGGCCAGATACTGGATTATCCTCCCAACGCACTCGTTCACGATTCCGGCTCTGGCGGAATCTCTTGGCGCTCTAGTCTTCCTGTTTACGTCGAGCATCATCGTGGCATTCGGAGAAACAAATCGTCGAAACTTGGAAAGACTTGCAAGGACCCAAGAGGAGCTGGAATTGCAGATCAGCCAGCACACGAAGGAACTCAATACCGCCAATAAACATCTTCGCGACCTCACCGGGCATGTGCTTCATCTCCAAGACGAGGAGCGACGCCGTATCGCTCGTGAATTGCACGACGGTGTCGGTCAATCGCTGGCCGCTCTGGGCATGAACCTTTCGACGATTGCGGCTGACATCGAGCGGATCGCCAAGACAGCCGCCACGGTCGCCGACAGCGCTACCCTGGTCAATGATATGAGCCGGGACATCCGCACGATTTCCTACCTGCTTCACCCGCCGCTGCTGGACGAAGCCGGTTTGCTGGCGGCTCTGCGGTTGTACATCCAGGGATTTGCGGAGCGCAGTAAGATCGCAGTTGAATTGGACTTGTCTGAAGATTTCGGACGGCTTTCCGGGGAACTGGAAATGGCGATATTCCGAGTCGTGCAAGAGTGTCTTACAAATATCCATCGTCATGCAGGCAGCCTGGTCGCAAAAATTACTATCGCCAGATCCGCAAACGATATTCAGGTCACAGTGCACGATCAGGGTAAGGGCATATCTCCGGAGAAGCTCTCAGAGATGCACACTTCGAGCCTGCCCGGAGTAGGAATCCGGGGAATGCGCGAAAGGATTCGCCAGCTGGGGGGCACGTTGGAAGTAAGTTCAGACGGTGACGGCAAGGGTACCGTCGTCTTTGCGCGTTTGCCGGTTGCGAACGCCGCCTCCACAGTACCCACCGTTTCGCCAGCTCGTTTTCTACAAATGGGAGCGTAACCTGTCCGATGGCAATTTCCTCACAGAGGAATTGCTCGCCGTACCAGGGCACGCGGTACTTCGCTGGTCGTGGAATTTAAACACGGGATTCCCGTAAGAACGAAGCCACGACTTGGCGGCGGTGTGTTTCTTCTCTGACGCGGCGCGGGGGCGGGCCAGTTCGGTACGGTTGGACTTTGATCTTTCGCAATTCTTGAGCAAGATCTCGTGATAGGTTCTCGCCCTGCGCTTTTTTTCCTAATTCAGTGCCGTGCAGCCCGGCTCCGATATAGTATTCCAGTCAAGAGACCAACTCTCATGCGACGCATTGCTTTCCTCTCATTCCTACTGTGCACCGCAATGGCTGAGGCCCAGCAGAGCCCACGCGTGCTGTTGGCAGTATTCGCCCATGCGGACGACGAGACTTTTGTCGGACCGGTGCTGGCACGCTACGCCCGTGAAGGCGTGAGGACCTACTTGGCCATCGCCACAAAAGGCGAGAAAGGAATCACCGAGCATGCCGGCATCCCGGCGGGTGATCGCCTTGCCGCAGAACGGCGGGCGGAGGCGACCTGCGCCTGCCAGCAACTGGGAATCGAACCGCCGATCTTTTTCGAATTAAACGACTCAGAGCTAGACGCGGTGACCAGCCCGCAAATGACGGAATCTTCTTCCTTGATGTCCCGGTTGATGGCTTTCCTTCGCAGGTTCTGGGTTCGCAGCGAGCCCTCCAATCTTGCTTGGAATGTACAGGCAGTGGCGGACAATACCGAGAAATTGATTGCGAAGTTGCATCCCCAAGTTGTCGTGACCTGGGGCCCGGACGGCGGGTACGGCCATCCCGATCACAGGCTCGTTTCAAGCGCCGTGACCCAAGTGGTTCAGTCGGAGCATTCGGGTGTAAAGCTCTACTACACAGGGCTCACACCGGAACAGGGCAAGCTTCTGGACGACGCCTGGCCGGTCAGGATCCAATGGCACACAACCGATCCGGCTTACCTTACCGTGGGCGTTCCCTTCACCAAAGAGGACCAAGCAGCGTCTCACCGGGCGTTTATGTGCCATAAATCGCAATACGTCGCGGACTCCTTCGTGAAAATAGAAAAAGCCCTCGAGGAAGGCTGGACCGGCCACGTATGGTTCCGGGCCTGGTCCAGCCTTCGCAAGTCGCAAGACCTATTCAAGTAGCAAATCCCCGCAGATCACTCCCTTCCGAGGTCCCCTCTGATTCTCGGAAAGAAATTGCCAGCGATGTGAAACGGGACGTCACGGTCGACCTTTTTCTTTGTTTCACTTGCGCAGCGCAGAGCCGCCGTCACCCGAACCGGTTCCTCCCACCGTGCATTCCACGGTGATCTTGACGGTCTCCGACCACCTGTCTTCTCTGCATTGGGCGCTCCGTGCCACCCTGGCGTTGCTGGCTGCTGTGGCCGCGTCTTTGGCCTCCTACTACCTCGTCGAGGAGCCATGCCGGAGGCTGCTTCGCCCAAGGCAACTGCGGACGAACCACAAATCGCATAGCACTACCACCTAATCCATGGTATGCACGGCGAATGATTCACGCCGCTGTGCTTCGTAACTCCTGATAGCGGAGTAATCGGCGAGCGTTCAGCCTTCAGGCCCGTGTTCCTTCACGACAGCGCGTGCCGATTTGTCTTCGCGAAGTCCGGAGAATTTCGAATGTCGAAGATGGTCCGATTCGGTCCATTCCAGAAATTCGATTTGGGCCACGAGTTCAGGCCGAACCCAAACGCATTCCTTCATATCCTCGGCAGTCAGACCTTCTCCCCAACGTGAGCGATGGGTTTCCGGCAAGTTGACGAACGGACAATCGGGCGTCACGAGGGGGCGCAGCTTTTCAAAAACCCGCCTCCGCAAAGCTGGCACGAAGCCGTTTCGCACTCGCGCCACATAAATTAGGTCATCGTTCTTGTAGAAGCCGACGATGATTGAGTCTAGCCCGTGAGTGCCGGGAACAAATCCGCCGACCACAAACTCCTGTCCGCGATTCACGCGATACTTGACCCATGCTCCGCTCCGTTTTCCGGACTCATAGAGGCTGTCTTTTCGTTTTCCAATTACACCTTCCAGACCTTGCCCGCGAACGGCGTTGAGCATGTCGGCCGCGGATGCAACGACGTAGTCGAAAACAACAATCCGCGGCGAATCGAATTTCAGGACCGAGCGCATCATTTCACGGCGCTCAATAAGCGGAAGCCGCGTGAGGTCGCGGCCCTTGTGAACGAGAAGGTCGAAAACAAAGTAGTGGATACGCGACGCTGCATTGCGAAAGTTTTGCAACAGATTGAAGTTCGGCCGACCCGATTGACCCACAGCGACGACCTCGCCATCAATAACCGTGTCTTCGGGAAGAGTGGCAAGAGCTTCGACTAGCAGTGGGAATTGTTTATTGAAAGACTTGCGGTTTCTAGAGAACAAGGACACGTTGCCGTCCGACCTCACGGCCTCGGCTCGGTATCCATCTAATTTGATTTCGTACAACCATAGTGGGCCGTCGGGCAACTTCGTGACCGGCAAGCATTCCATCGGCTCAACGAATGCCGCCCGACCCGGATATGGGGGAGGAAGTGGATGGACCACGCGGAAAGTATACCGTGCCAAACGACCAAGCCCAGACCTGCTCTGACGGAACGTTCCGCTGGCAATCCACCATCATGGCTCCCTCAGAACTGAGTTTGGCTGATGTGTCAGGCGGTTGCGGCCTTGCCATAGCCCTTTACGGCCCGCTCGATGCCGGAATTAGCCTCGGCGAGGTCCTGGGCATTCATCGCCGGACGGACTGTAAGCCTCGCATTGAACGCAAGAAACCACGGTTCGGCAATCGCGGGTAGCTGCGACGATTCCTTCATATCGAAAAATATATACCCAGTGCGTTCGCCGTTGTCTTCGGCGAAGTACGCGGCCTCAGGCTTGAGGTCATCCAGGATGCTCTTAATCGTCGCACCTAACTTGCCGCTTCGAGCCGCCACATTGCCAGCTTCGACAGGGATTGAAACCTTGAGTAGCATTCGCATATTGATGGGCCCTCCTCTGGCGTTTGCATTATACGCCTAGGTCGCAAAGGAAGCCCAAGTGCCCCGGTCGGCGCCCTAGCCGGAAGAAGCAAAATACGCTGGCAAGAAGCAGCTTTCCGACGGTTGGCGAATAAAAGGCGAATATGGTATTTTGCCGTCATGCCAGTCCGCGCTTGCAGAGTCACGATTAGCGACACGGACGGCGTGCTGCACACCGTGGAGGTGACGGCGGCCACGCTTTACGAAGCTGTAGCACAGGGACTCGCGGCAATTCGTCGCAACGAATGGGTAGCTGGAATTGCGCAAGGGATGAACGTCGTGAAGGTCTCGGTAACGGATGTTCGAGTGGAACACGAAGTTAAGCTCGGAGAGTTTACGAAATGGCTGGAGAGGTCCGGCGGGTCGCCGCGCGAGGTGAGCGACCGTCAGAGAATCCGGTCGATTCTCGGGATGCCTGTCTCCCGATAGCAACCCACCAGCATTGTTGTGGTTTTAAGGGCGCGTGGCAAAGTTCATGTCTTAAAGGCATCTCGCGTTTCGTCCGATCCTAATGGGTTCGGGAGAAAATCTATTCGCTGGCGTCGACATGACCGCGCTCGGCTATGAAATAGATGCTTAGCACCGGCAGTGAACAACAGATCGACGACCGGCTTGGGACAGGCACGCCTAGAATGAGCCTCACAACGCCACTTGACTCCACGATGGACACCGCACGCGTCTTAATATTTTTTTGCGGTGCCTGGACGCCTTGCCACCCGTCCAAAAGAAATACCACGAGCAGCAACAATGCACTGGCAAGAAATCGGGTTAAAGAGTCTGTTACGGCTCTCGGCTAATTGCTCTAGCTATAGCTAGGCCAGTCCTATGACTGTTCTTTGGGCAAGCGTTGGTTCTAAGACATTCACCTACAATAATTGATTCAGATGGACTTCTCCCTGCACACTCGTGTTACTCTCAGATCGAACCAATCAAATGGACAGGGCGCGAAAGAGAGAAGGCTTTTGTGCCCTGCCTCCTCCAATTCCACGTAAGCATATCTATCTAGAGTGGACGGAATCGGATCGTCTCCGGCATTCAGAGGTCCCTGGATTGCGGCACCATAAAAGTCTCCACTGCGTGGCTAAAGAACAAGCCGAAGAGGCTTGACTCGCTTCAACAGCGCGTCAGCGTCCAATTCTCCAAGTCCAGGAACGCATGCGCGGTCGCCCCGTAAGGGCGATTAATTTAGTAGATGAGATGAGTAGATGAGATGAGTAGATGAGATGAGAAGGCCGGTCTCCCGCGAGATGCGATACGCTCCCAATGATCGACGCGCTCGA
>Ga0126381_100007556_pt1 | contig 12108 bp, 8 predicted proteins | sample PanSoiMetPlot_28_FD_96465 | JGI IMG/M metagenome (GOLD analysis project Ga0126381, IMG submission 96465) | Tropical forest soil microbial communities from Panama - MetaG Plot_28 | ecosystem: Environmental > Terrestrial > Soil > Tropical forest > Bulk soil | place: Panama | collected 2016-02-17
ACGATCGCGCCGTGGCTCTGAAAGTCGAGAACAGCAAAGTCGACCTCCGCATCATGCAGCTCGACCGCACCACCAAAAGCCTGCTGCAGGACATGAAGAAAGTCGGGCCCAACCTCAAGGATGCGCGGCTGAAGCTGAACAAGAACTGGATTCCGGTTTGGCTGAAGAAGCCCACCGACTTCCGCCCCACCACCAAGATGCCTAACTTTCGCTTGACCGACGAACAGATTCGGTCCATTTCCGCATACATCTGGCAATCTGGACTTAGCGATCCCCTGCCCAAGCACAAACCCGGCAACGCCGCTCATGGCAAGGAATTGTTCGAAACGCGCGGCTGCCTCGCCTGCCATTCCATCGGCGAGGGCGATCAGATTGAGGGCGGCACGTTTGCGGCAAATCTCACACGGGTCGGCGAAAAAGCCAATTATGATTATCTCGTTCGCTGGGTCCACAATGCTCGCGAACGCACCCGCCCGTATTGTCCGTACGAGAAAAAGGATATCGGACCCGAGGACTACAAAAAGAAAGGGGTGCCTTTCGTCTTCAATCTCGATCACAGCAAGTGCCCCAACGACGGCCATGAACTTCAAGTCCAGAACATGACCGTAATGCCGAGCCTCCGCCTTTTGGAAAGCGACGCCGAGGATATCGCCAGCTATCTCATCACGCTCAGGAAAAAGAGTCCCTCCGACTACCGCGACGCCTCGTTCATGGACGACCCGAAACTCAAGGAGGAAGGCAAGAAGTGGGTTCGCTTCTTTGGGTGCTTCGGCTGCCATGAGATTTCCGGCCTCGAGGAGGAGGGCCGCATCGGTACGGAACTGACGACCGAGGGTAGCAAGCCGGTCGAGCGTCTCGATTTCGCGCTGCTTACGGAAGTCGCCGAGCGCGGCGGCCATGAGCCCATCAAAGACGCCGAGGACCTCGCGCGCCTGCCCGAAGGCCCTGCCAAGGAGCCCTGGTACGACCACAAGGGCTTCTTCGAGCATAAGCTCGCCGAACCCAACATCTGGGACCAGGGAAAAATCTTCAATGATGAAGCGGAAAAGCTGCGCATGCCGAACTTGCATCTCACGAAGGAGCAGATTCGGGCGCTTACCACGTTCCTTCTCGGCAGCCAGGAAAATCCGCTTCCTCCAAGCTATCAATACAGGCCGCTCGACTATCGCAAAGACATTCAGGAAGGTTGGTGGGTGGTCAAGAAATACAACTGCATGGGCTGCCACCAGCTCATTCCCGGCCAAAAAACCATCCTCATGGGGTTGGTGCGTTACCAAGACGCGCAGGAACAGTTGCCCCCGAAGCTACTCACCGAGGGCGCGCGCGTCGATCCCCAATGGTTGTTGCGCTTCCTGAAGAACCCGGCGCTCAACGACAACGACTCGAATCGCAATGGCATTCGCAGCTACCTGCAGGTACGCATGCCCACGTTCTCGTTCTCCGAGAACGAGCTTGGCAAACTCGTGCGTTTCTTCCAGGCGCTTTCGCGCCAGCCGTTCCCGTACATTCCCGAAGAAGTTCCCGTGCTCACCGCCAAAGAAACCGAAATGGCGCGCAGTCTCTTTGGCAGCACTGCCGCGCCGTGCCTCAAGTGTCATGCCACGGGTGATCCCGTGCACGACCGCACCGCCACCGCGCCGAATTTTCTTCAGGCCCGCGGCCGCCTGAAGCCCGATTGGATGGAGCAGTGGATGCTCGATCCGCAAGCCATCAGCCCCGGCACTTCCATGCCTTCCGGCTTGTTCAAGCGCGAGAACGGTCATTGGGTCTTTTCCGGTCCGACGCCGCCTTCGTTCGAAGGGTATGACAAGGACCACACGAAACTCCTGGTGGACTACATTTTGCAGCTCACACCCGAAGAGCAGCGCCGCGTCGCTTCCGCGATGGGCCGCTCGCGCGCCGCAACGACCCCCGGTCCGCCCGCTGCAAGCGGCAGCGCTGGTCACGGAGTCAGCAGATAGGATTTCTTTTTCTGAGATTTCCATTCTCAAGAGAGAGAGCAAAAAATGAAAACGAAAACCTGGGTGACAATTCTCAGCCTGCCCTTGGCGTGTGGACTCGTCCTCCTCGCCGGCTGCGGCAAGAAGGAGGAGACCGCGGAGCAGCCCGCGGCTGCTCCCGCCGGGACTCCGGCCGCCACGCCCATCGACCCTGCCACGGCTGCCACCGTCAGTGGCACTGTCAACTTTGACGGCGCAGCGCCTGCGGCCGCGAAGATCGATATGAGCCAGGACCCTGCCTGCAAGGGAAATAACACCGCGGAAGCCGTCCTGGCTAGCGCCGGCCATCTCGCCAATGTGTTCGTCTATGTAAAGGACGGCCTTGGCAACCGCACTTTTGACATCCCGAAAGAAGCCGTCACTCTCGACCAGAGCGGCTGCAGGTATCATCCGCACATGCTCGGCGTGATGGCCGGCCAGGGCCTCAAGATCGTCAACAGCGACCCCACCACGCACAACATTCATCCCCAGCCGAAAGACAACCGCGAATGGAACGAATCGCAAGCTCCGCAGTCCGCGCCTCTTGATAAGAGTTTTACGCGCGAAGAAATTCTTCTACCCGTCAAGTGCAACCAGCACCCTTGGATGAAGATGTACATCAACGTGGTGAAGAATCCGTTCTACGCGGTCACGGGCGCCGATGGAAAGTTTGAGATCAAGGGCTTGCCCCCGGGCGACTATACCCTAGCTTTCGTCCACGAAAAGCTTGGCGAAAAAGACGAGAAAGTCACGCTCGCAGCCAAAGACAATAAGACGGTCGACGAGACGTTTAAACCGTAGCGGGTGTAACGAAACGGTTCTGCTTATCGCTTGATACCAAAAGTAGGCGAAATAGGAGGCGACTTGCTTGCCGTGATGCTCTTGGTCTCCATCGTGCTTGGGCTGATTCCGCTTGCTGGCATTGCCTGGATCGTCGTCAGTGGCACGATGACCACGGTCGACGGCCTGTTCGAGATCCTGATTATGCTCAGCCTCTCTGCCGTCTTTTTTCTCAATGCTTTCTGGGAGCTTCGCGGCAAAAACAAGCCGGCCGGCCCGTCCAAGCCCGGCTCGCCCCCCGACGAGAGTTAATGCGAGCGGCGGAGCTTGCTGGCCCGCAGCCCACCCGAAGGGCGCCGCCTGGGTTGCGAGGGGTTCGAATCTGCCGCGTCCAGGAGTAAAGAGCCCCGAGCCTTTTGCTTCTCGGCCCTCTTTTTGACAAACTCATCCACCAGAATGGACACTCCCTCACGCTCTTCGTCAAACGGCGATGCGGAAGCGTTCGTCAACGAAGCTTCCGCGCCGCAAACGGCCGCGGCGTCCGCCCAACCTCCGCACGGCATGGCCGCGCGCACGCGCCTTCTCTTCTATCTCGCCGCGTGGCTTATCGTGCTGCTTCCCTTTCTGTTCTGGTGGAACAGCTGGTTTGGCCGCCGCCTTTCCGACCAGCGGATCACGCAGTATCTGAGCGATGACAAGCACCCGCGCCACATCCAGCATGCTCTGGTGCAAATCGGCGAGCGCATCACACGCCAAGATTCGGCCGCGCGGTGGTATCCCGAACTCGTTCGCCTCTCGACGCATCCCGTCGAGGAAGTGCGCAACACCGACGCATGGGTCATGGGGCAAGACCCTTCCGGCCCAGGGTTCCACGAAGCGCTATTAAAGATGTTGCAGGATTCTCCGCCGATGGTGCGCGGCAACGCCGCGCTTTCCCTCGTGCGCTTCCGGGACGCATCGGGCCGCGCGCAAATCGTGGCGCTGCTTGAGCCTGTTCACATCGTCGCCCCATTCGGCGGACATATCATCGATGCAGACCGACCAGGCACCGCCATCCATCAAGGCGGCATCATCGCCAAACTCAGCTACGGCTACCAACAGAGGACCGATCTGCGTTCGCCGATCAGCGGGCGCATCCACTCGCTCTCCGCTCCCGCGGGGGCGAGCGTCGCCGCCGGCGAGCAAATCGCCATCGTCGATCCCGGCGAGGAGCAAGTCTGGGAAGCCCTGCGCGCACTCTACATCATCGGACGCGCGGAGGACTTACCCGCGATTCGCCCATACGAAAGCGAATCCCGCGACATCCCCGACCGCATCCGCGAGCAAGCTCTTCTCACCGATCAAGCCATCCGCTCCCGCGCCGCCGAGCCGTAAGTGTTTCATCGCATTGCGAAAAAGATATCCGCGAGAAGCAGGCCGTTAAACCGCTCCAGGATGGACCACGGTATGCGGCTGCCCGCAAACTTTAGACCCACAAAAAACCGGCCATTTTCAACTTTTTGGCAGTAGACCACTTCTCCCGTCATGGGAGTTCCCCCCTTCGTGGGAATAATCTCCGCGCGCTCGCCAAGCCGCCACTCGCACGTCGAGCGCACGCGGATGCCGTGCGGACTGAGGTTGTCGGTGATGGTCCTTTCAGGCGGCCCGCTGTTCGCGCGCGCGACGGGAGCGAGATTCACTTCCATCATAATCGGGAGCCTTTTTTCTTCTCTGCCGGTCAGGCGGCGATCCGAATTCATCCCTTATGCGCCCCTTGCCAAGGAACTTGTGCTGCCAACCTGGACGACCAGGGCTGGAGCACCTTGCACTAAAGGTCGGCTGGGCGCTTAGCTTTCGGTAGCAGACGGCTGGTTTTTGCTGCGGAACTCAGTTTCGGTTCTTGTTTGGTTGTTGCTCTCTTCGAGGCTTTCGGGCGTGAGCCAAAATAAGTGTCACCTCTCTAAATAGCAATCCAGTGAATACCCTAGTACCCCGGGTACTCCTTCTCGGAATGCTTGTAGTAACGTTCACAAATCGTCGTTATCCGGGCCTTCTGCAGGCCGCTTGTCGTTCAGGAAGAACGTTGCGTCCCGCGGCGCAGCGATGAACTGAAAAGGCCCCGGAGTGCGCGTGAGGTCAAAGCAATCAGAAAGGTCGTCGGCCGGCGTATCCGCGTACCCAAGGGTGGACACCTGAAAGACCTCCTCAATGAACTTCAGGATGCTCCCAAAATCGTGCGTCACATGCGACACGTAGGCGGGCTTCGCGAACGGTGACACCACGATCAGCGGGACGCGGAAGCCGTATTCATAGGAATTCGTGATTTTCGGCGCCACGTGGTCATACCACCCGCCCCAGTCGTCCCACGTAATAAAGATTGCCGCGCTCGACCAGTATTGGCTATTCCCGACGGCGTTTACAATCGAGGCGACCCACGACGGACCGGAGCCGTCGTTCGAAGACGCATGATCGGAAGCCGCCGCCGTGGGAATGACCCAGCTCACTTCTGCCAATTGCCCGTTCGTAATGTCCGCCAAAATCTGCGTCGACGGCGTGATCACGTTGTTGGTCCAGTCCGGGCCCATACGCAGGTGCTGAATGGCGTTCGGTCCTGTCCAGATCGAGCCCGGCGTCGGCGTGTAGTATTTCCACGTCACGGATTTCGCATCCAGCTCATCCACCAGCGTCGGATGCTCGAAGCACGGATACTGCGATGAATTCTCCGCGCCCGTAGGATCGATCAGCAGCACAATCTCACCCGCTGGAGCCGTGCAGCCCACGACGGCGCCCGCCGTGGGCACGTGCGGATTCTCCGACGCAAACAGATTGCTCGTCGCCGTCGGCGCGGAAGTGCCGGAAATAATGAATTGGTGGGCCGGGAAGCTCGGCCCCTGATTCGTCTGGAACATACGGTCGCCAAACGTGTAGGTCTCTGCCAATTGAAAATACGGCGCCACTTCCGACGGATTGACATACATGAACTGCGGGTTCGGCGGCGGACAGCCCACGGCCGCTGCTTGGCAGCCCACGCCCACGAGGTCGGCCCCATCCATTTTCCCTCCGTCATACATCTTTACGAACGCCGTATGCGCGTGGCTCAGATCGTAGTTATTCGCCAGCGTGATCGGTTGCAAAGCGATAGTTTGCCCGAGCGAGTTCATGCCGCTCGTGGCTATATCCGCATTGGGCAGCCCGTGGAAAAGATTATCCGGCGTGCGATTCTCCTGAAAAATCACTATCACGTGCTGGATTTTCTGCCCAAAGGGCGAGGGTGGGGGTGGCGGTGGCGGCGTGACCGTGGTCCCACCTCCGCCGCATCCGGTGGAGTTCACGAGCAATCCGGCGGCAAGCAGGCAAGCCGCAGCCGGAAAAATCAGAATTGGAAGCCGAAGCCGCATGTTCGCTGGCACTCCCTCGTGATTTGGCCGGGCTAGCCTGCTGCGGCAGGCTAGCCCATACCAACCCCGCGTCTCGCGTTTAGTTGTGCAGTCAGCGCGTTTGGGCACCGCCGCGGGATACCGGCTCGCCTAAAAGCAAAACCGAGTGGCCAGTTGTTGCGAGCTATCCCGGGACAGCGTGATGCCGGCTCCCCCATGGCTGTGGGTGACCAGTTCTTCTCCGAGCGTCTCCCACTTGACACGAATCCGGACGGTCGTTCCGGCCGCCAGTCCAACCAAGCTTCCGCTCTTTACCCATCGCGACTTGCCGCTTATAACTTTCGACTGCTGTTCGCCACCCGCGCGGACGGCTGGCCGGAAACTGCACTTTCGGACAGGTGGCCAGGGACTATCGCAGGGTCTACGCTGCGCATTACAGCTCTATTCATGAGGTCCCGTTTGGGAGGCGTGATGCGCAGCCCCAGGATTTTGCTTGCCTCAACATACCGCCCACGGCTGCATTGGGCCAATTTTTCGTCACCCGCGGCGGCTTTGCCAGCACTGCTGGCACTGGCTCTTCTTGCGTGGCCGCTAGCGGCACACGCCCAGTGGCCCTCCGAAGCGGGCGCGCAGCAGTCCCCACCGTCCCCAACCGCTCAGCAAGCGCCCCCAGCCGCCGCGGACCAGCAGGCGGCCCGCGCCGCCCCACGCTCAGTTCCGGCGCCGGCAACGCAGCAGCCATTAACCGCCGAAGAGGTAATCGAAAAGATCATGGCGCGGGAGCAGACCGAAGTCGGCCTGGTGCGCCAGTACTCGCCGTTGGTCGAGACCTACATCCAGTATCTCCGGCCGGATAAGCAACTCGGGACAGCACCCGCGGGCGACAAGTATTATCTCGGCCGCGCCGAACTCTCGAAGGGCGTCGAACTCGAGCCGCTCGACCGCGACCAGGGCATAAAGCACAAGCTAATCGGAAGCTGGGGAGAGTTCTTCAACTCGGAGTTTCTCCCGCGCGGCTTCCTGCAGATGATTTACCTGGACGCGAACGGCTTCGACCGCTCGCATTACCGGCTGGAGTATGTGCGGCGCGAGTTTTTGGGCGAGGTGCGCTGCCTGGTCTTTGACGTCGATCCGGTCAACCGGAAGGATAAAGGGCGCTTCGTCGGACGCATCTGGGTGGAGGATCAGGATTTTCACATCGTGCGCTTCAACGGCGCGTATGGCGGTTCGTCGCTGACCAGCAACTACTTCAATTTCGACAGTTGGCGCACCAACGTCGCGAAAAACCTCTGGCTCCCGTCGTTTATTTACAGCGAGGAAGGCAGCGTGCGCGACAAGCGGTCCGTGAACATTGCATACAAGGCATTTCGCGCGCAGACGCGGCTTTGGGGCTACGACCTGGGGCACTCCCGGCAACAACAGGAGTTGAGCAAGGTGCTCATCGAGGCTGCGGCGGAAATCCGCGACCAGTCGGAAAACCAGAATGATTATTCGCCGCTGCAGGCGGAGCGTTCCTGGGACCATCAAGCGGCAGACAACGTGACGGACCGGCTCGAGCGGCTGGGCCTGCTAGCCCCCTACGGCGAAGTGGACAAAGTGCTTGAGACGGTGGTCAACAACCTGGAGGTCACGAATGATCTCGACATCCAGCCCGAAGTGCGTTGCCGCGTGCTGATGACCTCGACGCTCGAGTCGTTCACCCTCGGGCACAGCATCGTGCTGAGCCGCGGGTTGATTGACGTGCTGCCCGACGAAGCCAGTCTCGCGGCCATACTGGCGCACGAACTGGGCCACGTGGTCCTGGGACACCGCATCGAGTCACAGTATGCGTTCTTCAGCCGCATGCGGTTCGACGACAAGGACACCTTCAAGCATTTTGACTTTGCGCGCACGCCGGATGAGGAAGAAGCGGCAGGGCAAAAAGGGACAGAGTTGCTGAAAAATTCGCCTTACAAGGACAATCCCGGGAGCGCGCAACTGTTTTTGGAAGCGGTCCGGAGTCACGAGAAGGAAATTCCGAACTTGATCAGTCCGCACTTGGGCGACCGCGTTTCGGCCGCCTGGACGGCGTCGGGAGACAAATCTTCGGCGAGCGATAAGCCCGAGACTCCGCCCGCAGCAAAGCCAGCAGCCAACGCGATCGTGGCACTGCCGCTCGGCGGACGCGTTAAGGTTGATCCGTGGAACGATCAATTACACATGCTGAAGTCCAAACCAGTGGGAACCGTGGCCGAAGCCGAGAATACCCCGTTCCAAATCACCCCGTTCATGTTCTACCTGACGCGCGTGGCGGAACATCGACCAGCAGCACCCGGCCCAGGCACGGAGGCCGCCGCACAGGTGGACGCTCCGCCAAAACCTCAGATCCGCCAGGAGGAGCTACCCGGCCTGCCAACGCCCGACCCGCCACAAAAACCGTGAGCCATTTCTCATGGGAGATGCCGCTGCTGTTGCAAAGGGAAGCCGCAAGCTAGCCGAGCCTATTGCGGTTATCCAGAATGGCAAGGCGCGGAAAATTCCGGAATTGCCGCGCTGCTGACCCACCCTCAAGCGAAAGGCGACACGGCAAGCGTAAGCAAGACGAGTGCGGCCGGCGATAGGCCAAGCGGGATGCGTTCCGATTGGCAGCATGGCGAGCCTCACGTCTTGGCGGGCCATAGCTAACGCTGAAAATAGAAATCAGTACCCCGGGAGATTGGCGACGCCTCGAACAAGGTGGGATGCGATGGAGGAAGAGCTCGATCCACTCACCAGGGCGCCAGCGCGCCCTGCTGCGGCTTCAGTAGGCCATGGGGCCGACTTCTTTTTCCACTTCGGTCGTATCCACCATGACGATGGCGTCCCAGGGGCAGCCATCGAGGAAGCAACCGTCCGGGCCCTTGCTCAGGCACTTCTTGCACCCGATGCACAGAATCGGATCGATCTGAATGCGTCCGAATGGCGGATGGTCCTCGTCTGGAACCCAAAACATGCAATCTTCAACGGGGCAGTATTCGACGCAGGCGGGAGAGCCGGCGCAACCGGTACAGCATTCGGTGATGACGGCAAGTTCTTTGGGCTTTTTTTTGCGTGCGGTGGCAATGCCTTTTGAACGCGGCTCGTGCTTTAATTCGTCAGGGACCATTCCCGGCGCTTTCACTTCGGTAGGAGGGGCCATATACAGCGAATTATACCTGGATTTTGCGAATTGGAAAGTAGTACGCGAGGAAAATTGCGGAAGGCGGAGCGGCCGGCGTTCGAATTGAGCCTTGAATTTGATTCTTGTCTTCGGTGATTTGTTGTAAGACAAAGAGGCCTACTTTGCAGCGTGAAGTACGATTGTTTTAGCAGTTTTTTGAACCGTCGGGGGCGGGGGTTGTAGCGATGAGGAGAATACTCGTTTCGGCTGGTTGTTTCTTCTGTGTCGGCATCTCACTGGTTTTGGCCGACGGGACACAGGGGCCAGCGAGTGATACGGCGTTAGAGGCGACGATTACGATTGATGCTTCCAAACCTGCGAGCTACAAAATTCCGCGAACGATTTTTGGAACGTTCTTGGAGCCGATTGGCAATTCGATTTACGGTGGGTTGTGGGCAGAACTCTTGCAGAACCCGAGCTTCGAAGACAACCTCTGGAATGCCGGTGCGATCCAAAAGATGCTCAGTGACGGGCCGCCCCTGGCACGGGCTTCAGAGCTGGGGCTGCCGCTTCCATGGGAGCCGCTCGATGCCAAGCAGGGGAACCGTTACGAGCCGCGATGGAATGATGCCGCCAATTCTTACCGTTCGCTTTTCTTGATGGGCCTGCCGGACAAGCAAGTGGGTGTCCGGCAGAAAGTCTTCCTTCCGGTTCATCGAACGCTCAAATATGTCGGGAGCATGTACGCGAAATACCAAAGCGGTCCCCGGGAAATCGAGGTTTCCATCCGGAGGCGCGATCACCCAGAAGAGGTGTTTGCGCTTAGTAAGATTCCCCTTACCGGAGATGAGTGGAAGCGCTATGAGTTTCGTCTTGATGTCGAGGCGGGAAAGATCGCGCCGCTCGAACCAGCTGACTTCGTGATTAGGGTCGGAAACGACAGCCGGGTGCTGGCGGATCAAGCCTCGCTGATGCCCGCGGACAACGTGGACGGGATGGATCCCGAGATCATCGCGATGGCGAAAGCGATGAAGACGCCGCTTCTTCGTTTTGGCGGGAACTTTACTTCGGCGTATCACTGGCGCGACGGCACCGGGCCGCGCGATAAACGCGTGAGCATGCTGAATATCGCCTGGGGCATGCCGGAATACAACACGTTCGGGACGGACGAGTTCCTGCGTTTTTGTGAACTGATCGGAGCGCGGCCGCAGATCGCGCTCAACCTCGGAAGCGGAACAGCCGGGGAAGCGGCGGGGTGGGTGAAGTATGTCAACAAACACTGGGGCGAACACGCGGGCGGACTGCTATGGGAACTGGGGAACGAGTTATGGGGGACATTCCAGGTAGGGTATCCGACCAGGCAGCGAGTGGCTGAGCGAACCAAGGCGTTCAGCGATGCGGTACGCGAGGTGGATCCGAACGCAAAATGGATTGCGACGGGAGGAGATGAGGATTCCTACCGCGACTGGAATGAAACGCAACTGACAAATGCGGGAGCCTTTGATTATCTCTCGACGCATTTCGTGGTTACCGACGACCAGGTGCAACGGCAAAATTCCACGGCCGATTTCATCGCGCAGGCAGATTTCGCGCTGCCGGTTGGGTTGGAACGAAAACTGCGCGAAATGTACGAGCAGATCCAGGAAAACCCACAGGCACGCGACCGGGTGAAGATTGCGTTCACGGAGTGGCTGTTTTGGGCGCGCCAGGGAGAGGCGCCGCGCTACGACAATATGGGAGGCGCGATTTCGACGGCAGGTTTCCTGAATATGCTGATGCGCGTGGCGGACATCGTGCCGATCGCGGATATGACCGGAATTATGGAGTTTGGCGGAATCTGGAAGAAGCGCGGCGAGCTGTTCGGCGCACCATCGTATTGGGTGTTTCGAATGTATTCGAATGCGAATGCTGGCCAGGTCGTGGAAGCGCGAACACGAGTCGAGAAATACGACGTAGACCAAGGGTCGGTCCGCCTGCCAAGCATTCCGGACGTTCCGTACCTTGACGTGGTGGCAGCGCGCAACGAAGCAGGCGACAAGCTGACTCTTTTTTGCGTGAATCGCCACCTGACGCGGGATATCGCAGCTCGAATCTCCGTCGCCGGATTCGCCCCAGGACCGGAAGCGTCTGAGCAAACACTGTTTGCCGCCAGCATTTATGACAAGAACGACGAGGCTCATCCTGAAGCCGTGATTCCGAGAAAGAGATCGCTCAAATCGGAAGGCGCGGAACTGGAATGTACCTTTCGGCATGAGAGTGTGACGATCATCGAACTCGACCGGCTGTCTCAGCAGTAAACCCGGCACTCTAACGACGACGTGAACAGGTTTGATACCGGCAAGCTCAGCGCCGGTCTTTAAGGAAATCTTCAAGAGCGAGAATAGAACCATGTGCTTCATGGATGAGGTATACTAAAGGGAGCATTGCGCTGCTCCAGGCATCTTGCGGGTGTGACGGGCGCAGAGCATAAGCATTTGCAGGTCGCTTTTTCCCTCTTGAGGATCGTAAATCTAGGAGATGAGAGCATGCGCTCGCTCAAAATCGGCGTCTTCGCCATCCTGGCGTTGCCGCTAACCGTATCAGTGGTTGCCCACTCGTTCGGGAGTGCTCGGATGGACCGCTCTCGCCAAAGTTCACCGCAGACTCCGCCCGCCCAATCTCCTCCGCAGGCTGGCCCTGCATCGCCACAACCGCAGCCTGTTCCGGCTGGCCCGCGGCGGGCGAGCTCGCAGCGGCAAGCGTCGTGCTGGCATCTGGCCGGCATTGCCCCCGCATTGGTGAACCAGCGATGGCACATTGAAGATAATGCGAAAGGAAAGATCAGTGCGGTGTGCACAGACCCTGCCCTGACCGCGGAAAAGAAGCGGGAGAAGAT
>Ga0126381_100007557_pt1 | contig 12107 bp, 14 predicted proteins | sample PanSoiMetPlot_28_FD_96465 | JGI IMG/M metagenome (GOLD analysis project Ga0126381, IMG submission 96465) | Tropical forest soil microbial communities from Panama - MetaG Plot_28 | ecosystem: Environmental > Terrestrial > Soil > Tropical forest > Bulk soil | place: Panama | collected 2016-02-17
CGGTGGTCGCCGCACCATCGAGCACCGGGGACTCCACGGGCTCGGCCAGATGCAGAACCAGCGTCCGATGCCGGCCGTACTCACTCTTGATGCGCTCGATGTCGCCGTCGTAAATAATGACGCCTTCGTCGATGAGGACGATACGGCGGCAGAGCCGTTCGACGTCGGCGAGATCGTGCGTCGTCAGAATGATCGTCGTTCCGCGCTCCGCGTTGATGCGGGCGATGAATTCTCGAATGGCTTCTTTGGCGACGACGTCGAGCCCAATCGTCGGCTCGTCGAGATACACGATTTGCGGTCCGTGCAGCAGCGCCGCAGCAAAATCGCCGCGCATACGCTGCCCCAGCGACAGCTGGCGCACCGGCGTTCGCAAGAAGTCGCTCATCTCGAGCAGCTCGACGAACTCGTCGAGGTTACGCCGGTACACGTCGTGCGGCACGCTATAGATTGCGCGCAGGAGCTCGAACGATTCGATCAGCGGCAGATCCCAATACAACTGGCTGCGCTGGCCGAAGACGACGCCGATGTTGCGGGCGTTTTCCTTGCGCGTCTCCCAGGGGACGAGACCGGCGACGCGTACGTCGCCCGACGTTGGAACCAAGATGCCGGTGAGCATCTTGATGGTCGTCGATTTCCCGGCGCCGTTGGGACCGATGTACCCTACGAGCTCGCCCGGTTCGAGCGACATCGTCACGCCGGCAACGGCAACGCGATCTTCGTACTCGGCCGAAAACAGCGTGCGCAACGCGCCGAGCGGTCCGGGGACGCGCTTGACCGATCGGAAAACCTTGCGCAGGTCGCGCGTCTCGATGATGGGCACCATGACAAGCTTCGGCGCGGGAAGAAAGGACCTTCGTGATCGTTACGATCTCGAACGAGTACGGATGCGGTGCGCTCGCAATCGCCCAGCGCGTTGCGGGCGAGCTTGGGTACGAGTACGTCGACCGGCAGCTGCCGGTCGTCGTGGCGAAGCGCTTGAGCGTGTCGCCCGAAGCGGTTGAAGCGAGCGAAGATACGGGCCGATCGTTGGGGGAGCGCTGGATCACCAGCCTCGAGCGCGCGACGCCGGAGCTCGCGCAGGGCTCGATGGCAGAGGATTTCGACGAAGAGATGCTGCGGGGGGTGCAAGACGCCGTTCGCGAGTACGCGTCGCACGGAAACGTGCTCATCGTCGGACGCGGTGCGTCGGCGATCCTCGGCGCGCACCCCGACGTGGTTCGCGTGTTCATGTATGCGCCGCGCGCGTGGCGGATAGGGCACATCGAGCAGTCGATGGGCGTCGACGCGAAGACGGCGGAAGCGGAGGTCGACCGCGTCGATCGCTCGCGCGCGGCGTATCTGCGCGACTGGTACGGCGCGACGTTCGGCGATCCACATGGCTACGATCTCTGCATCGACACCTCGCGTTTGAGTGAGACGCGCGCGGCGGGTATCGTCGTAACGGCGGTGCGTGCCCGCGAGTGAACGAGCGTGCCCCTAAGCGTACACCGTCGATTCTCACCGCGCTGCGCTACCGCGATTTTAGGCTGCTGTGGATCGGCCTCATGGTTTCGAATCTCGGAACCTGGATGCAGTTTACCGCGATGGGATTCTTCGTCGCGCAGATCGCCGGCACGCCCCACCGCGCGGCGCTCGATCTAGGGTTCCTCGGCGCGGCGCGCGCAGTGCCCGTGCTGCTGCTGTCGCCCCTTGCCGGCGTCGTGGCCGATCGGCTCCCGCGACGACGGGTGCTGATGGTCACGAACGTGACCATGGCGCTCGTCGCGCTGCTGCTCGCCGTGTTGGCAAGCACGAATCATCTGGAGCTGGTCGGGCTCATCTTACTGTCGGCGCTCAACTCGGCGGCTAACGCGTTCGATTCACCGACGCGTCAAAGCTGGGTGCCGACGCTGGTCGACCGGCAGTACGTCGGAAACGCCGTCGGCCTGAACTCGGTCGCGTTCAACGCCCCGGCGGTTGCCGGGCCGGCGCTCGCGGGCGCGCTCATCGTTTGGGTGGGCGTCGCCGGCTCGTTTTACGTCAATGCGGTCCTGACGCTGGCGGTGGTCGCGGCGGTGATCATGATGCGCGAATCGCCGCGCGCGGCGCAGCGCCGGGACGAACCGCTGCTGCGGTCGATGCATCAGGGCATAACCTTTATCGCCGGACATCCGATTCTGCGCTGGATCGTCCTCGCGTTCTTTATCACGGCGATTTTTACCCGACCGTACAGTCAGCTGATTCCGGCGTTCGTCGTGAACGTGCTGCGTGCGGGGCCTCACGGCTTGGGTTGGGCGGTTTCCGCGATCGGTATCGGCGGATTCGGCGGAGCGCTCGTAACGGCGTACTTCGCGCAGCGCGAGAAGCGTTCGCGGCTGTGGGTACAGGCCGGTGTGGGAATGTCGTGCGGCGTTCTCGTGCTCGGCTTTGTGCCGTCGATCGGCATTGCGCTGCCGGTACTTTTCGCGATCGGCGTCGGTACGATGGCGCTGTTGGGCGCGACCAACACGCTCATTCAAACGCTGTCGCCGGACGACGTACGCGGACGAGCGCTCGCGGTGTATACGATGATCGCGATCGGCGTGGTTCCCGGCGGCTCGCTCGTGGACGGCGCAATCGCTGCCGCCTTCGGGCTGCACGCGATGTTCATCTTTGCCGGATCGCTGTGCGCCGCGCTCTTTCTGGCGATATGGTTCTTACGGCCCGTGGTTCGAACCGTGTAGCGGGCAAAAAAAAGCGAGCCGCGAAGTCGCGGCTCGCACAGGCGTAAAAAAACCGCCAGCAGTTACTAGGCGGCCTTCTTCCGGCGAGCTGTCTTGCGGACCTTACGGGCCGTCTTGCGAGCCGCTTTGCGAACCGTCTTGCGAGCCTTGCGGCGCACCTTACGTACTTTGCGAGCGGTCTTGCGGGCTTTCTTTCTGCCCTTGCGCGCGGCTTTACGCACGGCTTTGCGGACTTTACGTCCGACCTTGCGAGCTACTTTGCGCGTTTTTCTGCGAGCTTTACGTTTGGCCGGTCCGGCTGCAGGTGCCGCAGCGGCCTTCTTACGACGTTTGACTGCCATTGTGTGGTAGTCATCCTTTCTCTGGTCGACAACCGACCAGGGTTGTTGCCTTCCTTATACAGTATTTACAGATTTGATGCAAGTTTTTGGGGATGACGGTGCACGCATCGACGTGCGCGTCGACGGTGCAGACGGCAACGCGGTGGTGATGATCCACGGATTTCCGCTGACGCGCGACATCTGGGACGCGCAAGCGAAAGCGCTCGCGCGCACGCATCGCGTCGTGCTTCCCGACTTGCGCGGCATGGGTGCGTCGTCGGTTCCCGACGGGCCGTATCTCATGGAGACGCTCGCGTCCGACATTGCCGCGGCGCTCGACGCGCTCGCTATACAACGCGCCGCCTTCGTCGGTCACTCGCTCGGAGGTTACGTCGCGCTCGCATTCGCGCGAATGTATACCGAACGCGTCACACACCTCGCGCTCGTGTGCAGCCGAATCGCCGCCGATACGCAAGAAATTGAAGAAAATCGGCGCAAAAACGCGGATTCGATCGAGCGCGACGGCGCGTTGCCGCCGGAAATGACGTCGCGGTTATTTGCGCCCGAAACGCTTTCGGAGCGCCCGGAACTTGCGGCGCGCGTGCTCGACGCAGCGCGCGGTTTGGATCCTCGCGGCGCTGCCGGCATGCTGCGAGGCATGGCCTTGCGGGCACCTTCGGACGACATCGCCCCCGACCTCGAGTTCCCGGTGCTGGTGGTGGCCGGCGCCCGCGATGCGGTCATTCCAATAGAAGAAGCCCGCGCGGCAGCGCGGGCTTTTCCAAAGGGACGTCTGGTCGTGTGCGAGCGAAGCGGACACCTCCCCATGCTCGAGGAGCCCGATCGGGTCACCGAGGCGTTGACCGCGCTCCTTACCTAATGTTCGGGAGCTGCTGGCGGCGCCGGAAGAGAGAGTAAAGGAAGAGCGCGCCGACGACCACCGCGCCGACGAGCGCGGCGACGATCACGATCTTCGTGAGGATGGCCATCAACGTCAGCGCCACGATGGCGAGTGCGATGACGACGGTCACTTTGAGGTAGAGGGCTAGGACGGGATGCATGCTGGACATTTCATCTGTAGCTACCGATATAGAGGATGGAGGTTTCATCACCCATGGACATTGCGGGGGTTTCTTCGAGTCTCGCTATGGCCGGCGTGGCCGGTCAGGTGGACGCGAGCGTGCTCAAGCTGCTCATGAACATGGACCAGGCAGTTGCCGCCCAGCTTGCCGCCTCCATCGGTTTAGGCACCGCCGTCGACACGTACGCATAGCCCTTCGACAGGCTCAGGACTGCGCTCGCTTCGCGAGCTTGGCGCTAAGGAAGTTTAACCAACCTCGCGAACCTTGTTCTATGAAAATTCTCGTTGCGGCGCTCCTTGCGGCGCTTCTTCCAATTACGGCGTCGGCGGCAACGACGATGACGGGCGCGCCGCCGCAGCGGCACCTCGTTTACGCGTTTACGTATGGCGTAAGCACGGACACGCAGATGCACACTTCAGGCATCGCGGAAAACGGCTCGGGCGGCGCGGCCTCCGGGATGGTCGACAACACCGGCGGCTCGAGCGACAAGGGGACGATCGTCGTCGACGTCGTCCGCGAGCAGCCGGATTCGGGTCTGGTCATCGTCGTGAGCGAACAGGGACAGGCCACGCGCAAGGCACCGCCCGCGACGTGCGTCGTCTTCAGCGATACGACGACCATCTGCGATCCCAACCAAAAGGTGACGGCCGAAGAACTGACGCTGCTGCGCTTCCTCGGCGCGCACTTCGTCGATCCGAGCAATCTCGACGCAAAGGGACACTGGCACGTCGAGCGCGACGGTCCGTCGTCGACGGTAGCCGATTACACGATTTCCAAAAACAACAACGGCGCGATGACGATCGACGAAGTTCGCGTCGTCAAAGAAAGCAGTTCGCGGCCGCAGGTCACGAATATCAACTCGACGATCGGCTACGACTTCACTAAGAGCGTTCCGACGTCGGTCACGGAGTACGCAATTCTGCGCAGCGAGCAAGGCGAGCAATATAGTACGATCAAGTCGGAAACGCAGCTATCGCTGCAAACCGATTCGATGGCGACGGCCAAGAACTAGAGCACGCTACAAACGGTGCAGATGGTCGAGCACGCGATACGCTGCGGCTAGTGTGTGCGCGGTGTCGATGCGACCGTCGCCCAACATCGCCCGAAAATCGTCGAATCCCGCGAGTTCCGTCTCGATCATCTCCGAAGCGTCGGGCTGCGGAGGGCGAACGTGTCGCGCATCGCGAGCCAGAAAGACGTACGTTTTGGCTTTCGAGCGTACCGGCTCGACGTAATACGAGCCGACATCTTCCAACCGATCCGCCTGGTAACCGGTTTCCTCGGCGAGCTCGCGTGCGGCACAATCGGCGGGGTCTTCGTCTCCGTCGAGCATGCCTGCCGGGAGCTCTAGATGGATCTCGTCGCTTCCATAGCGGTACTGCCGGACCAAGACGATACGGTCGTCGGGCGTTATTGCGAAGACGACGATGAATCCGCGCGACTCGCGTACGAAATACTGCTCGATCACGGTGCCGTCCGGCAGCTCGACTTCGTCGGCACGCAATCGCATGAACGGCGAGTCGATCAGATATTCCGACGACCGGCGGAGCCACTGAGGCTTTTGCATTGGTAAGGCACTTCGCCCGACCCCGGCGAAGAGCCCGTGGCCTATGGAAGATCTCGTATTAGTGGTAGGTGGCGGCACGATGGGTGCCGGAATCGCCTTTGTTGCGGCGCGCGGCGGATACTCCGTACTCGTCGTCGAGCCGGATGCCGAGGCTCGCCGGCGGGGTACCGAGCGCATCGCGCACGACGCCGAGCGCGCAGGCGATCCGTCGATTGCCGATCGCATTAGCTGGTCGGACGCACTCCCGCAGCACAGCGAAGCATCGATTGCGATCGAAGCGGTGCCCGAGCGTTTCGATCTCAAGCGAGACACCTTCGTCGCCCTCGCGCGTGCGCTCGCACCCGACGCGCTCTTGGCGACCAACACGTCGTCGCTTTCGGTCGCGGATCTCGCCGACGCGGTCGATCGTCCGCAGCGCGTGATCGGATTGCATTTCTTCAATCCTCCCGCCGCCATGAAGCTCATCGAAGTCGTGCACGCGCCGGAAACCAGCGACGACGCGATCGAGCGCGCGTACGCGTTCGTCGGGCGGGCCGGCAAAACGGCTGTGCTGGCAGCCGATACGCCGGGCTTCATCGTGAATCGCGTCGCGCGGCCGTTCTACTTACAATCGATGCGCGCGCTCGCAAAGGACGTCGCCTCAGCCGAAGAGCTCGACGCACTTGCGCGGTCCGCGGGTTTTCGCATGGGTCCGTTCGAGCTCATGGATCTCATCGGGCTCGACATCAATTTGGCGACGACCGAATCGGTCTACGACCGCACCGAAGCAAAGCGCTTGGCGCCGGTCGATATTCAGCAGACGATGGTAGCGCAAGGCCGCCTCGGTCGCAAGACCGGCGCGGGTTTTTACGATTACTCCGGCGACGTTCCAAAACTCGATCTTTCGGTTGAGAAGCCGTCCGGAGAGCCCAACGACGACGAAGTCGTCGCGCTGCTCGGCCTCGGCGGCGTTGTCGAAGAGCTTGCCGAGTTGCTGCAGCAACGCTATGCCAGCGTGCAGCGACTCGAGAACGAAGACATGCTCGACCAGCTTGCGGCGGACACGACGATCGTCATCGACGCCGGCGACGGAACCACCGATCGGCACGGGATCCTCACGACGCTCGACAGCATGCTCGGTCCCGAAACGATCTTTTTTGCCGACGCCTACGCAACCGACGTTGCGGCCTGCGCGGCGCGTATGCGTCATCCGGAACGTTTGGTCGGCTACGGAGTCCTGGGTTCGCTCGCGGCGCAGCGCGCGGTCGAGATCGTCGACTCCGACTCGGCTTCCGACGACGCGCTCGAGCTCGCACAAGAGCTGTTCGCTTCGATCGGCAAGGGTGTAATGCTGGTCGAAGACGTGCCCGCGCTCTTTCTCGGCCGCGTGGTCGGCTCGATCGTTAACGAAGCCGTTATCGCCGTTCACGACGAGATCGCGACGCCGGATGACGTCGACACGGCAATGCGGCTCGGCACGAACTATCCGATCGGCCCGGTCGAATGGGGACGCGAGATCGGCGGCGCGCGCTTGACGCGAATCCTGCAGCGCCTCGCCGATGCCGAAGGCAGCGAGTTCGCTCCGCACCGTTCGCTGTGGATATTAGACGTCGAAGAAGAAGCGCAATCGGAGCCGGTGGAGACCAGCCCGTAGTGGCGCGCGAAGTGTGGGTGATCGATGCGCTGCGCACGCCCATCGGTCGCTACGGCGGCGCGCTAGCAGCAGTTCGGCCGGACGACCTCGCCGCGACCGTTCTACGCGCCATCGTCGATCGCAACGGCGTTCCGCCCGAGCGGATCGACGACGTGTATTTCGGTGCGGCCAATCAAAGCGGCGAAGACAATCGCAACGTCGCTCGCATGGCGGTGCTGCTTGCGGGTTTGCCGATCGAAGTACCGGGCGCGACGATCAATCGTCTCTGCGGATCGAGTCTGCAAGCCCTCAACTCGGCCGCGCAAGCAATTGCATTCGGCGAGGGCGATATCGCGATCGCCGGCGGCGTCGAGTCGATGACGCGCGCGCCCTACGTATTGCCCAAGAGCGACGCGCCGTTCGGCCGCAAGCAAGAGCTGTTCGATACCGTACTCGGGTGGCGCATGGTCAACCCCAAAATGCCGCGTAAATGGACGATCTCGCTCGGCGAAACGGCCGAGAAAGTCGCCGAGCAGTACGGCATATCGAGGGAAGAACAAGACCGCTTCGCTGTGGACTCGCAGATGAAATGCAAAGCGGCAACAGAACGCGGCGCTTTTAACGACGAACTCGTCAGTGTCACCCTGAGCTTGCCGAAGGGTGACGTAATCGTTGCTAAAGACGAGCATCCTCGTCCCGACACGACGCTCGAATCGCTGGCGAAGCTCAAGCCCGCGTTCAAGGACGGCGGTACCGTAACGGCGGGGAATTCGTCGGGAATCAACGACGGTGCTGCGGCGGTGTTGCTTTGTGAAGCGGAAACGGCGCGCAGCTTGAACTGGCGCCCGCTCGCGCGCGTCGTGGCGTCTGCATCCGCGGGCGTGGCTCCCGACGTTATGGGTCTCGGTCCGATTCCTGCCACGAAGAAAGCTCTGCGTCACGCCGGGCTGAGCGTCGCATCGCTGGATGCGATAGAGATCAACGAGGCGTTCGCGTCACAGGCGCTCGCCTGTATGCGAGACCTGGAGTTGAACCCGGCGGCGACGAATCCCAACGGCGGCGCGATCGCGCTCGGGCATCCGTTGGGGGCCTCGGGCGCTCGAATCGCGACCACCCTGCTGCACGAATTGCGCCGCCGCGGCGGACGCTACGGACTCGCGACGATGTGCATCGGCGTCGGTCAAGGAATAGCAACCATCTTCGAACGTGTGAACTAAGGAATGTTGACGACAACCAAAACGCAACTACTCATCGGCGGACAATGGCGCGATGCCGAAGGCGGCGCCGTTTACGAGGACTGCAATCCGGCGACCGGAGCGCAGCTGGCCGGCGTGGCCGAGGCGACGCAAGCCGACGTCGACGCCGCCGTCGATGCGGCGCGCGCCGCGTTCGATGCGGGCAAGTGGACGTCGATGGCGGCCTCGCGCCGCGCAAAGATCCTCTACAAAATGGCGCAGCTTATCGGCGAGCGCGCGAACGATATCGCGTTGCTCGAAGTACGCGACAACGGAAAAGCGCTGTCGACCGCCAAGGGCGAGATGGGCGCGATCGTCGACTGTTTCGAGTTCTACGCGGGCGCCGTTACCAAGAACTACGGCGAAACGATTCCTCCCCCGCTGCCGACGTATCTCGCGAGCACGGTTCGCGAACCCGTCGGCGTGGTCGGTGCGATCGTTCCGTGGAACTTTCCGCTGCTGCTCGCATCATGGAAAGTCGCGCCTGCGCTCGCCGCGGGTTGCACGATCGTTCTCAAACCGGCTCCAGCCACGCCGCTAAGCGCGCTCGAGTTAGGCAAAATCGCGCTCGAGGCGGGCGTTCCCGAGGGCGTGCTCAACATCGTTACCGGTTCGACGCGCGAGCTCGGGCAGTGGATCGTCGAGCATCCGAAGATCGATAAGATCGCATTTACCGGATCGACCTCGACTGGGAAGATGGTCGCCGCAACGGCCGCGCAAACGCTCAAACGCGTAACGCTGGAGCTGGGCGGTAAGTCGCCGTCAATCGTGTTCGACGACGCCGACATCGACGGCGCGGTGGCCGGCGCGCTCTACGGTATCTACTATAACGCCGGGCAAACGTGTGAAGCGCGATCGCGCATTTTAGTGCAGTCGACGATATTCGATCGTTTCGTCGCCGCATTTAGCGAAAAGTCCGCGAAGGTGCGCGTCGGCGATCCGGAAGATCCGCAGACGCAGGTCGGCGCGATTACGATGCGCGAGCAGCTCGAAAAGATCAAATCCTATTGTGAGATCGGCGCGTTCGAAGGCGCCAAGGCGATCTTCGGCGGCGCGCCGCCGGCAATGGGCGGTTCGTTTGCCGGCGGAATGTTCTGGAGTCCGACTGCGTTTGAAGCCGAGCGGCACCACCGCATTGCGCGTGAGGAAATCTTCGGTCCCGTTGCAACGCTCGTTCGTTTCGAAAGCGAAGCGGATGCCGTTGCGATTGCCAACGACAGCGACTACGGGTTATCGGCCAGCGTCTGGTCGCAGAACATCGGGCGTGCCAATCGGGTAGCGCGTGCGCTGCGCACGGGTACGGTGGCAATCAATACGCCGTACGCAATCTTCCCGGGCATTCCGTTCGGCGGGTACAAGCAATCGGGATACGGGCGCGAGCTCGGCTTGGAAACGATGCGCCTGTATAGCGAAACCAAGAGCTTGCTCACCTACGTTGGTGAGAAACCGATGGACCCGTTTAAGGTATAACGACTCGTGGCTATGATCGACACGGTGCGCATCGGCGCAGACTACGATACGACCTACGGCACGCTCTGGAAAGACGGGACGTATTACCCGCGAGGGACGCGTGTAAGCATCGTCGGCATGCACCTCGAGCAAGGATTTTGCGTGCGCTTTCCCGCCGATTGCGATGGCGAGCCGCTCGAAACGTGGGAAGACTGGAGCGAAGTCGACTTCCTAGCCGATCCCGGCTCGATCGAATCGCCGAAGCGGCCGCTTTCGCGCGCGGTGCTTGCCGAAGCGCGCGACGTGCTCAGTGACGCCGAAGAGGGCAGTCACTTGCATCTACACGACGACGAAGAGTAGCTCAGCGCGGGGCGTTAGGTCCCTAAGGTGACGGGGCCGGTCTGCCAGATATAATACGGCGCGCACGTCGACGACGATTGACTCGACGTCAGGTTCGCGACCCAGCAGTACGTTTTCGACGGATTCAAGTTCTTGAATACTGCGACACCCTTCTTATCCGTTATCTGCGTGTCGAAGGGCTTGCCCGGACGCGGGCTCGCGCTCGATTTCGGCGTCGAAATCTCTACGGCGACTTTCGGCGCGGGCGAGTTGAGAATCGTAACGTCGACGCTGGCCGATCGATCCTTCGGATTGGGGGTCAAAGTGCCGACCGGGGTAGGCGTCTGCGACGGGGTCGCCCCGTTACCGCCGCATGCAGCGAAGGTCAACGCCAGCGCAATGACGGCAAAAAGAATAGAAGCACGTTTGGGCATGGCCGGGTCGGTTCGACGCCCCTAGTCCAAGTACCGCTGCGACTTGTCTCTCAGGATTGCGTAGTATTCGCGAAAGATTGCGGCGGCAGTCGTACCGGGCCAATGTGCGGGAACGAGCTCGGATGGTAAGCCGGGATCGAGGTACGTAAACTTGCGGTAGTCATGCACTAGCCACAAACGTTCCACGAAGGCTTCCTCGTCGCTTAGGTTGCTTCGCTCGCGTTCGCGTTCCAGCCGAGTCGCGTAGCGATCGATGAACTCGCGATAAGCATCCGCTATCTTCTCGAGATCCCAGCAGCGCGCGACGAGTTCGCGGTCGCCGAGCGGCCCGCGATACTCGCCCAAAAATACATGAACGGCGTCACCGGCGCCGGCGCTTTCGGCGACGGACCGCACCGAGTCAAGCGAATCGCTGGGGGAAATCCAGACCGAAGCGGAGAGCGGCGCCCACCCGAGTACCGCGAGTTCCTTGCGTAGCCGGTCGCGCCGCTCGCGCCGCGATTCCTCGACCGTATAGGTAAGCATGCGCCAGCGGCCGTCCCACTCGATTACCGGTCCGTAGATGCGAGGGTTCAGTTCCTCGATCCGTCTCCGGCCGCGCTCGGTCACCGCGTAAAACGCGCGATTCCCCCGCCGGTGGGCGACGAGCCACCCCTGCCGGGACATTCGCGAAACGGCCTGACGTACGGCGGCTTCGGACACGCCGAAGGCGCCCATCAAGCGAATGAGGGCGCCGATGGCGAGCGAATGATCGCCGCCCTGCCGTTCGACGACGTCGCCGAAGAGCGTGAAGATAAAGGAATTGGGCCGGGTGACAGGTCGCTTGACTTCGAGGGCCATCCCGCCTAATATGACACTATTCCCACGAATCGTCAAAAAATTGTCACACCCTTCGACAAGCTCAGGGTGGCACGAGGTTGCGCATGGCTAGAATTTCAACGTTCGACGACTGGATCGACATGCTCAAGGAGTGGCAGCACGACATCGGGCTGGACCGCGAGCTGATCGAGCGGTTCATGCCCGGCTACGAGTTTGAGGCCAAATACGGCGAGCTGCCCGTTTCGGAGATCTATTTCGGCGACTTCAAAGGCGACCGGCGCTGGGAGAAGGTGCGCGAGATCCCGGATCAGCGCATGCGCGATGCCGTGCTGAACATGGTCGTTTTTCAGGGCGACACGGAGTTCGCGTCCAACGAGCAGCAGCGCTTCCTCGTCAACAACGCTCCGAGCGAGTACGATCTCGCGTCGCTAGTCCGCATTATGGTTGAAGAGACCCGTCACGGTTATCAGATGTGCCACCTGCTGGTAAATCATTTCGGCAGCGAGGGCAAGATCGAGGCGCAAAAGATGCTCGAGCGTCGCGCGTTC
>Ga0126381_100007558_pt1 | contig 12107 bp, 4 predicted proteins | sample PanSoiMetPlot_28_FD_96465 | JGI IMG/M metagenome (GOLD analysis project Ga0126381, IMG submission 96465) | Tropical forest soil microbial communities from Panama - MetaG Plot_28 | ecosystem: Environmental > Terrestrial > Soil > Tropical forest > Bulk soil | place: Panama | collected 2016-02-17
CCTGGGTGCACAATTCCTGTTCCGCTCGCGGGACCACGGCCAATCGTGGGAGCGGATTTCTCCGGACCTGACGACCAACGATCCAGAGAAGCAGAGGCAGGAGGAATCAGGCGGCGTGACGGTGGACAACTCGTCGGCGGAGATGAACAACACGGTGTACTCGATTGCCGAATCGCCCCGCAACGCGCAGGTGATCTGGGTGGGAACGGACGATGGGAACGTGCAGATTACGCGCGATGGCGGGAAGAGCTGGACGAATGTGGCGAGGAACGTTCCCGGCCGGGGGAACGCGCCCTGGGTGTCGTGGGTGGAGGCGAGCCGATTCGCTGAAGGGACGGCCTATGCCACCTTCGACCGGCACATGTATGGCGATATGACGCCCTACGCTTTCAAGACCACCGACTATGGGCAAACGTGGATGGCGCTGCCGGTGGCGGCGAGCGGGGCGCGCGGGTACGCGCATGTGATCAAGGAAGACACGGTGGATGCGAACCTGCTCTTCCTGGGGACGGAGTTCGGGCTCTGGATCAGCGTGGACGGCGGCGAGCGATGGGCACAGTACAAAGGGACGGGGTTTCCGGCGGTGGCAGTGCGGGACCTGGTGGTGCATCCACGGACGAGCGACCTGGTCCTGGCGACGCACGGGCGGGGGATTTGGATTATCGACGACATTTCGCCCCTCCGGGCATTGACGCCGTCTCTGATGACGGGGGATGCGGAATTCTTACCGATGCCGCCTGGGGGCCAGATCATGGAGACGTACGGCGGATGGGCGGAAGGAAACAATTCATTCAGCGGGCCGAATCGGCCAGGTGACGCGCTCATTCCGTATTACCAGCGCACACGGCATATTTTCGGAGATTTGAAGATCGAGATTTTCGATGGGCAGGGGAAACTAGTGGATACGGTGGCGAGCAGCAAGCATCGCGGGGTGAACCGGGCGACCTGGTCGATGCACTTGAAGCCGCCACGGGTGCCTCCGGCCGCTTCGGCAATGTTCCAGGCGGCGGAAGGCCCGCGGGTACTGCCCGGAACGTACACCGTGAAGATGACGAAAAGCGATAAGGTCTACACCACGACTCTGAACGTGACGCTGGACCCGCGGGCAACGTATTCGGTAGAGGATCGGCGTGCGCAGTTCGGTCTGGTGAACCGGCTTGCGGCGCAGTTGGGGCACATGAGCTGGGCGGTGGATGCGATTATCGGAGTGCGGGATGCGGCGCGATCTCGGGCGGCGAAGCTCCCGGCGGGCGATGCGCTCGGGCGGCAACTGGAGCAGTTGGCAGACGCGGTGGATCAGATCCGGTCGAAGATCGTGGCGACCAAAGAAGGTGGGGCGATTACCGGCGAAGAGAGACTGCGCGAGTATCTGGGCGGACTCTACGGGGATGTGAACGGGTACGAGGGCCGGCCGACAGATTCGCAGGTGGCGCGGGCGGGAGCTTTAGAACGCGAGCTGGAGGATGTGATTCGCGACTTCACTACGCTGACAGGGCGGGAACTGTCGGGGATCAATCAAGGCCTCGCGGGCAAGAAGCTGGACGCGATTGCCGTGCTTTCCGAGGCGGACTGGAAGAAGATAGAAGATGCGGGCGGAGGCTCCGGAATGGGCGGGGGGCAGATGCGGGTACGGATCGGGCCTCTGTTTTAGGCGAGGAGGGTATTTAGCCCTGGGCGGGCAACCATCAAGCAGAGCGATCCTTCAAATCCGGGGAGGGTAAATGAGGCGACTCCAGTCCATTGACTTAACCAGGCGGGCTTTCGGCTCCGGTCTGGCGGCCTCGGTCGCGATGGCTTTTCCGATGTCGGATCAGTCCGCTTCACAGGCGCCACCGGCTCCCGGGAATTTTCAGCGGCCCTTAGCGCCGGACGTGCCGGCCTTCCAGGCACCGCTGGCGTCGAACGGCAAGCCGGTCGGGCCGAAGGTGGATCCATTCCCCATGACGCAGGTCAAACTGCTTCCGGGAAGCATCTATTACGATGCCCGTGAGTGGAATCGCGGATACATGGCGCGGCTCGAGGCGGATCGCCTCCTCTATAATTTTCGGGTGAATGCGGGCTTGGCGGTCGGGCCGGCGAAGCCACTGGGCGGATGGGAACAGCCCGAGAATGGGCAACGGTCGAGCGAACTGCGCGGCCATTTCGTGGGACACTTCCTTTCGGCGTCGGCACAACAGGCGGCGTGCGCCGACCGCGAGGCACAGGCCAAGGGTGACTACCTAGTAGCCGAATTGGCGAAGTGCCAGCAGAAACTGGGCGGCTCATATCTCTCTGCATTTCCCACTACCTGGTTCGACCGGCTGCAAGCCGGCCAGCGCGTTTGGGCCCCGTTCTACACCATTCACAAGATCATGGCCGGCATGTTCGACATGTACAGTCTGGCAGGCAATCGACAGGCTCTGAGCGTCGTTGAAGCAATGGCGGCGTGGGCGGATGAGTGGACCGCGACCAAGACCGAGGAACAGATGCAACAGATCCTGACCGTCGAATTCGGCGGTATGGCGGAGACTCTGTACCGTCTGGCAGGCGCGACAAACAACGATCGTTGGGCCAGAACAGGCGACCGGTTTCAAAAGAAGAGCTTCCTCAATCCACTCGCGGCGCGCCGCGACGAACTCCGCGGCCTCCACGCCAACACCCACATACCGCAGGCGATTGCGGCTGCCGCCCGCTACGATCGCTCGGGCGACAACCGTTTTCACGACGTCGCCGATTACTTCTTTCACGAGGTTTCCACGGCACGTTCATACGTCACGGGTGGGACGAGTAACGCCGAAGCGTGGCTAGCGCCGCCGCGCCGGCTCGCCACGGAGTGGAACCTCAGCGTGAACACGGCTGAGTGCTGCTGCGCGTACAATATGCTCAAACTGGCCAGGCATCTGTACAGTTGGAATCCGGATCCCACTTATTTCGATTACTATGAGCGGCTGCTGCTGAATCATCGCATGGGCACAATTAGGCCGCAGGAAGGGTACACACAATATTACCTTTCGCTTTCGCCGGGAGTATGGAAAACGTTCAACACAGAGGATCAGACATTCTGGTGCTGCACCGGATCGGGTATTGAGGAGTACTCAAAGCTCAACGACAGCATTTACTGGCATGATGACGAGGGCATCTTCGTGAACCTCTTTATCCCTTCGGAGCTGGATTGGCTTGACAAAGGGTTCAGGCTTCGACAGGAAACGAAGTACCCAGCATCGCAGAGCGTCACCCTGATAGTGTCGGCGCCTGGGACCGGTGCCATCAGCATCCGACTGCGTATTCCGGGGTGGTTACAGACGGCTCCCACAGTGAGGCTGAACGGGACGCCGTTAGAGGCATCCGCGTCGCCAGGGAGTTACTTCACGCTCAAACGCAAATGGCGCCTCGGAGACCGGATCGAAATGGAGTTACCCATGCACCTGCAGGTACAGGCCATGCCGGACGATCCGGCCCTGCAATCTTTCCTGTACGGACCCGTCGTACTGGCGGGCGACCTCGGTGCGGAAGGATTGACGCGGGCGCACATCATTGGGCCGAACCTGCGAGTGGGCGCGCCGAATGTGGATCAGTACGGGTCGCCGCTCGGGCCGGCGAACAGGACTCCTCCGGTTCCCGATCTGGAGATCCCGACGTTCCGTGCGGCAGGCGCGGAGCCTAGCTCCTGGATCAAACCGGGCGACCGCCTGATGACTTTTCGCACGACGGGACAAAATAAAGATGTGACTTTAGTGCCGCTCTATACGCTCTTCGACCGCCGGTATGCCGTCTACTGGCGTGTATCTTAGCGGGCTATTTTATCTTGCGCGGGGGGACGCTCTTCCACCAGCCTGTACCTGGCTGCCTGAGCATCGCGTTTACGGGCTTCTTCCCGCAGAGACGTGAACCGCTTAAGCAGCACGGGAACTTCCGCGGCAGTCTCAGGGCCGCCACCGGATTGGAGCGCGCGGATGAGACGGTAAAGCGCCATCTCGTCGTCAGGGCTATCGCGCAACGCAATGCGACATTGCTCGATGGCTTCTTCGCGTTTGCCGGCTTGCAGGTAGAGCCGGCTCAAAACGTCGCGAGCCAGGACAAAATCCGGCTTCAACCGAACCGCTTCGCGCGCCGCGTCGATGGCTTGTTGAAACTCGGCACTCCCTGCCTGGGCGCCCCTCCGTCCGAGGAGTTCAGCCAACACGTAATAAAGAAACGCATCGCGCGGGTTGGTTTTCAATTGTGATCGGATCGTCGCGAGCGCATCGTCCAGATTGTTCTGCTGAATCTGCGAGAGTCCCCGCGCGACTGAACCGAGCGCGCGCTGCGGATTCAGTTGTTCCGCCTTCTCGAAATCGGCATCCGCCTTGGCATATTGGGCCAATTGGACATATAGAACCCCCCTGGCGAGGTACATTTTGGCGGAATCCGGCACCTGGGTGAGGCCGGCAGCAATCATATCGACTCCCACCTGGAACGATTGATGAGCAAACGATAGAGCCGCAAAATCCAGATACAGGTTGACGTTCTTCGGGTCGAGCAGCACGGCCTGCCGCAGCAAGGTTACGGCCTCGGGTGTGGCCCCGAGCGACTCGTGCGCTGAGGACGCGAGTTCGAGAGCGATTGGATCGGGAGCGGCCGCCTTGGTCAGCGGATCGAGGACCGCGATCGCATCCTGGAACCGCGTTGACTCCATAAGAGAGACGGCCAATGAGTAGCGAGCGCGGGGGTCGTCAGGCTGCAGCGCAGTCAACTGCTGAAAAACCCGGGAGGCGTCTTCGGGCCGTTTCAACTTCAAAAGACAGGCGCCGAACTCACGGAGAGCATCCGGCTGGTCATTGACAGTCGCTGCCGCTTGACGGAAATGCTGTACCGCGGCAGCGCAGTCGCCCCCTTTCCAGGCGATGGCACCGAGCATTGCATGAGCGGTTGGCTCAGCGGGACGGAGCGTGAGCAGACGCTTGAGACGGGCAGCGGCTTCGGGTTTGTCCAACCGGTATTCGATTTCGGCAGCGGCCTCGATGGCCGGCACGTAGTCCGGGGCGATTCCGATTGCCTTCCTAAGCACGACGAGTGCACCGTCATCCTGCCCAAGACGGGTCAGTGCCATGCCCTCCAGAACGAGGACCCGCACGTCCTTCGGTGAGAAGCGTTGCGCCGCCTGCGCCAATTCGAGAGCCGTCTGAAACTGCCCTGACCGCAGAGCGGCAGTGATAGACGCGATGGCATCGTCTTGGTTGATCGCAGCGGGGAGCCGTGGGACCGCCAGGAGCAGACCCGCAGCCAGCGCCGCCGCGCAGGAGAATTGTGGGATGCGCAGCATCGTCTTCTAGCAGATTACCGCACGCGCAGAGCGGGCGGAGAACTTGCTGTATACTACGTTCACGCTGGCATGAACCCGCACCATTTTAGTCGCCGGAACTGTCTGAGTGTTCTCGCGGCTCCGCTGCTTGCTCGCGCACAAATGTCCTCGCGCGGTGTCATGCCCGCACCGCGAGCCAGATCGTCAGGACTGCCCTTCCATTCGTCGCTCACCAACGTTGCGGCAAAGGCGGGGCTCATAAAACCGGTTATTTACGGCGGTGTGAATCGCAATGACTACATCCTGGAAGCGATCGGCTGCGGCGCGGCATTCCTCGATTATGACAACGACGGGTGGCTAGATATCCTGCTGCTTTCGGGTACGCGCTGGGAAGGAGCGCCTTCGGATACGACAAACCGTTTGTACCACAACAACCGCGACGGCACGTTCGCCGACGTGACTGAGAAGGCCGGGTTAACGCGCACAGGTTGGGCCTGCGGAGTGACCGTGGGGGACTATAACAACGATGGTTTCGAGGACGTTTTTGTCACTTATTGGGGTCAAAACGTACTGTACCGAAACAACGGTGACGGCACCTTCACAGATGTAACTCGCGCGGCCGGCCTGTGGAGCGACAAAGTTCGCTGGAGCACCGGTTGTACCTTCGTAGATTATGATCGCGACGGCAAATTGGATCTGTTCGTTTCCCGTTATCTGCAATTCGATCTCGATAAGATTCCAGCCGCCGGGCGTGCCGCGGAGTGCAATTTCAAAGGTGTACCGGTGAGTTGTGGCCCACGCGGCCTACCTACTGAAACGCACTCGCTCTACCGCAACAATGGAGACGGGACCTTTACGGAAGTCAGCGGAAACGCAGGGATCGGCGCCGCAGCCGGCAGCTATGGCCTGACGGCCGTGGCCGCGGACTTCAACGACGATGGCTGGCCGGATATTTACGTGGCTTGCGACTCCACCCCGAGCCTTCTCTTTGTGAACAACCACGATGGGACGTTCAAGGAATCCGGGTTGGAAATGGGGGTGGCTTTGAACGAAGATGGGCAGGAGCAAGCCGGCATGGGCCTGGGAATTGGAGACTTCAATCTCGATGGCCAGCTGGACATTCTAAAAACCCACTTCACTGAGGACACACCGGCACTGTACGCAAACGGGCTGAAGGCGGGATTTACGGACGTTACCATTCCTTCTGGTCTCGGAGTCGAGACCCGCTTCGTCAGCTGGGGCGCGGGGATCGTCGATCTTGACAATAACGGACTGCCGGATCTCTTCTGGGTTACTGGAAGTGTGTACCCGGAAGTCGAACAGAAACTGGCGCAGTATCCATACCGGACCCCGGCGATACTGTTTCGAAACCTTGGAAGCGGCCGCTTTGAAGAGCTCTTTCACGAGGCCGGACCTGGCATTACCGAGTGTCATTCGAGCCGAGGTTGCGCTTTTGGCGACTTCGATAACGACGGTGACCTCGATCTCCTGATCGTGAACCTCAATGAGCCCCCAAGTCTGTTGCGGAACGACGTAAAGGGCGACCAACACTGGATCAAGGTCAAGCTGATCGGCGTGAAATCAAACCGGAGCGCCATTGGCGCACGCGTCATCGTTAAGTACGGTGGGCGCTTGCAAGCCCAGGAGGTCCTGGCACAATCCAGCTATCTTTCGGTTGACGACCGGAGGCTGCACTTTGGCTTGGGTGAAATCGGCGTGGCCGACCTGGAAATCCACTGGCCGAGCGGACAGCGCCAGACGTTTAGCAAGGTAACGGCCAACCAGTTGGTCACCATCAAAGAAGATACGGGTGTTATCCCTTCTCTGGGTTTTCCCTTACAGCGGACTAGCCACCCCTGAAAGCGATTGCATATTTGAGCACAGTGTAACCCGGTAATTACACTTATTCGTTCCCCCCTTTTGATCCGTTAAATACCTAACATATTGAAATTATTAGTAGTGCCTGACCTGTTTTCACGGATGGGTCATTTTGCAAGCGCTTCATTATTTTCGTTGACTTCATCAAAAACTCATAGTATAAACACACTAGTCTTGGGGTAAGTGCACCGTCGTCTGAGTGCTCTGAGAAGAGCACCAGCAACTCTCAAGAGACGCAACCGGCATTGGACCGGCGTGAGAGTAGGGAGGGGTGTATGTGTCCACGTTCGCCTCGATTTGTAATCCGCTTTGCGGCTCTTCTGGGCTTCGTAACAACCGCGTGTTGGGCTCAGTTCAGTGGCAGCATTCAAGGGACCGTGACGGACCCGGCCGGCTCTGTCGTTCCCAATGCGAAAATCCAGCTAAAGAATACTGAAACGACTGTCACCGCCACGACTGCTTCCGATGCAGAGGGTAACTATCGGTTCGTCAGCCTCGCTCCGGGCTCTTATCAACTTACGGTTGACGCTAAAGGCTTCAATACAACGGCGATTCCGCTCACGCTGGAGACGAGCCAAAACCTGAACGTTCCGGTATCGATGAAGGTCGCCAGTTCGTCGCAGACGGTTGAAGTGAGCGGAGAGGTCCCCGTTCTAAATACGGCCGAGACTCGCAATCAGATGACCCTGGAGACATCCGCGCTCTCCGAGCTGCCCCTCGCCGGCCGGAACATGATTTCCCTGGTCACGCTGGCTCCTGGCGTGATCGGAATTGGAACCGTTGCTGCAGGCAGCCCAGGCTCAGGAGTCGACAATTACTCAACGGAGTTGCAGGTAGATGCTAGTGCGAACGGCTTAGGCAGTGTCGCCAATATGTACATCGTGGACGGATTGGATGTGACCAGCGCCATCCGGCCAGGCGTCCTGAACTTGACGCCGAATCCCGATTCAGTGCAGGAAGTCGCGATTCAGACGAACACCTTCAACGTGGAGTACGGCCGGGCGAGTTCGCTGCAGATGGCCATGACCACCAAATCGGGTACAGACGGTTTTCATGGCACGGCGAGCGACTACTTCACAAATCAAAAGCTCTTCGCCGGCACTGAGTTCGTTCACAATTATTCTCCTTACCACAGCAACAACATCTCGGCCACAATCGGAGGGCCGATCATTCCGCATCACGAATTCTTTTTCTTCTTTTCCATCGAGCCCCTGCGCGCTTCCACTTCGACAGGAAACAGCACCACCACCTTCGAAGATCCCCAATTTGTAAGTTGGGCGAAGCAGAATTTCCCGAATACTCTCGGCACCAAGATTCTGACCAGCTATCCAGCCTCGAATGCTACCACTACTGGTGTTCTTCAAACCGCGGCGCAGGTGTTTCCGGGGACTTGCGGGACCGCGACCACCTCCAACCTGCCGTGCTCCACACCGATGATCGACAGCGGTATCTTTAACGGCACCAACTATCGCAATGGCACTCAGTTCAACGTCCGCGCCGACAAGTATTTCAAGAACGACCGGATCTACGGTAACGTCTATCGCACCGTTCTGGACTATGGCGGGCCTGCGATCCGGCCCGCCTTCGCTGCAACGAACCATACCATTTTAAATTCATATCAGTTTAGCGAAACGCATACCTTCTCCCCGACCCTGGTCAATGAAGCCAGCTTCGGCTACATGCGCGATGAGGGAATCACGCCCCAGACGGGCCTGTTTAGTGTCCCGTTGATCAACGTTACCGGACAAGGGACGGGCTTCGGCAATGGTTTCGCCCTGGGCGACTTCATTCAGCATAACTACCACTGGCGGGACGTCCTGACAAATATCCGCGGTTCCCACACTTTAAAGTTCGGATACGAGGGGTGGTTCGGAGATGACGTGGAGGACTTCCAAGGACCGCACGCTCAGCCGACTTTTCAGTTCAACAACCTTCTGGATCTGGTGCAGGACAACCCTTATACCGAAACAGGTGTCGCTTACAATCCGATCACCGGTAAACCTGTTCTATGGGATTGGAATGCGGCTTCCAAAACCTTTGGCCTTTTCGCCCAGGATATTTGGAAGGCGAAGCCGAACCTCACACTGACGTACGGAATCCGGTTCGACGACTTCGGCAACCCCTATTCGCGATCCACCAACACGGTGTTCGGCAATTTCATCCTCGGGCAGGGCTCAGACTTTAACCAGCAGGTTGCCAACGGCAAGGTAGTGCAGAACAACAATGTGTTTAACTCCGCGCAGAAGGCATGGAGCCCCCGCCTCGGCATCTCATGGGACCCCAACAAAAAGGGCGATTGGGTTATAAGAGGAGGCGTGGGCATCTTCCACAATTGGGTGACGCCCGCCAATGCGCAGGAGGAATTTCGCGGTAACCCGCCAGGACCGATCTATCCCACGTTCTTCAACAACGGCGCGATTCCGCCGCTGTTCGTTCTGGGCAGTACTAACACTCCCCCGTTCGGGTTCACGTATCCGGTAGTTCCTCCCGGTCAACTGGACTCCCATGGAGGAGTGCTGGGGCTGCAACCTGCGATCGGGGCGGTCGATCCCAACCTGAAGACACCTGTCTCGTACAACTTTACGGGTACAGTCGAGCGGAAATTGACGCGCGATACCGTGGTGTCGATTGGTTACACCGGAGCCGTCTCCCGGGACCTGCTCTCCGGAGGCGGCCAGCAGTACAGCGTGAGCTATGGCGTCGATATCAACGCCTATGCCGGCGACCTGGTCCAGCATAACAGCACGATTCCGACGCGGCTAGTTCCAAGCTTTGGCCAGATCTATTACACACAAAACGACCGCCAGTCGCGATTTGACGCGATGACCATCGGTGTCCGCACCAGGTTCGCGAAGAATGGGTTTATCAATGCTTACTACACCCGCTCGGATTCGAGGGATGATGTCCAGGTATATCCGGTGGCCAGCAACCCGATGCAATACTACGGGCCGTCGATCTGGGATTCACCCAATCGCCTGTCCCTTACCTGGAGCTATACCATACCGGGCGTAGGCCAAGGGCACGGTGTCGTGGGGCGAATGACCAGCGGTTGGACGGCCAGCGGCACTACCATCTTGCAGAGCGGGCACCCGTTTACCGTAAACACTACCGCCGCCTTCATCCCGCTCAAGGATGCGAACGGCAACTTTATCGGACTCGCTCCGAACAGCGGCGACTACAATGCTGATGGCGACAACAATGACTATCCGAACGTCACCAGCTACGCTATGAGTCGCTCTCGCCAGGGTTTCCTCACGGGCGTGTTCCCAAAGTCGAATTTCGTATTGCCTGCCATGGGCACGGAAGGGAATGAGAAATGGGGGCAATTCCGCAATCCAGGCTTCGCGGAGACCGACGCCGCGCTGCAAAAGGATACTAAGCTGATGGAGAGACTTCTCCTGGAATTGCGGTTCGAGTTCTTCAACCTGTTCAACCGCGTGAATCTGGGGAGTGTTAACTCGAACCTCTCGAACGCGACATTTGGCCGCGCCACTTCTCAATTACCCCCACGATGGATCCAAATTGGCGCTAAGATCATTTTCTAGTGCTGCAACCTTTCGGCCAGCCACCGGCTTTGAGCCGGTGCGTGCTCGCACTCCTGATTCCCCTGGGGCTGGGTGCCGGCCCCTGCGACTCCTGCCATCCGAAGGAGGCGGCAGCTTCTTCGCATTCCGTGATGGCCCGATCTCTGCGCCGGGCAGGAGCCGAACCGGAAGGCACATTCACCACGTCTTCAGGAGTCAGGTTCACCATCCGCTCCGGACCCGCCGGTACGTGGCACCGTATGGAGCGTGATGGAAATGCTTTCGAGTATCCGGTTGCTTATGTGATTGGATCTGGCAGTCATGCGGCCGGCTACCTGATCGAGGTGGCTGACCACCTGTTTCAGTCGCCAATTTGCTATTACACGAGCCGGCGCTCGTATGATTTGGCTCCAGGTTACGAACGGATCGCCGCACCCGATTTTACCCGGCCCGTGGACGAAGAGTGTGTCTTGTGCCACTCCGGGCGCGCGCTGCACGTGCGCGGAAGCGCCAACCGCTATACCCAGCCCGTATTCCGAGAGGAGGCAATCTCGTGCGAGCGCTGCCACGGGCCGGTGGAAGCACATCTTCGGCGGCCCGTGCCTGGCTCGATTATCAATCCGGCTAAGCTGAAGCCTCCGGCTCGCGACAGCGTCTGCGAACAATGTCACCTGGCTGGTGTGACCCGTGTTCTCAACCCGGGTAAGAGTTTTGGAGACTTCCACCCAGGCCAGCGCCTGGAAGATGTTTTCACCGTTTATGTCCGCGTCAGCTCCGGTGCAAACGGCCGGCCCTTCAAAGTGATCAGCCACGCGGAACAGTTAGCGCAGAGCGCGTGCGCGCGGAACAGCAACGGGCGGCTGTGGTGCGGAACATGCCACGATCCGCATCCCGCATCGCCGGCGACCGCCCAAACCTATACGGAAGCCTGTGAGTCCTGCCATCAGGGACGGCTGCCGAGATCGCATCTGGAAACTGCCAATTGCGCGCGCTGCCACATGACGCGCCGGCCGGTACAGGATGGCGGGCACACGGTATTCACGGACCACCGGATCACGCGGCGGCCGGAATCTGACGAATCTCCTCCAGCCACTGAGGAAGTGGCGGCGTGGCGCGATCCTCCGTTGGAGTTCGCTTCGCGTAATGTGGCCCTGGCCAACCTGTATGCAGGCATCGCCGCGCGTTCTCCCGCCCAGATCGTGCACGGCTACCGTATGCTGACGGAGGTGCAGAAGACAGCTCCCGATGACGTCGCGGTGCTGAAGCTCGCGGAACCGCTCGTGTTCCGCCCGAGCGCGAGGCCGATAGCGCTTGTCGCGCCGGGATCGCTCCTGCTGGAAGGGATCGGGGCGAACCTCGCAGGGTTCGGCGAGCAGAGCAACGAACCACCCAAGCTGAGCGGCGCGCTGTACACGCTCGCGACCACGCTCGACTACAGCCGCGAA
>Ga0126381_100007560_pt1 | contig 12105 bp, 9 predicted proteins | sample PanSoiMetPlot_28_FD_96465 | JGI IMG/M metagenome (GOLD analysis project Ga0126381, IMG submission 96465) | Tropical forest soil microbial communities from Panama - MetaG Plot_28 | ecosystem: Environmental > Terrestrial > Soil > Tropical forest > Bulk soil | place: Panama | collected 2016-02-17
CCAGCTCGGGCAGCGGCGCTCGCGGCGCCTGCGGCAATCGCCCTCGTTTCTGGGTACTTAGGCTCATTCTCGTAGGTTATCGCAGATTTACAGGCCCTGACAAAGTAGTAATAGCGAATAAAAAGCGAATATGATAATTGCCAAATGTGGCCCTGAAGACATGTCGAGTCTCGTGCGTTGACCTTGGCGGGATTGAACACGCTGTCGAGCTGAGCGCCAGCAGCCTTTACGAGGCGGTCGCCTAGTCCTACAGTTGCAGATAATTTATCGGGCCCTGGTCCGTAGCTGATAGTGCCAGCGCTGCGCTGCGGCTTGATGTCGGCGTCGCCATCGTCTTGTTTAGGAGCATTGATGGCAGACTGTAAGTATGAATTACATGAATATGGTCGTTCCGGCCGGGTCGATAATCAATGATGATGCGTCGCTTCCTCGGCATTACTATGTAGTCTGAGGAACCAGGCGTGTTTCGGTTCGATGTTGACCGTACGCATCCGAGGGGTCGCCCGTGTCACTGTCTTCCGGTCTGAGCCAAGGCGCTGCGAATACAGACGGCTGAGGCGGACCGGGCATTTGAAATGTAGGCACAATGTCGTGCAGCATCCGAAGCGTAGTATCAGCCTCACCGGCCGTTGCAGCCGCTTCAAGCGCCTCGAGCGAATCCATTGCGACGCGGCACGTATTAGCGCGCGATTCGACCTGCAGTATGCCTTGAAGCCCGGACGGTCTGGCACTCTCGTCTTCGCCAACCAGCTCTTCAAACAACTTCTCGCCGGGTCGAAGGCCGATGAATTTGATCGGGATTTCAACATCGGGAACAAATCCGGCAAGGCGGACGAGGTTGCGTGCCATGTCTACTATCCTGATCTGCTCGCCCATTTCGAGCACATAAATACTGCCGGAATATCCCGAAGCAGCGGCGTGCAATACTAGCTGCACGGCTTCAGGGATTAGCATGAAATACCGGCGTATTTCGGGATGGGTCACTGTCAGCGGCCCCCCGCTCTTTACCTGTCGCAGGAACTCTGGAATAACGCTTCCATTGCTGCCCAAAACGTTGCCAAATCGTACGCAGACCAAATGGCTCCTGTGGCCATGCGCCCTGGCTTGTACCAGCAATTCGGCAACTCGCTTCGTCGCACCCATGATGCTGGTCGGATTGACTGCTTTATCAGTTGAGATGAAAATCAAGCGCTCGACACCGGTCTGGATTGCGCAGTCGATTACTACGCGTGTACCTACCACATTGTTTTTTACGGCCTCGCATGGATTGTCCTGCATCAGGGGCACATGCGTGTAGGCCGCGGCGTAGAATACCAGAGGTGGACTCCATTCCGACATGATCGAGCACATCCTAGGCATGTCCGTTACATCTGCGATAATAGGTACGAGTTGACGCTGCGCTTCGGTCCCTGCGAATTCCTGCTGGAGCAAAAACAAGCCATTTTCTGAACGATCACAGGCGAGCACCGTTGCCGGCCCAAACGACACGAGCTGTCGGCACAATTCAGAACCGACCGACCCTGCCCCACCGGTAACGAGTATTCTTTTCCCCGCGACTAGCGAGCGCACCGGGGCATTGTCGAGTTCGATTTTGGGGCGCGCTAAAAGGTCTTCCAATTCCAAATCGCGAATTTGAGTCAAGTCTATGTGGCCGTCGAGAAGATTCCGCAGGTTCGGCAGGGTTCTGATCGGGATCTTGAAATCCTCCAGTCTCCCTACGATCGTCCGAAGGGTCTCCGGCGTCGCGCTGGGCATCGCGATCAGTATCTCCTGGGGAAGGGTGCGCTCGATGATCCAGGGCAATTCCACATGACTACCCAGCACCGGTATCCCGTGAACTCGATGCCCTACTTTGGCGGAATCATCGTCCACGAACCCTACCGGCTCATAGCTGTAGTATGGATTGTGCTTCATATCGCGTACGATCATTTCGCCCGCGTCTCCGGCTCCATAGAGCAATACCCGCTTACCGCGCTCGAAATAACCGAGCTCATGATAGAAGCGCCGGACCAGCCGTGCGCCGCCCATCAGTGTGAGAAGAACTATGGCATCGAGGAAGTAGATAGAAATTGGATAGTGCTCGACTGGAAAAACGTCGCGCACACTAATCGCGAATAGGACGGTACTGATAACGCAGGCCTGAACTATCTTGGACAAGTCCCAAATCCCGGCGTAGCGCCATAATCCCTGATGCAGCCTGAAAAGCGCAAAGGTCGCGATACGAATAACAACCAGCCACGGCAACGCCTGGTAAAAAATTTGGAAGTCGGCCCGATCGATGCTGCCATCAAATCGCAGCAGAAATGCGCAATAATTTGCGAGTATTATCAGTACCACATGAATTGATACTACGATCGGCCGGCGATGTTTAACAAGATACGAAAACATCATCTACCTCTAGCAAGTCGCAATAACGTTCTCAGCATGAGTTGCACATCAAGACTCAGTGATGAATTGTCGATATATAGCTTAGCGAGACGAATTTTCTCCGGAAGAATGTGACTGAGATATTCATCCTCACAAGTGGCAGTCTCGGCGAGGCGTGTTTCTTCGTCCGCAAAGGCGAGCGAGGCCAGATCGGTGAGTCCGGGGCGCACCGACAGGATCTTCGTGTAGTCTTCGTGAAATAATTCGACATAACGCCTGACTTCGGGCCGCGGGCCGACCAGACTCATATCGCCTTTGAGTACATTGACAAGTTGTGGAAGCTCGTCGACTTTGCTTCTTCGGAGCCATCGTCCGACCCGAGTTACGCGGCGGTCGCCGCCACGGGTGATCAACGGTCCAATTCGATCGGCGCCGATAATCATCGTCCGGAACTTCCAGATCCGAAATGGATGCTCTCCGCGGCCAATCCTCTCCTGCAAATAGAAAATCGGCCCATTCGAATCGAGCTTGATGGCGATTCCGATGGCTAGGAGCAGCGGCCATAGCAGGATCAAGACGATCGCCGACAGAATGATATCAATGATGCGCTTCAACCGTCAGATTGACCAAACACGGAGCACTTACGAAATGGCGAGGATTATGAATTTGTTTCAGCGAACGACAAGTTACCTGTTTACTGGGCGGCTGATGCGGGCGAGCGTTTGAACCCGTGATGGCGCCAAAATTCCCGCGTGACCAGTGCTCGTACGGCTCCGATTAGAGCACCGGCGCCAAACAGTAGATGACGTCCAAAAAACACCAAAGGCATCAGCGCCACCATTCTTAGGTCCAGCTCTTCGACCGCGACCTGTGCAGCGCAGGCTAGCGCCACGCAGAGATAAAGGACAACAACAAGAGTTACAGCCCAGCTCATTAACATTGACAAAGCAGAACCCACCATTCCGACAACCACTGCAAGTGTAAAAAACATCGGGATGAGGTGGCGAATCGAGAATGGGACAACGTCGGTGTAGGCTGCGGCCAGCGTTACCCACAGCCCGTCGCGAAAGCTGTGAACCCAGAATGATCTCAAATCAGACCGCGTGTAGTAGTTACACACGGCAGTGGGAACCATAACGAATCTCACTCCGGCCCGACGCATGCGCGTGCTATGCTCAAAATCCTGATGCCGCAGTAGGTGGCAATTGAACGGACCCACCATTTGCAACGTTTCCCGTCGACAACAAAAGAAAGGCACTAGGTCAACAAACTCCGGCTCCCTGGTATTTGCTCTCCGGTAACGCGCCGCCCCACCGAAGCGATGTGTGAGCGCGCGCACCACCGCCCGGGCCATCACTCCTTGGCGCCTTGGTAGAATCCTCCACACCCCGCCGGAATTGCCCGCATCATAGCGCGCGAGCGCATCGACGCAGCGCTCTATATATCCCCGCTCGTACGTGGCGTGCGCGTCCAAACGGATGACCACCTCTCCGGTTGCAGTGGAAATGCCAATATTAAGCGCGGCTGGCGTTATGCATTCAGGATTGTCTATGAGCCTGATTTGAGAATTTTCGGAGGATAGTTTTCTGACTATTTCGCGGGTACCGTCGTTACTGAGCCCGTCAATTACTAGAATCTCAAGACGATCCGGTGGATACCCGTTGGCCAGAACTGACGCCAGACACGGCTCGATAAAATTGGCCTCGTTCCGGCAAGGAATCACCGCGGACACCGACGCCCATTTTGAAAAATCGCTCTTCATAATTTTTGCTAAAAATCCTCGGCGAGCTATACGGTTAGGTGTTTCTCGAAGCGACGCATCCATACTTCCAGCGACAGTGGATTGAAGACATCTTTGAACCCGATCACCCCCCGCCCGGCCGGTTGCCGGCAATACGCCTCATATCGCCGGCTCAGGGCTGCGCGATTGACCAGACCTGCATCCGCTATATGCAGATCACTATCCAGCATCTTCGTGATGGTCGGGCGCAGCTCATTGCGTAACCACTGGCTTTGCGGGTTAAGAAAAGATTGCTTGTCCTTGCGCCAGGCGATCTCTGCAGGGAGCATGGGCTCGATCGCTTTACGGAAGATCCACTTGGTCCAGCCGCGGCGGAGCTTCAGGCCAGCATCGAGCGGCAGCAGCATCTCCACCAGCCGAAAATCCAGGAAGGGGAGGCGAATCTCGCGGGCCGAAGCCATCGAACAACGATCCTCGTAATGCACGAGCGCGGGAATCGAGAAGCGCCGAACATCTTCGGTCTGGCGCTCCGATAAGCTGAGATTACCAAGACCACCTTCGACACGGTAGTCGTCGGCCTTGAGCTTTGGTCCACGGATATCAATTTCCCGATTTCGTAGAACAGGAATATAGCGTTTGGCTTCGCTCAACTCGAACTGAGTGACTATTGTTCTATTGACGACGAATGATGTCAGCAGGGCGACGGCCGACAGCGGCTGGCCCAGGCGAAAGAGTTCATGAATCCGGAAACCAAGAAACTTTCGATATCCACAGAGCAGCTCGTCGGCCCCCTGGCCGCTCAATATTACCGTGACGCCCAAGCGCCGCGCCTCTTGCATCAAGAGGTAATGCGCTACCGTGGAAAAATTGCCGACGGGCTCGTCATTCGCATAAACCACGTCGGCCAGCAATTCGAACCACTTTTCTGCCCTGGCGTCGAGCCTGACGAAGTTCACCCGGCTGCCAAGATGCCGAGCCATCAGCTCTACAAACGGGCGCTCGCTGAAACGAGCGTCGTCACTAATTGCAGACAAAAGACGGAGGTCGGCTTGTGGTCCGAGCAGACGACGCATCACCGCCGCAATCGAAGAAGAATCGAGGCCACCCGACAACAGAACACCGACGGGTACGTCGCTGCGTAATCGAATTCCGACTGCATCTATGAAGGTCTCGCGGAGCAGCTCGATTCGTTCTCGCTCACTAACATCACTGGCTTCGGCCAGCGGTGGGTTCCAGTACGGCCGAATTTCCATATGGATATCGGAACTGCTCAGATCGATGGAGGCGTTGGTGCCGGCAGGGATGGCTTCGATACCGGCGAAGAAAGTCTCCGGCTGCGCATCGAGTAAACTTTGATCAAGGAATCGTCCGGCAGCGGCGCCATTGACCCCGAATTGGCGACCCGTCGCAGCTAGGATACTCTTGATCTCGGATGCGAAGAGGAGTTTTCCTCTGTCGTGACACAGATAAAGCGGCTTGATGCCAAAGCGGTCACGAGACAGAAGTAAGCGCCCGGTTCGAAAATCGAGCCAGACAAATGCCCACATGCCATTGAGTTTTGTTACCGCCTGCTCACCCCAAACACGCAACGACCAGGCAAGCACCTCGGTATCGGTACGCGTGCGAAACTCGATGCCCTCGCGTTCAAGCTCGACGCGCAATTCCCGGTAATTGTATATCTCGCCGTTGAAGATAATCGCGGCGCTATGGTCAGGAAGGAACATGGGTTGCTTGCCAGAGTCAGTGAGATCGAGAATGGCAAGCCGCACGTGCGCGAGCCCGACGCAGTTCGCTCCAACTTGTCCCGTCCAGATTGCATCCCCATCTGGTCCGCGATGTTTTTGTGTTCCACTCATCGCGTAAAGTTGATGGACAAGACTCTCGTCCACACCGGTTGCTATTATCGCTGCAATCCCACACATCGCCAGTAGCCTCAGGTTATCAATCAGAAATCAACTGGAGCAATTCGCGGCGCCTTCGCTCATACGGGAAGCATTCAAGTACTCGCTGCCGAGCTTGCTCCCCAATCGTTTGGTCCGCGAAAGCGAGGTGAATTGCTTCGCAAGTCTGTCGCAGGTCCGCGTAATCCACGTAAAAACCGCAGTCACCTACCACTTCTGGCAAAGCTCCATTGGGCGTAACCACGGGCACACAGCGAGCCAGCATCGCTTCGGCCAGGGAACATCCGAAGCCTTCCATGTATGAAAGCTGTGCGTAGACCTTCGCTTTAGCCAGGAGAGTGTTCAATTCCGCGGAAGACAAAAAGCCGGTTAGGATGACGTTCGGGGCCGCGCTTGTCCTGATACGGGCCGCCAGTTTTGCGTCTGCGAGACCTCCGACCAGATACGCCCTCACGTCGGGTAAGAGTGAGGCTGCTTCGACGAAGTTTTTATGCCCTTTGCGGATCCAATTCTCCGTGCTTACCGTTCCTACTGTTATGGTGCAACGTTCTTTGTGTTGGAGGGAAAAACCTGGATCTTCGAACCCATGTGGAATGATAGAGAGCTTATCTCTCATCGAGTCCAAGCAGCTGTTCTTGACAGCGAGTTCGTAGGAAAACCGCGAAGGAACTACTATCCTGTTCGCGCACTTGAAGATCTGATTATTGATGACAGTGCGAATACCACCGCGCATTGAGCCATAGTCGAACTTGGGTTCGTTAGCCAGATCGTAATCGGATGCGGCGATGACGACGCGCTTGCGAGCCAGCTTTCCTACGAGCGTCGCTAGATAGGTGTGGTGGCCCGCAAACCAGCCAACGATGGCGTCGGCCTTGCGCGCAAACTGGACCACCTCGGCGACTCTTGCGGCGGTCCAGCGGAAGCTCACGAAATCGACACTGTGCGCCGATTCGAGAATCGCCCTATCGACGTGGACGAAACTTGCAGGCGCGCGGTTAGCGACCAGCAGGACTCTCATCGGTTGAATGCAACTACCGGCATATGCTGCGGCCGGGCGGCCGCTCAGCGACTGACGGGTATCTCAATCGTCTCGTTGGCGGGGCCACCGTTTGCATACACTATGTCAACTTGTCCGGTTTGGCTGGGCGCATCGGACGCGAGTGTAACTGCGATTCGGCAGCTACTACCCGCAGGCCGCAGGCCTACACAGTCACGCGCGTCTGTTTGAATGGAGCTCGATGGGATGACCTGAATAATGCGCATCGGCACTCTGCCGGGATTTGCGATCTCGATCTGCTGCACGCCCTGCGAGCTGAGGAAGAGCCGCCTCGGCCGCGCCACGGGCGGCTGCATCGCATCACTGCAATCAGCGCCAAGCAAGCCCGCCGCCGACTTCTGACCTCCGTTAGCTGCGAAACTGCTAGAGGCAAAGCAGTTGTGGGGATTGATCGAGCTGCCCAACCCGCCGCCGACACTCAACTCGTGGTGTCCAACCCGAGCCAAACCAGCGGCCATGGTGTTCCCGACGAACACATTGCCGGAATTTTGGTTGTTCAGCCGAATGTCGGCGGTATCCTCTGCGTTCGCCTCGTGAGGCGCGGCACCCGCATCGCGAATGTAATTATTGCTGAACAGCGAACGGCTGACCTGGTTTAGACGAATCGCGACCTCTCCACTTCGCGTAATCCGGTTGTGATCGAACATCGAGTCATCAAGCGGCACGTTCGAGCGAATCCCATTCTGTCCGCAAGAGTCGAAGGTGTTATCCGCCACTAAGGCTCGTTTCAGCTTTCCTCCGAAAACCACGAAACAGTCATCGGACGTCCCGGAGATAGTATTCCCGATGACGGTCAATCCTACTACATCCGGATGGGTGCCACGGGAGCGGTTCATGTCCTCCGGGATCGTGAGAATGCCGTCGGTCCACCCATTGATGCGGTTGTTCGTGATCGTTATCTGCTTGGTTGCTCTGAGCTGAATGGCTAATTCGATGGCGCCGTTCTCCACGCGCCCTTCATAGGTGCTGTGAAAGGTATTCGAATCGATAATGACGTTTCGAGAGTAACCGTCGCCTCTACTACTCAGATAGATGCCGTGCTCGCCGGTACCGTCGTTATCAAATGAGTTAGATTCGATTTTTGAATCGATAAGGACATTCGCTGCGATGCAGCTAGTGGAAGCGCAGTGAAATACGTTGTGATGGATGTGGACGTCCGAAACCGGATTCGGTTCCCCACCAGGGTTGATGTAGACTGCTCCACGGCCAAGTTGATTCCCGTGGACAGTGCCGTGCTCAGTCAGTTGCAGATGGTCGATCTCGACGTGACTCGCTCCCGCAAGAATCTCGAATATGCCGAGGTTGTCGGTTGCTTGAACGATCTTGGATTCCGAGCCATTCCCGTATAATCGCGTCCCCCCCGGTAATCTGATGATCTGAAAAATTTTGAAGGTACCGCTTGGGATGTGAACTGAGCCGTTCGCGCCAGCCTTGACTGCCCGCCGAATCGCAGCCGTATCATCGCTCTGACCGTCGCCCTTCGCACCAAAGTTCCTGACATTAGTAACCGCGGCGACCGCTTGCGAAACCGTAACGAGAACCGCTATGGCGAAGACCAGTAACGTCAGGCGCCGCACGAAGGCAGTCGTCATTATCCCATAGCTCGGAGAGGTTGATCTTCGCCGCGGTCGATCTCCGCAATTGGCCTGCGTGGTTTTCCGAGCGAAAATGCAAGCGTCCATGCCTGCCACTGCACACCCGGAAGAGCTAGAAGGCGTTTATCAATGACCTCGAGGGCTCGCCTCACCGGCACGAACAGACGAGTATTGCGTAGCAACACCGATGCCAAATCGAATAGATGAAAGAATCTCAGTGGACGAACATCAGCGAAATAGCGCTGGGCGCGATAGATATCTGAGCGGCCAAGGATCCGTTGCGCTCCCCACGTCGACCGCGGTCCCGGGGTCAGCCGCCGAAACGCGCTGATTGCCAAGTTGTGGCGGAGGCCTTCGATTGCGATTACTTCGCCATCTGGCTTTAGTATTCGAGCCAGCTCCAGGAACGCACGCTCCAGCTCCAGATATTGGAGCACTCCACTGACGATTATGAAGTCGAAATTATCATCCGGGAATGCGGTTGAGTGGGCATCCATGACTTGATAATCGGCGCGACAGCGCTGCAATGCGGCAAGCTGACGAGCCAGCTCGATCGAACCGGGACGCGCATCGATGCCGTAGGATTCCGCTCCCAGGCGCGCCAACCTGCGTGCCCAGGCGCCCTCGCCACAACCATAGTCCAGGACTCGCTTGCCGGCGCAGTGCGGAGCAAGAAGGTCGATTACGAACTGCTCATCGCGATCGAACAGTTCGTAAAAAACACTCTTGTGTTCGTAGTGTGAATTCGGAACTACGGAGTCCATGGGAGAGCGGGATGTGCGCGCTTACGATGAAGCGTTCTGACCATATTCGACGAGGGCAGGCCGTGTTTCCGTTCGCGGCGCGATGTTGGCGCCCTTCCACGAAGACAGATGACGTCCGGTCAAGTGCTCCACGAGTTCTATTTCCGGTCGCAGCCTGTTCTTAATTCTGGCTACCACCGCAGCATCGGGAGGAGTAAACGGAGCCCCCGTATCATAAAAGAGCCTCGACAGCTTTAGACGCCGGACCAGATGATTCAGCCGCGGACTGCCGAATTCCCAGATGCGGAGACCAACGGCTTTTCCAACCTCTCCCCACCACCTGCTGGCCGGCTTGGTGAAATGCTCACTGGCGTACACTCGTTGACGCAATTCATTTGACAACTCGAACGGCTGAATACCTATGAACCTACAGATGGTATCAGCATACGCCTGAGGATTCGCGAGCAAATCGTCGTAAAATAGGACCAGAACCCTGTCACGCCCAAACGCATTGAGCCACCCCTCCAAATGTGTTCCGTAGCGAGCCGACTCCGCGAGCCGCCAGTCGCTCTCGCAGGCCTCTTCAAAACTGCAGGGCGGCAACGATGTCGACCGGATGAGGATCTTATAGAAGGAAAAAAGACGGTCGACCGGGTCGCGCAGACTGCAAATGATTCTCGCGTTCGGAATTAGCGACTCTATTCGATGTCGCGCCGCTCTTCCGGGAAAGTACTCAGGCTCGATATCCACTCTAGGAAGATCCTGCAACGGAGGGGCGAAGTGACTGAGATACCAGTCGAAGCCGCGGCTGAAGTTCTGCGCGAAAAAGAAAATTTCTTTGTACTCCTGCGAGACGTTCGCGCGATTCTTTAACACATACCAGGTCCATGTTGTTGCCGTCCTGGTTGGTCCGACATGAAAGACCTGCGGGAGCCGAGCACGAACCGACGGGTCGGCGACGATCTCCTTCGCCCGTTCCAAGTCCTCCACGTCATCCTGCCACGTCGGCGACAAGTCCCGAGGCATCGGCCTGATCCGAGGCAATTCCATTTGTGACTCCTTTACCGTATCGATTCGCGAAAATCGGGGTCTGATCCACAAGGGCATCATGTGGCTCCGGACCTGAGTTCCTTGATTTTTCTCACAATTTTTCGCGAGATTTCTCCCACACCCCCCCTTCCTCTCAGAGCGTGAAGCAAGCCCGTACTCCGATAGGCATTGGTGAGGTCACGAAACTCAAATTTGGACGACGATCTCTCTACTACAATTGCAAATTGCTTGAAGGGAAGGCCGTAAATGACGGCTCCTACCGCTTCAGCGAAGTGCACGGCCAGCGGGAATACCAGCGTTGGCTCAAATTGTCGACCATGTCCCCACGCATAGCGTCCGAAATCGTCACCGCCTAGAATCGCAGGGCTCTTCATCTTTGGCCACATGCGAATCAGATCGACGGTAATTCCGCGCAGCGTATGATCGCCGTCGATATATGCGAACTCGAGACTCTCCGGGGGAATCCTGTCCGCGACCTCGGTTGTCTTGCCTTCAAGAACGATACGCCGCGCTGCGGCAAAATCCGTCCTGCGTAAGGCTTCGTCCTTGATCTCTACGAACTCGGCATCGGCCTTGTTCCAGGGTTTGTTCCAGTCGTCGAGGTGCCGCCACGAATCGATCATGTAGTACTTCTCGATTCCAGACGCGTAGTGGAGCAGGCTCTCCGCAAATTCACCCCGATAGACACCAACCTCGGCTACGGTTACTAATTTCAATTCCTTTATGATCCCGAGCCACATGTCCAGTCGGCTGTGTGCTAGTGACGCTGATTTCTCTATAGCTGTACACTCTTTAGTCATTTCCAATCTAGTTGCCGCCGGATGCGGCTCCATAAGGATCTCAGATATTTCCCATTAGCCAGTGCTCGTCTGCGACCTGTCTAGAAATGGCGGTCCTTTCGGTCCTGGATCCTGAAATCATCTGCGCCAGAACAAGCCACATAACCAGCGGCAGCACCCGGGCTGATGCCATTGCTACCGCGACCGCCAACGTGCTCTCACAGAGTTGACCCAGATGAACGAGAATGACGCCATACATCAGGAGACTGGATTTGGTTGCCTGCCGCTTTATGAAATAGATATAGATCGCCCGCGCCGCAACGCCAAACAGGATGCTGCCGACAACAAGACCAGGCAGGCCAAAATTGAGGTACAGCTCGCCAAAAAATGTCTGCGCCGAAAAATTGCCGGAGTCCGCAGATGTATATTGGCTCAGAAAAAAACTGAAATAGTACGACCAACTGTATGGTTTTCCTGGCCACAAAGCTCGAGGAATCCACCAGTAAAAGAGTTCCAAGAAAGAACCACCCGATCCATATCCGACTGCGCGCGTGTGAATGAGTATGGCGGCCATGCTGTCGAGACCGTAGAAGCGCGAGAACAACGTCATCCAGAGCGAATCCCGCGACTGGAACATTGTCGAAACGATCAATGATCCGTGTCCAGCAAAGGCCGGGGCGATGTAAAGCCTGACGCATTGCATGATCACGAACGATCCGACTACCAGCACAAAAGTAAGGCCGAGCCTGACCCGCCGAACCCGGTAGTGGCGAACCAGAAGGATGGCGAATACCGTCTCCACGATGAACAGTTTCGATGTATAGACGAAGAAAGAGGCCAGAACACATCCCGACAGTACGCAGATCGCGATC
>Ga0126381_100007561_pt1 | contig 12104 bp, 8 predicted proteins | sample PanSoiMetPlot_28_FD_96465 | JGI IMG/M metagenome (GOLD analysis project Ga0126381, IMG submission 96465) | Tropical forest soil microbial communities from Panama - MetaG Plot_28 | ecosystem: Environmental > Terrestrial > Soil > Tropical forest > Bulk soil | place: Panama | collected 2016-02-17
ATCGCGGGGATGGCCGAGTCCTACTACCTGCCGCTGGCGCCTCACAATCCGCAGGGGCCGTGCTCACTCGCCGCGAGCCTCCAGATTGCTGCGTCCATCCCGAACTTCCTCGTTCAGGAACGAGGCGACAATGAGTACTCCAATCTCCTCGCGAAGCCGCTGCCGCCGGTGAAAAACGGCTATCGCGAGCTGCCCACGGATCCGGGCCTCGGCATCACGATCGACGAGGACAAACTGCGTGCCCAAGTCGGCGAACCCGCCGAATATCGAACCCGCTTCGATCCGGATGACGGCTCTGTCGTCGATTGGTAGAACCCGTTAGTATTCCCGGTCTTTCTTAATGCCCGGCTCGGGGACGGGATACTTCCCATCCGGTCCCAGTTGCAGCGGCGCAGGACCATCCATAGTCATCTTGTCGACGTCCGGCGCGAACTCATGTTGATGGTTCAGCATCTGGTCGAAAGTGACGATCTGCCCCGTGTGGGCGGACAGACGTCCCATGCACGCAACCAGGCTTGCTTCAGCTCCGCGCTGCACCTCGTTATAGGGTTTGTTTTGGCGAATGGCGTCGGTCAGGTCGTCCCATTCCCAATCGTACGGACTCTTCTCCGGTTGCGGGAAAGCCCACGCAATATTGGGGTCCGGCGCGATCGGTAAATCCTTCCGCGAAAGTATGCGCGGCATCTTCTCGCCTTTGTAGATCCTCACCATGCCGGGCGTATGCGACATAGTGGTGATGACGGCCGATCCCTTTGCCCCATGCGCATAGCTGGCGAACTCGTTGTGGCAGCCGTTCATGTTGCGGCCGTCGTAGAAGAGTTTGGTCCCGTCGGGGTACGTGTACTCAATCGAGTAGGTATCGAAATTCTGATCGAGGGAATTGCCGCGATAGTGGCGTCCGCCGATCCCCATGGCTTCCACCGGCCACGCGCCCTTCATCCAGCTGCATTCGTCGATCTGGTGAATGTAGTAATCGCTGAAGCATCCGCCGCTGGCCCACAAAAACGAATGGAAGTTCGCGATCTGATAAATCAGTTCGCTCTGTCCCTCGGGCTTCGGTCCGACGGTCGCCGAGGCCGCGGCCATCCGGTAGCCGCGCAGCGCGATGATGTCGCCGATCTCGCCGCGATCGATCCGCTGCTTCAGTTCCATGCGTCCACGGCAATGCCGCACCATCAGGCCGACCGCGACCTTCAGGTTCTTCTGCGAGGCCTGTTCCCCAAGCTTCATCATCCTTCGTGTTGTCGGCCCGTCAACCGAAACCGGCTTCTCCATAAAGGTGTTGAGTCCCTTCTCGATGGCGTACGTGAACTGCACCCATCGAAAGGCTGGCGGAGTCGCCAGGATGACCACATCGCCGGGTTTGATCGCATCCATCGCCTGCCGGTATGCATCGAAGCTTAAGAAGCGGCGTTCCTGCGGAACGTCCACTTTGTCGCCGAACTGCGTTTTGAGCTTGTCGTAACTGCTGTTGAGTTTCGCCGGAACCACGTCGGCCATGGCGACCAGCTTCATCGGGCCGTTTTTCACGGTGAGCGCGTTGACCGCCGCTCCCGTGCCGCGTCCACCGCATCCGACCAGTGCCAGTTGGATAGTGTCGGTCCCCGCCGCATGCACCGGCGGGAGAGCGACACCAGCTAAAGCCGACAGCGCGGCGCCGCGGCCCGTGTTCGTCAAAAACTGACGGCGTGAGGGGTTGGTTTCCGGGTTCTCGTTCATGACGACTCAGTATATGCTACGCCTGCATCATCCGATACGGGAGTAGAGTGAGTTCATGCGACGACGCGATTTCCTTGCCGCCGCGGGTTCCACCCCGGCGTTTCTTGCGGCTGCACAGACTGCCGGCGAATCCGGCTTTGTATCGCTGTTTGACGGGCGCTCTCTCGAAGGATGGTCGGTCTGTGACGGCCCGGAAACGGCCTTCTATGTGGATGACGGAGCGATCGTCGTCCATCCGAGCGCCGGATATCCGACGTGGTTGAGGTCCGCGCGCCGGTACCAGAACTTCGACTTTCGCGGCGAGTTCTTCGTCAAGGGCTGGATCGATTCCGGCATCTACCTCCACGCTCCCGAATACGGGCGGAATCAGTATTGCGGGATGAAGATCCACATCTTCCATCAGGTGGACGAAAAGCCGGCGCCCGAATCGATGGGGTCCATCTTCCCACTGGTCGCACCGCTGAAAGTGAACGTCAAAAACAAGGGCGAGTGGAATACCTTCCGCATTCTCATGGACTGGCCCCGGCTCCAGGTCTGGACCAACGACGAGCTGATTCAAGACCTCGACGTCGAAACTGTGCCAGAACTGCGCCACCGCCTGCGCACCGGATATCTCGGGCTCGAATCGCTCTCCTATCCGATTCGTTTTCGCAATCTGCGCGTGCGTGAATTGCCGTCTAAAATCGTTTGGACTCCCCTTTACCAATCGCCCTCCGATTTTCAAAAGTGGCACGTATCCGACGGCAAACCGCTATTCCAGGCACTCGGTCCGGTGCTGTATAGCGACGGTCTCGGCCACTTCGCGACCAACGAAAAATTTCGCGATTTCGAGCTGCAGATGTACATCCGGCACGCCTGGCATCACAACGGAGGCGTTATGTTCCGAACCTCCGGCCAGGGTTCGCGCGGGCGGCATTACGAAATCCAGTTGCACGACGTCGAGGGCGCGCATTACCCCACGGGCTCGCTCTACTCCTACTACCGCGGGCTCTATCCGAGAATCGAAGCCGACAAGTGGTGGCTGTTTCAAATGCGCGTAAAGGACGCATCGTGCCTGGTCCGGATCAACGGCGAAACGGTCATGGAGTATGACCGGCTGGAAAATCTCGACGAAGGCCCGATCGAGCTGCAGGCCCACGACGCCGGCCGTTACACCGAATACAAGCAGATCCTCGTGCGGCGAATCTGAAACGACCTACCGGCTCTGCGCTTTCTGCAGGCTTTCGCGCAGCATCCGGACCAACCCGCGCGCAGCGTTGTTGAGCAGCACGCCGTCGCTGCCGCTGGCCAGGAACCGGAAGCCTTGGCCGTAGAAGAATGCGAAATCGTCGGGCTTGGGAAGCAAGATTCCGGTGGCCTTGCCCGATTTGGCTGCGGCATCCCTCGTCTTCTCGACGGCTTCGACGAAGCGCGGATGTTGGAATTCGCCCAGGATCCCCATACTCTGCGACAGATCGGATGGGCCGATGAAAAGTACATCCACTCCATCCACAGCGGCAATTGCTTCGGCGTTCTCTACCGCGATTTCGGTCTCGATCTGCACGACGCAAAGCAGTGAGTCCTTCGATGCCTCGAGATATGACCGGAACGTGGTGCCGAATTCGCACGCGCGGTTGGCGAACGCCACGCCCCGGACACCATGCGGCGGATAGCGCATCGCGGCCACTGCCTCGCGGGCCTGTTCCACCGTATCGATGCGCGGGAACATGATCCCGTGTGCGCCGAGATCGAGCACGCGGTGCACACGCTGCCGGGCATTGGACTCCACGCGGATGATCGCCGCGGCGGAAGTGTGTTCGATCGCCTGAAGTTGATGCAGGGTTTCGCGTTCGTCCCCCGCGCCGTGCTCCAAATCGATAAGAGCCCAGTCGTAACCCGCCATTCCCATGATCTCTGCCGTGAGAGGGGATCCGAGGCCCAAAAAACACCCGAAAAGCGTCTCGCCCTTTCGGACGCGTTCCTTGAGGTTCTTCATAATGAAAGACGCCCTGCCATTCCAGCGAACATTCAGCGAACATTCGCCATCCACGTTCTATCACACATCCGGCGAGACACATGACAAAGTCGGGAGCTATCATGAAATTCAGGACACTTTAATACGTGTGAGGACACAAATGGCCGCTTTCGACCTGGAAATTGCCCTCGAATTCAAGCGCAACCTCGCGTCGGCGAATGATTTCGCGAGCGTTATGAACTTCTTTTTCGAAAAGTTGCTCAACAGGGGATTTATTGAACGTTGCCGTCCCCTGGAACCGCCCGAATCGTTGTCGAGTGCAGTCGCGCGCGCTGCGGCCTCGGCACGCGGCCATGCCGCCCAACTCTCCGACTGGCGCCTGATGGAGGTGCCGGAAGCGCGGATCATACACGGCGTTCTGGGAGTCGATGGACTGCTCGCGACAATCGTCTGGGCCGCCGATATCCAGACTGGCATGTTGGCGATCGCGCAGGGACCGGGCAGTTCCGAGGTGCTCTTCTCCCGCTTGTCGATAGTCCCGGCTCAAGCCGCCGGCACAGTAAACTAGTTCGACGCCCCCGGCGCGTTCACGTGCGCAGCTTCCCAACTCCGCACTCTTCGTCGTGCCTCGTCGAAGATTCGCTCGTAGTTGCCCTTGCGCACTTTTTCGCGTGCTTCCGGCGTCAGTAGTTTCCAGAGTGGATCGTACTGGTAATAGACTTTCAGGTATTTCTCCTGGTTGGGCGGTGCGACTTCGTCCGTCCCGAAAAGGAAGCGATCCGGGTGACGATTGATCAGATCGGCGGTGGCTTCGGTGGCCTCGGGACTGGAAACGAAATATTTCGCAACTTCATCCCAAGAAATATCCACATACACATTGTCGAATGCGTGGTCTTTCAGGATCTCTTCGATCACCCCGGCATGATGCTTCACCGGGCGCACAATTCTACCCAAGCCCGTATGCGCCCAAATAATAGTCGACTTGGGATGACGCCGGAACAGGTCTTTGATCTGATCGAGATACGCGGGTTCCGCGCCTTCCTTCGGAAAAGGCAAATCCAGATCGTTGTGAAGAATCGAAACTAGTCCGACTTCGGCCGCGAAATCGAAAATCCGGTCGAGCGCAGGGTCCTGCAGGCTCGCGACTTCCCCCGCAATTTTGGCCGAAACAAACTCCTTGTGAATGCTGAATTCGCCGATGCCGCTGAAAACGCCCGGAAATGTCCGCAGTACCCGCCGGATATGGTCCGCCGCATACATGTCGGTTGGATTAAAGCCGGTGATCATTGGATCGAACCGCGCCTGTTGCTCCGGCGGCAGCGATTTATAGGCCATCGCGATCCAGGCATCCGTGAACGAATAGTAATAGAGCGGAGCGTCGCTGTTCAGGTAGTACACCGGAGCGCGATTCCCGTCTGCCCGGTAGGACCACTGCTGTTGAAGCGGTATGCCGAGGATCGCGACCCTTCCGACTTTGTCTCCCATGATCTTCAGGAAATCCCGGATGTCGGTCCCTTCCTGAATGTAGTTCGTCAGGTGAAAATGAGAGTCGTTCAACTCAAAAGTCTTATTCTGTGCCTGGCAGAGGAGTCCGCCGGCTGCGACTAGGCTGAGGATTGCGAGCTGTTTCATAAGACAACCCTACGATCGTAAGACAGCCGGCAGGAAGGTGCAACTTTACTTCAGCCCCACGGAACGCGGCGAGAACAGATTGAAGTCCAGCTTCTGCGCAACGTACGTGATCACCTTCTGCGCTTTAACACTGTTCCCCGCCTCGTCGAGCGGAGGAGCGAAGACGGCGATGGCGCCTTTGCCCGGAACCACCGCGACAATGCCGCCGCCAACGCCGCTCTTCGCGGGCAAACCCACGTGCCAAGACCACCCACCAGAGCCGTCGTACAATCCGGCCGTTGCCATCGCCGAGAGGACGTGTGGAACATTCTCCGCCCTGATCACCCGCTCGCCCGTGAGCGGGTTCACTCCGTTGTTGGCAAGGGTTGCGCCCATGGCGGCGAGTTGACGGGCGTTCACGCCCACCGAGCACTGCTTTGTGTAGACATCGACCGATTCCAGCGGATCGGCGTAGATGCGCTCGTACTTGAGGAGCAGCGCGGCGAGCGCACGATTGCCCTGGTTGGTCGCCGCTTCGGACTCGTAGATGTCCTGGAGAATTGTCAACTTTTCGCCGGCGGCCTTGCTATAGAAGGAAAGGATCTTGTTCCACTTGTCGGCGGCATTCCCACTGATCAGGCTGACCGTCGCGATCGCGCCTGCGTTCACCAGCGGATTCCCGGTGTGGGTCGGCATATCCACCACCGCGACTACCGAGTTGAACGGACGGCCGGTCGCTTCCGAGCCGATCTTCTCAAAAACCTTGTCCGGCCCCAGTTCTTCCATCGCCAAAGCCAGAGAAAAAACTTTCGATATGGACTGAATCGAGAATGAAGCTGTGACGTCCCCCATCGTGAGCATCTGATTGTCGGTCGAGATCACGGCGATTCCGAACAGCTTGGAGTCCACCTTGGCCAGCGCAGGAATGTAGTCCGCATTCTTACCGCTGGGTTCATCCTTGAAACGCTCGTAAGCTTCGCTCACCACCGCCTTCACCTGCTCCACGCGGGGCGCGACGGGGCTGCGCTGGAGGGCAGGCGACTGTCCGTGGACCGAAAGAGTGGCGATTCCCACCAGACTCGCTCCGGCAAGAATGATCGTTGCGAAACGTAAACCCAAATTACGCATCTCTAACTCCTTTGATTTCAATTCGAAGAGCCCGCCTCCTGTTCTTGCGCCGGAACGTGCATCACGAGACAGTTACGATGCTCGCCCGGCATCACAAGTGTTAGAAACTCTTCCGCCGCAGCCGCTCAAAAAATGGATTCGTTGCCCCCGCCCGTCATCATTCCGTCAGGGAAAATCCGCGCAGACGATATGAAGAAATCGATATTGCTGTTCAGTTTTGCCGCCGCTCTGGCGTTGCCGGCCTTTCCGCGCGAGCAGACGGACGTTCTTGTAATGAACAACGGCGATCGTTTGACCTGCGAAATCAAAAATCTGGAATCGGGAGTGCTTCAGATTGAAACCGCTTATGTCGACGGCACCATCTCGGTCAACTGGTTCAAAGTGGCACGTATAGAAAGCAAAGCTCTTTTTCTCATTCATATGCAGGACGGTTCCCGCTATGCGGGTAAATTGATCGTCCGGGAAGCGTTGTCCGGCACGCCCGTGAAAATCGAAATCGAGCCGGAAGACCAGGCGGCGCCCGTGGTGGTCGACAAATATAACGTCGTTCGCATGACCCAGTTTTCAGAGAGCATTCTCAAGCGTTTTGCCGGCAGCTTCTCGATCGGGGCCGTCTATTCCAAAGGCAACAACACGACACAGTACAACTTCGGCTCCGATTTGGAGTACAAGCAGGAACGCTGGGGCGGCAAGCTCGACTACACCTCGACGCTATCCTCCAGTACCGGTGCGCCGACTGCCACCTTCAACGAATTCGACCTCACCGCCTTTCGCTTGCTGCGTTGGCCGAACTACTTCTGGGGCGGCGGCGCCAGCCTCCTGCAGAGTTCGGTGCGGGAAATCGATCGACAGACGGTCGTTAGCCTGACCCTGGGACGGTATCTGAAGAACACCAACCGCATGCAACTCTCCGTGCAGGGCGGGTTTGGCTGGCAAAGGACGCAGTATTATCCCTCCTATGCGTACGATCGCCTGCAGAATGTCGCGGTCGCGGTGATTTCTTCGGATTTGGATGCTTTTACTTTCAAAAAGACCCGTCTCAATATCCGGGCCAGCGTATTCCCCGCATTAACAAGCCAGGGCCGCCTCTTCAGCCGGGTGAACGCGACCTACTATCTGAAGCTATTCGGCAAGATCGACTGGAACCTGTCGTTCTACGGCAACTGGGATACCCAGCCGCCCGCTAGTCTCCCGAGTTCCGACTACGGCACGAGCACCGGGTTGAGCTATAGCTTCGGAAACCACTAAAACAATAGTCGGGCGCCGAACTGTAGGTTGCGGGGATTCGCGCCGGTGACAATCTGGCCGAACTGCGGGCTGTTCACGATGATCGTGTTCGTGCCGCTCGCCTGCAGCAAAGGATGATTGAAAGTGTTGTAAGTTTCGAACCGGACTTGCAGATTGAAACGTTCCATGAACCGGATGTTCCTAAGCAGCGAGGTGTTGAAGTTGATCATCCCCGGCCCGCGGCAATTCGGTTCGCTGACCGAGTCGGTCGGAAGAGTGAACGGCGCCGCCGTTTGGAATGCCGCGGTATTGAACCAGTGGTTATAAGTCTGCGGCGTCCCGTCAGGAAGCGCGCAACTGGCGATCCGGTTGGCCCGGCCGGCGGTGGAAATAAAGTTGATCAGCCCGGTGTTATCCGGCGCTGTGATCATAAGGGGTGTGCCCTTCTGGAACACCGAGATTCCACTCAGTTCCCATCCGCCGAGAATGGCGCTCCAAATTCCCGTCTGCAGGAACTGCCGCCCCTTCCCGAAGGGAAGGTCGTAGATGTAACTCATCACCAGGCGCTGCGGGACATCGTTGGCATCGATGGAGCGGTTGTAGTTGGGATTGTAGAGCGAGTTCGACGGCCCGACAATCCAGGTGTTCGACTGCATCGTCGAAGAAATGGTCTTCGACATTGTGTATCCCACGCTGAATAACAGGCCGTGGGACATCTGCTTCTGCAGCCGGATCGTCGCGGCATTGTAATCCATGTGCGAGTAAGGCTGACGGTAGATCAGCACGGCCGTATATTGCGGATACGGCAGCAACGACTGCTGCACCGTGATCGTCGGAAAACTCAGTGCGCCGGCAGTGATCTTGCCGTAGAACGGATTCGGCACCGTCGACAGCAGCTTCGATCCCAGTGACATCTCGAGCGGATTGTTGGCGTCGTTCTGGCGGTTCCAATAAAGGTGCACCACTTGTGATCCGTTGTAACCGGCTTCCAGCAACAGCGTGGACGTAAGCATGCGCTGTACGCTGAAGCTATACGATTCCATGTAAGGAGAAGGCCGATCCAAAAGGTCCGCGCGGATCGCCGTGCCGGTCCAATCCGTATTCGGTCCCGGCTGAACAATGCCTCCTGCGAAAGGATTGTTCCAGGACCCTCCGACCGGCGGAGTATTGGGAATCGGGTTTGGCGCGCCCAACGTAAGTAAGTTGGAAATGAAACCGCCATTTCCCAAATCGGTAGCAGCCGCGTTAACACCGATGAAGTTCGCAAACACAATAGCTCCGGCGGCGCGGATCACCGTCTTGTTATTCAACTGAAACGCCAGGCCGATCCGCGGTTCGAAGTGCTTCCGCTGCGGATTCTCGACATAACCGCCCGGCTTTATCTCCTTGAATTGACCCGGCAGTCCGGTAACGGGATTAGTCACGTCCGGATAGAAATCACCGATCTGCCCGAACTTTTCCGCGTACGGCGTGATGTATTCCCAGCGCAAGCCAAGGTTCAGCGTTAGGCGGTTGGTAACGCGATAGTCGTCCTGTACGAACAATCCCCAGGCCTTCTGCCACAGATACAGCGGATTGGTGATCGTAATGGTGCCGGAGATCGGCACCCCGAGTTCCATGCTCGCCAATCCATTTCCACCGTTCAACGTAGTGGCCAGCGGGTTTGGTCCCTGTGTGTAAGTCCGGTCAAAAATGTACTGGCCGGCGGAATACTGAGAGTTATATAGAAATGACCGCATCAACGCGTCGTCGGTCCCGAACTTGAGGCTGTGGCGCGTCTTGATCCACGTGAAGTGATAATTGAAATTCCACGTGTCCATGGGAGTGTAAGTCCGGGTCGCGCCGCCCAGCGAATCGAAGTCGGTGGACGGCGCCCCCGTGACTGCAAGACCTCCGCCCGTGGCATAAGTCTGAACACTGATCGCCGGAAATTGGTTGTACCCGACATAGTTGGTGACATTCGGCCCAAATCCCAGAGACCCGACATTGAAATTTTGCGACACCGGATATGTATTGAACTGAAGGCGCGTGTAACTCAGTCGCAACTCACCTAGCATGGTCGGCTTGAACGTCGAAAGGAACGAAATCATCGCTGCCGTGCCCGGGTTGGATGAGATCGATTGCGCCGCGTAAGCAAAGCCCGGGGCTGTCGGGTTACTCGCGGACCCGGGGAGATTGGCGTAGCTCGTGTACGGGGTGAAGCCGTACCGTCCATACAGGCGGTTCTTGTCGTTGATGTAGTAATCGACCCGACCCAGATAGTTATCGGTATTTACGATCGACTTGCCGCTCATGAAGAAGTCGTTGATATTTGCGGGGCCTTGCCCGGCGCGGTTCGGTTCCGGATAGTACTTCAGAACGTTCTGCGCGATGGTGTTGAATCGGGATACAGGCACGATGTCGCCCGGAAAAGCCGAGCGTGCATAGTTCCCGCCACCCGTTGCCACCGTCGTCAAAGGATCGTAGATGATATCCTGCTCGCCTTTTGCATCGAAAGTCTGAGAGAAATTTCCCGCCTTCTGCAAATCGGTTGGAACGGTTCCCAGCACCTGCGCGGGGCCGCCTTGCCTCGAACCTTCATAGTTGAAGAAGAAGAACATCTTGTTGCGCTTGATCGGACCGCCGAAATTTCCGCCAAATCGGTTGAACTGGAATGGCGCCTTTGCAATGCTGTTGCGATTGTTCTGCCAGCTGTTGGAGTTCAAAACGGCATTCCGCAGATACTCCCATCCGGCTCCGTGGAACTGGTCGGTGCCGGACTTGGTGGCGACCTGCGTAATCCCTCCGATCGCGCGCCCGAACTCCGCCGAATAAGTTGTGGTGTCTACCCGCACCTCCGAAACAGCTTCGATCGGCACAGCATAAGCCGTGCCGTTCTCGTTCGTTCCACGGCTCTCCGCGCCATCCACGAGATATCCGTTCTGTTGAGCGAGCCCGCCGCCCATCTGCGCGTTGGTTGCCGATCCGATCACCGCATTGCCTAATCCCTGTTGGCCCGTGGTGGGCACAACGTTGGGAACCAGCGCGGCATAAGCCAGCGGACTTCCGTTGATATTGGGCAATTCCGCGACCGATCTCGTGGTGATCGTCGATTCCAAGGCCGAACTCTGGGACTCGAGTTGCACGGCGTTCGCAGTCACCGCAACGGTCTGGGTCACACTGCCGATCTGCATCGTGACATTGACCGTCGCAGCCAACCCCACGGTCAACGGCACACTGTTCACACGGGAAGTCTCAAAACCGGATTTCACCGCTGTCAAATCATAGTTACCAGGCGCAAGCGAGGTGATGAAATAGAGTCCGGCCGAATTGGTCGTTGTCTTCGTCTCGACATTCGTAGCGGTGTCCCGAACCGTGACGGTTGCGCCTTCGATGATTGCTTTTGACGTATCGGTTACCGTGCCGGTAATCGAGACACGCTCACCTTGGGCGAAGGCGCCGCCCGGAGTGAGAATGAAAAGCGCGATGGCGGGAATGAGGATGCCTATCAGCCCACGGCACCCGGGATTCAAGGACAACATTGCCTGGTCTCCTCTCGAACGCCACTGTCAGAAACAATTCACCCACGGGCACGGTTATTCATAACAGTGCGTTTACTTCCTCTTCAAAGTGTCCCGAGTATATTTCAAAAGTGCGAATTAAGCACGACCCGTTATTTTGGGTTATGTTTCAATCCGCACATTAGAGTTGTAGAGCGAGTGCCTTACGATCCCTTCACGCAACCCACAGTACGGGCTGCCGGATAAAGTAATTTCGGATCACTTCATCCACATTCGAATCGGCTGGAAGTTTCTTCCACAGATCGAGATAATCGGACCGTCCGTACGCCAGCCCGCCGAAAAGCAACGCCTCCTGTCGCATTGGCCAGTATTCGAAATACATCACGTCCGGCGGCTTGGGCCAGCTCTTCTTGTTCTTGATGTACGGATACATGTATTCGATCGCCTTGCGCGCGCTGCGCCCATCGGGCGTCTCGAACTTCCACAGGTCATAGCCGGCTGCCGAGACGATCTGGCAGAGCGTGGTCAGCGCCTCCAGATTGAACAGGCTGTACCCATAAGGCTTCGTCCGCTTCAGTTCGAGCGGCTGGCTCCCGTCGGGTTCGATCTGGCCCGGCACGATTACCGTCTTAAACCGCTCGGCGCAATACTTCATCAACTCCGAATTGCCGGTCAACGCTGCGAACGCCGCCACCTGCATTAGCCAGCACGTCCCGTGATTGTTCTTGGCATCGCGTTCTTCCATGCCGTTCTTGCTGGTGGTCATCCAGTCCGCGTAATCCGCGAACCACTTTTTCACGGCAACGGTATCGAATTTCGATAACGCGCCGGACTCCGCCACTACCGGCACCGCGCGCGCGACTTCCACCAGGTGGATGGTGTCGATAACACCCGTGCCCCGGCCTGTCGATCGTCCGTGAATCGCCTGCGCATATTCCAGATTCGGGTTCATGCGAGTGGCTTCG
>Ga0126381_100007562_pt1 | contig 12104 bp, 8 predicted proteins | sample PanSoiMetPlot_28_FD_96465 | JGI IMG/M metagenome (GOLD analysis project Ga0126381, IMG submission 96465) | Tropical forest soil microbial communities from Panama - MetaG Plot_28 | ecosystem: Environmental > Terrestrial > Soil > Tropical forest > Bulk soil | place: Panama | collected 2016-02-17
CGCAAGCAGACGTGGGGCGTCATTCTGATGCGTGGCTTTGGAGGGCCGGTATCGCAGTTCTACTGGTATTGGCTGCCGCTGTACCTGGTGCGGGGCCGCGGGATGAGCATGGCTGCGATGGCCACGCTGGCAAGCGTCTCTTTCCTGATTGGCGGCAGTGGAAACATGGCCGGCGGGCTGGTGAGCGGATGGATGATCACCCGGGGCGGCACAGTGAACGCGGCACGGAAGATCTGCTTCACGGCCGGATGTCTGTTGGCAGCCGCGACTATATTCGTTCCCGTGGTGCCCGGCCTCCCCGTCTCTATCGCACTGGTGGCGATGGCGATCTTCGGCCTGAATTTTAACAGCTGCAATCTGGTTGCGATCATTGCCGACGTTTTCCCGGAGTCCACGCTGGCGCGGGTCACGGGCCTGAGCGGGATCGGAGAAGGCGTCTTTAACATGATTCTGACGCTGATCACGGGAGCGGTGGTCGACCGGTACTCCTACGTGCCGGTCTTTTTGGGTGCGGGTCTGATGCCGCTGGTGAGCATTGCGGCTTTATACATCCTGGTGGGCCGCGTCGAGAAGATCGGGGTCGCAGCGCAAGCGGCGGCCGATTAGCCCCCGCTCCCTCACGGTCGAGCGGCCCGCGGCGGCTCCGATATGAACGGGCGCGGGCAATTGCGAGCACAAACCTCGCGGTTATAGCACTCGTCTAGCACGCTATCCGGGCGATTCCGTAAGCGGTGATCCACTTGGCGCCTAGAAAAGCGCGGGGAAGATCGGGCGAGCGGTACTCTCATCCGTGTGGAGAATGCAATCCGCATGGCCCTGAACAAGCGTCGAAGGATACCAGACGGTTGGCTCGGCGAGAGCAGTCATTCGGAAAATCGCGCGGTGGCGTTCCCCCGCGGCGAGAAAAAGACGGAGGGAGCGCGCCGCCAGGATTTCGCGCATGCCAATGGTGACAGCCATGGGCGGGATCATCTCAGAGCAGCCGCCCGCGCAATGGATGCTCTGAATCACGATCGAATCATCGCCCAGAGCGATGACGCGCGTAGTGGATTCTCTCATCTCGTTGACGCCGACCCGGAACCAGCGGGAAATCGGAGGATCGTTGAAAGCGATATGCCCGTGATAGCCGACGCCGCCGAAACAGGTATCGACACCTCCGGCGGCATCCATATGCTTCGCCATGTCGTCGGGCCGGAATGGATTGGGGAAGTGGATGCGATCCGGATGGGGGCGAAGGTCCTCCGCCAATTTCGCGATGACCTGCTGGCGCATGAAGCCTTCGAAGCTCAACGGGTGATCGAGAGGAACCGGACGGCCCTGCCAGTCCAGGAACTCGTCCATCTGGAATAGATCCGTATTTCGCCAACTGATTCCTTCGCGGTTGCAGATATCGACGAGGCGGAAATACTGCTTCACCGGACCGACCGGCAGAATCCAGCGCGTCGGGGCGCCCGCGAGGTTGTTGCGCCGCAGTTCCTCCGCCATCGAATCGGCCATATACTCGAGCATGGCTGCGATGGTGGGGAACAGACGAACGCCGGTTCGGGCGCGCTCGATGAGTTCGGGCACCGGCATCTGGAGGATCTCGGTTGAGGAAAACTGGCTGGAAGGCGAGGCGGACATAGGGAAGCTAACGGATCAAGGAAGATCGAACGGCCGTTGCGAGGGCCGGGAGCATTGTAGTAATAATACATGATATATCAAGGAGCCACACAGTGGATCGCCGCACTTTTCTGCAACAGATTTCCGGAGGTGCGAGCCTCCTCTGCGCCGCCAATATCCTCCCCGGGGCTACCCCGCAACAGCGCATTCGCGTGGGCGCTCAAACGAATACCTGGGGCGTGCCGATAAAAACCTACGATCACTTGCTGGAGATTGCCGACGCCTTGGTGCGACTCGGTTATGAAGGCTTCGAAACCAGCATTTCATCCCTGGAGAAACAGGCGGGGAGTGCCAGTCAGTGCCGCGCGGCGTTCGAATCGCGGCACATCGAATACGTCGCGCCCCATTGCTCGGTGAAGTTCGCTTCGAATGCGGATAGCGCCACCCAGGTGGAAAACCTTCGACGCACCGCCGCCTATAGCGCTCAGATGGGAGCAAAACACCTGATCGCGAGCGGCAGTTTTCCGCGCAATGCCGCCGATGCCATAACGGTCGAGCAGAAAGCAAACCTGCTCAACCAGGTCGGGAGAGCGTGCCAGCAGGAGGGATTGAAGTTCTGCTACCACAACCATATTCACGAATTCGAAGGGGAGCATCCGGAGATTGAAACGCTGATCTCGCAGACGGACCCCAAAACGCTGTGGCTCAATTACGACGTGGGGAACGCCTATCCCGTCGGCCCGAAACCAGGCGACTTCTCCGCCGAACATTACCGGCGCATCCTCATCTACCACATCAAAGACGTCACGCAGAACAGCGCCGGCAAGACGGTGCCCACCGATCTCGGGGATGGCAAGATCGACCTGCGCGCGGTCGTGTCACCCGTTCTGAAGAGCGACTGGGAAGGATGGCTGGTGGTGGAACGCGAAGCCGACTACCCCAACGCGGCGGCCGATCCGGAAGGGCTGCTGAAACAATGCCGGACGTACCTGCGCGGTATCACGGGCATATAAGAGAGCCGATTCGGCCGGGAGGATGGGGATGAGCAGCGTCGGCTTTGGCCTGATCGGCTATGGCGCTTGGGGAAAGCATCATGCGAGGGCCATTCAGTCCACGCCGGGATGTGAACTGCGCGCCGTGGCCGCGCGGTCCCAAGCCTCGCGCCAAGCAGCTTACATGGAAACGGGGGCCGACGTATATGAGAGCATTCCCGAGCTGTTGACGAGGAGCGACGTTCAGATCGTCGACATCGTCGTGCCGAATCACCTTCATGAAACCGCTGCGTTGGCGGCGCTCGAGCGCGGAAAGCACGTGGTGCTCGAAAAGCCCATGTCCACGAGCACGGATTCCTGCGATCGAATTCTGGAGGCGGCGCGCCAAGCCGGCGTGCGGCTCCTGGTGGGGCACGAGATGCGCTTCTCTCCGCTCTACGCCGCCATTCGCCATCTCATCGAAACGGGCAGATTGGGAGAGCCGCGCTACGTTCTGATCGACTTGTGGCGGCGGCCTTACCGCTCGGGTTCGGACGGGTGGCGTCTCGATCCAGCCCGGGTGGGGAACTGGATTCTGGAGGAGCCGGTGCATTATTTCGATCTGGCCGCGTGGTATCTGGAGCGGCACGGGGCTCCACGTTCGGTGTATGCCCAGGGTAACCGCCGTGAACCGAACGATGGTTCGAGCCCCACCAATGATAATTTCACCGCAATCCTGCAGTACCAAAACGGGGCGTACGCGGTTGTCTCGCAGAGTCTCTGCGCGGTGGAGCACCACGTGAGCCTCAAGGTTTTCGGTGACAAGGCCGTGGTGCGCGCGGAATGGCACGCCGAACTCGACCGCTCCGAACGGCCGGACTTCTCGCTGGAGATATCGGAAGGGGAGCGGATGATTCCGCTCGCCGTATCGGGGACCCCGGGCGAGCTTTTTGAGTTGCAGGAGCAGACTGCCGCCATGATGCGCGCGGTGCGCGATGGCGGCGCGCTGCCGATCACGCCCGAAGAGGGCCGCCGCGCGGTGGCCCTGTGCCAGCAAGCCATGCGGTCGCTCGTTAGCCGGAAGGCCGTAGAACTGGACGACGGATCGCGGAGCGCCCATTCTGACATATGATACGGTAGATATCCGAGAGGGATTTGACGCTTATGGATCGACGGACATTCGTCTTATCAGCAGCCGCCTCAGTGGCTGCGGGTCAAACCGATTCGCAGAAGAAAATCCGCATCGCATTAGTTGGCACGGGCCATCGCGCCTGGGCACACATCCAGGTGCTGAAGGCGCTGCCGGAATTTGAGATCGTGGCGCTCGCCGATCCTACGGCGGAAAACCTCGATCACGCTGCCAGCCTCGTCGGCGCCAAAACGGCTACCTATTCCGACTACCGGAAGATGTTGGCGGAACGGCACGACCTGGATGGCGTCGTGGTGATCACACCCAACTTTCTGCACGCGGAAGTGACGGTCGCAGCGCTTTCGCACGGCATCAACGTTCTGTCGGAGAAGCCCATGGCCACCTCCGTGGAAGACGCCAATCGCATGATTGCCGCCGCCGAGAGAGCCGGCAAGATTCTGCAAATCGGGCAGCAGAACCGGTTCAATCCGCTGTACGTGAAGATGAACGAACTGGTGCGCGCCGGCGACATCGGCGAAGTGAAGTTCGTTACCGGCAGCATCTATCGCGGCGACTGGTACGCGAAGAGCTGGAAATATTCCGATTCCAAGACGCCCACACCTACCAATTGGCGGTTTTTGACGAAGACCGCGGGCAGCAGTCTGATGGAGGACGGCATCCATGAAATGGACGTGCTGCACGGCATGATCAATTCCAAGGTGTCTCGCGTGTACGCATCCGGCGGCAACAATGTCTACAAGGACCGAGAAACGATCGACCACGCCGGACTGGTAATCGATTACGAGAGCGGCGTGACATTCACCTTCAACTTTTGTCTTTACGGACAAAACGCCGGTCCGACGGTATCGCGCCTGATGGTGTTGACCGGGACCTCGGGCATTATGCAACCGGAGGGGAAGCAGGTTTCCATCCGCCACCAGACCGGTGGAGCGGCCAAGCTGGTCGAGACGAGAGACGCGGTTCCGAGCGTCGTCACCGCGCGCGACGTCGGTCCCGACCAAGACCTCGGCACGCTGCGCGAGTATCAGGCTTTTGCCAACAGCATTCGTACCGGCGAAAAACCGCTGGTGAGCGGACAGGTGGGCAAAGAGGCGATCAAAATTGCGTTGTTGGCCGAGAAGTCGCTGCGCGAGCGGCGGATCGTCTCATGGAACGATCTGCCGGCATAACTGTTGGGCCGTCGGCGGCAGGGCCGTGGGCGATACCCTGATACATCAGACATCACCCATTGCATACCACAACTCCTGTGATATAATTCGCTCCAATTTGCGGGCTTTGCTGCTTGCTTCAGAACGGGTGAAGAGGGAGGCTGTCATGAAGGCATTCCACGGGCTCCTCTTACTACTCTGCTGTTCCGTTGCGGTTTTTGTGCCAGCATTTGCACAGACCGGAAATGCAACTCTCAACGGTACTCTAACGGACAGCTCCGGCGCGGTCATTCCGCACGCGCAGGTTACGGCGACGAACGTCGCGACGGGAGTGTCTAAAACGGTCGAAGTCACTTCGAGCGGACTTTACGTATTGACTCCCCTGATTCCCGGTGCGTACACGATCGAAGCCAAAGCCGCGGGGTTCAAGACAGAGATTGTGAACGGCGTCCAACTGGAAATCGACCAGGAGGCGCGCGTCGATTTGCAGCTCCAGGTGGGGGCGGCTTCCCAGCAAGTGACCGTGAGCAGTGACGCTGCTTTGCTGCAGGCCGATGAAGCCAGTGTCGGCTTCGTGGTGCAAAGCCGGCAAGTGACTGATCTGCCCCTCAACGGCCGCTATTTCACGCAACTTCTCGAGCTCTCGCCCGGCGCGAACTTCACGGGTTTTCAGCGCAACCAGATGCCCGAGTTCAATGTTAACGGCCAGGATGCCACCATGGTTTTCTTCCGCCTGGATGGCATGGAGAACAACGAGCGCGAGTTCGGGGGCGCCAATATTCCGGTCTCGATTGACGCCATTCAGGAAGTGAAAGTGCAAACCGCGAATTTCTCGGCGGAGTACGGGCGCAGTCCGATTCACGTCGATGTCGCGGTAAAATCCGGAACCAACCAGATCCACGGCGCCCTTTTCGAGTTTCTGCGCAACGACGATCTGGATTCGGCCAATTGGAGCTTTAACGGCCCCCACACCAAAAATCTTCTGAAACGGAATCAGTTCGGCGGCGCGGGAGGCGGTCCCATTAAAAAGGACAAGCTGTTCTTTTTCGTAAGCTACGACGGCACGCGCGAGGCGTTCACACAACCCCAGACGCTGACCATCCCTTCCAGTGATGAGCGCAACGGCATCTTTCCCGCGGGCACGATCATCTTCGACCCGCTTACCCAGTCGCCGTTCCCCAGCAACACTATTCCACAGTCCAGGTGGAATGCCATTGACCAGAAAGTGCTGCCGTACTTGCCGGCTCCCAACATTGCCGGCCTGGTGAACACCAATTCCGTCGGCCTGGCGCTTGCGCCTTCGAGCAATTACTACTACGTTCCATTTCGCAATCAGGACATCAACCAGTACACGGGCCGCCTGGATTACACGCGATCCGAGAAAAACAGCTTCTTCGCCCGCTACACGTATGCCTACAACCTGCGCCAAGGCGAAGGACCGCTCGCGACCAACGTGCAGAGCGCGCTGAACGGTGTGGAAGACGCTTACATCGGCGGAATGAACCTGGTGGGTTCCTGGAATCACGTGGTCTCGCCTCACACCATCAACGAGTTGCGCGGCGGTTTTTCCACCGATCCGCAAAATTACGCGAAGGCAGACAATAGCGATTACGCGTCGCAGTTCGGCATCAAGCAGTTCCTGGAGCCCAACGCCGACCACGGCTTTCCGCACTTTATTATCGGAAGCATCAATCTTGGCTCGGGCGACTATCGGCCGTTGAAAGTGGGCGAGAAAAACATTCAGGCCACCGATACTGTAACGTTGGTTCGCGGGGCACACAGCCTGCGCGTCGGCGGCGATGTGCGGCGCACCATTCTGAATACCACGAATAATCAGCTATCGACCGGCAAATTCACCTTCAATGGCGTGCAGACGCGCGATCGCGCACATCCGAACGGCACGACACCCTGCTCCGCGGGTAGTACCGCTTTGTCATGCGGAGCCGGCGATGCCATGGCCGATTTCCTGCTGGGATATCCCGGCGCCGCCACGGACGGCACCCCGATTCCGCCGATCATGAAGTACTTCAGCAATTGGGCGGGATATGTGAATGACACATGGCAGGTCTCGCGCCGCCTCACATTGACGATCGGGCTGCGGTACGAATATCAAACCAGATTCCACACAAATCCCAACTTTTACACGCAGCCGATTCTCGCCAATGGCCAATTTGACGGCCAGGTCGGGCTCGCCACCGGTTCCAAGGGCGTGCTGCCATCCAACATCAACCCGATCGCGCTGGCGCAGGCTCCGGGCGCGGCGGTGTCATGCCTCTCGGTCGGCCTTCCGGACAACTGTCTGCTCCCGCAGAAAAACGAGTGGCAACCGCGCCTGGGTTTCGCCTATCGTCTGGACCAAAAGACCGTGCTTCGTTCGGGCGGCGGCATTTTCTACGGTTCGTACTACGGCGACGACGATACGGAAAGTTGCGAAAGCTGGCCGCTCGTGATCACGCCCTCGACGCCCACGTATACAACGCCTCCGACCGGGAGCAACCCTCCGCCGCTCTCGATGAACAATCCGTTCAATGGAGCCAATCCAGCGCTTCCGAGTTTTGCGAATTGCGCCATTCCCAACCGCAGAGTGCCGGTCAGTTATCAATGGAATTTCACGGTGGAACGGATGATCGGCTCTAACACCACCATTTCTGCCAGCTATGTCGGCAATGGCGCGCGGCATCTCGACACCGGCACGGGAGGGCAAAACCGGGAGGTTTACTACAACGTCCCCGGTCCCTGGGGTGTAGTGCTCGCGCCGGGGCAGAGCCTGACGCGGCCCGAGCCGCTGTTCGGATCCGTCGGCCAGTACGAGAGCCAGGATAGCTCCAGCTACAACGCGCTGCAGGTGAAGTGGGAGTATCGTCTCAGCCGCGGGCTCTTTTTCAGCACCGCCTATAGCTGGTCGAAAACCGTGCTGGTTCAGAACTGGCTGGGCGATCCGCGCGATGCCCATCTCGATCGCGGTCCGGCGAACAACGATATTGGCCAGGCGCTGACGGTTTCGCCGATCTACACATTGCCGGTCGGCCGCGGCCAGACCTTCCTCAATAACAATAAGGTGCTCGATGGGATTTTTGGCGGCTGGCGTGTCAGTGGCATTGTGAGTTACCGGACCGGGCTGCCGTTCACGCCTCTGCTTTCGGGCATCGACGAACTGGATCTCGGCGGCCTCAATGCGCAGAACCGGCCCGACCGCATCTGCAATGGGGCACTTCCCAACCCCACCGTGAACCAGTGGTTCAACCCTTCGTGCTTCGTTGTTCCGGTTGAGCCGACGACGCCGGGCGCGCTGCTGCGCGAAGGCACGTCGGGCGTCAACATTCTACGCGGCCCGCATTGGTTCAGTTTTGATTCTGGGATCGCGAAGACCTTCCGAGTGACGGAACGCTTTTCGCTCGACTTTCGGGCTGAGATGTTCAACGCATTCAATCACCCGATCCTGGGTCAACCAGGTTCGACTCTGAACCTGTTTTCGACGGCAACGCCGCAGACCAGAATTACGAGCACGGCCGCGAATACCTACCCGCGTATCATTCAATTCGCGATGAAGCTCAGGTTCTAGCGGCGGATCTGTTGCAATCAGGGCGGTCGGGTCTGGCAGGGTGATTCGGTGAGGCAAGGGCGGCTAGCGCTGTTCCGCGCTTCTTGGGCTGGGAGCGCTACCAGGAGTGGCACGGCACGCGCTTGGAATGGAGGTAGCGAGAAGAGATGACTAGGTCGTTCCCACTGCGTTCCCAGACTGTTCGAGAATGAGACTACAATCCGCCTTCGCCCCGGGACGAAAAATCCGCGCGATGGCAGAGGTTAGCCATCGTGATCCGATAGCACGCGCGTACTCAGTGTCCTCAGCTCCGAGATAATTGGAAAGCCAAAGGCGAGTCGGTCCTCGTGATCTGTCCATTCGCCTTTCGGCACGATTCCCCAGGGCGTTGGCTTCAGTGCAACCGTTCCAAACGCGAATTCATGAAAGGCAAGAACGCCACCCCAGTCGGGCGCATGCCGGAACGCGACAATGGCGTTGGCCAGCACCGCAAAATGCGACCTTCGGTGCCGTTCATCTGCGGTTTTGCGCGCAACAGATCTTTTCTCCAGGCTGAGCTTGCGAAGTCGACATGGGCCATCTCGTCGATCACAGCATCCGGACCAACAAATCGCAAGGTGGTCGTCAAAGCCCTTGCCCTTGGCAGAGGCGCTTCAGCTTTGGTGTCGACTGAAACAGCGGAGCCGGATGGAGCGCACCAGCACTAATAGTGTGGAGCCCAACAGAACGATGGAGAGAGGCTCGGGCACCTGAGCAGGAGGATCGAATGCATTGGTAATCGTCCCCGTAAGTACCTGGCTCACGCTTTCGATGTTCGAATGTGGCCCTGGAAGGAGGAGCGAGACATCATTGATCGCCAGGTCGAAAGCGCCACTACCGGCAGCATTGGAAAACGTGAAATGGTGCGCGGGTCCGAAGTCAATCAGGATTTCACCATGCTGCGTATTCGCGGTTCCGGATAGAACGGCGGAAAAGGTCGAGCTTCCAACTACACCGCCTGGTGCTGAGAAGGCGACGTCCAGCGCAAAGGTCACCTGCTGATACGGATCGGCACCCTGCGTGGGTCGCCAGAGCGTGAATGTCCCCAGATCATTAAGGAGGAGCGATCCGTCCGACGTCGTTCCGACGAATGCAGGAGTTGCCACCCCCTGAAACAGTAAGTCCTGCGGACTGCTGCCATCAAATTGCCCGGCGGTAGTAAGGGAAAAGCTTACGTCACCGCTTGCCGCCACGTCACCCAATGTTCCGGTGGACCAACCGTTCCTACCAGGTGTAAGGTTGCCAATTTCAAAAAGATCCGCATGGGCTGCTGAACTCCCCAATCCGAGTAAGATCGCAAAGCCTGCGATCTTTGAACGCCTCAACATATTCTCCTCCAGTGTCCGATTACGGTAGCGGTGGTTGAAATCCTCAGGTGCATCCCGGACGGACTGGACGTGCCGCTTGAGCCTGAATGTCCGAGTGTTCATTGCAATACGAATACCAGAGCGGTTCGTGCGCTCATGTTGCTTGATGGTCATTCATTCTCAAAGGGTTATGCAGTACTAGATATATCAGGAATTCTAGTAGTACTGTAATGGTTCCAGAAAGTTCGGAATTGTTCCCAGTGTCCACTGCCCCAGCGCGGCAGCAGCCAAGGGAATTCAGCGCGCTCGCCAGGAGCGATGAGAAAGCTCACATCAATGCCGCTCAGCAGCGCTCCTAATTCCTGCGCCGTGATCTCCCGCCGGTGTTCTGCACCCTCGTCGCCAAACGGAACTGCATACGTCCCCTCATCCAGCCGTTTGCTCCGGATGGCGAAGCCGCCGTGATTCCTGTAGAGATCCGGTCCTTGCGCCGACTCGTAAATACAAACAGGTGTCCGGCGAAGGCATCCAACTCCAGGTGCTCGCGGACCAGCGCCTGCAGACTATCGAAGCTCTTGCGCATATCGCATGGGGTAAGGCTGAGGTACACCCGCACGCTGGGTCGATGCCGAAATCAATCGCCGGTGAACCAACTGCGAGTTGGTAGTCGTAATTTGCTCAAGTCGAACTTGCTTCGGATTGGGCTTCCGGTTCATTCGCCCGCCAACGCCCGGCGTACGACGGCTGGTTCCTTCGCTATGACGGTCAGATAGGCCCGCGCGGCGGAGTCGGGCTGCCGCCCACCTTGCTCCCATTCCTGCAAGGCACGCTTGCTAATGCCATACGCCCGCGCGAACTCGGTCTGAGACATCTTCACCCGTTTCCGAATCGCCCTAACGTCGATCGGCTTCGGCCAGACTTGCTCGAGCTCGACCTCGCCGCGCTGTTGAGCGTGGACAAGCTTCACCCCTTCGATCAGATCTTCGCCGAATGTCGGAGCCTTCTTCTTCGCAATTGCTTTCCGTGGCACTCTATTGCGCTCCTTTCAGATGGGCCGCGATCTGACGCAGTTGCCTCTTCTCATCGGCCGTCAGATCCGTTTTAAGTTCTTGGCGTAGCATCGGATCAGGTAAACCCGTGCCGCAATCACGACGTACAGGTAGATGATCCGGGCTCCGCCACGCTTTCCTTTGCCTTTGCCCCCATCGCAGTTTCCGGACTCCTCCTGATCCCGGTATCATGTCGCCGGCGTCAGGATGGTCGATCAGATAAACGGCCAATGCCTCAATGCCATCCGTCCCGATCAACTCCGTAGCCTCGGCCTTGAACTTCGGCAGCTGCAGAACCGTGATCTCGGGCGCATCGTCCACTACTCCAAAATATACCGCATTGCGGTATAGCTAAATTGGTGAACGTGGATTGGGACCCGCGTTGATCACTCGCGGCCGGAACTCGGGGTGCGCCGGCAACGCCAACCGCAGCAACTGCTTGGCCGCGACTAGATCGCGTTTGGGCGAGAGTAGAAAATCGATGGTTTCGCCGGCCGAATCGATCGCCGGGTAAAGGTAGGCCCATTCGCCGGCGACCCGAATGTAGGTTTGCTTCACCCGCCAGGACCGATTGGGGATTGGGGATCGGTGCATAGCGCTGTACCCACCGCCAAATCCTGACGTGGTCCACCGACAGGCCGCGCTCGGCCTTGATCTCCTCCGGATCCCTCTGGAATTTAAATTTCTCCGATAGGCTGCGGGATTTCGGTGGATCTCATTCGCGCCAGGACCTCCGCGACCTCATCGAGAGCACCCGCGCGCTGCTGATGTGCCTGGTGCAGTGCTCGGATCGCACTTGCCTGACGTTCCAGCCGTTCAGCCGCAGTTGCCACTCTGGCCGTAAGGTCAAACGTGGTTGAGTTCGCGGTTGAGATAAGCCGCTCCTGCTCTTCAATTCGCTGGCAGATCTCGCGGATGCGGTCCCGGGAGAACGAGGATAAGGTTTCGAACTGGTTCTGCAAAGCACCGATCTCAGAGTCATGGCGGCAATGAGCCTCTTGCAGAGATATCGTGGTCGCCGCAAGTTGCTCGTACTTTGCTTCCACCGCCGCACCGGCCTGAACCAGGATATCCAGCCGTTCGGCTATTGGCTGCAAACACTCGACCGCAGCTTGGATTTTATCCAGCCGCTCGCCAAATGCCGATGTCCAGGCTCTGGTCTCGCCCGTGAGGTGCTGCTCCAGATCCTCGATGGCTCCGACCAATACCTTGGCCAAGCCTGTCCCAATGTCGGCTACCAGCTTCGCGGCCAAAGTTTTCATTTTCGCTGCGTTGGGATCACCGGAAGCGGCGGGAG
>Ga0126381_100007564_pt1 | contig 12103 bp, 10 predicted proteins | sample PanSoiMetPlot_28_FD_96465 | JGI IMG/M metagenome (GOLD analysis project Ga0126381, IMG submission 96465) | Tropical forest soil microbial communities from Panama - MetaG Plot_28 | ecosystem: Environmental > Terrestrial > Soil > Tropical forest > Bulk soil | place: Panama | collected 2016-02-17
CTGACAATTGTACTCGGTGTAAAAAATTCTTCGTGTTAAGAGGGGGCTTGGCCTCGTCTCTAAAGCGGGTATTCTCCGCACCATGGCAGGAGAGGAAGCGAAACCGGCTTTGCAGCGGTTGCGACTGCTCATTGCCGAGGACGACCTCCAGATGCAAACGTGTTTGTCTCTTACTCTCGAGCAAGAGCACGACATTGCCGGCGTGGTGGACAATGGCCCGGATGTGCTTCATAAGGTGAAGGAATTGAGTCCGGACATCATCCTGTTGGACATCTCGTTACCCGGAATGAGCGGGCTGCACGTAGCCCGGCAGCTTCGCCGCGCTAGGGATTCTACCAGGATCATTTTTCTGACCGGCCACACGGAGGCCGGCTATTTAGAAGAGGCTGCCCGCATCGGCGCGGAAGGCTATGTGCTCAAAGGACGCGCTCGGACTGAATTGACGGAGGCGATCCGGGAGGTCGGGGCAGGGAGGCATTACGTATCGCCGGAAGCGCTCAAGGCTGTCGCATCCGGCGTGACATTTTAGAGCCTTTTCACCGGTCTCGCCAGATCGCCTACAATGAGTGCAACCTCAGTTGAGATAGATAGGATCTCTGTCGTCCGCAGTTGAGATCCGGAAGGTGCGCATGTCAGAACCACTCGCGCCGGATGAAGCCACCGGCGAATCTCCCGCAACCCAACCAGACGACGATTTGAAATCTCGGCCTTACAGCTCGGTCGAAGTGCGGAATGAAGAGGCCGAATCTGATCTTTTGTCTTTTCCTATTGTCGGCATCGGTGGCTCGGCAGGCGGGATCGAAGCCTACATGGAACTGTTTCAGCATCTACCGCCGGATACGGGAATGGCTTTCGTCGTAGTCTCGCATCTTGCCCCGGGCCACAAGAGTCACCTGGTCGAGATTTTGGCCTCTCGCGTTTCGATGCCCGTGACCGAGATTCAGGATCAGATGCGTCCGGAGCCCAATCACGTCTACATACTGCCGCCCGGTAGCGTTTTGACCATGTCCCGTGGGCTTTTGCAGTTAGCGCCGCGTCCGGAGCATCGGCCCTCCCTGGTGATTGATGAGTTTTTCCGGTCGCTGGCCGCCGACCAGAAGAACCATGCGGTCGGAGTAGTGGTCTCCGGCATGGATTCGGACGGGGCGCTGGGGTTGAAGGCAATTAAGGGTGAGGGAGGAATCGCCATCGTTCAGGCTCCCGAATCGGCGCGCTTCCCCAGCATGCCGCGCAGCAGCATCAGTGCGGATCATATCGATTTGGTTGTGCCGCCCGCCGACATCGGCCTGGAACTGGCACGCCTGGCTTCGCAGTTCTCACGCCCGGAGTTGCGCTCTCTGGAGGAAGGGCAATCGCCCGCCGGGCAGGAGCAGCAGTTCACGCGCATTCTAAATCAGCTTTCGAGCGTCGCGAATGTCGACTTTCGGGGTTACAAACCGGCGACTCTGCAGCGCCGTATCGCCCGGCGCATGCTGCTGAAGCGTTTTGAAACGCTGGCCGAGTATCAGCGATACCTGCAGGCTCACGCTGAAGAACTGAGCGAGTTGCACGAGGATGTGCTGATTGGAGTCTCCCGTTTCTTTCGGGACCCGGATGTTTTCAATGACCTGAAATCCGACATCCTGCCTCGTATCTTTGAAAACCGCGAATCCGGCCAGCAAGTACGGATCTGGGTGGCGGGGTGCTCCACCGGTGAAGAAGTATATTCCATCGCCATTTGTCTGTTGGAACACCTGTCCGGAGAAGCGATCGAGCCACCTATCCAAATCTTCGGAACCGACGCCAGCGAGACCGCGGTTCAAAGAGCCCGGATGGGCGTCTTCCCGGAAAGTATCTCCGCGGAGATTTCACCCGAGAGGTTGCGCCGCTTCTTTTTGAAGGTGGACAAAGGCTACCAGGTTGCAAAACGGGTCCGTGATTTATGCGTCTTCGCGCGTCAGAATCTGTGCAATGATCCGCCCTTCGCGCACCTAGATTTGATTAGCTGCCGGAATGTCTTGATCTATCTGGGACAGGAGCTGCAAAAGCGTATTATTCCTACGTTCCATTACGCTCTCCGCCCCAATGGGTTTCTACTGCTGGGCGCTTCAGAAACGATCCGGGGCCACGCTGACCTGTTTGCATTGCTGGATCGGCATCATAAGTTTTACAAAAAAGTCCCTTCGCAAACTCCCCTCAACATCGAGGTCCATCGCACCTTCGCCGCGCCTGAGGTCCGCCGTGCCAAGGCGCCGGGCGACCAGTCCGTTTTGGACATGTGGACGGATCTGGACCTACAGCGTGCTGCGGACCGGATCGTCCTGGCGCGCTATGGCCCTCCGGGCGTGGTGGTGAACGACAGGTTAGAGATTCTCCAATCGAGAGGGCACACGAGCCCGTTTCTCGAAATGGCCCAGGGGGTTCCCAGCCTGCATCTGCTGCGCATGTTACGGGACAGTATCGCTGCACAGGTGCACGAGGCCGTGCTGCGTGCTGTCGAGCAGAATGTGGCCGTCCATGTGCCGAATATCGTCCTCCGCGATGGCGATACGTTCGAGACGGCATCCCTGGAAGTCTTGCCGATTCACTCGCTCAATACCCGGGCTCCCGCTTTCCTCGTACTATTTCCGCGGGTGTCTTCAGAGGTTGCCGGCCCGCCAGTCACCAAGGAAGATCTGGCCGAGATCACGTCCACTGAGCGCGAGGGATTCATTGCTCAGCTGAACAACGATCTGACGGCGACGAAGCTTTACCTGCAATCGTTGATCGAAGAGCGAGATGCACGCAACCAGGAACTGGTGTCCGCTAACGAAGAAATCCAGTCCTCCAATGAGGAGCTGCAAAGCGCCAATGAGGAGCTGGAGACAACGAAGGAAGAACTCCAGAGCTCGAACGAGGAACTGCAGACCGTCAATGAAGAGCTCCAACAGCGCAATACCGTCCTCACGCAGACCAGCAATGATCTGACAAATCTTCTCAACAGCGTGAATCTGCCGTTGCTCATGTTGAACAATGATTTGCAGATCAGGCAGTTCACTCCGCTGACGCAGCGCCTGATGAATATCCGGTCTTCCGACCTCGGCAGGCCTATCGGTGAGATTCGTCTAAACCTGAGCATTGACAACCTGGAACCGATTCTGCTGGACGTTTTGGAGAGCCTCGGCACGCGCGAAATGGAGGTCCAGGACCGGGACGGGCACTGGCTGCTTATGCGCGTGCGCCCCTATCGCACCGCAGACAACAAGATCGAAGGTGTCGTGCTGGTCCTGGTAGACATCGACGAGCTGCGGCGCAGCCAGCAGGAACTGCGGGACGCGCGCGATTATGCCCGAGCCGTCGTCGAGTCCATGCGCACTCCGGTCGTCGTCCTGAATATGGATCTGAGGATCCGAACCGTAAACAGCGCTTTCCGGTCGCTGTCGGACATCGTGGCTAACGATCTCGAACAGCGCTCTTTCCCGGAGCTTGCGGGGTTGCTGTGGAATATGGATGAGATTCGGCCCCGCTTGGAGGAGTTCGCGCAGAATCACAAGGATTCTCAGACGTTCGAGTTCCTCCATGACTTCGAACAAGGTTCCGAGAAACGGGTTCTTCGGGTCTGGGCGCGCACTTTGCTAGCCGACGGCGAGAAGGTAATCCTTATTACTCTCGAGGACATTAGCGCCCAAAAGAACGCCGAACATCTACAGGAACGGCTCCAACGCGAGCTGGAAGTTCAGATTCACTCAACAGAGGAGACGTTGGGGCGGACGCAATCGGAACTGCGCGCGCTGACTGGCAGCCTGTTTACCTCGCAGGAAGAAGAGCGGCGGAGAGTCGCGCGCGAACTGCACGACGATATCACGCAGCGGCTCGCGCATCTCCAGATGGAGATCGAAGCGATCCAGCAGAGTCCTCCCGCGAACAAAAAGGAAGTGGCGCGTCGAATGGCGGCTCTGTCAGAAGAAACAGCGAAGGTGTCCGACAGCGTTCGGCAGATTTCTCATCGCCTGCATCCCTCCATTCTCGACGACTTGGGCCTGGGGGAGGCTGTAAAGTCACTCGTGGATGAATTCCGTGTGATGGAAGGCATGCCGGCTACCTTCCGACGTCGCAACGTTCCGGAAAACCTTCCGCCTGAAACGGCAGGAACGTTCTATCGCATTACTCAGGAAGCATTACATAACATCGCCAAGCACGCTGGAAAAACCCATGTAAAAGTGAGTCTGGAAGGCTCGGATTCCGGGCTTCGCCTGGAAATCAAAGACTCCGGAGAAGGATTCGATGTGCAGGAGACCAGCCGGGGCCTAGGTCTCGTCAGCATGGCGGAACGTGCGCGCCTGGTACAGGGCGTATTTTCCATTGAGTCCGCGCTGGGAGTCGGCACGACAGTTCGCGTTGATGTTCCTCTGCCTGTTGCTCCGGAGCGATAATGCCAAGAGCTCGTATTCTACTCGGCGACGACCACGCCCTCATCATCGAGGGGTTGCGCAGCCTGTTATCAAAGGACTTCGAAGTAGTGGCGATCGCTTCCAATGGCCGCGACGTGGTCACCGAAACCGAGCGCCTCAAACCGGACGTCGTGCTGCTCGATGTTTCAATGCCCGTGCTGAATGGTATGGAAGCGGCGCGGCAGATTAGAAGATCGATGCCTCAAGTAAAGGTACTGTTTGTTACCCAAAAATCCGATCGGGAATGCATACAAGCCGCTTTTCGCATGGGAGCATCCGGATACGTCCTCAAACAGTCCGTAGTGGCCGAGGTGGGTAAGGCACTGAATGACGTTCTGGCGGGGCGCTACTACGTCACTCCGCTCCTGCTTAATGATATACCGGACGCGCTCTTTCATCCGCAACAGAATCCCAGCGAGTTGTTCGGCCAGGCGCTCACTCCCCGGCAGCGGGAAGTGCTGCAACTGGTTGCCGAAGGAAAATCGAATAAGGAAATCGCCAAGATCTTAAACGTCTCGGTCAAAACCATCGATTTCCATAAAGCCGGCATCACCGAAGAATTAGGTCTTCACTCTACCGCGGAGTTGACGCGATACGCGATCGAGCATGGGATGGTAGGCCCATGACGCAATGCATCCCTAGGGCACTCCTGCTGCGCCCTACCTTGATGTCTCTGTAGAAATCGGGCTTGGCCGCTACCTACTTAGCGGCAACGCCCGCTTGTAGTTCCAGGTCCTGCGAAAAAACAAAATAGTACTGACCGCTGGCCCGCACCATCAACGTTCGTTCATTGAAACCTTCGCCGCAGCGTTCAACCGTGACCCCCGACCCGAGTTGTGTCAGCAATCCTAGCCTTGGGGCTCCGTTGTCGCTTCGCACTAGCTGAATCGCCGAGATCGTTTTTGAAAGTGACATCTTTCCGCTGCAGATGCCCGGCTCTGGAATCACGAATTCTTCTTGCATCGATAACATACCTCCGGGTCTGACTCATACCGTAACCATGTTTACGCTCGCGTGTAACTATACAGATACCTAGGTACGCAAGATTTAGACCATGATTTCCGCAAGCCCGACTCTGTCATTTTTTCTTGACAGCGATGCTGCGCTGGGGGATGAAAGATTAGGCAATCGTACCCCGTCATCATGTATGAGGTGTTGAATGCAACGAAGAACCTTCTTAAAGGCTTCCATCGGCGCTTTCGGGATCGGCAAGGCCTTTTCAGAAGTCGATTGGGGCGGCCCGGTTTTAGACACTCACCTCCACCTTCGCAAGGATCCTGATGCCTGCTTCACGCACCTGCAAGGCTGCGGCGTGACAAATGCCGTTCTTCTCACTTCGGCGAGAGATCAGGATCAAGCAAAACAAGAGATGGTCAGGAGGCCGCGAGCCTTTGTCCGTTCCGTAAGTACTGATCCAGCTCAATCCGGTGCTGACGAAGACATTCGCAAAGCTCTTCGCGAAGGGGCCGTAAGCGTCGGTGAGTTGAAGTATCATCTCGCGCTGGATTCGCCGGAAATGCGCCGCATCTATGACATTTGCGCGGAAATGGATGTTCCCGTGATGATGCATATCCAAAACTTCCCGCATTTCCCCGGCGAATTGCCATACAACACCGGATATCCGCAATTCGATAAAGTGCTGCGCGCCTACCCGCGAACGAAATTCATCGGACACGGGGACTTGTTTTGGGCTCACATCAGCGCCGACGTTCCTATCGATCGCGGCTATCCATCAGGGCCTATTAAAGTGGGTGGATTGACGGACAAATTCCTTTCGGACTACCCGAATTTGTTCGCCGACATGTCAGCTAATTCCGGCAATAATGCCCTTTCTCGCGACCAGAATTTCTCTCGCGATTTCATTGTGCGCCAGCGCGCCAAATTGATTTTCGGAAGCGATTGCAGTTGCGCGGACGGGAAAGGCGCAGGCATCTCGCAAGGTCGAAATCCGGAAGCCAGCAGGCTGGCGGGCAAGTGTGTAGCTCGCGCAACCCTGGGACTGTTGAAGAACCTCACCTCGCCCGCCATTTTTCGTCAGATCACCTGGGAGAACGGTCAGAGAGTTTTCAAACTTTCGACGTAGGTTTCATCGTCTGAAAAGCCGACCCGTTTACGCTTGAGCTTGCTTGCGAGCCTGCGGATCGCAAGTGACCAACCGGTGTACACGAGCAGGCACGCGCCCGATGAAGCAAATGCCGCAGCCACTTGGCCAGGCCATCCGCCGTACTCACCCGTATGGCCGAAACGGACGAACGCTCGGAGCCTTTGCCCGAGGCTTCCATCCGCAAAGGTGCTCGTCTTTACGACCGATCCCGAATCGCGGTTCAGTAAATATTGGGTGCGCTTTTGGGGCTGCCTTCCCGTGCCCGTGTCAACGGCCACCGTCACCGGCCCCTTTGCGTCGCGCGCGAGGTTCAGCGTGATCGTGCGCCACTCGGGGTTAAGGCTCCTGGCCGCGGTGAATATTCGATCGTAGTTTGGCTCGTGCCTGGCTTCGGATAGCCTGGTGCGTGGAGGAGCGTCGGTTCGATTGCGTCCGGAAGCGGGGAGGGTGGAGCCGGACAACCGGAAGAGCAGCGCGTTCGCCCAATCGAAAGACATCACAAGGCCCGTCAGGACAATGACCAGTAACGGGATGGCGCACCAGATTCCAATTACGTTGTGCCAATTCCATTCACGAGCTTTTCCGCGAAGTGCGGTGCGAAACGCGATGGACCCGCGGACGGACTTACGGGTCCATTTGCGAGGCAACCAAAGCACGGTTCCTAAGAGGATCAACGCGCCGAATAAAAGGTTCGATACCGTGGCGAGCCAATGGCCGGCGCCTTTGGAGCCTTGCGGCGCTCCCAGTGCTCGGTGTAGTCGCTCGACGGTAGCGAAGAAGTTACGGGCGTCGGCGGAACTGCCGCCGAGCACAGCGCCGCTGTACGGATCCACATATACCGTCCTACCCCGGCCAATTGAAAACTGGATGGTCGCCTGAGGCTCGTTACGTGTGACGATTTGGGCTGGCTCGCCTCGCCCGGTGCGGCGAACAGCCTCGAGTAGCTCGTTTATTGGCCGTGGTTTTGCGTCCTGAGGAACCGAGGTAGACCGAACATCCTTATCGATGAACTCAGTGATCTGTCGTTCGAATGAGAGTACGACGCCGGTCGCCGCCATGATGAAGATGAATAAACCGGCCACGATGCCTACCGAAAGGTGCAGCCAAAAGAGAGTCTTGCGGATCATTTTTTGTCTGGTGTCATCAACGACTTTAGCGTGAGGTTGCCGGCACCTGATCGGGCGAGCCAGAGAAGTTGATTAATCACGTCCGTGCATCGCCGGGCACCCTGGACAAAGCGATCAAGTACACATGTTCGCGTGACGGAAGATACAAGCGAAATGGCAATCGGAGTGGAAGACACTGGTCCGGGCATCCCCCCCGAGGACCTGCCATTCATCTTTGATCGCTTCTGGCGCGCTGATAAGGTGCGCTCGCGAGATGGGGGCGGAGCCGGGTTAGGACTGGCGATTGCCCACGAGATCGCAGAACTACATCACGCGAAGCTGACCGTGGAAAGCTCTGTCGGGCAGGGATCAATGTTCACGGTCCGTCTTCCGAGGTCTGCCGTAGATCGTTCGCTTGTACGCACCCCGAATGAGCAATTAGTCTAGCGTCCTTTCAGAAACATTTAAGATTCGTCGGCGATGTTGCTTAACAGTTCACGAATTGTCGGGCATGAAGCTGCGCGGATATTCGCAATGGAAGCTTGGTGTCGCCCTCGCGACCGGAACGATCGTCGCCTCGGTGCTCTGCGTTCAGTGTGTCCGGACGTACCTGTACATCGATGTCGTACTCGTCCCACAGCAAGCTGAGCGGGAAGCAGAGCGACTGGTTGGGGTACTCAACACGGCCGCCCGGAGCACTGGAATCAATGACCCGCGAGCGCTCGGCCCCGTAATGGACCGCGTTCTGGAGTCTGCATCGGATCGCGTCCTGTGGATGCGCGTACTCACTCCGGAAGGCAATCTGCTCGCTCAGGCGGGAAATCTCCAAAGGCCCGGTCAAAATTCCGTTGGATTGGTGGGAGCACGTCGAAAGACACGAACGCCTCGGATTCATAGTTGACACGGCACAGGGCAAGGTGTTCCTTACTCTGCTCCCGTTTCGACTGGCACGGCCGCCGCATCCCTTCGAAACAAAACCTGAACTGCCTCGTTCCGGCGGCCCACCAGGTAACCGTCGCGCGGCTTATGTGGTCGAATTGGCTATTCCCGTTGCAGCTGTCGCGGGAGTTTTCGACGGGCTCCGACAGAACCTTGTCGTCGGCCTGATCGCCTCCGTCGGGCTGATGGTTGCTCTCGCCATAATCGCGTTGCGGGCGCGTCACTACGTTCGGGGTAAGTACCTTGAGAGCGAATTGCATCTGGCCAGGCTAGTCCAGCGCGACCTCCAGCCGAAACCTCATGGCTTGTCTTTGCCCGTGGACTTCGCGGCATCTGTTGCAACTGCCGACCATGTCGGAGGAGATTTCCATGACATCTTCGAAGCGGAACCCGGCAAGATCGCCATAGTTCTGGGAGACGTCTCGGGAAAAGGAATACCGGCGGCTCTGCTGGTAAGTGTTGTTCAGGGAGCGATCCGGTCCTCGACTGCATCCGAGCATGAATACGCATGCAAACGCATCAATTGCATGTTGTGCGAGCGAACCGCCTGCGAGCGGTTCGCAACGTTATTCTGGGGAGTTTTTGATCCAGTGACGCGCATCTTGCGCTACATGAATGCAGGTCATCCCGCTCCGTTCCTGATTCGGCAGATGAAAGCCCATGTCGAGCATGAGCCGGCGATTCTCGCTGGGATAGAGACTCAAATCATTAGATTGGATGAAGGCGGACCCGTGCTTGGGTTGCTTCCGCACGCCCACTATTCCGCGGGAGCGATAAAGATTGCCGTTTCTGATACCCTGATCCTCTATTCGGACGGTCTTAACGAAACGACGAACCGGAACGGAGAAGAAATCGGAATGGATCGCATCGAGGAATTGGTATCTGGCACGGCGAGTACAGCGCCGGTTGAAATCTGTGAGCGGCTCACAAAGGAGGTCGCGGCGTTTTCATATGCCGTAGCGCCGGCCGACGATCGCACTTTGCTGGTGGTCAGATTTCCGCAAGACCGAGCCGCCCCTACGAACCAGACACCCGGAGAGATGAACATGCCAGCGGTCGCCTGAGCGCTGCGAGGAGAGAAAACGATGAAGGCATTTTCGACGAAAGTAGTTTGCTGTGTCGGTGGGTTGACGTTCATTTGTCTCTCGCTGAGATCCGCCGTTCAGGAGCCTAGCGCCACTTCCCGAATCGTGAGCGCAGCCAACACATTTCTTGCAACTCTCGATCAGGCGCAGCATCAGGCGGTGCTCTATTCGTTCAACGACGAAGAGCAACGCAAACGCTGGTCGAATCTCCCGGTTTCGTTCGTACGCCGCGGGGGCATCAGCCTCAAGGAGATGAACCCTGCGCAGCGTTCCGCTGCCATGGCGCTGATCGCCTCTGCGCTTAGTCCAAGGGGGTTCGAGAAGGTGCAACAAATCATGGAGGGCGATGAAATCAATAAAAGCACGGATCAGGGGCCACCCGGGAATAGAGGACGTCGCCCGGGTACCGGTGCTGGACCGCCGCCATTTACTAATGGTGGACCTCCTCCGTCTTCCGGTCGCGCGGGTAACCGTCCACCATCAGTTAACGGCCCCATTTTCGGAAAGGATCTCTATTACATCTCCATTCTCGGAACGCCTTCTGACACGAATCCCTGGATGGTGCAGTTCGGAGGACACCATTTGGCCCTCAATATCACCATCGCGGGCGAACGCGGCATCCTTACACCAACTCTCACGGGCGCTCAACCTGCTCTTTATGCCATCGACGGGAAGACAGTGCGGCCCCTAGGCCAGGAAAGTGACAAGGCTCTTGCCTTGTTGAATGCATTAGACGAGAGCCAGCGGAAGAAGGCGATCTTGAGCTATGAATTAGCCGATCTAGTACTTGGCCCGGGCCAGGACGGCAAAACGATCCAGCCGGAAGGGCTGAAAGCTCCCGAGATGAATGAAGGTCAACGCGCGATGCTGCTAGACCTAATCTCACAGTGGGCGGACATCATTCATGAACGCGCGGCTGCAGCTCGAATGGCCGAGATCAAGGACGGCTTGAACGAGACCTGGTTTGCGTGGAGTGGTCCGACGACCGCCGTGCCCGGCCACAACATCACAGCCTATTACCGGATTCAAGGACCAAAGCTTGTAATTGAGTACGCTCCTCAGACACTCGGCGGGGATCCAGCCCTGCATGTCCACACGATGTACCGTGATCCGACCAACGACTACGGGCGGAATCTCAACGCCAAATGACAAAGAAGCTCATCGCCATCTTTGCGAGTCTTCTGGCGTCCCAGGTGCCGGCCTCCGCGCATCGGCTCGATGAGTACCTGCAGGCGATCATGATCGCCGTGGAAAAGGATCAAGTTCAGGCTGCGATGCGGCTGGTGCCGGGTGTAGCTGTATTTCCCGTCGTATTGGCCGGCGTTGACACCAATTCGGATGGCATCATCTCAAAGGCCGAGCAGCAAATATACGCGCAACGCGTCCTTCGCGACCTCTCCCTCAGCATCGATGGAACTAGTCTGCACCCCCGGTTGGTCTCGGTTAACTTCCCAACGGTTGAAACGATGGAAGAAGGACTCGGTGAAATTCAGATCAACTTCAGCGCGGATCTGCCCGCTGGCGGCTCACATCGGAAACTAGTCATTCGAGACTATCATCAGAGCCGGATTTCAGCTTACCTCGTAAATTGCCTGGTGCCTCGCGATCCGGATATCCGCGTCACGGGACAGAATCGAAACGAAAATCAGTCGTTCTACGAACTGGACTATGCGCAGAGTAATGGCCGTTTAGATCTTCTGCCTCTTCGTCGATGGTGGTCAGGAAGTCGCGTCTTGTTTGAAAGCAGGGTCGGGTTTGCAAGTATCTTCCGTCTGGGCATTCGCCACATCGCTGAAGGTACGGACCATCTCCTGTTCCTGCTGGCTCTGTTTCTTCCCGCGCCACTCATGGTCGTCCGTAGCCGCTGGGCCGATTTCGCTGGAGTGCGCCGCAGCCTGCTCCAGATCCTGAGAGTTGTAACGGCGTTTACAGTGGGTCACTCCATAACGCTTGCCTTAGCCGCATCAGGAGTAGTCCATGTGTCTAGCCGTCCTGTCGAAGTGCTGATCGCGCTTTCAATTCTGCTTTCCGCCGCTCATGCTCTTCGGCCTCTGTTCCCCGGACGTGAAGCCGTAGTGGCGGCCTTCTTCGGTCTCATTCACGGTCTGGCATTTGCCGCGACCCTCGGGCAGCTCGGACTGGACCGGTGGGAACGCGTAGCTAGCATTCTGGCATTCAATCTGGGTATCGAAGCCATGCAGTTAATTGTGGTCGCCGCCATTATGCCTTCGTTCCTGTTACTGAGCCGCACGCGTGGATATTTCGTTCTGCGAATTAGCGGAGCGCTGTTTGCTGCCTTGGCGTCGGCGGGCTGGATCGTTGAGCGTCTGCTAGGTCTTCGCAGCTCTGTGGACGTGATCGTGAATAGCGTCGCCCATCAAGCTGGCTGGATTGCCGTTGCTCTGTTTCTGCTCAGTGTCGCCTGCTGGTGGTCAAATAACGAACTTTCCCAAAGGATTC
>Ga0126381_100007565_pt1 | contig 12103 bp, 9 predicted proteins | sample PanSoiMetPlot_28_FD_96465 | JGI IMG/M metagenome (GOLD analysis project Ga0126381, IMG submission 96465) | Tropical forest soil microbial communities from Panama - MetaG Plot_28 | ecosystem: Environmental > Terrestrial > Soil > Tropical forest > Bulk soil | place: Panama | collected 2016-02-17
CCCGGCTCCTCCTCGGCGACAAGGCGATCCGCACGCTGATGCTGCTCGGCTGGCTTATCGCGCTGTACTCGATCCCCGAAGGCATCGCCGCCCCGTATGCCGGCAGGCTGGGCGGCGGCCCGGCCGCCGCCGGGCTGGTCATCGCCTCCGGGCAGGTCGGCGCCGTCCTGGCCGCGCCGCTCTTCACCAAGAAATTCGGCCCGCTGACACGGCTGCGCTGGATGGGGCCCATGGCCGTGTGCACCTGTGCCGTCCTGCTGCTGACCGTGTTCCGCCCGGGCCTGCCCGCCTCGATGGCGATCTTCGCGGTGTCGGGCACGTTCGCCATCTACCAGATCGCGGCGAACACGGCATTCGTCGAATGGGTGCCGGACAGACGCCGCGCGCAGGCCTTCGGCCTGGCCAACATCGGGGTGGTCGTCGGCCAGGGCGCGGCCCTCCTGCTGGCCGGCGCCGCGGCGGAGGTGATGCCGCCCGCCACGGTGATCGCCCTGGGCGGCGGGATAGGCGCGCTCTCGGCCTGCGGCCTGGCGCGCCGCTGGCGGCACATCCCCCCTGCCGTCGGCCGGCACACCGCGCGGCACCTGAGCCGTCAGACCTCGCGTACCAGCAAGCGCAGCCAGATCACCCAGCTGAGCGCCGCCACCGCGCCGGAAAAGGAGGCATCGGAAAAGGCGGCATAGCCAGCGGCTAGGCCCCCTGCGGTTCCCCCCGCGTCCCTCGCGGTTCCCCCCGTGCCGCTCCATACCTTCGCAGGGACGGTAAGACCTGCGGAATCTAACGGGGCAACACGATGCACGGACCTGGTCAGCTTCCCGGTGGCCACCGCGGCCAGCAGGCTGCCCAGGGTGGCGGCGCCCTGTTCCCAGCTGGCGGCGGCGGCCGCCGCGTGCCCGGCCTCGGTGAGCCGGCCGCGCAGCCGCTCGTCCGAACCCGTGCCCGTAAGCGCCGCCGCCCATCCGGCCGCGTCACGGGGCGGAACACGGACGGCCGCCGTCCCGGCGACCTCGGCCAGCACCGGGATGTCGCTCATCACCACCGGCACGCCGGCCGCCATCGCCTCCAGGACGGGGAGGCCGTATCCCTCGGCCAGCGACGGGAAGGCGAACACCGACGCCGCCCCGTAGACGGCGGGCAGCAGTTCCTCGGCCACGTCAGGCACGAGCGTCACGCGAGGCCGCAGCCCGAGCTCCTCAATCAGGCCGGGCAGCCGGTCAGGGAAGGCGGGGTCGGTGGCGCCGACGATGACGAGGGACAGCTCACCGGGGACGGCGGCCAGGGCCCGCACGAGAACCTCGTGGTTCTTGTGCGGGCGGTGCGCGCCGACCGTCAGGATGAATTTCCGTGGCAGCCCGTAGCGCTCTCGCGCGGTGGCCACAGCGGACTGCGGGACATTACTGAATTGCCGGACATCCACGCCGTTCGGCACGATTGTCGGATCCGGTGCGCCCGGGTAATGACGGCGGATTTCGGCCACGCTGGCCGCGCTCGGCACCGTCATCGCGGTTGCGCGGCGGAGCACCATCGAGGTGATCGTTCTCATCCCCGCCTGGCGCCAGCGGCCGCCGGCGAAGGCCACGTCTTGTTCGATCGTGGAGTCATGCACCGTCACGACGAACGGGCATGGCCGCAGCGGCGGCGTGAACGTCGGGTACGGGACGTACAGGACTGCCGGGTTCACCGAGCCGATCACCCGCGCGAGCTCCCGGCAGCGGTGCGGTTGCAGCGCTGTGACATCCGTGCCGATCACGTCGGCGTGCGGCGGCAGCTCAGTAAGCGGGAAGAGCTGCTGCTTGCGGGGATTAACGAGCACCCGCAGGACCAGGCCGTCGCCCGGGTCGCTCATGTGCGCGGCGAGCTTCATCACCGACCGTGCCAGGCCGTGCGCGCCGGGGAACCCGTTGACCCGCGCGTCGATGACAATCGAGCGACGAGCACCCGCCATGTATCCACCCCGTATCTTCTCGGGCGTATTCGCCTCTGGAATAGTGCCCAGCCGACTAAGGGACAACGTTAAGGAACAGATTGTGGCACTACCGGTGATGATCGAAGCCCGCGGCCTGGCCAAGTCATTCGGCCCGGTCAGCGCGCTGGCCGGCCTGGACCTGAGCGTCCCCGCCGGGACCACGATGTGCCTGCTCGGACCCAACGGGGCCGGCAAGACGACAGCCGTGCGAGTGTTCAGCACGCTGCTGCGCCCCGATGCCGGCTGGGCGCGGGTCGCCGGGCACGACGTCGCCGCTGACGGCGCGGCGGTGCGCGCGCGGATCGGCATGGCCGGGCAGTACGCGGCGGTGGACGACTGCCTGACCGGACGGGCCAACCTCATCATGATCGGGCGGCTGAGCCGCATCACGCGCCGCGAGGCCAGGCGCCGGGCGGCCGAGCTGCTGGCCACTCTTGACCTCGAGCAGGCGGCCGACCGGCCGGTACGGACGTACTCAGGGGGCATGCGGCGGCGCCTTGACCTGGCGGCCAGCCTGCTCGGCCGGCCGAGCGTGCTGTTCCTGGATGAGCCGACTACGGGGCTCGACCCGGCCAGCCGGCTGGCGCTGTGGGGCATCATCGGGGACCTCGTAGGCGCCGGGACCACATTGCTGCTCACCACCCAGTACCTGGACGAAGCCGACCGGCTCGCGGACCGGATCTGCGTCATCAACGGCGGGCGCGTCACGGCGGAAGGCAGCCCCGCCGAGCTCAAGACCCGGGCCGGGGTCTCGCACGTGCGGCTGACCGTCACGGCGGCGGCGTCGCTGACCCGGGCGGCCGCCGAACTCGCCCGCTACGCGACGGGCCCGGTGCGGCGACTGGACGGCCACCGGGCGCTCGACGCGCCGGTCGCTCCGCGGGCCGGGCTGGTCACCGACATCGTCCGGGCGCTCGACGCGGCGGGCGTCGAGGTCGATGACATCGTCCTGCGGCACCCGTCGCTCGATGACGTCTTCCATGTGCTGACGCGTCCGGCCGGCGCCGAGGCCGCGGCATGAGCGCCCTCACCGTCGCCTGTCTCCGGCCGGCCAGGCACCGCAGGACATGGCCGGCCCGCATCGGCTGGGCGCTCAGCGACATGCAGGTGCTGGCCTGGCGCACGCTGGCGCGGATGGTCACCACGCCCGAACAGATCCTGAACGTCACCGTCCAGCCGCTGATCTTCGTCCTGCTGTTCAGCTACGTGTTCAACGGCGCCATCGACCTTCCGGGGCACGACAGCTACCGGGATTACCTCATCGCGGGCGTTGTCGCGGTGAACATGGGGGGTACCGCCCAGGGCGCCGCCATCGGGCTCGCGGTTGACTTGTCCTCCGGCCTGATCGACCGGTTCCGGTCGCTGCCGATGTCCCGTGCGGTCGTCATCGTCGGCCGGACGGTCGCCGACCTGATCCTTACCATGATCGCCGCGACGGTCACCGTCCTGGGCGGCCTCGCGGTCGGCTGGCGCGTGCACGCCAGCCCCGCGCACATCCTCCTTGCGGTGCTGCTGGGCGTGCTGTTCGCCTACGCCGCCGCGTGGGCGGGGGCGTGCTGCGGAATCCTTGCCAGGGGACCGGAATCGGCCCAGGTCGTGGCGCTGATGGTGATCCTGCCGCTGTCGCTCATCTCCAACGCCTTCATATCCACGGCCCACCTGCCTCATCCGCTGCGGGAGATCGCCGACTGGAACCCGATCAGCGTCCTGGCCTCCGCCTGCCGCCAGTTGCTCGGGAATCCCGATCCCGCCGCGGCCATCCACGCGTGGCCCATGCAGCACCCCGAACTCGCCTCGGCGCTGTGGTCGCTGACCATGCTCGCCACGGTGGCGCCGCTCGCGGTGTGGCTCTACGTACGCCGGACGCGACGATAACCGCGCCGGCAGGGGGGAAGGGGACTTTGCGGATCATGATCGTGAGCGACCAGTACGAGCCCATGGTCGGCGGCGTGCCGGCCGTCACCAGGGCGCTCGCGCGAGGGCTGGCCGGACGCGGGCACGCGGTGGCGCTTGTCGTGCCCAGCCGCGGCTGGCGGGGCGGCACCGGGACCGCGGACCGGGTCAGCATGATCTTCCGCGGCTCGGTGCGCTGGCCATGGTATGAGGGCATGCGGCTCGCGTGCCTGCCGCGCGCCGCGGCGCGCGCGCTGATCACCTCGTTCGGGCCGGACATAGCGCATATCCACTCCCCGGTGACGCTGGGGGTGACGGCGCGGATGGGGGCGCGGCGGCAGCGCGTGCCGGTGGTGTACACGAACCACTACCTGCCGGCCAACGTCCGCGGGTCCGCGCCCGCGCGGTCGCCGGTCCTCGACGCCCTCTTCTACCGGCACGTGGTCGGGTTCTCAAACCGGTGCGCCCATGTGACCGCACCCACCGCGACGGCGCTGCGGCTGCTGCTCGAGCGAGGACTGCGGGCGCCGTCCGGGGTCATGTCCAATGGGGTCGACCTGGGCACGTACGCGCCCGGGCCGCCCGACGAGCGCCTGCGCGGGCGGTACGGACTGCCCGCGGAAGGGCCCCTGATCCTGTCGGTCGGCAGGCTCAGTCCCGAGAAGCGGGTCGACGTCCTGCTGGAGTCCGCGGCACGGCTCACGGCCGGCGCTCGGCTCGCCATCGCCGGCGCCGGCCCGGCGGCCGCCAGCCTCCGGGCCCGGGCCGAGCGGCTGGGCGTGGCCGGGAAGGTGACGTTCCTCGGTCACGTTCCCGCGGCCGACCTGCCCGGCCTCTACCGGCTGGCCGACGTCTTCGCCATCGCGTCCGAGGCGGAGCTGCAGAGTCTCGCCACGATGGAGGCGATGGCGGCCGGCCTGCCCGTGGTCGCGGTCGACGCCTGCGCGCTGCCGGAACTCGTCCGGCACGGCGAGAACGGCTTCCTGGCCGCTCCCGGGAACGCCGCCGAGCTGGCCGCCGCCCTTGACCTGCTCTGCCGCGACCCGTCACTGTGGCGCGCGATGTCCGCGGCGTCCTTGCGGATCATCAGCGGCCACGCGCGAGATCGCTGGCTGGCCGAGTGGGAGTCCCTCTACCGGGCGCTGGCCCCGGCCGGGGCAGGTGCGCGATGACCGGCCGCGAACAGCCCCCAGTGCCGTTGCTCTTCCTCATCAGTGACACCGGCGGCGGCCATCGCAGCGCCGCGCAGGCGGTGGCGCAGGCCCTTGAGCGCGCCTTGCCGGGGCGCTTCGCCCCGGTCATCCATGATCCGCTGGTGAGCCCGGATTGCCCGCGCTGGCTGCGCTGGTTCGTCGGACTGTACAGTCCAATCATCCGGTGGTGCCCGTGGCTGTGGGGGATCCTGTGGCGCGCGTACGGCTCCCCCCGGACGCTCAACTGGCTCCGCCGGACGCTCCTGTCACAGGCCTACCGCACGGTCGGCGCCGCCGTCGCGGCGTGCCGGCCCGCCGTCATCGTGGCCTTCCATCCGATGACCGCCGAGCCCGCGGTCCGCGTGCGGGACCGAACCGCCGCGCTCCTTCCCGTGGTCACCGTCATCACGGACCTGATCACGGTCCACCTGGCATGGCGGGACGCCGCGGTCGACCGCGTGGTCGTCCCGTCTGCGGTGATCGCGGCCCGGTGCGCGCAGGACGGCATGCCGGAAGGGCGGTACGTGGAGATCGGGCTGCCCGTCGCGGCCGAGTTCTGCCTGCCGCCGCTGAGCGAGCCGGAACGGCACGCGCTGCAGCGGTCGCTGGGACTGCGGGGGCGGTTCCTGGTCGTCCTCACGGGCGGTGCCGAGGGCTCCGGCGGCCTGTACCGCCGCACCGCCGCCATCCTCAGGACAGCCGACGACGTCGACGTCGCCGTCATCTGCGGGCGCAACGAGGCGCTCCGCCGGCGGCTTACCAGGCTGGCGAGGCGGAAGCGGGCCGGCGGCCGGCTGGCCGTGCGCGGCTTCGTCAGCAACATGCCCGACTGGCTGCGCTGTGCCGACATCGTCGTAGGCAAGGCCGGGCCCGGCACCATCGCCGAGGCGACGTGCTGCGGCGCCCCGCTCATCCTCACCTCCTACCTGCCCGGCCAGGAGGAAGGCAACGCCGAGTTCGTCGTGGACGCGGGCGCGGGGTGCTACGCACCGCGGCCGCGCCTGCTCGCCGCCGAGATCGGCCGCCTGCGCCGCGACCCGGCCGCGCTCGCCCGGATGCGCGCGGCGTCGGCCCGGGCGGGCCGGCCAGGCGCCGCCACCGATATCGCCTACTTGCTAGCAGAGGTCGCTGGCGACAACATTGCATTGGAACGGGCAGCGAGCCCTGACATCCACCTCGTACAGCTAACGGAGTGAGCAGATGACGGCCGAGGACGTGGTTTCCCCTAGCGGTGACCGTGACGCCGGCCACGGCGCGGCCACGCCGCTAGTGGTGCGAGCCCAGGGGGCGACGAAGACCTTGCAGCCGGGACCGGCCTACCGGATCGGCCGTGACCCGGGGTCGGACATCGTGGTCGAAGAGCCGCTTGTCTCCTGGCAGCACGCGCGCTTGACGGTGGCCGACGGCCGGTGGCTGCTTGAGGACGCTGGCAGCACCAACGGCACGTACGCCGACAAGGAGCGGGTGCAGCAGCTCCAGATCACGGATTCCTGCCAGATCCGGCTCGGCCACCCCGAAGCCGGGCCGGTCCTTACCTGCACAGTCACGGCCACGCCAGGTCCCGACGCCACGGCCGTGCACTCGGCGACGGCCCTGTGGACGGGCATGCGGGCGCCCACCGGCGTCATGCGGCTGCCTGCCCGCGTGGTGCGCATCGGGCGCTCCGACGACAACGATGTCGTGGTGCCCGACCTGCGAGTGTCCCGCTACCACGCAGAACTGCGCAGGTCACCGGGCGGCGAGTACCAGATCGCGGACCTGGGCAGCCACAACGGCACGTTCGTCAACGGCCAGCGGATCGAGAGCGCCGTGGTCACCGAGGCCGATGTCGTCGGCGTCGGCCTCGCCACCTTCCGCCTCGTCGGCGACCAGCTCCAGCAGTTCGACGACACCGGCGACGTCTCCCTCGACGCGCAGGGGCTCACCGTCACCCTGTCCAGCGGCAAGGTGCTCCTCAACGACGTCACCTTCCCGCTCCCGGAGCGCTGCATGCTCGGCGTGATCGGGCCGAGCGGCGCGGGCAAGTCGACCCTGCTCGGCGCGCTGACCGGGATGCGGCCCGCGACAACGGGCATCGTGCTCTACGACGGCCGCGACCTGTACGCCAACTACGCGGAGCTGCGGCACCGCATCGGCCTGGTCCCGCAGGACAACATCCTGCACGCCCAGCTGTCCGCCCGCCGCGCGCTGGGCTTCGCGGCCGAGCTCCGGTTCCCGCGGGATACCAGCGCGGCCGAGCGGACCCGCCGGATCGACGAGGTGCTCGGCGAGCTCTCGCTGTCCGCGCACGCCGAGACGCGCACGTCGTCGCTTTCCGGCGGCCAGCAAAAGCGCGTCAACGTGGCGCTCGAGCTGCTCACGAAGCCCTCGCTGCTGTTCCTCGACGAGCCCACGTCCGGCCTGGATCCCGGCCTGGACAAGTCCGTGATGGAGATGATGTCCGGCCTGGCCCGCGACGGGCGGACGGTGATCGTGGTGACGCACAGCGTCGCTAACCTGGGCATCTGCGACCGGCTGCTCGTCCTGGTACCGGGCGGCAAGATCGCCTACTTCGGGACCCCGGCCGACGGGCTGCGCTACTTCGGCCTGGACGGCTGGGCGGAGGTCTTCCAGGCATTCGAGGCCGAGCCGGCCCGGGACTGGGCGGGGGAGTACCGGCGTTCCGTGTATTATACCCGGTATACTACTGGCCCCCGGGAGATCCTGGCCGCCAGCCAGGCGGCCGCGCAGGGCGCCTCGCCCGCCGTGCCCGCGCAGCCGGGGCCGCCCGGCCAGCCGGCCGCCCCGGCGCCGCCGCTGCCCGGGCCGAAGTCGCCGCCGCCCCCCAAGTCCGTCAACCGGATGGCGCAGCTGTCCACCCTGGTCAGGCGATACCTGGCGGTTATCGCCTCGGACCGGAACTATGTGGCCGCGATCGCGCTGCTGCCCATCATCCTCGGCGGCCTGGTCAGGGGCATCCCCGATGCGGCCGGCCTCACCGGCACGAGCAACGGCCTCGCCGCCCAGCTGCTGACGATCCTCGTCCTGAGCGCGTGCCTCATCGGGATCGCCAACGCGGTCCGCGAGCTGGTCAAGGAACGCCCGATCTACACCAGGGAACGGGCGGCCGGGCTGTCCCCGGGCGCCTACCTCGCCTCTAAGCTCATCGTCCTCGGCGTCATCAGCGCCGTGCAGGCCGTGCTCCTCGTGACGATCGGCCTGGCCGGACGGCCGCTGCCGAAGCACGGGGTCATCCTGTCCAGCGCCCCGCTCGTCGAGCTCATGCTCGCCATGGCCCTGCTCGCGATCGCGTCGGTGACGATCGGCCTGCTGATCTCCGCGGTGGTCAACACCTCGGACAAGACGATGCCGCTGCTCGTGGTCTCGGTCCTCCTCGAGGCCGTGCTGAGCGGCGGGATCATCTACCTCAACAACACGCCCGGCCTGAAGCAGCTCGCCTACCTCTCGCCATCCCGGTGGGGCTTCGCCGCGGCCGCGTCCACGGTCGACCTGAACAAGGTCACCCCGCCGCCCCCGGGTGACGCGGCCGATCCGCTGTGGCACCACACACCCCACACCTGGCTCCTGGACATGGGCATGATGATCGTGCTCGCCGCGGTGTTCTCGTCGATCACCTGGTGGCGGCTGCGCCAGGCTTCCCCCGGCCGCCGCTGACTGTCCCTCTTGTACGGAACGTCCGGGGCATCCTCACAAGTCGATACGCATTCCCTCGGCCGCCACGATGACCGGGACCGGCGCGGCGGCGAACCGCCGCGCTACCTCGTCGAGCTCGGCGTCGGTCCGCGACGGCTTGTGGTGGAACAGCACGACCCGGCGGGCTCCGGCCCGCCGGGCCAGGCCCACCGCGTACTCGGCCGCCGCGTGCCCGAACGCCGCCTCGGCGGGCACCTCCTCGGCGAGCAGCTGGGCGTCGTGGATGAGCACGTCCGCGTCCTCGGCGAGCGCGAGGGCGCCGGCGTGATACTCGCCTAGGCCCTCCGGTCCCGGGCCGAACGCGGTCGGGCAGTGGTCGGTGACGTAGGCGACCGCGCTGCGGCCGTCGCTCACCCGGTAGCCGAGCGTCCGGCCGCCCTTGTGCGGGATCTCCCGCGCCTCGACGGAGAACCCCTCGGCCTTGAGCTGGCCCGGCGAGATCGTCCCGAACGTCCAGTCCCCGCGCAGCCCCCGCGGCGGGATCGGGAAGAACGGCGGCGACATCGCCCGGGTCAGCACCTGCTCGGCGCTCGTGCCGTCCTCCTGGTCCGGCAGGAGCAGGAGGACCCGGGCGTCGTCCCGGTCGCCAGCGGCGAAGAAGGGCAGCCCGAGGGAGTGGTCCCAGTGCAGGTGGGTCAGCAGCAGCGTGCCGGCGAATGGCCGGCCGCCGAGCAGCGGCGTGACCCGGGTCAGGCCGGTGCCCGCGTCCAGGATCAGCACCGGCGGCGCGGCGGCGGAGCGGGAGACCGCCACGCAGGAGGTGTTGCCGCCGTAGCGGGCGAACTGCGCCCCGGGCGCCGGCGTGGACCCGCGCACTCCGCAGAAGGTGATCAGCACTCCGGGTCTTCGCGCCGGTGGCCGGCGGACAGCTCCACGAGGGCGGGCTGGTCGAGCGTCGCGCCGTCGACCGCCGCGACCTTGCAGGCTGTGACGGCGACCAGGCTGGCGGTCCGGAGGCCGCCTTCCAGATGCGCCCGCTCGCCGAGCATCGCGCCGGGCCCGTAGTCGGCCAGCGGCTCGCCGTCGTGCTCGACGCGGACCACGCCGTCCAGGACAAGGTAGACGTCGTTCCCTGGCTGCCCCTGCCGAACCAGGGTCGCGCCCGCCTTGAAGCTGCTGATCACAGGCTTGGCGGCACCGTGCATCAGCTGCACCGACAGCGACCTCTCCAGGGCGGACTCGACAGCCACGATCAGGGCCGGGGAGTCCTCGTCGCCCCAGGGGGTGCGCGATCCGAACGAGTGCAGGGCCCACTCCTTGAAGTCGGCCAGGCCGGACTTGCGGGCGAGCTTGCCGTCCGCGTCGTAGACCCAGTGCCGGGGGAACCGGCTCGCGCCCGGCGCGTCGATCTCCGCGCGGCCGTCGGCGTGCAGGGTCAGCGAGAGGGTCGTCCACACGGTCGGCGCCTGCCACTGCAGGTAGGGCGGGTGCGCCACGCGGCGGGGCGCCGGCACGCCGGTCCGGCCGCCGACGGTCTGGGTGAACCGGACCCAGCCGTCGCCGTATTCGGGTTCCCGCCGCAGGTCGGGAAGCTGGACGGCCTGGAACGTGCGGTGGACCAACCGCAGGCTGACGGTGGTCGAGCCCATCTGGCCGCCGCTGTCGCCGGCGTACCCGGCAGCGGTGATCCGGCCCGCGGCGTCGGTCTCGATCCAGGCCTTCAGCACGTTGGCGAAGCGGAACCGGTCGGCGTCCCGCAGCCCGGCGACGCTGTGCTCGCCGGTCGCGGTGAGCGTGCCGGGCGGCGGGCCGTCGTAATGCGCCAACCCGCCCTCGAACGCGGCCTTGGTGCTTCCGGTGACCGCCTCGGACGGGATCCAGGACAGGGAGGTGACAGTGCTTTCGTATCGCATGCCACGACCGTAGGATCGGCGCGCGCGGCCCGCGAGGGTGCTGCCGCGCGCGCTTTAGTGTGCCTACCACTACCGTTGTGCGTTATGAACACGGTCAAGGTGGCGCTGGCCGAGGACAACGTCCTCCTGCGCGAGGGGATCTCGCGCCTGGTGGCCGCCAACAAGGACTTCGAGCTCGTCGGCGTGGCCTCCGACCTGCCGCAGCTGCTCGCGCTGGTTTCCGAACAGGAACCGGACGTGGTGGTCACCGACATCCGGATGCCGCCCACCGGGACCGACGAGGGCATCCAGGCCGCCGGCTGGCTCCGGGAGCATTACCCGCGCACCGGCGTCGTGGTGCTGAGCCAGTACGTCGCGCCGAAATACGCGGTGGCACTCCTCGAGCACGGCTCGGCGGGCCGGGCGTACCTGCTCAAGGAGCGAGTCGGCAGCGTCGACGAGCTGGAGCGCGCGATCAGGACCGTGGCCGGGGGCGGATCGGTCATCGACCCGCTCGTCGTCGACGAACTCGTGCGATCCCGCGCAGCCGAGCGCCAGCTAGGCCTGTCGGCGCTGACCGCGCGGGAGACCGAGATCCTCGGCGAGATGGCGCAGGGCAAGAGCAACGCCGCGATCGCCGCGGCTTTGTTCGTCACCGAACGAGCGGTGGAGAAGCACACGAACTCGATCTTCGCCAAGCTCGGCCTGTCCGAGGAGAAGGATGTGAACCGCAGGGTCAAGGCGGTGCTCGTCTTCCTCAGCAGGCAATCGTCGGCCGGCTGAGCTGGTCAGGTTCGCTCACTCAGCAGCGGCACCGACCCGAGTACCTGGCTGCCGCTGCCCGGCTGCGACTCCCACCGGATCGTGCCGCCGATCGCGCCAAGCCGATCGGCCATGTTGACATAGCCGTGCCCGCCGCGGGCATGCCGCGGGTCGAAGCCAGGCCCGTTGTCGCTCACCGAAAACAGCAAGCCGCCAGCGTCCTCCCAGACCCGCACCTCCACCTGCGCCTTCACGGCGTGCTTGGCGGCGTTCTGCAGCGCCTCGGTGCAGCAGAAGTAGATGGCGGCCTCGATCTCAGGTCCGTACCTGCCGATCCCTTCCGTGATCACGGTGACGTCGAGCGGGCTGCGGTTCGCAGCCGCCTGAAGTGCCTCTCCAAGCCCACGGTCAGCCAACAGCGGCGGATAGATACCGTGCGCAAGCTCGCGCATCTCGGCGATCGTCTCCTTGACGTCGACTGAGAGCTGGTCAAGCATCTCGGTCGCCGCCTGGGGATCGTCGGCCATCACATCCCTGGCCAGGCGCAGGGTGACCGCCAGCGCAACCAAATGCTGCTGCGCGCCGTCATGCAGGTTGCGCTCGATCTTGCGGCGCTCGGCGTCTCCGCTCGCGACGATCCTTGCGCGCGATTCGCGCAGCTCGTCGGCCTGCTTGCGGACTTCATCGAGTGTGGTCTGCAGGGCCGTATCGAGTTTTGCGTTATGCAACGCCAGGCCGACCTGCCTGGCCAGCTCGGTCAGCAC
>Ga0126381_100007566_pt1 | contig 12103 bp, 9 predicted proteins | sample PanSoiMetPlot_28_FD_96465 | JGI IMG/M metagenome (GOLD analysis project Ga0126381, IMG submission 96465) | Tropical forest soil microbial communities from Panama - MetaG Plot_28 | ecosystem: Environmental > Terrestrial > Soil > Tropical forest > Bulk soil | place: Panama | collected 2016-02-17
ACATGGCAAGGGCAAAAGTAGAACAGCATCCCGCGACCGGAATGACTCTGGTCGTCATGGTCGGCCTCAGCATCGCCTTCCTGCTGTTCATCGCTTTTCTAAACGTAGTGAAGAGCGGAAACATCGTAAGTGAAGCCAACCTGCTGTACGCGGCGCTGGTCTTCTACGCAGGTGCGGGCGCCCTCTATCTCGGCTTCGGCGTCACCGGGACTGAGTCTTACATCAAATTTGCTTCGGTAGCCACGTGGGCCGGCCTCGTCGCTAACACGGCAGCGGTGGCGCATCGCTGGTACGAGGCCGGCCATCCCCCATTCGCCAGCCTGTATGAAATGCTGTTGAGTTTTGTCTGGACACTCGCCGCCCTTACCCTCGTCGCCGAAAAACGCTACGGAGTGAAAGTCATCGGCACCGTAACCATGCCGGTCGCAATCGTCGGCGTCGTTCTCATGCAACTCCTGCGAAGCGATGTTCGCCCGCTCGTTCCGGCATTGCAGTCGACATGGCTCCACGTGCACGTAACCCTGGCCATGCTCGCCTATGCGGCCTGCGCTCTAAGCTTCGCGCTCGCCATGATGTTTCTGATTCAGGACAAGGTGAAAACAGAAGTATTCCTCGCTGCTACCAGCGTCTTCACGGTCGGCATCTACGCGGCAGTTCTCTCGCGCTTCGAGCGTTGGGGCGGCTTCAACGTCACCGCATGGGACGCGGAGAACAAAGCCGAGGTCTTCATCTCTCGTGGCGTGCGCCTGTTTGTCACCATCCCCGATCTCGGCTGGCTGATGCTTCTGGTTTTTGCCGCTGTTGCAGCGCCGCTGGTGTTCTACATACTGGCCACCGTCAGGAAGCACGAGGGCTTCCTCTCAGTGGCGAATCGCGCCGTCTTCATCAGCATCCTGCTACAATCTCTCGCTCTCGTGTTCTTCCTGTTGCGCGCACGCGACGGACGCTATCCCTCGCTCGACGCGGAGGGGCTCTACCCGACCAGTCTGGCCGCCAGCCCGTTCATTCTCGCTGGCCTCGTCGGAGGCATTTTCGCCAACTTACTCTACCTGCTCCTGCTGTGGAGGCGCGACGATCTGGAGAGTCACCTTCCCGACGCCGATGCGCTCGACCGCATCACTTACAAGACGATTTGCATTGCCTTCCCCCTGCTCACCCTGATGATCGCCGCCGGCGCCTATTGGGCCAACCGTGCCTGGGGTTCCTACTGGAATTGGGATCCCAAAGAGACGTGGGCGGCGATTACGTGGCTGGTCTATGCCGGCTATCTCCACATGCGCATTACTCGTGGATGGCGTGGACGCCGCGCCGCTTACTTCGCAATCCTCGGATTCGGAGTAGTGATGTTTACATTCTTCGGAGTGACGTATTTGCTCCCCGGATTGCACGCATATGCCTGAGACCTTGGATGAAATGACAACCCCAACAGCTCGACCAGAGGCCGACGACTCAGACCCATTGTTTCCGGCGCAGAATACTGCATCGGGCCGGGAAGTGGCGCAAGATGGCGCGTCGGCAAATGCGGATCCGGAATTACCATGGTTCCGAATCAACTGGGAGATCAAAGCGCTGGTGCCGATCGCATGCGTCCTGTTGGGCGGGATGCTGCTCTTCCTTTTAGCGACGCTTTCCTGGCGCGATCCTGAGCGCCATATCGTTCTTCTCGTCGCCGGTGCTGGAGCCGTCGCGATCTGCGGCGCGCTGCTCGTCGTCCTCACCTATACTGTGCAGCGTCCGATGGTCGAATTGCAGCAAAGAATTGCGGAACTCGGCGGCGGCGATCTCAACGCCTCCGTCAGCTTCGCCCATCGTAACGACGAAATCGGCGATCTCGGCCGCAACTTCAATCAGATGGTCGTGCAACTCCGGGAGAGCCGCGAGGAAATCGAGCGCCTGCATCGCACCCAAATGTCGCGCGCCGAACACTTCGCGACTCTGGGTGAAATGGCTACAGGACTGGCACATGAAATCCGCAATCCGCTCGCTGGCATTGCAGGCGTAATCGAAATCATCGGCCGCGACCTGCCAGCATCTAGTCCGGCTCGTGAGGTCGTCAAAGATGTCCGCCAGGAAATCGCTCGCATTAATCACATCGTGACCGACCTGCTGCAGACCGCCCGTCCTCATCCTCCGAAGGTTCGCAAAAGCGATCTCAACATCACCGTAGAACATGCGGTTATGCTTGGACGTCAGCAGGCGCTTGCCAAAGGAATCGAGATTTCCCTTCACAAAGATCCGTCTCTGCCCGAAATCGAGCACGACAGTGATCAGATCCACCAGGTGTTACTCAATCTTCTTTTGAATGCTTTGCAGGCAATCGACCGTCATGGAAAAGTCGCTGTTACGCTGTCCCGCCGAGACTCCACAGCCGTCGTAGAAGTGACGGACAACGGCCGTGGCATTCCGGCCGAAAACTTGCCCAATATCTTCCGGCCGTTCTACACGACCAAAGGCGACGGTACCGGCCTCGGCCTCTCGCTGGCTCGGCGCATCGTCGAAGATCACCACGGCCGCATCAATGTCACCAGCACCGTCGGCAAAGGTACAACCTTCGCCGTCCTTCTGCCTCTGCAAGCAACCACCACGCAAGTTCTCTAGGGAAAACAGAGTCACGATAGGAATCCAGGAAATAGTGTGTCCCATCTTCTGTCGCACCAGACCAGTGTCGTGCTGAGCGGAGCCGGAGTGTAGCGAAGCGGAACTCCGGCGGAGTCGAAGCATCCCTACCTTGGAACACCCGGCCGCCCGGGTAGGGATTCCTCGCTCCGCTCGGAATGACAGTGGATGAGACCAAGGGCCAACAAGAATTTCTAAACCGCCAAGGAGACAGGAGCGCCACATCAATTCGACGCGTTTTGTTGCGGCGTGGCCGCCCTTGAAGCAGCAGCCTTCTTGACATTTTTCACACAGCGGAACCCGAGGTGATTGGTGCCGGTGCTGACTTCACCTTTGCCGCGGGTTCCAACGATGTAGCGAGAACAGTATTGATCCGTGCAGAGAAATGACCCACCGCGATGCACCTTCTTCGGCTGCCCCGGTTCCTCTGGATCGAAGGCAGAATCGGGCCCGTGCGGATTGGCGGCGACACCGCCGGCATCCGCCAGTTGCTGGTAATAGTCGGGGCGATACCAGTCACTCGTCCACTGCCAAACATTCCCGGCCATGTCATATAGCCCATACCCGTTGGGCGGATATTGCGCAACTGGGGCAATCCCTGCGAAACCGTCTTCGGCGGTGTCTTTGACCGGGAACGCTCCCTGGTGCGTATTTGCCATCCATTTATTGTTGGGTCGAAAGGAATCGCCCCACACGAATGGCTTGCCGGCAACTCCACCGCGCGCAGCGAACTCCCACTCTGCCTCAGTTGGCAGGCGCTTCCCAGCCCACTTCGCGTATGCCTCGGCATCGGCATAAGCGATGTCTACGACGGGATAGTTTGCTTTTCCATCCAAATTACTATTCGGTCCAGTCGGATGCTTCCAGTTCGCTCCCGGAATGTAACTCCACCACTGGAAATGGTTGTCCAGTCGTACCGGATGGTCTGGCGGAGAAAATGTCACCGCCCCCGGGACAAGGTTTTCGGGCGGCGCACCCGGAAAGTCCTCAGCCTTTGGCTTCTGCTCTGCGATCGTGACGTAACCCGTCGCTTTTACGAACTCGGCGAATTGAGCATTCGTCACATCGCGCTTATCCATGAAAAATCCGTCGACATACACCCGATGGATCGGCCGGGCATCCCAGGTTGCTTTCATCCCGACATGATCCATATCCGGAGGATCGTTCGCTCCCATGGAGAACTCTCCTCCCGGAATCCACGCCATTCCTTCCGGAGCAACTTCCGGCGCTGACGCTGTGTTAGCAACTGTCGGACCGAATTGATTCTCAGACCGCGAGTTTGTGCGGGCATTGGCGCGATGTGGTGCGTGATCAAGGATCGTCCCGACAGTGACGAGCAATAGGGAGAAAAACAGAATGATTGCCAGATCTTGCTTCCACCAGCTTCGTTTGCGAGTGGATTGTGCTGGTTCCGCTCGCTTTCTGTTGCCTTCTTTCGAAGTCATGTCTTCACTCTCGTTGCCACCAGGGGACCTCGACTCGGAACCGGCAAGTGTTAACTGATGGTCACCTTTCCACTCGCCAAATCGTAAACTCCAGACTCCACCTTCAGTTTGCGGGTCTCAACCGCCGCCCGAATAACAGTTGACGAGGTACGAAGTAACTCCGCCTGGATCTTCGCATTCGTCTCGATTGCCTTTTCGAGACTCCCGCCTGCCTGCTGCACGGCATGTCGAAGATGCGGATACAACGTGCTGATTTGTCCGGGTACCTCTTCGGCCTTCATCGCTGCTTTCACGGCCCCGCAGTTACTGTGCCCAAGCACCAACAGAGTCTCTACGCCTAGTACAGCAACGCCATATTCGAGGCTGGCGATAATCTCCGGAGTCACGATATTCCCCGCCACACGCGTTACGAAGATGTCACCAATCGTCTGATCGAAGATCATCTCCACAGGCACGCGGGAATCGGCGCACGAGAGCACCGCGGCAAATGGCTCCTGCTTATTCACCGTGTGCTCTCGCAGAATGGCGAGATCTCGTTCGATGGAGGTCAGCTTTCCCGTCGTGGCGCGCTGGTTCCCGTCGACCAACTTCTTTAATGCTGCATCAGGACTCAGGTCAGTCGGAGCAGCCGCAATTTCAGCCTTGGCAAAAGGAGTTGCAGCCTGAGCACCAACTCCAACCAACGCACCAATGGCAGCCGCATGAAGTAGCCACCTCCGCCCGAGATCTACATCACGTTGCTCGTGCGCCATGCCGTAGCGTCCTCCAGGTTCCGCATCGGTTACTGCCCCTCATGCGCTTTGACTGCCTGCTGGATTTGCTTCTTGATTGCATCCAGGTTGAAGCTCGCAGGATCCTGCATGGGAGGAAAGTCGATTGCCGTTTGCGCCAGGTCCCCAACAGCCTTTTGCACCATCACAAACCGCCAGAACTCACGCGCGTAAAAGTCATTTCCATAGCCAAACGCGCCATTGAGCGGCGTCTCGCCACGCAGCGTTGACGTGCGCTCAAATGGATCCTGGCGAATATTCGTAATCGATGGCATGTCGGTTGTGATCTTCTCGCCCGGCCATCCGTACGGCTGCTGCAGAAACTGGAACTTGAAGTCGTCCATCCGGATAGCACCCATATTGGGTCCGCTGAAGTAGAAGAGTTCGTGACGCGCCGACGGTCCTGTACCTTCCAGCAGCGCCAGTTGGTTATATCCATCGAGGTGGTTCTTGTAGCTACGATCTCCGAGTTTCACGCCCGTCAAGAGTTGCTGGGTAATGTTCGGATTACCCGCCGCAGCAGCCAAAGTCGGCAGCCAGTCGAGCCCGGAAAAGATTCCGTTCTCCACTCTTCCCGGTTTCACATGCCCCGGCCACCGGATAATCGCCGGTACCCGGAATCCGCCTTCAAAGCTCGTGCCCTTCGTGCCTTTGAACGGCGTCATTCCACCATCGGGCCATGTAAAGACCTCGGCTCCATTGTCCGTGGTGAAAATGACGATCGTGTTATCGGCTTCTCCGATCTCTTGCAGGTGTTGCAGAATTCCCCCGATCGAATCGTCCAACTGAGCCATGCCCGCTTCTTCAAGGTTGTAGTTGCTCTGGAAATTCATCAGCGCCTGATATTTCGGCGGGATGTAGGTGAAGACGTGCATGCGCGTGGTGTTGTGCCAGAGGAAGAATGGCTTGCCATCTTTCTTCGCCTTATCCATAAAGCCGTTCGTGTGCTGGACAAGAACCTCATCAAAGGTCTGCATGTCGTACTTGGCGGGCCGGCCTTTTTGCCAGTTCTGCATGTCCGTCATGTTCGGGAACGGTGCCAGCGGTCCTTCATCCACAATTTTTTGTTTTCCCACTGCACCCCAGCGCGGCTGAACCGTCGCATCATCGGTATCCGTCGCCCAGCAGTGCACCAGATTGCGCGGCCCGGTTTTATCAATCCAATCCTGTGGATAGTCGAACCAATATGGGTCCGACATCGCGTCGAGGTGATAGAGATATCCGAAGAACTCATCGAAGCCGTGTACGCAGGGCAAGAACTTGTTTAAATCGCCCAGGTGATTTTTTCCGAATTGACCAGTTTCATATCCCAGGGACTTGAGAACCGTAGCGAGCGTCACCGCCTGTGCTGGAATGCCCACATCGGCGCCGGCCTGGCCAACTGTTGTCATGCCGGTTCTGAGAGGGATCTCGCCCGTGATGAAATTGGCACGACCCGCAGTGCAGCTTGCCTCCGCGTAGTAGTCCGTGAACATCATTCCTTCGGCGGCCAGCTTGTCCAGGTTGGGCGTCTTGCCCGACATGATTCCGCGATGGTAGGCACCAATGTTGAACCAGCCGACGTCATCGCCCATGATCACCAGAATGTTTGGAGGCTTCGGAGGTTGTGCCTGCGCAATCGCTGCCACCACCAAAAGAAGACTGAACATCCTCGATGTCCTCCAACCTAGTTTTCGAAGTGACACTGACAGATTCATCTGCAGTTCTCGCTTTCTTCCTGCGCGGAGAGAGGCAGGAAAATAGTTATTGAAGCCGGCAAGACGTTCTGGTTGGAGCTCGCCGGCTCCCGTAAAGCAGCGAGCACCGAAGCTCTACTTGGCCAATTTATCGGACGCACGATGCTGAGTAAGTCAGCGGCGAATTCCGCAGATGCGGACGTACCCACATCACACGTCCACGTTCCCCACAGAGCGTTATTCTTAAACGCTCTTGTTGGGCCAGTTAACTGTCAACAACAACAGTTCTTGGGTTTCGTCGCTCGCAACAGAACTGTTGCGGGGGCGACACAGGACGCATTCGGTCGCACCCGTGGACGTGGGATCCCCTGACGCTCCTCGTTTCCCGGTGGATCAGCGACGTGGTGTACCTGTGAAAAGTGTCAGCTCAATAACAATCCGCCCCTAACTACGATTGCTCTGGTCGGCTCATTACGTCTTCACGTCTTCCTGCGCGAGATGCAGCAACTCTTTGCCATGTACTACCTGACGGACTACCCATTCGTCGTCCTCGTGGTCTCACTGACTGCCCTATGGGGCTCAGCTCAAGCCGGAGTTCTGCTTCACAAGAAGCTGCGTCCGATGGAGGAAAGCGAACGCGACGACTTCAACGTTGTCTCGGCCGCGACAATGACATTGCTGGGTCTCATCATTGGCTTCAGTTTTGCCATGGCCATCAGCCGTTACGACCAACGGAAGAATTATGAGGAAGAGGAAGCCAACGCGATCGGCACCGCCTATTTCCGAGCCGGTGTTCTGCCGCCTGATGAAGCTTCAAGGATAAGAAGCTTGCTGCGGGATTATCTCGAACAGAGAATCTTATTTTACGAAACCCGCCGTGTCTCTCGGCTTGGGGACGTCAATTCTCAAACCGGAGAGCTACAGACGCAACTCTGGCTGGCTATCCAATCCGCCGCTGCGAAGCAGCCAACTCCCGTTGTGGCGCTCTCGGTCTCCTCGATCAACGATGTCCTGAATTCGCAGGGATACACCCAGGCTGCCTGGTGGAACCGCCTGCCGACTGCGGCGTGGTGGTTACTGCTTGCTCTTGCCATGTTCTGCAATGTCTTAATTGGTTATGGGTCCCGCCGGAGGAGCGCACTATTTTTTCTGGTGTTGCCAGTTGCAGTTTCTATTTCACTTTTTCTCATATCGGACCTGAGCAGTCCGCGCCGAGGCCTCATTCGCCTCGTTCCGCAAAACCTTCTTAGTTTGTCCGATTCGCTTCGAGCACAAGAAAAGCTTCTTGCAGCACCTGTGAACCGGCAAGATCCGCAATAGAGTCTCCGCCTTACTTCTCGGGCATGACCATGGCGCTCCACTTCCAGTGTCCAGAACTATCCGTTTGAAACACGACAAAGCAGGTGTTGGTTGGACTGTCCGGCGTACACCGCAGAAGCCGCGCGGGTTTCCCGTCGTACTCTTGATCAACAAACACTTTCTTCTGAACTGCCGACTGCAGATTATTCCAACCGCTACCTCCCTCCAGTCCTTTGAACACATCGGATGGAGAGGAATTATTCGCCCCCATGTAGTCAAAGCTCGGCGACATCAGATTCTGCAATGTGTAGGTATCCGCGCCCATCACCGAGAACTTGAACTTGGCAAAGAAGCTATCAAACTGGGACGACGAATAGGAGGATTGAGCAGAAGCCGACAACATCAGCAACCCTGTTATCACGATTAAGCTTGCGATCTTCCACACTGAAGATTTCATGCACGACCTCCTCCCTAGACAATAGCGGGCACTGGGGGTCCGCTGCCTCTAGCAGATTTGTCAGGAGCGACGAAAGACGTAACCAGCGGGGGCCATCGCGGTCAACCGCAACTACTGCGGACGGTTATGAATGAAGAATCTGTCGCTCGGCCACAGAAAGTATTGCGGATGCGTGCGACACACTTCTGCATCTTTGCGACTGAGATCTACAGGGCAAGCATACTGCAGATAATCATTGAAACACTCTTGTGCCAAGTGAACATCGAGACGGTCTCGCTCCGCCTCGATTCCCGCAAGGTCCGTTTGCCGAGGTGCGGATCGATACTCGAGTGCGACCTTCTTGATCTCCTCAACTGCCGTTCCCTTGAAGCCATAAGAAACGCTTGTGACGTTCTTATCCAGTTGCAAGACTCTGAATTCCACCTTCAGGTTTGGATCTTCCTTGTAAACCATGAACGAAAACAATCCCGCGACGGCAAAGTCTTCATAGCTCGGAAACATCGCAGCTTGGCCGCCATCGGCGGGATGGTTGTGAAAGAAGACCATCGGCTTCCCTGCGCGGATCGCAGTCATCACTCTTTCCGGATCGTGCCAGGCTCGATTTATCGTCGACGACGAAGTCACATCGCGTAACTCACCGTTGTAAATGAGCAGATGTTCTCTTCCATCAGCATGAGTTTTGAAGTATTCAGCCGCGATTCGGTCCGCATCATCGATCTCACTTGGCGCGGGAAGAACCGTTTCGCTCTTCACCTTCTCGAGGAAACTGTTGTACATCAGGCTGTCCCAGTGCTGGTATTTGGCATACGCCTGCAAATACTCCGTGTAGCGCGCCTCGCCCACAGCTTGAAGAACGCAGGTCTCTTCGGCAACCTCGCGGTTGTCGAAGTTCCTGTGGTATCCAGGCAGATCATCGTTCATGATGTGGCACACTTCATGGAGCGATGATGCTTCATACAGAATCTCCGGTTGATTCTCCAGGAAGGCTCCGGTCACGTTCACGATGAATGACTGATTCCGCATTTCATCGTCGCGCACAACTTCCGTGAATACGTCGCCGACCGACGCGTCATAACCCGCCTCTATGGGATTGTTCACAAGCCGAATCCCGATTTTGTAACTCACTCCTAACGTCGACATCGCCTCAGTGATTTTGCGCTGATAGATCACGGCCCTCTTGTCGAGTCCGCGCTCGGCAATGCATTCGTGCGAAAGTTCAAATCCGGCGTAACAGGATTGTGATTGGGCGCGAGCGAGCGGCGAGACCAGCAGCGCCAAAAGACCGCACCAGACAAGCCTTCCTGCGTTTCGCCCGATTGTCGCTACTTTCCTAAATGGCGTTCGATTGCACGAGCAAGTTGCGAGGAAGGTTGGGCCCGGGAGTAGTGACATGCGGCGTCAGCTGCGAGTCACTCAAGAAAATAACAGATAGGCCGCTGAAAAACTACTGGTACTGCACGCCAAGCCGCGACAGCACAGTGCAGAGCCATAGTTCTTGAAGCTCTTTCTGTCAGTCCTCGTAGTTGTGTGTGATTCCCGACATCGCATAAAAACGGAAGAGTTATTTTCACGGCGGAGGAGGAACAGCAGTATGACGAGACAAAGTCCTTGGAAAATGATCGTCAGCATGCTGACGATTGTCGGTTTCTTGCTGGCAGCGGGCGGTACAGGTCGCGAACGCACAATCCGCCAAAACTCAGAAGCCCAACATTCTATTCATCATGGGTGACGATATCGGCTGGATGCAGCCAAGCATCTATCACCGCGGACTCATGGTAGGACGGACGCCCAATATCGACCGCATCGGTCATGAAGGTGGGATCATGATGACCTACTATGCCGAACAGAGTTGCACCGCCGGTCGCAATGCATTCTTCACCGGAATGCATCCGCTGCGCACGGGCATGATTCCGCCGCAACTCCCAGGCAGCATCAGCTACCTGCGCCCCGGCACTCCCGCGCTCGCTGTATTTCTGCGTGACCTCGGCTACACCACCGGCGAGTTCGGAAAGAACCACCTGGGTGATCACACCCAAGCCCTGCCAACGGCGCACGGTTTTCAAGAATTCTGGGGCTATTTGTATCACCTCGATGCGATGCAGGGGGTCAGTTTTCCTGACATCAATAAAACTCCGACTGAGCAAGCAGTCGCTCCACCGTGCAAAAACACGCCGGTGGCCGGGCTCTCCGACCCTCCGGGCGCCGTCGACCAAAAGACAACGATGTGCCTGATGCCTCCGCGCCCTGTGATCTGGTGTAAGTCGTCCGATGGCTCAGAGAAGAATCAGACCTGCCATGACGAAGGTCCGTTGACGCTGGAGCGGTCGAAAACGGTGGACGAGGAAATCTCCTCTCACGTCATCGACTTTCTCGATCGCAACGATCCCCAAAAAACTGGCAAGCCGTTTTTCGTCTGGTACAACCCGGCGCGCATGCACATCACTACGGTGCTATCGCCCAAGTACTACGACATGGTGGGCACTAAGGGAGGCATGGACTGGGGAGTGAACGAAGCTGGCATGAAGCAGATGGACGACAACATCGGCTACGTCCTCAAGAAGCTTGAAGACATGGGCCAACTTGACAATACCATCATCGTTTTCACGACCGACAATGGCGCCGAAACCATCACCTACCCGGATGGTGGCACGACTCCTTTCAGAGGCGGGAAACTGATGACTTGGGAAGGTGGCATGCGGGTTCCGTGTGTCATCCGCTGGCCGGGCCATATCAAACCGGGTACGGTTTACGATGACATCTTCGCGTCTCTGGACTGGGTGCCGACCCTTGTCGACATTGCCGGAGGACCCAAGGGCGACGGATTAAAGAAGCAGATTGAGGCCGGGCAATACCCTGGGATCGTCAAGACAACGCTCGACGGTGTTGACCAGCGCGAATATCTAGAAGGCAACTCGGGTTCGGCGCGCGACTACTTCTTTTACTACGCTGGCGCGACGCCCTCGGCGGTGCGCTACAAGAACTGGAAAATGTATTACAGCATGGTGCCTACTGACAATCCTGCGGGCGCACTTGTCGGCCTTACTACCTATCACTGGACGATGGTCGACAACGTTAAGCGCGATCCTTTCGAAACAGCAGTCGGAGAGACGCAAAAGACCATGTTTGGCATGGCTGGCGCACTCGCAGGTCCGTTGACCGCCTACGTCTACGACTGGAACATGCTGCCGATTGGCCAAGCAATGTGGCTGAAGGAACTCGAATCCTACAACCAATACCCGCCGCTCCAGGATCCCGCGTCTTACAACTTGACTCAAGTCATGGAGCAGGTCAAGAAAGCCAAGGCCAATGGTGATTGATCTAGGTCGATCGCCACAGGCTGAAATCAGGCAAGCATAAGAGGCCGAAGGAACGAAATAAGGGGATGCCAAGTGCATCCCCTTACTAACACGGCCTTGGTTATTCGACAGAGTTGCGAATGCCTCGATAGCGAACTCCAGTGCTTGCCCGCACGAACCTCACGGGGCACACCAAGATTTCCTTTGATGTCCACAAAGCTTTATTGCCTTCCCTCTGTCGGAAGCTACAGGTTGTCCAGTGCGGGAAACGATTAACAATTCTGGTATGCACTACCGGTATCAGGGAGGTGAATGTGTTCACCTTAACCACGCATTCGAAAGTCACGTTGGCGATTCTGCTCGTAGTCGCTCTCACGCTGGTTGCAAGCACTCCCGGATTTTCCGGAGAGAAGCGTGAAACGATTTCGGCGACCGCTCGCGGCACGGGCACGCAACTGGGAGGAAGTGGCGGCGTGACATTGATTATCAATCAACCCTCCACTCCCGAAGACAGGCAAACTCTGATTCAGGCATTCCAAAAAGG
>Ga0126381_100007569_pt1 | contig 12101 bp, 8 predicted proteins | sample PanSoiMetPlot_28_FD_96465 | JGI IMG/M metagenome (GOLD analysis project Ga0126381, IMG submission 96465) | Tropical forest soil microbial communities from Panama - MetaG Plot_28 | ecosystem: Environmental > Terrestrial > Soil > Tropical forest > Bulk soil | place: Panama | collected 2016-02-17
CTGTTCCATCCCGACGAGACCGTGCAGCCTCGACTTTTTCCTCACCCCCGACCCGCCGGGTCAGCCGAGTCTGCAGCAGGTCGTGGCGACGACCTACGAGACCGGGCTGCGCGGCAGGTTCCACATGGGATCGAGTGAGACGGCAGGCGTGATCGACTGGAATCTCGGCCTCTTCCGCATCGACACGACGGGAGAGATCTTCGCTGTGCCCAGCACGATCATCAGCACCGGCTTCTTCCAGAACGTCAGCGATACGCGGCGCCAAGGGATCGAGGCCGGCATCGGCTATCGTGACGACCGGTGGCAGGCGGCCGTCAATTACAGTTTAATCCAAGCCACGTTTCAGAGCGCCTTCACATTGAGCTCGCCCAACAACCCCTTTGCCGATGACGCCGGCAACATCCAGGTGAGGCCGGGCGACCAGCCCCCCGGCGTTCCGCAGAACCGGCTCAAAGTGAATGCCGACTATAAAGTCACCGACAAGTGGCAGGTCGGCGGCAATCTGATTTACACCAGCAGCCAGTTCTTTTTTGGCGACGCGTCCAACCAGAACCCAAAGCTGCCGGGTTATTGGTTCGTCGATCTTCATTCATCTTATCAACTTACCAAGAACCTCGAGCTGTTCGCGATCATTCAAAACGCGTTCAACAACAATTACGCGACGTTCGGAATTTTCGGCGATGTGACGAAGACCCCGCTTCCCGGCGTGGCGATGCCCAGCGACCCCCGGTTCGTCACCCTCGCCGCGCCGCTGGCGGTGTTCGGCGGCGTCCGGGTGCGGTTCTGAAGGTCGGCGGGCTCCCATTAACGATATTGCTGGGGCGGCTGCCTGAGGCTACAGTCGCCGCCGTCGCACCAAACGGGGAGGGGCGCTCATGGTCAAGTTACGCGTCAACGGCCAGGAGCAGTCGTTCGATGGCGATCCATCAATGCCGCTGCTCTGGTACCTGCGGGACGAACTGGGGCTCACCGGCACGAAATATGGGTGCGGCGCGGCGCTGTGCGGGGCCTGCACCGTGCATATCGACGGCGAAGCCGCGCGCGCCTGCATCACCGCCGTCAGCGATGTCGGCGGCCGTTCGGTGATCACCATCGAGGGTCTCGACCCGCAAGGCAATCACCCGGTGCAGAAGGCGTGGCGCGCCTTGAATGTCCCGCAATGCGGCTATTGCCAGGCCGGCCAGATCATGCAGGCCGCCGCGCTGCTGGCGAGCAACAAAAATCCCTCCGAGGACGAGATCAACAGCGCGATGAGCGGCAACATCTGCCGCTGCGGCTGCTATCAGCGCATCACCGCCGCCATCAAGGCGGCTGCGACAGGAGCGTGACATGAGGGCCCTCAACGCCAACCTCGAAAATGTCAGCCGCCGTGGCTTCCTGAAGGGCCTTCTTGCCACCGGCGGCCTCGTCGTCGCCGCCGAATTCGTACCGGCCCGCGGCGCGCTCGCCGCCTATGCCACCGGGGCGGCGAAGATGACCGGTGGCGTCGTCAGCGATCCCCATGTCTTCATCGCGATCGACCCGAGCGGTCTCGTGACGATCGTCGCGCACCGCGCCGAAATGGGCACCGGCTCGCGCACCAGTCTGCCGATGGCGGTCGCCGACGAGCTCGAAGCCGACTGGTCGCGCGTCAAGGTCGTGCAATCGCCGGGCGACGAGCAGAAATACGGTAACCAGAACACCGACGGCTCGCGCAGTATGCGCCATTTCATCCAGCCGATGCGGCAGTGTGGCGCCGCTATGCGGCAAATGCTTGAAACGGCCGCCGCGCAACGCTGGAACGTGAACGTCGCCGAGGTTCAAGCACAGAACCACGAAATCATCCACAAACCTTCCGGCCGCAAGCTCGGCTACGGCGATCTCGCCGCAGCCGCCGGCGCGTTGCCGACGCCGCCCGCCGATCAGATCAAGCTCAAGGACGAAGCCCAATTCCGCTATCTCGGCAAGGGCAATGTGCAGATCGTCGATCTGTTCGACATCACGACCGGCCGCGCGGTCTACGGCATCGACATCGAGCTCCCCGGATTGAAGTATGCCGTTATTGCGCGGCCGCCGGTGATGGGCGGAAAGCTCGCCTCATATGATGCCGCGGCGGCGATGAAAGTCCCGGGAGTGGAGAAGATCGTCGTCATCGAAGGGACGCCGCCGCCATCAAAATTTCAGCCGGTCGGCGGCGTCGCGGTCGTCGCGCGCAATACTTGGGCGGCGCTCAAGGGGCGCGATGCGCTCATCGTCCACTGGGATGACGGGCCGCACGCCAGCTACGACTCGGCCGCGTACAGGGCGCAGCTCGAAGAGACCTCGCGCAAACCGGGCAAGGTCGTGCGCAACGAGGGCGACGCCGACAAAGCGCTCTCTGAGGCGGCGAAGACCATCACGGCAGAATACTACATCCCGCATCTGCCGCATGCGACGATGGAACCGCCCAGCGCCACCGCGCGGGTCGCCAACGGCAAATGCGAGGCCTGGGCGGCGACGCAAAGCCCCGGAACGACGCGCACCGAGCTGGCAGACAAGCTCGGCCTCAAACCGGAGGATGTGACGGTCAACGTCACATTGCTCGGCGGCGGCTTCGGCCGGAAATCGAAGCCCGACTATGTGCTTGAAGCCGCGCTGTTGTCACGGGAGACGGGCGGGGCCCCGGTCAAAGTCGTCTGGACGCGCGAAGACGACCTCCATAACGACTATCTGCACACCGTTTCCGCCGAACGCATCGAAGCTGGGTTGGATGCACAAGGCCGTGTCGTCGCATGGCGGCACCGCAGTGTCGCGCCGACGATCCGAGCCACCTTCGTCCCGGACCCCAAATTCGAACAGCCCGGGGAAATCAGCCAAGGGCTGATCGATGTACCGTTCGCGATCGCGAACCTGCGTTGCGAGGTGGGCGAGGCGGAAGCTCATACGCGCATCGGCTGGTTCCGCTCGGTATCGAATATCCCGCACGCCTTCGCGGTGCAGTCCTTTGTCGCCGAACTCGCGCGTGCGGCTCAACGCGACCCCAAGGACATGCTGATCGAGCTGTTGGGCCCGGCCCGCAAAGTCCAGCCGCCGGCTGAGTACACGAATTACGGCGACCCGCTGGAGACCTATCCGATTGACAGGGCGCGGCTGCGGCGCGTCGTCGAACTCGCCGCCGATAAGGCAGAGTGGGGCAAAAAACTGCCGCCGCGGCACGGCCAAGGCATCGCCGTGCATCGCTGCTTCCTGAGCTATGTCGCCACCGTCGTCGAGGTCGCGGTCGACGAGAAGGGCGGGCTGTCGGTGCCGCGCGTCGACACCGCAATCGATTGCGGCTTTGCCGCCAACCCCGAGCGGATCTACTCGCAGATCGAAGGCGCGGCGGTGATGGGGCTGAGCCTCGCCAAATACGGCGAGATCAGTTTCAAGAACGGACGCGTTGAGCAGAATAATTTCGACGGTTTCCAGGTTGCGCGGATCGACGAGTCGCCGCCGATCACGCATGTCTGGGTCGTCCCCAACAGCATCGACGTGCCGTCGAGCGGCGTCGGCGAGCCGGGCTTGCCGCCCTTCGCGCCGGCGCTGTGCAACGCGATTTTCGCGGCGACCGGCAGGCGCATCCGTCGTCTCCCGATCGGCGATCAATTGGCGACGTAGACGGCAGGCGCCGAGGGGTGATCGGCGCTCGGCGCCGTTAGCTCCGGCCCGCGGCATGCGAACGCCTGAGATAGAAATTTTGGTGAATGGGTCAGACGAGGGGAGGAGGCGAATGCGAATGCGACAATGGATGTGGGCGGGTTTGGCAGCGGCATCGGCCGTGTGGCCGGCAGTTGCAGTTGCGGGCGAGATTGGCAACTACAGCCCGGTTACCGCCCAGCGGCTGACCAATCCCGAACCCGGCAACTGGATGCTCTATCGCCGCACCTATGACGGCCAGGGCTACAGCCCGCTTGACAAAATCACCACCACCAATGTCAAGAACCTGGAGCCGGTTTGGACATTTTCGACGGGCGTCAACGAAGGCCATGAGGCGCCGCCGCTCGTCAACAACGGCGTCATGTTCATAGCAACACCGCAAAACCAGGTGATCGCTCTTGACGCAAAGACCGGAGAACAGATCTGGCGCTACAAGCGCGAGATTCCCGAAGACCTCACTCAACTGCACCCGACGAGCCGAGGCGTGGGGCTTTGGCAGGACAAGCTCTACCTCGCCGCCACTGATGATCACCTAGTGGCCCTCGACGCCAAGACCGGCAAGGTGGCCTGGGACCAGAAGGTGCAAGATTACAAGAAGGGCCAATACCTGACATTGATGCCGCTGGTCGTGGACGGCAAGGTGCTGGTCGGCGGATCGGGCGGCGAATACGGCGTACGCGGCTATATCGTCGCCTATGACGCCAATGACGGCAAGGAGCTGTGGCGCACCTTCACGATCCCTGGGCCTGGCGAGCCCGGCCACGAGACTTGGCAGGGCGACGACTGGAAGAGCGGCGGCGGCTCAGCCTGGATGACCGGCAATTACGATCCCGCGCTGAACCTCGTGTATTGGGGCGTCGGCAACGCCGCCCCGTGGCCCGGCGACCTGCACCCGGGCGACAATCTGTACACCACCTCAGTTCTGGCGCTCGATCCGGCTTCCGGAAGGATCAAGGCCCACCACCAGTACCACCCGAACGACTCCTGGGATTGGGACGAGGTCGAGGCGCCGATGCTGATCGACCTGCAGAAGGACGGGCAGACGATCAAGAGCCTGGTCCACCCTGGCCGCGATGCCATTTTCTGGGTGCTGGAGCGCAGCCCTGACAAGATCAGGTTCGTGGCGGGATGGCCCTTTGTCTACACCGATGTGTGGAAGTCGATCGACCCGGAGACGGGCAAACCCAGCCCCGACCCCGAGCACAAGCCGAGGCTCGGCCAAGCGGTCGCCTTCTGTCCCTCATTATGGGGCGGCAAGGACTGGCCGTCGGCGGCCTACAGCCCGAAAACGCGATTGGTCTATGTGCCGGCGCAGAACAATTTCTGTGGAAGCTTTCTCGGCGTCAAGGAGCCGCTCGAGCCGGGTAAGCTCTGGCTCGGGACAAAGGAAGCGGACATCAAACTAACCGAGCGTCCGGGCGCGGATCACTTTGGCGAGCTTCAGGCGTGGGACCCGGCCACCGGCAAGAAGGCGTGGCAGCATAATTTCCGGTGGCAGCTGATGGCCACCGTGCTGGCCACCGGTGGCGACCTAGTCTTTGTCGGGGGCACCAATGACCGCATGTTCCGCGCCTTCGACGCCAAGACCGGAGACCTGCTGTGGGAGCAGAAGACCAATTCCGGCATCACCGGCGCGCCGGTCGCCTATGAGATCGACGGAACCGAATACATCGCCGTCCAGTCGGGCTGGGGCGTCGATGCCGAGCGCATTCAGGACAACTTGGCGAAGGCCAATCTCGTGAGCGACAACGTACCCCAGGGTGGCGTCGTCTGGGTCTACAAGGTTAAGCAAACACAGTAAGCGACTACGACAAACAGCTTGGGCAGGCCTAACCGGCCTGCTGTCGATTGGCTGCCTCGCCCCGCTTTCACCCCCACCCTTCCCTCCCCCGCAAGCAGGGGAGGGAAGGGTGGGGGCGGGGCTGGGCGACAACCCGGAGATTTCGAGCATTAGCTTTTGCCGGAAAGCCGCAGCAAAGGCATCATAGCTGTTGGCGACGACAAGAAACGCTCCCGGCCCGCCGATCACATTGGCGCTATATCATTCCTCTACTCGCGGTTGCCCCGCTGACGCGATCGGCAGCCCATTCACGGTGACCCCATGCGATACCGCCGCATCCCGCGCCTCGGCCGTCGGCACCTCGCCGGTGTTCTGTCGGCCATCGCCCGAAACGTCGATGATCTGCCGTAGACTGACAAGCGGCTGGCCGGCGAACAGACGTCGCGCGGCGGCAATGCCGCCGCCCGGATCAGTCTTCGTATGCAGCCAAGATCGGCTTGCGCCGCGGAGGCGCGTCGCCAAGGCGTTGAGGTCATCCCGCCCCCGAAGGACGGTCCAGGGCACGACCAGTTGCTGCTCTTCTGCCCATTCGACCACAGCGATCTCTATCGCCTGATTGACGCCGCCCAAGACGGCCGTCGCGACCTCGTCGCGCTCGAGGGCGGCTGCAATCCCTTCACGCTGAAGCTCGAAGCGATGATCGTCGACCGATCCCGAGACGTCGATCGCCAGCACCAGGGCCACGTCGGCTCGATCCGATCCGGCGGATGCGCCAAGCGGCAACCCTAAGCCGGCGACAAGAGCCGCTGCGCACGACATCCGCCTCATTCGTCACCCTCGTCCGCGCGGGCGTACAGGCACGTCACTTGGATCGGCCGATAGCCGGCATCATCTATCGTTCCAGCCAGCTTCCGCTGCAGGTCAGTGGCGCGCTCCGTGCACTCTCCATCGGTAGTGGGAGCGGGATGCTGCACGATCGACTTGCATTCGCCGAGATGCGGCAAGCAGGCGATCAAGACGAGAGCAATTCCGTTCATTCGGTTCGTCACCTTATTTACAAATACATCGCATCGATGACGGCTTTATTCTCAGAAGTTTCGCTTCGATTTGGTTAACAACAGCGCAAGCCGAGGCCTCTGAACGCGCCATTTTGGTGGTCGCGGCCTCGCCTGCGATCGGCGGTTGTGCCTCGTAAACCATGTTGTCGGGCCAACCGACTCGGCGCTACTCTACGTTAACACCCTTCATCGAAGAGGGGCCCGATCTCGTTTTCGCCGCGGCGCCGCTGCGGTGACCAACTCCGATGCTGCTGAACGCACGAGGGAGGAGAGCCGATGGTCAAGTTACAAGTCAACGGCCAGACGCAGTCCTTCGATGGCGATCCATCGATGCCGCTGCTCTGGTATTTGCGGGACGAACTGGGTCTCACCGGCACGAAATATGGGTGCGGCGCGGCGTTGTGCGGCGCTTGCACCGTGCATGTCGACGGCGAGGCCGCGCGCGCCTGCATCACCGCCGTCAGCGATGTCGACGGCCGCTCGGTGATCACGATCGAGGGGCTCGACCCGCAAGGCAATCACCCCGTGCAGAAGGCGTGGCGCGCATTGAATGTCCCGCAATGCGGCTATTGCCAGGCCGGCCAGATTATGCAGGCCGCGGCGCTGCTGGCGAGCAACAAGAACCCCTCGGAAGACGAGATCAACAGCGCGATGAGCGGCAACATCTGCCGCTGCGGCTGTTATCAGCGCATCACCGCCGCGATCAAGGCGGCTGCCACAGGAGCGTGAGATGACCCCGCTCAATGTCACCATCGAGAATGTGAGCCGCCGTGGCTTCCTGAAGGGCCTTCTCGCCACCGGCGGCCTCGTCGTCGCTGCCGAATTCGTACCCGCCCGCGGCGCGCTCGCCGCCTATGCCACCGGCGCCGACAAGATGCCGCATGGGGTCAGGTCCGACCCACATCTGTTCGTTTCGATCGCGCCCGACGGGACGGTGACGATTGTCGCCATTCGCTCCGAGATGGGCACCGGCTCGCGCACCAGCCTGCCGATGGTCGTCGCCGATGAACTCGACGCCGATTGGTCGCGCGTGCGCGTTGCTCAAGCGCCCGGCGACGAGGAGAAATACGGCAATCAGGACACCGACGGCTCCCGCAGCCTGCGTCACCACATGCAGCCGATGCGCCAATGCGGCGCCGCGATGCGGCAGATGCTCGAAACCGCTGCGGCGCAGCGCTGGGGTGTGCCGGTCGCCGAGGTGCAGGCGCAGAACCACGAGGTCGTGCACAAACCCTCCGGGCGCAAGCTCGGCTACGGCGAGCTGGCCGCTACGGCAAGCGCATTGCCGGCACCGCCCCTCGATCAGATCAAGCTCAAGGATCCCAACGCCTTCCGCTACATCGGCAAGGGCAACGTTCAGATCGTCGATCTGTTCGACATCACGACGGGGCGCGCGACTTACGGCTTCGACGCAAAGCTTCCCGGCATGTTGTATGCGGTCGTTGCGCGGCCGCCGGTGTTTGGCGGCAAGGTCCGCTCATTCGATGCCGACGCCGCGATGAAGGTGCCCGGCGTCGAGAAGGTCGTAACGATCGAGGGTACGCCGGCGCCCGCAAAATTTCAGCCGCTCGGCGGCGTCGCGGTCATCGCGCGCAATACCTGGGCGGCGCTCAAAGGCCGAGAGGCGCTGAACCCGACATGGGATGATGGACCCAACGTCTCCCATGATTCGGCGGCGTTCAAAGCGCAAATGGAGGACACTGCGCGGCGGCCGGGCAAGGTCGTGCGCAATGACGGGGACGCAGAGCAGGCGCTGGCGTCGGCCGCCAAGGTCGTGTCGGCGGAGTATTACATTCCGCACTTCGCGCATGCGTCGATGGAGCCGCCGAGCGCGACCGTGCGCATCGCCGATGGCAAGTGCGAGGCCTGGGCCTGCGTGCAGAGCCCCGGCAACACACGCGAGGAACTCGCCAAGAAGCTCGGCCTCAAAGAAGACGACGTAACCGTGCACGTCACATTGCTGGGCGGCGGTTTCGGCCGCAAGTCGCAATGCGATTTCGTGCTCGAAGCGGCGTTGCTGTCGAAGGCAATGAATGGCGCGCCGGTGAAGGTGATCTGGACGCGCGAGGACGATCTGCAGCACGACTACCTGCACACAGTCTCGGCCGAGCGCATCGATGCCGGCCTCGACCGGAACGGCAAGGTCGTGGCCTGGCGGCATCGCAGTGTCGCGCCAACGATCAAGTCGATCTTTGCGGCCGATCAGCTGCACGAAGCGCCGTTCGAGCTCGGCATGGGGTTTGTCGACGTGCCGTTCGACATCCCCAACCTGCGCTGCGAGAACGGCGAGGCCGCCGCGCATACGCGCATCGGCTGGTTCCGCTCGGTGTCGAACATCCCGCACGGCTTTGCCGTTCAATCCTTCGTCGCCGAGCTCGCCAAGGCCACCGAGCACGACCCGAAGGAGATGCTGCTCGCATTGATCGGGCCGCCGCGCATTGTCGATCCGCGCAAATCGCCCGAGGTTGCCGATTTCTGGAACTACGGCGATCCGTTCGAGACTTACCCGATCGACACCGGTAGGCTGCGGCGCGTCGTCGAACTCGTCGCGGAGAAAGCCGAGTGGGGAAAGAAACTGCCGCCTCGGCATGGGCAGGGCATCGCTGTGCATCGCAGCTTCCTGACTTACGTCGCGACGGTCGTCGAGGCCGCAGTGGACGAGAAGGGCCGCCTGACCGTGCCGCGCGTCGACACGGCAATCGATTGCGGTTTTGCCGCCAACCCCGAGCGCATTCGCTCGCAGATCGAAGGCGCCGCGGTTATGGGGATGAGCCTCGCGCTCTACGGCGAGATCACCTTCAAAAAGGGCCGCGTCGAGCAGAGCAACTTCGATGGCTATCGCGTGCTGCGCATCGACGAGTCGCCGCCGGTCACCGATGTGCACATTGTCCCGAACGCGATCGACGTGCCGTCGAGCGGTGTCGGCGAGCCGGGGCTGCCGCCGTTCGCGCCGGCGCTGTGCAACGCGATCTTCGCCGCCACCGGCAAGCGCATCCGCCGCCTGCCGATCGGCGATCAGTTGGCGGCGTAGCGGCGCAAACTTACCCTCTCCCCGCCGAAGCGTGGAGAGGGGCAAATGGTCGACGTTGGGTTGGGGAATAAGGTGGATTGTGATTGATTGTCCATGCCGGATGGGCCGTCGTGCAGCGCTGAAACTGGGATTGGGATTGGGATTGGCGCTGACGCCGCGGCTGGCGCTGGCGGAGACGGAGCCTGCCCGCGAGCGGCCGAAGGAAGGGGATCTTTTGGTCCCGGTTAGCGGAGCCAATCCGGAGCCGCTAAAGCCGGACGATCTGAAGCTTGATGCGACGCAGACCTTCGCTTGGCCGATGGAGCCGGACACGAAGACGGTGCGCTCCGGCTCGCGGCTCAACAAGATCTTGCTGCTGCGTCTCGATGCCGAAGGCTTCGACGCCGAGACCAAGGAGCGCGCCGCCAATGGTGTCGTCGGTTATTCGGCCGTATGCGTTCATACCGGCTGCGACGTGACCGGGTGGGACCCGGGCCGCCAGTTGCTGCAGTGTCCCTGCCATTACTCGGCTTACGATCCGAAAGAGGCGGCTAAGGTGGTGAGCGGGCCGGCGCCGCGTCGCCTGCCGGCGCTGCCACTCAAGATCGTCGACGGCAGGCTCGCCGTTGCCAAGCCGTTCACCGGCCGGGCCGGTTTTCAACAAATGTGATCCCAAGAGAGAGCGAGGAGAGGAACTTTGCGTGAGAAACGCCGCCTAGCACTCCGGCTCGCAGCAAGCACACTCGCACTGGCGTTTGCCGCCGCGACAGCTTCCGCGCAACGGGGGCTGATCGCGCCGCCGATGCCGGAGACTCCGCCGCCTGTCCCCCCGATTTTGCAGAATTACAAGCCAGTAACACCAGATCGACTGAAGCAGCCGGAGGACGGCGACTGGCTGATGTATCGCCGCACTTATGACGGTTGGGGCTACAGTCCACTGGCGCAGATAACCACTGAAAATGCTGGGCGGCTGAAGCCGGTATGGACCTTGGCCACCAGCCAAGTCGAAGGCCATCAAGCTCCTCCGATCGTCAACAACGGCGTCATGTTCGTCGCGACACCGGGCAATCAGGTATTGGCGATCGATGCCAGGAAGGGCGATCTCCTGTGGCGTTACAAACGGCCCATCCCCGAGGACGAAATGTTCCTTCATCCGACCAGCCGCGGTGTCGGGCTGTTGGGCGACAAGGTGTATTTCGCGGCGGCCGATGCAGTGCTCGTAGCGCTTGACGTCAAAACGGGCAAGGAAGTGTGGACCGCCAAGGTCGAGGACTACGCGCCCGGGTACTACATGACCCTGGCTCCGCTCGTCGCCGACGGCAAGGTGATGGTTGGCGTCTCGGGCGGTGAGCTCGGTATCCGTGGCTCGGTCGCGGCGTTCGATGCGGAAACTGGAAAGCCCCTCTGGAAGACGTATACCGTGCCAGCGCCTGGTGAGCCCGGCAGCGAGACTTGGCCCGCCGGCGATCAGTGGAAGACCGGCGGCGGTTCGGTGTGGATCACCGGTAATTACGATCCACAGACGAACCTTGCCTTCTGGGGCACCGGCAATGGCGGGCCGTGGATGGGTGACCAGCGGCCGGGCGACAACCTTTTCACATCCTCGACAATTGCCCTGGACGCCTCCACGGGGAAGATCAAGGGCTACCACCAGTACCATCCCAATGACTCATGGGACTGGGACGAGGTCAACCCGCCGATCCTCGTCGATTATCAGCACGGCGGCCGGACAGTAAAGGGTCTCGTATACGCCGCACGTGACGGCTACCTGTGGATGCTCGAACGTACCGCCGGCAAGATTAACTTCATCGACGGCAAGCCGTTCGTAAACCAGAACGTGTTTCTGAGGCTCGATCCCGAGACGGGGCGTCCAGACGTCGATCCCGCCCGTCAGCCCGGCACCGACGAAAAGGCCGATTTCTGCCCGTCACTGTGGGGCGGCAAGGATTGGCCGCCGGTGGCCTACAGCCCCAAAACACGGCTCCTCTACATCCCAGCCAATGAGAATCTCTGCACCACGATGACCGGACAAAAAGTCACCTATACGCCGGGAGACCGCTATACCGGAGCAACGGCAACGTTCTATTTAGCGCCTGGCACCGACCACATCGGCGAACTGCAAGCCTGGAACCTCGATACAGGGCAGAAGGTCTGGAGTCATCCCTTCGCTGATTCTCCACTTTGGGGGCCTGTGCTCGCGACTGCAGGCGGGGTTTTGTTCGCCGGCGGCACCAATGACCGTTATTTCCGCGCCTACGACGCCGCGAACGGCAAAATCCTGTGGGAATTGCGCACCGGCTCTGGTGTGCAGGGAGTGCCGGTGTCGTTCGCAATCGACGGCAAGCAATACATTGCGGTGCAGTCGGGTTGGGGGGTGGATGCGGCCAAAATGCAGGCGCGCCTCAACCTCGTGCGGACCTGGGAATTCCCCGAGGTGCCGCAAGGCGGCTCAATCTGGGTATTCGCACTCGACTAGCGCTAGACCACATGTCCGCCTGAGGACGGGGCGACCCGTCTCACAGTATGCAGGTAGCGAGGGTTGCCCCGGATTGGCCGGTGCCGAGCCTCATGCATAGGAGACGGGTCTTGGGGGATCGTA
>Ga0126381_100007570_pt1 | contig 12098 bp, 8 predicted proteins | sample PanSoiMetPlot_28_FD_96465 | JGI IMG/M metagenome (GOLD analysis project Ga0126381, IMG submission 96465) | Tropical forest soil microbial communities from Panama - MetaG Plot_28 | ecosystem: Environmental > Terrestrial > Soil > Tropical forest > Bulk soil | place: Panama | collected 2016-02-17
CCCAGATCCCGGACCCGAGCAGGTTCATTCCCAGGAGCCCGGGAATCAGGAAATCGATATACCGGGAACCCTTGGCGGTGACGTGGTCACTGGTCGTCGCCACCGGATCGAGGCGGCCCGCGGCCCGCTGAAGCGCGCGGTCCACCGCGAGTTGTGCGGGCCTGCTTTCGTCCCGCGTCGGGTCGAATCGGTACACGACGGGATTTCCGGGGATGACCAGAATCCCAATCCGCCCCGAGCGGAGCCTCGTCCCCCCTTCGACCGAGTCGAGGATGACCGGGCGCAACGACGAATCCGCCTTGAGGCTCGCCACCACCGCGCTGTCCCCGGTCCCGGCCTGTACACCGACGTTGATCGCGCCAGGCCCCTTGTTCCGGAACGCAAGACCGAGCGCGGCGGCGAGGACGATCGGGAACCCGAACACCCAGAAGATGGCTTCGGGCTCCCGGTAGAACTCCCGGACGCGCGAGACGGTGAGCTGGACGATGGGGTGGTTACGCATCGCGCAGCTGGCGGCCGGTGAGGGACACGAAGACGTCTTCGAGCGTCGCGTGATGGGTCGTGAGCGATGCGAGGGCGATCTGACGCTTCTGGAGAGCGGCCATCAATGCCGGGAGGACCATGTGCAACTCAGCCGCCGTCAGCGACAAGCCTTCAGCCGTGAGCCGGACACTCTGCACGCCCGGCAATTTTTCCAGCTCGGGTTTGAGATCCGCGGCCGAGCCGCCGTTGGCCAGCGCGAAATCGATGACGTGCTCGGCACCGAGAGACGCGATCAGCTCCTGCGGGCTGCCGAGCGCGATCACCTTCCCGTGGTCCATGATCGCCACGCGGTCGCAGAGCCGCTCGGCCTCATCCATGTAGTGCGTGGTGAGCAGGACGGTGTGTCCCTGCCCCTTGAACCGCTCCACGACTTCCCAGAGCTGGCGCCGCGATTGCGGATCGAGACCCGTGGTCGGCTCGTCGAGGAAGAGGAGATCGGGCTTGCCGACCAGTGCGCAGGCCACGGCGAGCCGTTGTTTCTGGCCCCCCGAAAGCTTCCCGACCCAGCTCTTTTTCTTCTCGCCGAGGGAGACGAGATCGAGCACCTCGTCGACCGTGTTGGATCTCTCATAGAACGACCGGAAGAGCGACAGGGTCTCATGCACCGAGAGCTTCTCGGCCAGCTGGGTCTCCTGGAGCTGGATCCCCAGGTGTTCCCGCAGGGCCCGCCCACCCGCCTCGTCGGACCACCGCATCCCCAGAACTTCGACGTCGCCCGAGTCCGGGAGCGTCAGGCCTTCCAGAATTTCGATGGTCGTCGTCTTCCCGGCGCCGTTGGGCCCCAGGAGTCCGAAGCATTCCCCGCGATGGATGGTGAGATCGAGTCCGGCAACGGCGGTGACGTCATCGTACTTCTTGACGAGTCCCGCCGTTCGAATGGCGGGGCCGGACCGCCCCTCAGTGCGCGGGTTGGTCACCGGCCTCGGCCTTCGCGTCCTTCTCGGGTTGCAGGGCGTTCTTCATCGCGAGGTCGAGCTGCATGGTGATGCTGTTCAATCCGTCGGTGAGCGCGCGGATCTTGACGTTCATCCCCTGGCTCCGGCTGGCCACCACCGACAGGTTGCCGGCGAGGTCCCCGATCGTGCCCACCGGGGAGGTGAGGAGCTTCTGGCGCATCTGGGACATCTCGCGCGAGATCATGGCGGAGAGGTTGTTGACGACGCTCGCCTTCGCGGCGCGATTCGACTCGAGCTCCTTCAGCGTGGCCTTGGTGTGGTCCACGATTTTCTGAAGCTCGGTGATCTGGTCGACCTTCCGCTGCTGCGCCGCGCTGAGTTTGACGCCGGCCATGTCGCTCCCCTTTCGAGGTCCCGAAACCTACTCGGAGTCAGGCAGCGGTGGTACGGACGGGCGCCGGCTGGCTCGCCGGTGCATCCACCTCCACCAGCGTCATCAGCCAGAACACGAAGACGATGATCACGGCCGAGATATAGAACGGCACGGTGTGGCCGAGGGCGCCATACGCCCAGCCGGCGTAGAGTGGGCCGAAGATCGCCGCCAGGCCGCGATACGTCTGCTGGACCCCCATGGTGACGCCGATATCCTTCGGATCGACGCGATGACTGACGAGAGCGGAATTTGCCGGGAAAACCAGCGCCGTACCCAACGGAAGCAGGATCTGCGTCAACACGAAAATCGGAAGCGTCGGCGCCAGGGGGACGAGGACGAAGCCGGCGAACAAGAGCGCCGCACCGATCCGCATCGTTTTCACTTCACCGAATCGGGCATTGAACCAGCCCACGGGCGCCACGCGCATCACCACGCCGACGATGCCGAAGATCATGAAGAAGTAGCCGATCTGGTCGACCGTGATCCCGAACTTGTCGTGGAGGTAGAGCGAAAAGATCGGCGGCAAAGCATTGAAGCCGAGCATCGCAAAGGTGTAGATCCAGATGAGGAGCGAGATCGGCCGGCCCGGCTCGCTCAGCACTTTGCCCGCGGGCTTCGTGATGTTCTCGTAGGCATCCTTCAAGGTGATCTGACGCACGGCCTGGGGCGTGTACCGCTCCACGCCGACCTGCGACCAACGCGACTCGGGCAGCCACTTCCAGGCGAAGGCGACGTTGATCAGCACCAGCACCGCCCCGAACAGGCCCGGAGCGGCATCGCCGAAGCGGTGCATGAACGATCCGATGGCTGGACCGATGACCACGCCGGCGCTCGTGGCCGCAGACAACCACCCCAGGGCCTTGGCGCGTTCCCTCGGGGGCATCGAGTCGGCCACGTAGGCCTGCACCACACCAGTGGTCCCGCCGCCGAGCCCCTGCACGAATCGGGAGACGAAGAGGAGCAACACATTCGGAGCGAACGCGAAGACGACGTACGCAACGGCGGAGCTTCCCAATCCGACGAGCAACGCGGGGCGGCGGCCGTACCGGTCCGAGACGTAGCCCCATACGGGAGAGGCGATAAGCTGCGCGACGGGGAATGACGCGACCAGGAGTCCGACCACCTCCGGCGTGGCATGGAGGTTGGTTGCGTAGAGCGGCAGGAGAGGCCAGATGATCATCAGGCCCATCATGTCCACGAACGCCACCAGCATGAGTACCCACAACCGCCTCATCGACGCGCTCCGATTGCGAGGACGACGGCACTGACCACCATGAGCACTACACCGAATGCTGCGGCGACACCGATTTCATTCAACCGGAGAGACGACAGGATTTCCATCGAAATCGGGCGCGTGTCGTAGGTATAGAGTACCACCGACGTCACGAAGTCACCCAAGGCCGCCACGAACGCCAGACTCGCTCCGGCCATCAGGGCCGGCGACAGGAGCGGGAGACTCACCCGCCGGAACGTTTCCCACCGCCCCGCGCCGAGACTCGCGGCCGCCTCGTCGAATGCCGGATCGAGCTGCCGGTACCCTGCAAGAATCGCCCGGCCCGTCACCGGGATATTCCGCACCAGATAGGCCAACGGAAGAATGGCTGCTGTTCCTATCAACACCCAGCGGGCCTCCAAGGGTTTCATCACACTGAAGGTCGTGGCCAGTGCGATGGCGAAGACCGTCCCCGGCAGCGCCCACGGCAGGGCCACCAGCGCCTCGATGATCTTCGACAGCCGCGCCCGGCGCCTCACCACCATCCATCCAGCCGCGAGAGCCAGCACGACGGCCCCTGCCGTACTTACCACCGCCATCCAGAGCGAGTTCACGAGCGGCGCGAGCCGGGTCGGCTCTTCCAGGAGGCGGCGATAGTTGTCCAGGTTCAACACCGGAGGGAAGGCTTCGGTTGTCCACGTTGCGTATGGGACGAGCGAGACCAGAATCAGTGTTAAATGGGGCAGGAGCAGCACCACGGCGAGCGCCCACCCCGTCACCGTGGCCGTGACTCGCGCCAACGGTGTGCGGATCACGCGGCGCTGGGGGGCCGCGCCCTTCCCCAGGGATACCACCCCCGCATCTCCCTCGGTGCGCCGCAACACCACGAGTCCGATCAGCGCGAGGAGCGCCAGCGCCACCGTCTCGACCATAGCCAGCGCGTCCTCGCCATTCAGCCGGGATGCCACGATCTGCGTCGGCATGACCCGGAAGCCGCCGCCGAACACGTACGGCGCCGAGAACGATCCGAGCGCCGTCATGAACGTCAGCAGCGTCGCGCCGGCGAGCGACGGACGCAGCAGCGGCAACGTCACCCGGAACAGCGTCCGCCATCGTCCCGCGCCGAGCGCGTGCGCGGCCTCGATCATCGCCGCGTCCACCTTGGCGAGTCCCGCCCGGGTGAAGAGGTAGAAGTACACGTACATCGAGTAGGCGTGCACGAGCAGGATGGCGCCCGCTCCCTGCAACCGCCAGGGCGCCTGCTGGAAGCCCAAGACGTACTGCAGACCCCGCGCGACGAAACCTGACTCGCCGTACAGGAAGAGGAAGGCGATGACGCCCACCAGCGGGGGCAGGACGGCAGGGAGCGCGATCAGCGAGCCGAGGAGTTTGCGTCCGGGGAACTCGAACCACTCGAAGAGAAACGCGAGCGGGATGCCGATCAGCGCGGCCAGCACGACGCTGAGGACGGAGATCCAGCAGCTCGCCCACAGCGCGCTCCACTCCGTCCCGCGCGAGACGAAGGCGTGGATCGCGCTCGCATGCCCGGCGTCTGCCGCCACGATGAGCACGGGATAGAGCACCAGCCACGCGAGGAGGATCGTGAGCAGGAGCCCCGACGAAGAACGCTTCCTCATGACGGGAAGACCGTCTTTCGCGCCGCCGCGAGCGTGACCTGGTCTCCCACCTGCGCCGAGCGGGGCTCCGCCAGAACCTCGACGCGCACACCACTCGCAATTTCCACCTGGAGATAGGCACTCGCTCCGGTAAAGCGGCGTTCCCTCACGACGCCCGCAACACCCGGCCCCGTCACGAGACGGAAATGCTCGGGGCGAATCACCAGCGCTTCCCCTGCCTCGCCGCCAAACGCCAGCGCGCCACTCCCCTTGAGCACGTTGGCCCGGCCCACGAACGTCGCGACGAAGAGACTGGCCGGCGCGTCGTACACCTGATCGGGAGTGGCGAGCTGTTCGAGCGTCCCTGCGTTCAGCACGGCCACCCGGTCGCCGAGGTCGAAGGCTTCTTCCTGCTCGTGGGTGACGAACACCGTGGTGATCCCGACCCGCCCGATTACTTCGCGGAGCTCGCGCCGGGTACGCTCGCGGAGTGACGGGTCGAGGTTGGAGAGGGGCTCGTCGAGGAGGAGCACCCGCGGATGCGGCGCGAGCGCGCGCGCCAGCGCGACCCGTTGCTGCTGACCACCCGACAGCTCCTGCACCTTCCGGCGTTCGAAGCCCGCCAGATCGACGAGACCCAGCGCTTCGACCACCTGTGCGTCCCGTTCGGTGCCCTTGGCGAGCCCGAACGCCACATTCTCGCCGACGTTGAGATGCGGGAAGAGCGCGTAGTGCTGGAAGACCATCCCGAACCGGCGGGTCGCGGGCGGCACGCCCGTCACATCCTCACCCTCGACCAGGACCCGGCCGCTGTCGGGCGTTTCAAACCCGGCCAGCATCCGGAGCAGCGTGGTCTTGCCGCTCCCCGAGGGCCCGAGGAGCGCGAGGACCTCCCCGCGCTCGATCCCCAGCGACACGGGACCCACCGTCACGGTGTCGCTGAAGCGGACCTGCAGGTTGTCGACGGAGAGAAAACTCACGGACGATTGCCGCTCGTTCGGACCTTCTCGTCCCAATAGCGCATCCAGTCAGCGCCATGCGCGGCCAGGAGGTCCCAGTCCATGTCGTTGGCGGGCACCATCTGCCGCCTGACTTCCTGCGCCCACGCCGGGAGGGAATCCGCCGGGAGGTCCTGCCGGGCCGGCAGTCGATAGGCGTCGCGGGTGGCGAGGAGCTGGGCTTCGGTCGATCCGATCCACTCCTCCCACAGTTTCGCGGCCGCCTCATGCTTCGCGCCCTTCACGATGCCGATCGCATCTTCGATGACCGGCGTGCCGTCCTTCGGGAAGACGTACCCGAGCTGCATCCCCTCCCGCTTGTTGAGGAGGATGTCGGGCAGATCCCAGATGGTGATGAGCGCCTCCTGACGGACGATCTTCTGATCGAGGAGCGTCCCGTTCAGCACGTATTCCTTGGTCTGCCCGTCGAGCGCCTTGAGATACCCAAAGGCCGCGGCGGTGTCGGTGCCCTTCTTGAATCCCCGCTCAATCATCAGGCCCCACACCGCGCGCATCGTGCCGGAGGCGAGTGGATCGCGGATGATGATCTTGCCTTTCCACTTCGGCTCGAGCAACGCCTCCCAGGTCTGCGGCGCATCCACCGGCTTCATGGCCTGGTCGGCGTAGACGATCACGGCCGGCGTCTCGTACGACGCGAAGTACAGGTCGCCGGGGCCACGCTCATGAGTGGTGATCGTACCGGCCCAGGTGGGGCGGAATGGCTCGAGCAGCGAATCCTGCGCGCCCCGCGCGAAGATCGTCGCGGGTCCCCCGAACCACACGTCTGCCTGGGGATTCGCACGCTCCGAGCGGACCCGGTCGTAGACCTCCTGCGACCCCATGTCGAGCCAGTGGACGGCGATGTCGGGGTGCAGCTGCTCGAAGCGTTGCTGGAGGAGCGTGAGGAGGTCGCGTCCGTGGGGGGAGTAGATGACCAACGGAGTCTTGTCGCCCCCGCCGCATCCCGTCAGGGCGAGCAGGAGTGCCCCCATGAGAACCGGGGAGTAGGGAGTAGGGAGGAGTCGAAGTCGCTGAGAGAGCAAACCCCGCAGCGCCCGAACTGCACCCACTCCCCACTCCCCACTCCCTTTATGGGACATGCGTCGGCGTCAGCGCGAGGAGGTTGGCGAAGAGCCGATACGCCCCCACGACACCGGCGGGAAGCTCCCGGAAGAACGACAGACCTGTGTACACGTACGTCCCGCGTCCGAGTGGCGCGACGAGCAGGCCGCCGGCGAGCGGCGGATCTCCAGGGTCGTGCATCGTGAACACCGGGTGATACGTCGAATCCCAATCATGGGCAAAGTAGAGGCCACGCTCCTGCACCCAGCCCTGCCAGTCCGACGGCCCGATGGCGTTGGGACTCTTGAGGACGCGTGACGACGAGTCGGTCACCGTCACTGCCGCATTCTCGTCCGTCACCCGGTCATGCGGGCTGGCAATCGTCATCGGGTAGGGGGCGAAGCCGCCGCGAATGAACGGGTATTGCTGGTACTGCACCACGAGCAGCCCACCGTTGCGCGCATAGTCGAGGAGGCGGCCGTTGTTCGCCACGAGTGCCGGATCCGTCTCATACGCCCGGCTTCCGATCACAATGGCGTCGTACTTCGAGAGGTTGCCCTTGGCGAGCGTATCGGCCCCCAGCACCTCGATCGGCAGGCCGACCGCTGTGAGCGCTTCGGGCACGCGGTCCGAGGCGCCCCGGATGTAACCGATGCGGGACAGGGCCGGCAGCGCGATCGGTGCCACGCGGATATCCACCACCGATGGGTGCACCACGCCGCGCGGCTCGATGTGCGGGTAGTCGATCACCACCAGCGCGCCATCACTGATCGTGCGGTCGGCGCCACGCACCGACGCGTGCAGACGGAAGTCCCCCGGCTTGGTATTCGCCGGCAGGTCGACCGCAAACGTGTAGCTCTTGGTCTCGTCTTCCCGCGTGAACGACAGCGAGTCGGACGGGACCGGGGCCCAACCCGACGGGACGGTGATGTCGAGCCGGCCCGTGGCCGGACCACGGTTGCGGTTCGTCACCTGCACGGTGAATTGCCGGGACCCGCCGGCCGTCTGCGGCCACACCACCATCCCCGGGGTGATGGACACTTCGAAGGGCTCCGTCACCATCAGGGGGCGCCGGACTTCGCCGCGGGCCTGATCGCGGAAGCGGTAGACGACTTCCCTGGAGAGCGTCACGGGCGCGCCATCGATCACGAGGTGCACGCGCATCGACACCGGCGGCGGACCGAAGGGAAGACCGCGAATGTCCGCCGGCACCCCCGACCAATCGTAGAGCGCGCCATTCAGGGGCTTATCGAGGAAGTACGGCTGTAAGCGCGGAGCATCGGCAGGAACATGGACGGCGAAATGACGTTGGAGGACGGACCCGGACGCGACGCTCGCGCCCCCATTCTCCATGTTCTCGACGGACCAGGCGGGTGGCACCGAGAAGTCGACGCCGGTGAGCCGCACCGAGTCGGTCCCGGCATTCCAGAGATCGGCCTCCACCTGCACCCGCTCGCCCCGAATCACGATGTCGTCATCCGAAATGCCGTCCACGACCACGCCGGCGGCATCCGCGAGGGCTTTCTCCGCGAGCGCGCGCTGATCCGGATCGTCGGTGCCGAGCGCCTGGAGTGCGCGGGCGAGCAGCGGTGCCACGGCCCCGGGATCGTACGGCGAGAGACGGCGACGCGCCGAATCCACGAGCGCGACGTAAGCCTCATGGTCATGGAGCGTGGTGTCCACCCCAGTAAAGAACCCATCAGAGCTCGACGCCGCCTTCCTGCTGGCGATCAGCGTCAGCCGGATCTGGCTCGGTCCCGGCCGCTGAATCTGACCCATGTCCTGCGACCGGTGCTGGCTTCGCCCCGCCATCGCGATCTGGTAGTACGACTCCCCCACCAGCGGATCGAGCGTGCCCGCGGCCATCCGCAGCGTCGTGCCCGCGGTATCGAAGAAGGACGAGCGGTAGAACTTCACCGGCCCCCAGCTCGAATCCTTGAGCAGGTCGAACGCCTGCCTGGCGATCGCGCCGGCGACCTGATGCTGCCCATGCCCGTCACGCGGGGTGCCCGTGAAAATCGAGACGATGACCTGCGGCCGGAACCGCCTGATGACGTCGATCACGTCCTTCAGGACGGAGTCTCGAGGCCAGAAGCGGAACGCTTCGTCAATATTCTTTGAAAATCCAAAGTCGTACGCGCGGGTGAAGAACTGGTGCGCGCCATCGAGGCGCCGCGCCGCGAGCAGCTCTTCACTCCGGATGATCCCGAGCTCGGGGCCGAGCTCTTCGCCGATGACGTTCTGCCCGCCCTCTCCGCGTGTGAGCGAGAGGTACGCCGCACCGACGCCGAGTCCGCGGGAGAGGTAGGCGAGGAGCTGGGTATCCTCGTCGTCGGGGTGCGCGCCGATCACCAGCACGCGCTTGGTGGCGCCGAGGCGCCGGAGGTCGTCCGCCAACGCCGCGACGCCGCCGGTACCGGCCGGAGCGAACTGCCCGGCAGCCGTACCCGCGGCGCCACAGATCAGAAGGGCGGTATAGAGGAGCGCTCGTCGCATTTATTGAAGATACGTCAGGTCATCCTTCATAACGAATTTGCCGTGCCGGGGTTCCGTCATCGGTTCGTCACCAAGTTGAACCCGTTCGTCCCCGCCCCCAATCCTGCCCCCAGGGTATAGATTGAGGAAGGAGACCTCATGACCACTGCGACAGAGCCCAAGACCGGCGTATCCGCTGCCGAGGCCCGAGACGTTGCCGAGGCGGCCCGCGAAACCGAGTGGACCGGGCGTGGTTTCGTCCGCGATCTCTTCCTCGGCTCCCTCCAGATGGACCTGATCCACCCCTATCCGGTGGCCTCGTCGGAAGAGGAGAAACGGGCCGAGCCGTTTCTGGACGCCCTCAAGAAGTTTCTCAAGACGAACGTGGACGGGGACAAGGTCGACCGCGAGGGGGAGATCCCGCCCGCGGTGATCGAGGGCCTGCGCCAGTTGGGGGCCTTCGGGATCAAGATCCCGCGCGAGTACGGCGGGCTGGGGTTGTCCCAGCTCTCCTACATGAAAGCCATGGAGCTGGTCTCGACGGTCGACGGCTCCGTCACCGCCCTGCTGTCCGCGCACCAGTCCATCGGCGTGCCCCAGCCGCTCAAGATGTTCGGCTCCGAGGCGCAGAAGAAGAAGTTCCTGCCCCGCCTGGCCAAGGGGTCGATCTCCGCGTTCGCCCTCACCGAGCCCAACGTCGGGTCGGACCCGGCCAACGTCGAAACCCACGCGGAGCCGACCGACGACGGCGAGGCGTGGATCCTGAACGGCGAGAAGATGTGGTGCACCAACGGGACCATCGCGGAGCTCATGGTGGTGATGGCCCGGACGCCGTCCAAGGTGGTGAACGGGAAAGAGAAGCGGCAGATCACCGCGTTCATCGTCGAAGCCGATTCCCCCGGCGTGAAGATCGAGCACCGGTGCCACTTCATGGGCCTGCGGGCGCTTTACAACGGCGTGATCAGCTTCAAGAATGTCCGGGTCCCCCGGGAAAACGTGCTCTGGGGTGAGGGCAAAGGCCTGAAGCTCGCGCTTACCACCTTGAATACCGGCCGCCTCACCCTCCCCATCTCCGCCGTCGCCGTCGGCAAGCGTTGCCTCGAGATCTCCCGCCAGTGGTCGAACGAGCGGGTGCAGTGGGGGCTCCCCATCGGCAAGCATGATGCCATCGCCCAGAAGCTCGGGACCATGGCCGCGAACACCTTCGCCATGGAGTCGGTGGCCGAGCTGTGCGGTGCCATGGCGGACCGCGGCGGCTACGACATCCGGCTCGAAGCGGCGATCGCCAAGCTCTACAACTCGGAAGCCGGTTGGCGGATCATCGACGACACGGTGCAGATCCGCGGCGGGCGCGGCTACGAAACCGCGGATTCGCTCAAGGCCCGCGGCGAGAATAACTGGCCCGTCGAACGGATCATGCGGGACTTCCGCATCAACCTGATTTTCGAAGGCTCGAGCGAGATCATGCACCTGTTCATCGCCCGCGAGGCGGTGGATAAGCACCTGCAGACGGCCGGCGACGTCGTCATGCCCGGCAAATCCATCGGCCAGCGCCTCGCCGGACTCTGGCGCTCCGCCCTCTTCTATGGGTGGTGGTATCCCACGCGGTGGATCGGCTGGAGCTTCTGGCCCAAGTACGGGGAGTATGGCGCCCTCGCGACGCATCTCCGTTTCGCCGAGCGCGCGTCCCGTCGTCTCGCGCGTGGCGTGTTCCACTCGATGCTCCGCTTCGGTCCCAAGCTCGAGCAGCGCCAGTCCGTGCTCTTCCGGCTCGTGGATGTCGGCGCAGAGCTGTTCGCCATGACCGCGTCGTGCGCGCGGGTCCAGATGCTGAAGAAGAAGGATCCGGCTGCGGGCGCCCGTGCCGAGAAGATTGCTGCTCTATTCTGTGAGCAGGCCCGTCATCGCGTTCGGGTGAAGTTCCAGGAGATGTGGAGTTCTGCAGACGTACCGACGTATCGCGCGGCGCAGGAAGTCCTGAAGGGGGAACATCTTTGGTTGGAGAAGGGACTGGTTTGAGCTACGAGACGCGCAGGGGCAAAGACGAGACGCACAGACGCGCAGATGGTGAACAAGTCAAAAGGGGCCAGGAGAGACTCTCCTGACCCCTTCTTCGTGCAACCCATCGGTGCGTCTGGTGGGTCTAGTAGCTTACGCTGCCTGATGGGCAATCATGATGCTTCTGAGACGTTCGGGGCTGTCACCGGTGGAATCCCCGTAGGGGGAGGGGTGCCCGGTCTCGTCTGCGACGATACTGGGGCAAACGAATTCGTATTGCCTCGCCCGAATCCTACCGGCAGCTATCTCCGTCGCGACGGGCGTCGCGATCGCCACTTTGATGGCACCGAGCTGCTCGACGGCTTTCGCGGCGGCGAGGACGCGCCAGGGATAGATGACCTGACCGTCGACGATGACGGCCGCGATCCCCTTCACCGGCTTCACCGGCCGCTGAGTCCGGTAGAGCACCAGATCCTGCCGGACGCGCGCCCGCGACTCCTCGATGGCCCCCTGCAGCTTCTCCAGCAGGTTCATCCCCGGCTGGAAGTCCGGATCCATCTCCGCCGGCGCCGACTCGGCCATGGCCCCGATCGGCGCGAGGTTCGACCCCAACTTGATGAAGGATGCCACGATGACGTCGAATTGCGCCCCCATGGCCTTGGCGGCATTGGCGGCGATCTCGACCCCCTCGGGCGTGACCCCCAGGAGGATGCAGGACCGGTACCCACGGGACGCCAGCTGCTCGCCCAGGAGGGCGCCGGCACTCGACTTGGTCGGGTACAGGCTGGGACGTTTCGGGGGGGTGGGGTTGCTCGAGGTCACGGGGCGAAGATACGTCAAACCGGGATTCTGAAAAGAGGGAGA
>Ga0126381_100007571_pt1 | contig 12098 bp, 13 predicted proteins | sample PanSoiMetPlot_28_FD_96465 | JGI IMG/M metagenome (GOLD analysis project Ga0126381, IMG submission 96465) | Tropical forest soil microbial communities from Panama - MetaG Plot_28 | ecosystem: Environmental > Terrestrial > Soil > Tropical forest > Bulk soil | place: Panama | collected 2016-02-17
ACTGGCAAAAGTCGCCTGCGGCCCGTAATGGGCCAGCGCTTTTGCGGACAGCGGCTCCGTTTCCGGCCGCGAAAGACGTGACTTTCGCGGCCTGCACCGAACATCGTGCTAACAGGCGGCCCTCAGCTCCCCGTTGCGGCCTGCCGCCGGGCTCGGCGCCGTCCCTCCACGGCTTTCGCGAGCCGCTCCAGCACGGGCACAGATGCGTCCCAGTCGATACAGCCGTCGGTGATGCTCTGGCCGTACACCAGAGGGCGTCCCGGGACGAGATCCTGGCGACCGGCAACGAGGTGGCTCTCGATCATGACTCCGCCGATGCGCGAGTCACCAGCCTCCAGCTGCGTGGCGATCTTCTCGACCACCGCCGGCTGATTCTCAGGTCGTTTGCTGCTGTTGCCGTGGCTCGCGTCGATCATCAGGCAGGTGGATAGTCCAGCGGCTGTCACAGTCTTCCATGCCGTTGCCACGCTGTCCGCATCGTAGTTGGGAACCTTGCCCCCGCGCAGGATGACGTGGCAGTCGGAATTACCGGTAGTGGTCGCAATGGCGGTACGTCCCTGTTTGGTCACCGCCAGGAAATGATGGGCCTGTGCCGCCGCCTGCACCGCATCCACCGCGATCTTCACATTCCCGTCTGTGCCGTTCTTGAATCCCACCGGACACGACAGGCCGGAAGCGAGCTCGCGATGCACCTGGCTTTCGGTCGTGCGAGCACCGATCGCACCCCAGGCCACCAGGTCTGCGATGTACTGCGGCGTGATCATGTCGAGAAACTCGCACCCGGCAGGCAGCCCGAGACGGCTAATGCTCAGCAGCAGGCCACGTGCCACACGCAGTCCGCGGTTGATCTGAAAGCTCCCGTCCAGTCCGGGATCGTTGATCAGTCCCTTCCAACCCACCGTGGTGCGCGGCTTCTCGAAGTACACCCGCATGACGATCTCGAGTGTGTCCTTGAGTCGCTCGCGCTGCTCCTGAAGCCTGTGCGCGTACTCCATCGCGGAGTCGATGTCATGGATGGAACAGGGACCGATCACCACGGCGAGTCGGTCATCCTGAGCGTGGAGAATCCGATGCAGCGCATGGCGGGCGGCGCTCACCGTCGCAGAAACGGGCGCGGTGCAGGGGTGCTCACGAGTCACTTCCTCGGGTGTCGTGAGCTCCCTGATGTCCTGGATGCGTAAGTCGTCGGTGCGAACGTTCACGGTGGCGGCTCCGGTTTCTCCAACCACCGGCGAAAAAAAACCGCCAGTGGTCCGGCGGTTTTTGGGGTTGATCTTGTCTTTACGATTCAGCCAAGTACAGCCCGCCTACCGCCCACGAAAGAGGGCCAGTAAAAGTACGCAAAGCCATACGTGCGGGTGCTGAGCAGCATGGCGACACTAATAACATAGAGGCGGAGGCCGAAACAAGCTCAGGTCGGCGAGATCTTGCGCGTTGCGCGCGTGGGATCAGCGGGGAACGGGGCTGCCCTCGATAATCAACAAATCAGTTGACTATCAACAGATATGATGATATTAAACACATATGGTGAATATCCCCCTGCCCCTGCGACCCGTGCCCTCAGGCGGGGAGGTCGCTCCGGAAGATGCCGAGGCTCGCCTGGACCTGGTGTTCGCGGCGCTCAGTGATCCGATCCGCCGCCAGATTCTGGAGCGGCTCGATGGCCAGGCGCTGCTCGTGTCCGAGCTCGCCGAGCCGTTCGACATCTCCCTTCAAGGGGTCTCGCGGCACATCCAGGTTCTGGTGCGCGCGGGCCTGATCCAGCAGGAGCGCAGTGGAAGGATCAGCCGGTGCAGTCTCGATGTGGGTCCGCTGATGGATGCCGCCGTATGGCTCAACCGCTATACGAAGTACTGGCAGGCGCAGTTCGATCTGCTAGCCGCGACGCTGGCGCAGATCGACGAGCAGCGCGCCACAGAGCCGGCGGCCCCGGCCGTGACTGCCGCAGCCAAGAAACGACAGCCGCGACCGCCGCGGCGCAAGTGACAGGAGAAATCACATGACCGACCACGCAATCGTTTCTCACGAGCAGTGGGCTGCCGCGCACCGGAACCTGGTGGCGAAAGAGAAGGAGTTCCTGCGGCTGCGCGATCAGCTCAGCAGCGAGCGGCGCGCGCTCCCGTGGGAGCGCATCCAGAAGCGTTACGTCTTCGACACACCCGCCGGGAAGCAGACCCTCGCGGATCTGTTCGCGGGACGAAGCCAGCTTCTGGTTTATCACTTCATGTTCGCGCCCGACTGGGACGCCGGATGCCGGGGCTGCTCTTTCTGGGCGGACAGTTACAACGGCGGCATTTCGCATCTCGAGCAGCGCGATGTCTCCTTCGTTGCAATCTCGCGCGCGCCATTGCAGAAGCTGCAGGCGTTTGCGAAGCGAATGGGCTGGAGCTTCAGGTGGGTGTCTTCGGCCAACACGGACTTCAATTACGACTTCCAGGTCTCCTTCACGCCGCAGGAGATCGAGCACGGCACGGGCGTCTACAACCATGCGCCCTACAAGGATGGCTCGAGCGACAAGCAGGGATTCAGCGCGTTCTACAAGGATGCGGCGGGAGAGATCTTCCACACCTACTCGACGTACGCGCGCGGGGTGGATTCGATGAACGTCACCTTCCAGCTCCTGGATCTGCTGCCCAAGGGACGCGACGAGGCGGGTCTCCCCCACCCGATGTCCTGGGTCAAGCTGCACGACCAGTACACCTGACGGAGAGGCTCATGAAATACGCAGCTGGGGCAGAGAAGCTGGTCGCCTACCGGCGTCAGATTGCCGACATTCGCCAGAAGATGCGCGACACGCTGGCCGAGATCGAGCCACAGGAGGTCGCCGACTACGAGTTCAAGACTCTCGAGGGAACGGTGCGACTGTCGGAGCTGTTCGGGGGCCACGCCGATCTCATGGTGGTGCACAACATGGGCACGTCCTGTCCCGGCTGCACGCTCTGGGCGGATGGCTACAACGGCGTGCACCACCACGTCATCACCCGAACGGGCTTTGCCGTCTCGAGTCCCGATCCGCCGGAGGTGCAGCAGAAGTTCGCCGCCAGCCGCGGGTGGAAATTCCGCATGGTCAGTCACATGGGCACGAGCTTCGCGGCGGACATGGGTTACCGCTCGGAACGGGGCAACTGGCAGCCGGGTGTTTCTGCTTTCAGGCTCGACGGCGGTCGAATCCTGCGAGTCTCGGACGCGAGGTGGAGCCCGGGCGATGACTTCTGCACGGTGTACCACTTTTTCGATCTGCTCACTGATGGCCGCGCCGACTGGTCGCCGAAGGTCAGCTACCCTGGTTGATGGGGAAAAGTCGCCATCGTTTGGTCATCACGAGTCGAAGGAGAGTCCCTCATGTGCCCGTTGTGCATCGGAACCGCGACCTGGTTGGCTTCCGGCGGCACGTCCGCCGGCGGACTGACGGCGTTAGTACTCAGGCTGCGTGCTCGCCACCGACTCGGGAGCTCTCCCCCGCGTGGCCAGCCAGGAGCCCAGCAGAATCAGCGCGAACGCGAAGTATCCGCCCGGCCCCAGGCGCTCGTGCAGTAGCAGCACTCCGAGAATCGTCGCGACGGCGGGATTGATGTAGGTGATGACCGTGGCGCGTGAGGCGCCGGCATGGTTCACGAGGTAGAACATCAGGAGCATCGCCACGGCCGTGCAGACGACGCCGAGAACTGCGATCGATGACAACGCGACGGCGGACGGCATCTGCCGGGGAAGATTGAGGAGGGCGGGAACGAGCAGGGCGAGGCTCGCCACGAGCAGGCTGGCGGCGATGGGTCCGATTCCTTCGAGATCGCCGAAGTGGCGCTGGATGATCAGCGGGCCGATCGCGTAGCCGAGCGTGGCGAGCAGCATGCAGCCCACGCCCACCCAGCCGAGCAGACCGGAAATGTTCCCGAATCCCAGCAACGCGACGACGCCGCAGAGCCCGAGCGCCAACCCCAGCAGGCGCGAGCCGCTGAGCTTCTCGTGTACGCCGAAGAACCGTGAGATCAAGGTAACGGTCAGCGGCACTGCAGCGATGAGGATGCCGGTGACTGAAGAGTCGATCCAACGCTCGCCGATGGAGATGGCAGAAAACGGTATGGCGAACTCCGCCAATGCGAACGCGCAGATCGCGAATTTGTGATCGCCCAGAGTGCGCAGGGCACCTCGACGCCAGGCGATTGGCACCAGGATCAGCGTAGCGAGGACGATCCGGCCCCAAGCGACGATGAACGGTGAGACCTCGTGCACCGCCAGTTTGATGAAGAAGTAGGGTAGGCCCCAGATGATTCCCAGGGCACCGAACGCACACCACCCCCGCCAAGTCACGGGTTGCTCTCCAGCTTCCGGAAACGGTTCAGCCATGCTAGCAGGAAGCGAGGATCGGCCTGCATTCGAGGGGCGTGCCGGAAGGCGTATCATCTGCCCCAAGTAACTTTGCGGCGAAAGGCAGGATGTGGCGGCACCGCGTATCTGGGTCGATGCAGATGCCTGTCCGAACGTCGTCAAGGAGATGCTGTTCAGGGCTGCCGAGCGCACGGGCGTCAGCGTGACGCTGGTTGCCAACCAGACGCTGCGGATACCCCGCGTCCCGAGTCTGCGAGTGTTGCAGGTCGCCGCCGGTTTCGATGTTGCCGACGCGGAGATAGTGAAGAACGTGCTGCCGGGCGACCTGGTGATCACCGCTGACATTCCGCTGGCTGCGGACGTCATCGCCAAGGGAGCCGGGGCGCTCAGCCCCCGCGGCGAGCGTTATTCACCCGAGACCATCCGCGGGGTTCTCACCATGCGCGACTTCATGGAGACGATGCGCTCGAGCGGTGAACAGATCGGCGGGCCGCCTCCGCTCACGCAGGCCGATCGCAACGCCTTTGCCGGTCATCTCGACAAATGGCTCGCCACCCATATCGCGCGGCAGGCGAAATGACTGACCCCGATCCGACCCTGCACGAGCCGGTGGTCGTGCCGCATACCGAGCTCGAAGCGGACTTGCTGCGCAGTGTCGTTGAGTCGTTCGTGTTGCGGGAAGGAACCGACTACGGCGAGCGGGAAGCCTCCCTGGAGAGCAAGGTCGCCAGCGTCGTGCGCCAGCTCGAGCGCGGTGAGGCGCAGATCATCTTCGACCCGCAGTCCGAGAGCATCGACATCGTCCGCGTCGGCGCGTGAGACCTCAGGATGCGGCCACCGGTTCGGCATCGCTCATCGGCAGTCGGATGGTGAATGTGGAGCCCTTCCCGGTCCCGTCGCTCGCAGCGCGGATCGTGCCCCCGTGTAGCTCCACCAGTTGCTTGCAGATGGAAAGACCGAGCCCGAGACCGGAATGCTGGCGCGTGGTCGTCGGGTCGGCCTGGCGGAACCGGTCGAACACGAACGGCAGGAATTCAGGGTCAATCCCGATACCGCTGTCACGTACGGAAATCTCCGCATGCGGATGGCGGTGCTCGAGGCGCACCTCGATCCAACCTCCTTCCGGGGTGAACTTGACGGCGTTGGTGAGCAAGTTGGCGATGACCTGCTGCAGGCGGTCCGGATCGCAAGGAGTCGTGCCCGCGGTGGGGCTGGACACCTTGTCGATGGTGATGCGCTTGGCATGCGCAGCGGGCTGAATGGGAAGGATCGCGGAGTCCACGATCTTCTGCAGATCGACGCTGCGGATATCCAGCCGTGCCATGCCCGCGGAAATGCGGCTCATATCGAGCAGGTCATCCACGATTCGAGTCTGCGCGCGCGCATTCCGCTCGATCACCTCCAGACCCCGCACGACCTGCGGCGGCAAAGGTTGCGTGTGCAACACCTGCGCCCAACCGACGATCGCGCTGAGCGGATTGCGCAGCTCATGCGAGAGAGTGGCCAGAAACTCGTCTTTCATCCGACCGGCGCGCTCGGCTTCCTCGCGTGCCTGTCGCTCCAGGGTGAGTAGCTCCGTTCTGCGTTGCTCGGCGCGGCGCAGCCGAGAGGCAATGATCATGATCATCGTGGCCGACAACACGAACATCAACAGAGCCCACGCGTCGGAGGCCTGTATGTAGGCGCCCGTGCCTGAGCCGCGCCACGCCATGAAGCCCACGAGCACGGTGATCAGAGTACAGAGCACCGAAGGTCCGAGGCCGGCATACAGGGCGACAGCGATCATCGCCGGGAAGAAGGGCATGATGATGACTCGTCCGCCGGTCACCGCCCGCATCGCCAGACTCGCCACGAGCGCCAGGCCGGTGAGCCCCAATCCTGCAAGATAGCGCTGCCAGGCGGCCCAGGGCCGGGGGGCATCTGCGACACTCAGCGGGCTCGTCGTCACCCGGCGAGCCTCACCAGACGCACGACCGCTTCCCGGTCGACTTCCTTACGCCCGTGGCATACGTCGTAGAGAGTCACCACCAGCATGGATTTTTTGGTGGAGGGCAGGTCCAGACCCACGTTGCGCAGCTCCTGGTCGACGGCGTCGATGACCCCTTCCAGAAGGGGATAGTCCAGAGCCTCGTGGCCGCTGTTCTCGTAGGGAGGGGCGCTCTCCTGCAGGCCCGGATTGGCCGCGTCGCGCCGTCCACGGCCCGTCACCAGCCATTCGATGCTGGTGTGCGTCTCCTCGCACAGCGAGCGCAGGTCCGTCACGTTCGGCTCCGATTCGCCGCGAAGCCATTTGCGCACCGCGCCCTCGGAACGGTCGATCGCCTTGGTAATGTCATTCGCACTTCCATGGGCTTCCACGACGGACCGCAATCGCGCCGCGAAGCCGCCGTGCTCCTGTCTTTCGCGCCGTCCTGTCATGCGTCCTTCGCATTCTCAAGGATGCCGATACAAATGTAGCGTCCACATTCTGCTTAGCCAAGTTTCGGCACATAAGTGTTGACGACTCGTACGAAAGTGATATCGTGAGAGAAGGAGGGGCCGGAGACGCACGGGTGAGCCATAAGACGGAAGGAGCCGCGGCGCCGGGTTTTGATGCGGGCTGGCTGAGCGATCTCGTGCTGCATCTGCGGCAGATCCAGTCGGCGGTCCTGGTCTCCGCGGCGGCGCTGCGACGTCAGAATTGCGAGCTGGATGATGATATTGCGAACGTTCTGCAGCGGAGCGTCGCCGATAAGATCCAGGATCAGATCGATCGCGCGGAGGGAGCCGCTCAGCGGTTGGGGCGACCGCTCAGAATCCCGCTATAATGCGGCCGGCCAGCAAACAGTAGAGCAGCGGCAGAACGTCCGCACCCCCGGTGCGCGCGCTGTACGAGCTCCGTGTCAGCCGGGGCGGCCCGGCTGCGCGCCCCGGGCGAAAGTGGCGGAACTGGTAGACGCGCTGGCCTTAGAAGCCAGTGGGGTAACCCGTGAGGGTTCGAGTCCCTCCTTTCGCAGTCCCCCTCATGCGCTGCACCATCTTCGAGGTTTGTAAGTAAACATGCAGGTATCTTTATCCGCCACCGGCGGTCTGGAACGGCGGATGGAAGTCGCCGTGCCGGCGAGCGAAGTCGCCGCAGAAATCGAACAGCGGCTCAAGCAGATCTCCCGCACGGCGCGCCTGAAGGGGTTCCGCCCCGGCAAAGCGCCCTTCGCGGTCGTTCGCAAACAGTTTGGCGAGCAGGTGCGCGCGGAGGTCGTGAGCGACTTGATGCGAAGCTCCTTCGCCAAGGCCATCACGCAGGAGAAGCTGCAGCCGGCGGCGGGCCCGCGCATCGAGCCTCTGGCGATGCCCCCCGATAACGACCTCAAGTACGCGGCCGTGTTCGAGGTGCTTCCCGAGATAAAGGTCAAATCGCCCTACGACACCGCGATCGAGCGCCCGAGTGCCGAGATCACCGAGCAGGATGTCGATGCGATGATCGAGAGCATGCGTCGGCAGCGTCCGAACTTCACGGCCGTCGAGCGCGGCGCGATCGAGACCGATCGGGTGACTCTCGATTATGACGGGAAGATCGATGGGCAGCCTTTCGAAGGCGGAGAAGGGCGCGACCACGTCCTGATCGTCGGCTCGGGACAAGCACTCCCGGAGCTCGATGCGGGCGTGAGAGGCCTCAAGGCAGGAGAGCACAAGGAACTCTCGGTTGTATTTCCAGCCACACACCCCAATAAGACAGTGGCTGGCAAGGCGGCGGAGCTGGATGTGACCTTGAAGCGGGTCGAGGAGCAGACGCTGCCGACCGTGGACGAGGAGTTCTGCCGGAGCTACGGGGTCGAGGAAGGAGGTATCCCGGAGCTGAGGGCAGAAGTGCGCAAGAGCATGGACCGCGAGCTGGCCGGAGTGGTCCGGAATCGGCTGCGCGTACAAGTGCTGGATGCGCTATACCGAGATAACGCAATCGAGGTGCCGCGGGCACTGATTGACGAGCAGGTGCAGCAATTGCAGTTCGACGCAGGGCGCCGCATGGGCGCACGCGATGTGAGCCAGCTCCCGCCGCGAGAGCAGTTCGAGGACACGGCGCGCCGCCGCGCGGCACTCGGCTTATTGATGGGCCAGATCGTCCAGGGCGAGGGGCTGAAGGTGGACCGCGAGCGCGTGCTAGCCCGCCTCAACGATCTCGTCCTGAGCTACCCGAATCCGGAAGAGGCCCGCAAGGCGTATCTTCAGAATGCGGATGCGATGAAACAAATCGAGTCTGCAGTACTCGAAGATCAGATAGTCGATTGGGCCCTGGAGCGGGCGCGCATCACGGAGCGCCCCATGAGCTTCAAGGATCTTACCGGCTTCGGCCAGCCGACCGCCTGAAGGCGAGCGGCCCAGAAACCTGCCATGTGAGTTTTCGATAGAGATACCGCCATGAACGAACGCGCATTGAACCTCGTTCCCATCGTCGTAGAGCAGACTGCCCGCGGCGAGCGGGCTTATGACATCTACTCCCGCCTGCTCAAGGATCGCCTGATTTTCATCGTCGGCCCGATCGATGACTACATGGCGAACATCGTGGTGGCACAGATGCTGTTCCTGGAATCGGAGAATCCGGAAAAAGACATTTCGCTCTATATCAATTCCCCGGGTGGGGTGGTGAGCGCCGGCTTGGCCATATATGACACCATGCAGTTCATCCGGCCCGACGTATCCACGGTCTGCACAGGCCAGGCTGCCAGCATGGGGGCGGTTCTGTTGGCGGCAGGCGCGGCCGGCAAGCGTTTCTGCCTCCCGCACGCCCGAGTGATGATCCACCAGCCTCTCGGCGGGTTTCAGGGCCAGGCGGCGGACATGGAGATCCATGCCAAGGAAATGCTCGAAACCCGTGATCGACTCAACAAAATCCTGGCCAAGCACACGGGCCAGAGCGTCGAGCGGATCAAGCAGGACACCGACCGTGACCGTTTCATGGACTGGAGCGAGGCGGTGAAGTATGGGCTGATCGACAAGGTGCTCGAGAAGCGCAGTGATCAGGGGTCGAGCAGCTCGAAGTAGTCATCCGCTGACGGCTTCGCAAGCCCTAGGTACGCCGTTTGCCCCTTAATGTGTGGGCCAGAGGCTTTCGGTCCGCGCCGCGGACCGATGCCCAGCAGGCTCGGGCATTTCTCTCAGACAGTGAACTGCGTCCTACAACCCACACAGATACAACGAGTTACCCGTGCGCCGATGCTTTGCTTAGCGCAGGCGCACCGTGCTATAAGAACTTGGCGCTCACGCGCGCGCTCTCCCTATGGGATGCGCGCCCGGGGCCATCATGAGGACCTTCGATGAGTGAAGATTCCCGCGGCCGCCACGACGACGGAAAGCTTCTCTACTGTTCGTTTTGCGGGAAGAGCCAGCACGAGGTGCGCAAGCTAATTGCGGGACCCTCGGTGTTCGTCTGCGACGAATGCGTGGAGCTCTGCAACGACATCATTCGCGAGGAGCTGGAAGACCGCGCCGAGCGCGCTCGCGACAAGCTCCCCAAGCCGCACGAGATCAAGAAGGTTCTCGACGAATACGTCATCGGCCAGGAGCGCGCCAAGAAGGTGCTGTCCGTGGCCGTCTATAACCACTACAAGCGCCTGCAGACTCGCACCAGCGGCACCCGCTCGAAGGACGATGTCGAGATCGCCAAGAGCAACATACTGCTGATCGGTCCGACCGGCTGCGGCAAGACGCTGCTGGCCGAGACGCTGGCGCGGCTGCTCAACGTGCCCTTCACGATCGCCGATGCCACCACTCTCACCGAGGCGGGCTACGTCGGCGAGGACGTCGAGAACATCATTCAGAAGCTGCTCCAGAAGTGCGACTACGACGTCGAGAAAGCCCAGACGGGCATCGTCTACATCGACGAGATCGACAAGATCTCGCGGAAGTCGGACAACCCCTCGATCACGCGCGATGTCTCCGGTGAGGGCGTGCAGCAGGCACTGCTGAAGCTCATCGAAGGCACGATCGCTTCCGTTCCGCCCCAGGGCGGGCGCAAGCACCCGCAGCAGGAGTTCCTGCAGGTCGACACCTCGAACATTCTCTTCATCTGCGGCGGCGCCTTCGCGGGGCTGGAGAAGATCATTCTCAACCGCACGCAGAAGAGCGGCATCGGCTTCACCTCCGAGATTCGCGACGTGACGCAGCGGCCTCACGGGAGCGATCTGTTCCACGACGTGGAGCCCGAGGACCTCATCAAGTACGGCCTGATCCCCGAGTTCGTCGGCCGCCTGCCCGTAGTGGCGACACTGGACGAGCTGGACGAAGCGGCGCTGATCTCCATTCTCACCGAGCCCAAGAACGCGCTCACGAAGCAGTACCGCCGGCTCTTCGAGATGGAAGGCGCCGAGCTCGAGTTCCGGGACGAGGCGCTGCGCGCCGTCGCCAGCCGGGCCATGCAGCGCAAGACGGGAGCGCGAGGTTTGCGAACAATTCTCGAAACTGTGCTGCTCGACACGATGTACGAGCTGCCTTCGATGCGTAATGTCGCGAAGGTCGTCATCGACGAGACAGTGATAGAGGGGCAGACCAAGCCGTATGTGGTGTACCGCTCGGAAGACGAGCCGCGCCGCGCATCAGGCTCGAACCATCATTGAATGTGGTTTGTCCGCAGAAAGGGGCCTGCGGCCCTTTCTGCTCCGCGGCCCGAAATGGGCCAGCCCTAAATGGGCCAGGCAAGACGCGTGACTGTTACCCGCGGACTGCCGCTACGGTTCGGGCAGCGGACGTTGAAACGCGGCGCTGCCCCCCAATTTCCCTTTAGACTACCTATGAAACGCTGTCGGTCTCCGCTCGCACCGGGGACCGCCTCCCATTCGCCATCGAGGGCTTGAGCGTGTCCGATCCCACCACTCCCACCCCTGTGTCCACCTCGGTCTCCACGACAGGTTTGTCGAACGTGCCGGTATTGCCATTGCGCGATGTAGTCGTCTACCCGCACATGGTGATTCCGCTGTTCGTGGGGCGCGAGAAATCCATATCCGCTCTCGACGTCGCCATGAAGTCCGACAAGCGCATCATGCTCGTCGCTCAGAAGCAGGCCGATGTCGATGATCCGAAGGCCGATGACCTGTATCGAATCGGCACCGTGGCGACGATCCTGCAGCTGCTGAAGCTGCCCGACGGCACCGTGAAGGTGCTGGTCGAAGGCGTCGACCGTGCGCGCATCGAGAAACTGCAGGCCGCCGACTACTACTCGGCCGAGCTGACCCTGCTTCCGGATGTCGACGTGTACGACGAGCGCGAGATGGATGTGCTCGCTCGGTCCGTGATCTCCCAGTTCGAGCAGTACGTCAAGCTGAACAAGAAGGTGCCCCCGGAAGTGTTGCAGGCGCTCGCCGGCATCGAGCATGCCGGACGCCTCGCCGATACCGTCGCAGCGCACATGTCGCTCAAACTCGCGGAGAAGCAGAAAGTCCTCGAGATCATGGATGTGCGCAAGCGTCTCGAGCACATCCTCGTCGCCATCGAAGGCGAGATGGACGTGCTGCAGATCGAGAAGCGCATCCGCGGCCGGGTCAAGGCGCAGATGGAGAAGAGCCAGCGCGAGTACTACCTGAATGAACAGATGAAGGCCATTCAGAAAGAGCTCGGCGAGATGGACGAGGGCGGCAACGAAATCACCGACCTCGAGCAGAAGATCGCCAAGGCCGGAATGCCCAAGGAGGCGCGCGAGAAGGCCTCCGGCGAGCTGAACAAGCTGAAGATGATGTCGCCCATGTCAGCTGAGGCGACCGTGGTGCGCAACTACATCGACTGGCTCGTCAAAGTGCCGTGGA
>Ga0126381_100007572_pt1 | contig 12098 bp, 12 predicted proteins | sample PanSoiMetPlot_28_FD_96465 | JGI IMG/M metagenome (GOLD analysis project Ga0126381, IMG submission 96465) | Tropical forest soil microbial communities from Panama - MetaG Plot_28 | ecosystem: Environmental > Terrestrial > Soil > Tropical forest > Bulk soil | place: Panama | collected 2016-02-17
CGACTCGAAGAGCGACTTGACGGCCTCGGCCGTCCGCTTGACGACGTCCTCGAGCGTCGAGATCCGCTCGAGGAGGTGCTCGTCGAACGGGATCTCCTCCTGCGGCTCGCCGGCCTCGTCGACGACGCCGACGCCCGAGAGCACGAGGAGCTTGGAGCTGCAGCGGGCGCAGAACTCGTCGTCGTCCTGGTTCTTGAGGCCGCAAACCTGGCAGTACATGGCGCGTTACGCCGCCGGGTACTCGTAGAAGCCCTTGCCGGACTTCTTGCCCAGCCATCCCGCGTCCACCATGCGGACGAGCAGCGGGCTCGGGCGGTACTTGGGGTCACCGAAGCCGTCCTGAAGGACGCGGAGGATCGCGAGGCACGTGTCGAGGCCGATGAAGTCGGCGAGCGTCAGCGGTCCCATCGGGTGGTTCATCCCGAGCTTCATGATCCCGTCGATCGCCTCTCGCGTCGCGACACCTTCGCGAAGGGTCTCGATCGCCTCGTTGATCATCGGCATCAGGACGCGGTTGGAGATGAAACCCGGGTAGTCGTGGCAGACGATCGGCGTCTTTCCCAGCCGCCGTGCGAGCGCGTCCACGGCGGCCGCGGTCGCGTCCGAGGTCGCCATCCCCCGGATCACCTCGACGAGCTGCATCATCGGAACGGGGTTCATGAAGTGCATTCCGATGAAGGACTCGGGGCGCTTCGTGGCCGAGGCCAGGCGCGTGATCGAGATCGAGGACGTGTTGGACGCGAGCAGGGCATCCGGCCGGCAGATCGCGTCGAGACGGCCGAAGAGCTCCTTCTTGACGGCCTCGTTCTCGACGATCGCCTCGACGACGGCGTCGGCGGATCCCAGAGCCTCGAGGCTCGTCGTGGTTTTCAGGCGCGCGAGGGCCGCGTCGCGGTCCTCGGCCGTTCGCTTGCCCTTCGACACCTCGCGCTCGAGGTTCTTCCCGATCGTCGCCCGGGCCTTGTCGGTCAGCCGGGTGTCGACGTCGAGGAGCGTGACCTCCAGCCCCGAGGCCGCCGCGACGTGGGCGATCCCGGCGCCCATCTGTCCGCCGCCCACGACGCCGAGGGACCGGATTTCCATGGGGGGACTCTATAACCGGGGGCGGGACGCCGAAACCGGGGCGGGAGCGGTCCCGGTCTCAGGAAACCGCGACGCGGTAACGCGGAGTCCCGAACCGCGACATCAGCGCCACGCCGACGGCGACGATCGAGGCGGCGCTCCAGACCAGGGCTCCGAGAAACGGCACGAGCGAGAGACCTCCGAGCACGACGAACCCGGCGGCGAGCGCGGCCGGGCGCCGCGCCGGGGCGACGCTCTTCAGAATCTTTTGTCCGAGCAGGAGGAAGAGCGCGGCCATGCCGAACACCTTGGCGACGACCGCGACCGCGGCCGAGGCGAGCGCGATGGGAATCGCGACGGTCGACGGCAGGAGCGAGAGCGCGGCGCCCGCCGTGAGGAAGAGGGTCAGGACTCCGAGCGCGCCGGCGGCGAGTGCACCAGTCCAGTCGGCTTCGGCCGACATCGCGGCGCGCGACAGCGGCGAGGAGAGGAAGTACAGGAGCGCGAGCGCGACCGCGAGCCAGACCGAAAGAGCGATGAGACGCAGGCCGCCGAGGATCGACGCACCGGCCCTCGACGTGTCCCAGGGCGCGCGCCGCGTCTCGTCGAGATAGACGCCCAGCAGCGATACCGGCGTTGCGACGCGGCCCTCGACCGGCAGCGCGCCGCCCGGAGGCGCTTCGATCGTTCCGCCGAACACGAGCAGGTCTCCCGCGATCGACCCCCCGGGCGCAAACGACACGTTGCCGCCCCACACCACGACGTCGCCCGACACTCGCGCCGCGACCCGCACGTTGGCGAGCACCGCGATCACCTTGCCCGGAGTCTCGCCGGACACGACGACGTCGCGCCCGACCGTGGTGATCGAACCGGGGACGGCGTAAGCGGCCGAGGACGGGATCGCGAGCGCGAGGACGAGCGCCGGGAGGCCGAGGCCCCGCGGCCTCATCTCCGGCCGGGAACGCGAGCGAGGACGCGCGAGAGGCCGAACCCGAGCGGGACGAGCAGCAGCAGGGCCCACCATCCGAGGTGGCCCTCCTGTCGCAGACCCTGGGACAGCGCCTCCAGACCCCGGGGCGCGAGCGCGAGCAACTCGGCCGCCCAGCGCGCCGCCGAACGGTAGAGGCCGACGAGCGAAGCCGAGGCCGCGGCGCCGAGCGAGATCTGCTCCGCGGCGGTCAGACCGGGGAGGGTCAGGAGCGCCGTCCCCGAGACCGCGGTCGCGGCGGTCAGGAGGACGGGAGCGTTCCAGAGGGCGTAAGTCCGGCGCTCCCGGGGTGAGAAAGCCCGGAGGCGCATGACCCGATCTGCCAGGCCGGAGACGGCCTCGGGAGGGCCGGAAAGGCCGTCCAGGGCCTCGAGAAGGCTTCTGGCGGCCTCGATCCGGGCGCCGCAAGCCGGACAGCCCGCCGCGTGCCGGGCGGCGTCGGCGGCCATAACGGGCTCGGCGCCCGAAGCCAGCGCCTCAGCGTCGATCGGATCCAGGGGGCGGGGGCACGTCATCAAGTCACTTCTCCCGACAACCTGTCCTTCAATACGGCTCTGGCCCGAAAGAGTTTGTTCTTGACCGTGCCGAGCGGCATGTTCTTGACCCCCGCGATCTCTTCGTACGACAGGCCCGCGAAGTGCCGCAGAGCGATCAGCTCGCGGAAGTCGGCCGGCAGGTCCTGGATCGCCCGGCTGATCGCCTTTCCCCGTTCGACGTTGCGCAGCTCACCGAAGGGATCGAGGCCGGTGGAGCGCTGCTCCGGCGAAAACGAGCCCGTTCCCTCCGGGTCGGGAGCCTCGAGGGGCACCGTCCGCGGGCGGCGCTTGCGGAGGTGGTCGATCGAGGCGTTGCCGGCGATCCGGAAGAGCCACGTCGAAAACTTGAAGGCCGGGTTGAAGCGTTCCAGCGCCTGGAAGACCTTCAGGAAGATCTCCTGCGAGAGGTCGAGGGCGTCGTCGCGGTTGCCGACCATGCGGGCGACGTGGGATACCACGCGCGCCTGGTAGCGGCGCACGAGGACTTCGAACAGCTCTTCCTCGCCCCCGAGGACGCGGCGTACGACGTCGCCGTCCTCGAGGTCGATTTCCGTAGGCTCCAATCTGCGCTTTCCGCCGGTCCGGCCGGCCGGGACCCGAAGCGGCCTCCCGCTCGCCGGGCGCCGGGGAGCGCCCGGCACCCTGCTAGAATCCCCGGGCATTTTAGTGGACCGGGCCGTCCGACGCCCGCACGGGAGCACTCCCATGAGTACAATCGCCGAACCCCAGTTCCCGACGATCGGTTCGCACCCGCAGGGGACGGACTCGTCGAATCCCTTCGAAGAGATGATGTCCCGGTTCGATCTGGCCGCCCAGAAGCTGGGCCTGGACCCGGGCCTCTACAAGGTCCTCCGCGAGCCGGTGCGCGAGACGAAAGTGTCGATCCCGGTCGCCATGGACGACGGACGGATCGAGGTGTTCGTCGGTTATCGGGTCCTCCACAACATCGCCCGGGGCCCGGGCAAGGGTGGCATCCGCTTCGACAAGAACGTGTCGCTCGACGAGGTCCGGGCGCTCGCCGCCTGGATGACGTGGAAGTGCGCGGTCGTCAACATCCCCTTCGGCGGCGCCAAGGGCGGCGTGATCTGCGACCCGCAGTCGCTCTCGCGGGCGGAGCTGGAGAGGATCACGCGCCGGTACACCGCCGAGCTCATGGACCAGTTCGGCCCCGAGAAGGACGTGCCCGCTCCCGACATGGGCACCAACCCCCAGACGATGGCGTGGGTCATGGACACCTACTCGATGCACGCCCGGCACACGGTGACCTCGGTCGTCACGGGCAAGCCCCTCTCGCTCGGGGGCTCGCGCGGACGCGTCGAGGCGACCGGCCGCGGGCTCATGCTCATCGCCCGGGAAGCCGCGCCGCTGCGCGGGCTCACGCTCAAGGGCAGCCGCGTCGTCGTCCAGGGGTTCGGCAACGTCGGCTCGATCGCGGCGCGCATGTGCCACGAGCAGGGCGCCCGGATCCTGGGCGTGTCGGACATCAACGGCGGGATCTACGCCAAGGACGGCATCGACATGCCGGCCCTCATCGCCCATTACGAGAAGACCCGGTCGCTCAAGGGCTTCGCCGGAACCGAGCCGGTCACCAACGAGGCCCTTCTCGAGCTCGACTGCGACATCCTGATCCCCGCCGCCAACGAGAACCAGATCCGGCAGAAGAACGCCGGCAACGTCAAGGCGAAGATCATCGTCGAGGGCGCCAACGGCCCGACCACGCAGCGCGCCGACGAGGTCCTGAACGCGAAGAACGTCCTCGTCGTCCCCGACATCCTCGCCAACGCGGGCGGGGTGACCGTGTCCTATTTCGAGTGGGTCCAGGATCGCGCCGGGTTCTTCTGGCGCGAGTCGGAGGTCAACGAGAGGCTCGAGGACATCATGGTGCAGTCGTTCCGGGACGTGGCCTCGATGGCCGAGAAGTACGGCGTCAGCTTCCGGATCGCCGCCTACATGCTCGGGATCTCCCGCGTCGCGCACGACACGATGGTCAGAGGCCTCTACGCTTAGACTCTCGCCACGGAGGAGAGACTGGTTGAGAGCCTAAAAGAATCGTCACCCCTCTCCCTCCGGGAGAGGGGGTAGGGGTGAGGGGCATGACGAGGCCGACCCTCCTCCTCGCAGCCCTCCTGATCGCGCCCCTCTGTTCTGCCGCCTCACCTGACACGATCGCGGCGATCGACCGCATCTTCGCCGAGGCCTACCCCGCGGGTGGTCCGGGCGCGGCGGTGCTCGTCGTCCAGGACGGGAAGAACGTGCTCCGCAAGGGCTACGGCATGGCCGAGATCGAGCTCGGCGTGCCGATCTCGCCGGACATGGTGTTCCGCGTCGGGTCGGTCACCAAAGAGTTCACGTCCGCCTGCGTCCTGAAGCTCGCCGAGGAAGGGCGCCTCGCACTCGATGACCCGATCGCCAAATACCTGCCGGACTTCCCGACCGGAGAACGGAAGGTCACGATCGAGCAGCTCCTGACGCACACCTCGGGAATCCACAGCTACACGGACATGCCCGCATGGCGGGACCGGATGCGCGAGGACTGGACGCTGGCCCAGCTCGAAGCGTTCTTCCGCGACGCGCCGTTCGACTTCGAGCCGGGAACGAAGTGGCACTACGACAACTCCGGTTACATCCTGCTCGGCGCGATCCTCGAGAAGGTCACGGGGCGGCCCTACGCCGAGGCCGTCGCAGACATGATCTTCCGACCGCTCGGCATGACCTCCACGCGCTACGACCGCGACACCCCCATCATCCCGGGCCGCGCGGCGGGATACCAGAAGACGCCGGCGGGCATCGTCAACGCGCCGTTTCTCTCCATGACGCAGCCCTACGCCGCCGGCGCGATCGTCTCGACGGTCGACGATCTCGCGCGTTGGCAATCCGCGCTCGACGCCGGGCGCGTCCTGAAGCCGGAGAGCCTGCGCCGGATGTGGACGCCCGCGAAGCTGCCCGACGGTTCCGACACCCGCTACGGCTACGGATGGATCCTCTGGCGGTGGAACGGGCACGCGATCGTCGAGCACGGGGGCGGCATCAACGGGTTCCAGTCGGCCAACATGCGCCTGCCCGACGACCGGATCTACGTCGCCGTGCTCTCCAACTGCGGCGGCTGTGCGGACCCGAGGACGCTGGCGCTGCGCGCCGCGACGACGCTCCTCGGCACGCCGTACGACACGCGGACGGCCGTGGCGGTCGCGCCCGAGCGCCTCGACCGCTACGCCGGCACGTACCGCGACGCCGACGGCGACGACTGGACCGTGACCCGCGACGGCGACCACCTCGTCGTCGGGGCCGGGCCGCGGAGCTGGAAGGCCTGGCCGTCCTCGGACACCGAGTTCTTCTTCCGCGACGCCGTCCGCGCGATCCGGTTCGTTTCGGGGCCCGACGGACGGATCGTCGGCATGGACGTGGACGAGTTCGTCGGACCCGTCGAGACGGCAAAGCGGATCGAAAAAGAAAAACCCTCTCCCCCCACCGGGAGAGGGCGAGGCTGAGGGGGGCTATCGAGCCAGTTTCTCCGCGATCGCCGTGACGCGGGGCACGAGCCGCTCGTCTTCGAGCATCCGCGCGGCCGCCGGGAACGCCTCCCCTGGGCCGCGCCAGCGCAGCTCGTCGACGTCGTCGAAGAGCGGCGCGTCGTCGCGGAGCGTCGCGAGGCGCTTGAAGAGGAGCGCCTCGTCCCGGTCTTTCAGCGTCTCCGGCGGAAAGCTCTCGATCGGCCCGTACTGGGCGATCAGCCGCGCGGCGGTCTTCGGGCCCCAGCCGCGCACGCCTGGATATCCGTCGGCCGAATCGCCGACGAGGGCGAGGTAGTCGGGAATGCGCTCGGGCGGCACGCCGAAGCGGGCGCGCACGCCCTCGGCGTCGCGGATCGCCCCGCTCTTGCGGTCGACTTGAACGACGCGGTCCCCCCGCACGCACTGCGCGAGGTCCTTGTCCGGCGTCCAGATGCACACCTTTTCGACGCGCGCGTCCCGCGCCGCGATCGCCGCCGCCGACGCCAGGCCGTCGTCGGCCTCGAGCTCGATCATCGGCCAGACCGCGACGCCCATCGCGGCGAGGGCGTCCTCGAGGGGGTGGAACTGCGCGTGGAGGACCGGATCGATGCCCTCGCTCGTCTTGTAGCCGGGCCAGAGGTCGTTGCGGAACGACTCGACGATGTGGTCGGTCGCGACTCCGACGTGCGTCGCGCCGCCCTCGAGCATCTGCGCGACCGTGTGGAGCACGCCGGCCGCCGCCCCCATCGGCGGGTCCTCGCCACGGCTACGGCGGATGCCGTAGAAGTGGCGGAAGAGCTCGTAGGTCCCATCGAGCAGGTGAACGATCATCGGCGAGACGGGATCCCTCGGGCTAGGCCCTAGGGATGACACCACGGGTCACCGGAGGGTGACTCGCGGTCTCACCTCGGGCATCTCCACGGCGAGCTTCTTCTCGAGCTCGTCGAGCGTCGCCTCGACCGGGGTCCTCCAGGAAGGATCGAGGAGCGACACCGTCAGCCTCCGGCCGACCAGCGAGACCGGCTCGATCTTGCGGGAAAGCGGCTCCCCGACGATGCGGCTCCAGCGCGCCTGCAGCCACGCGAGGGCGTTGTCGCCGCGCGCCATCCGCCGGAGCAATCCGGCCGCCGCCGCGTCGAGCGACGAGAACGAGCTCTTCGTCACCGCCGACCTCCTTCCGGAGGGGCGGCGCGCAGCGGCTTCTCGCCGGTGAGAACCCGCCGGACGTCCTCGACGACCATCCGCGCCATCTCCCGGCGCGTCTCGACGGTCGCGCTTCCCGCGTGGGGCATGAGCACGACGCGGTCGTCGTCGAGAAGGGCCGGCGTGATCGCCGGCTCGTTCTCGTAGACGTCGAGCGCGGCCCCCGCGATGGGGCCGGACTCGAGCGCGGTGACGAGCGCGACCTCGTCGACGACCGGCCCGCGCGAGGTATTGATGAGAAAGCTGCCGGGCTTCATCTTCGCGAAGGTTTCGGTCTTGAAGAGCCGCCACGTCTCGTAGGTCAGCGGCACGTGCAACGAGACGGCGTCGGAGCGCCGCAGGAGATCGTCGAACGAGACGCGCGGCGGGTCGTCAGGATCGCCTTCGATCCGCGGGCTGCGGCCCGTGGCGATGACGCTCATGCCGAAGGCCTTCGCACGCCGCGCCACCGCCTTGCCGATGCGGCCGGGCCCGACGATGCCGAAGACCTTGTTCTTCAGGTCCCGGCCGAGCAGGAGGTCGGGCGCCCACCCCGCGAAGCGGCCGGTCCGGACCATCCGGTCGCCTTCGATGATCCGGCGCGCGAGCGCCAGCAACAGGGCCATCGTCAGATCCGCCGTCGCGTCGGTCAGGACGTTCGGCGTGTGGGTCACGTAGATGCCCTTCGCCGCCGCCGCGGCGCGGTCGATCTGGTTGACGCCCACCGAGTAGCTCGCCACGATCTTGAGCCGGTCGGCCGCCTGGATGACGTCGGCGGTGACGGGATCGTCGACCAAGCAGATCAGCGCGTCGACGCCCGGCACCTCGGCCGCGAGCTCCTTCTCGCTCGGGACGTATCCGAGGACCCGGACCTCGAAGTCGGGCTTCAGCGTGTCGAACGGGTCCGGAAGCTCGCGCGTCGCGAGCACGACTCCCCCCGTCACCGGCGACCCCGCTGCAGCATCCACCCCGCGAAAAATATCGCGGCTCCGATCGCCAGGAGCGTCAGTTCTCGCCGCGAGTCGGCGTCGAGCACGCCGACGAAGAAGGCGGCGCCGGCGACCACGAGCCCCAGGAACTGGACCGCTCGCCCCGCGGCGTACACGTCAGCGTTCCCCGAGCGTCGCCGCCATGCGCAGGATTCGGTCGTCCTGCTCGAGGCGCAGGACGACGTCCATGCCCGCGACGACCGAGCCGAACACGGTGTAACCGCCATCCAGGTGAGGCTCGGGCGCCTGGGTCACGAACCACTGGCTGCCTCCGGTGTCGGGGCCCGAGAGCGCCATGCCGAGCGTTCCGGGAACGTACGGAAGCGCCGAGAGCTCGTCGCGAATCTCCCAGCCCGGACCGCCGTTTCCGGTGCCGGTCGGGTCGCCGTCCTGCACGACGAAGTTCGGGACGATGCGATGGATCGGCGCGCCGTCGAAGTACTCCTTCCCCGCGAGCGTCAGACAGTTCATCACCGTCAGCGGCGCGGTCGTCCCGTCGAGGCGCAGCGTGAACGTCCCCCGGGCCGTCTCGACGTTGAGACGCCAGGGCCGGCGCGCTTCGAAGAGGAGCGCCGCGTAGTCGGCGACGGTCTTGCCCGTCTCGTACGTGCGCCACGGGTACCGCGCGGGCTCCGCGCGGAAGGTCCGGACGAGCGCGCGCCGGGCGAGCCTCGAGACGAGGACGGAGGGATGTCCGTACGCCGCCTCGGCCACGGCGCGCGCTTCCGCGCTCTCCGGGCTCTTCTCCGCGGCGGCGAGCGCGGAGATCGGCACGTCCGGCGCCGGGTCCGAATAGGAGGCGAGGACGGCCTCGCGCAGCCGGGCCATGAGGTCCGGCTTCCCTTCCAGCGCCCGCGGGTCGATCGCCGCGGCGCGAACGCCCGCGTCCGGGTCGGCGGACAGACGCTCGACGATCGCGGCGCTGGCCGACGCGTCCGCCGCCGTCTTGAGTCCCTCGAGGACCTTGAGCCGCACGAGGACCTCGGGGTCTTCGGAGAGGCGCTGCCGCCGCGGCGAGGCGTCCGCCGCCGGCAGGTCCGCGAGCGACTCGGCCACGGCGCCGCGAAGGAACTTGTCCGGCGACGCCATCGCGCCATCGACGAGGTCGGCCGAGCCCGCCCCGAGGCCGGCCATCAGGGCCTGGAGCGCCACCTGCTGACGCCGCTCCTTGCCGGCCGTCGCCGTCGTCCAGAGACGCCGGAATGCCTCGCGGTCGTTGACCCGCCATCGGAGCAGGGCGAGCGCCGGGACGGCGACGTTGGGATTCGCGTCGCCGGAGAGGGCGAGGAGCCGCGCGGAGAGGTCATCGGGCGGCGACGTCCCCGGGTTCTTCTCGAGGACCGTCGCGAGGGCGAGCAGCGCACCAATCCGCAATGGCCCGGGCGTTCCGACGGCAGACGCGAGGGGCCGGACCGATTCGGCCTTCCCGAGGATCCCGAGGGCGCGCGCGCACAACGCCGCCGTCTGGGGATCGGGATCCGACAGCCCCGCCGTCAGGATCGCGAGCGAGGATTCGCGCGGCCTGCGGGCGAGCACGTAGAGCGCCGCCGTCCGGACCGAGGCGTCCGCCGCGGACACCCACGGCGCCGCGGCGCGCGCGGAGTCCTCGTCGCCGAAGCGCCATAGGCCGCGGAGCGCGGAGGCGCGCCGTTCCGGGGAAGAGGCGTCGCGGACCGCGCCGATGAGGGCGTCGCGGCCCCTGGGCTGCCCGAGCATCCCCAGCGCCCAGGCCGCCCGCGCGGCGGCGGCGTCCGAGTCTCCGAGCAGTGGAAGCAGCGGGTCCGACAACGCGGCTTCCCCGAGGATGCCGGCGGCGAACGCGGCCTGCTCGCGAACGGCCGGCGCCCGATCGCCGAGCAGGGAACGCAGCGGCTCGGCGGCTCGCTCGTCGCCGATGCGGCCGAGCGCGAGCGCCGCGCGCGCCCGCACCGCCGCGTCGTGAGAGCCGGCGGCGGCTTCGAGGACCGGCGCGTCGTAGGCCCGGCGATCCTCCGCCGACACCAGGGCCGGCTCGATCTCGGACAGCGTCGACGCGCGCGTGGGCGAGGGGGGCACAGGTGCGAGCGGCGTCGGAGTCGGCGCCGGCGCCGGCGTCCCCGGTGGAGGCGCGCCGCGGTGCGCGCATCCCGCGGCGGCCACGAGGAACACGACCGCGAGCGGCGAGGGAACGCCGCGTCGGGGGCCGGGCCGAGACCGCCGAGGGCCGGCCACCGAAATAGATTCGTCGCGCCCGACCCTTCCCACTCCCCCTCCGGATGCGGGCGGATCATACGGCGCTTTACGCGCCGACGAGCAGCCGGTCTCCGAGAATGTGCGGAAGGCCCGCCTTGAAGATCTTGTCGCGGGCTTTGTCGGTCGGGTATGGGACGCGATCGAAGTGCACGACGCCCTCATCCGCGTCGTAGATTGCGTATGCCGCCGCGGCGTTGCGGTCGCGCGGCTGTCCGATCGATCCCGGATTGATCAGGTAGCGCAGGCCTTTTTGGAGCGGATAGCGCCGCCGCCCCTCCTCGACGAGCTCGACGAGGATGCCGTGCGGCTCCAGCGTGAAGATGCAGGGAATGTGGCTGTGGCCGAAGAAGCAGACCGAGGCCTCCGTCTCGCGGAAGTTCAGGTACGCGTCGAAGTCGGTGAAGATGTAGGCGTCTTCGTCCCGCGGGGACCCGTGACAGATGGCGAAGACGCCGTCCACCGACACCGGACCGAGAGGCAGCCCTTCCAGGAACTTCCGGTTGCGCGGGGAGAGCTTCTCCGCCGTCCAGCGCGCGGCCCGGAGCGCGACCGGGTTGAACAGGTCGCCCGACTCGACGCCGCAGACGACCTTGTCGTGGTTGCCGCGGATCATGGCCTTCGGCTTCTTGATGTTCCGGATGCGGTCGATGACCTGGTTGGGGCTCGCCCCGTATCCGACGAAGTCGCCGAGGACGACGACCCGGTCGAAGCGTTTGCGCCGCACGCGGGCGAGCACCGCGCCGAGGGCGTCGTCGTTCGAGTGTATGTCCGAGAGAATCAGGTAGCGCATGCGGGCGCGGGCTCACTTTCCGATCGGATTTCGTTCGAAGTCGTCGAGGGCGGTGAGGACGCGGTCCGCGGACTCCTCGATGGTCTCGGCACCGCCGAGACGCACCGCCACGGGCGCCATTCTATAGAAGGGCGTCCGCGCCGCGAAGAGGTCGGAGAGCTGCGCCTCGTTGACGAACAGCGGCCGATCCGTCTTTCCCTTCAGGCGCATGCGAACCGTCTCGAGGCTCACGTCCAGGAAGACCGCGGTGCCGAGCCGGGCTGCCAGGCGGCGGTTCTCTTCGCGGGGAAAGCTTCCTCCCCCCGTGGCGATGACGGCGCGCGGGAGCGTCTCGGTCGCGGCGAGGAAGGTCGTCTCCCTCTCGCGGAAGGCCTTCTCGCCGAATTCCTCGAACAGCGCACGCACCGTCCGCCCGCTCTTCTTCTCGATCTCGTCGTCCAGATCCACGAACGGCCACCCGAGCCGCTCGGCGACACGCCGCCCCACCGTCGTCTTCCCGGCGGCCATGAAGCCGACGAGATAGACGCGCCGGCCCGGACGACGTCGGCGCGCTCGGTCGAGCGCCGCGCGGACGTTGTCGTCGAGCCGTCCGCCCGCGTACAGACCTCCGATCATCGCCGCGGAGTCGGCGCCGGCGTCCCAGACCGCGTCGAGGCGGTCGACGGTGATGCCGCCGATGGCGACGAGGGGCCGGTCCCGGAAAGACGCCGCGCTGGCGAGCGCTTCGAGACCCCGCGCCGGGCGGGACGTCTTCGTCGAGCTCTCGAAGACGGGCCCGAAGGCCACGTAGTCGGCGACGCCGTCCGCGAAGGCGCGTCGCGCTTCCTC
>Ga0126381_100007573_pt1 | contig 12098 bp, 12 predicted proteins | sample PanSoiMetPlot_28_FD_96465 | JGI IMG/M metagenome (GOLD analysis project Ga0126381, IMG submission 96465) | Tropical forest soil microbial communities from Panama - MetaG Plot_28 | ecosystem: Environmental > Terrestrial > Soil > Tropical forest > Bulk soil | place: Panama | collected 2016-02-17
CGACGTAGTGAAGCCGGAACAAGAACTCGACGTCATCATCCTGAAATTCGACAAGGACAAGCAACGCGTCTCTCTGGGTCTGAAGCAGCTGAGCAAGGACCCGTGGATTGACGCAGCGCAGCGCTACCCGGCCGGCGGAAAGTACCAGGGCAAAGTCGTTGGTGTGGTCGATTACGGCGCATTCGTCGAACTCGAGCAAGGCATCGAAGGCCTTGTGCATGTCACCGAGATGTCGTGGTCGAAGAAGCCCACGCACCCCTCGAAGCTGGTAAAGGTTGGTGAAGAGGTAGACGTGGTGGTGCTGGACATCAAGCCGAGCGACCGGCGCGTTTCGCTGGGTATGAAACAGGCGCAGCCCGATCCCTGGCTGTTGGTCGCAGAAAAATATCCTGTGGGCACGGTCGTCACCGGCAAGGTGCGCAACATTGCTGAGTTCGGTGCGTTTGTGGAAATCGAAGAGGGCTTCGACGGGCTGGTGCACGTAGGCGATGTCAGCTGGACCGGCCGCGTGAAGAATCCCCACGAGGTGTTCAAGAAGGGCGAGCCGGTGACCGCCAAAGTGCTGCGCATTGACGCAGAGAACCGCCGCGTGTCGTTGGGTATGAAGCAGGTGAACGACATTTGGGCGGACTGGTTCAAGCAGCACAGGGTGGGAGACATCGTGCGCGGCAAGGTTTCGCGCATCGCCACTTTCGGAGCGTTTGTGGAGTTCGGCGAAAACATCGAAGGCCTCTGCCACAACACGGAGATCGAAGACCGGCGCCGCCGCGACGAAGGTCCCAGCAGCTTCCGGCCAACGACCGGTCCGCTCAAAAGCGCGGGCCCGCTCGAACCCGGCAAGGAATACGACTTCAAGATCATCAAGATCAGCCCGGAAACCCGACGCATCGGCTTGAGCTACCGCGCGGCCGTGAGGCAGCAAGAGCGCAAGGAAATCGAGCAGTACAAGTCGGCAAAGTCTTCGGCGACGGCCACGATCGGCGACGCCCTGAAGCAGAAGTTGGCTTCGCGGTAAAGCCGGCAGCTGATTGCGAGTTCAACCGCCCAGGCGATTCATCAGATAAATTCATTTACCTGCGGGTCATTTTAGTGATAGACAGGGGGACATCCGGGCGGGTAGTCCTCTAAGTCGCCTTGCCCCATAGAGTTGTGCGGCACCAGCGGTTCCCGACTAAAGAGGCAGAGAACGATGACAAAGCAACCGACGCTGACTAAGGCCGACCTGATCGAGGAAGTGCTCCGTGTGACGGAGCTTCCCCGCAAAGAGTCCGAAACCATCGTGGAGACGATTTTCGAGAGCATCATTGACGCCTTGCAAAAAGGCGACAAAATCGAAATCCGCGGTTTCGGCAGCTTCCGCACCCGCCAACGCCGCGGCCGCATCGGCAGAAATCCGAAGACCGGGGAGAAAGTGGAAGTACCGGCGAAGAAGATTCCGTTTTTCAAGCCCAGCAAGGAGCTCAAGGATTTTGTGAATACCGCGGCGGCGCAGAGCGAGGCGGCATCGTAGCGGTTCTAGATTTTTGGGATTTGCGACCGATGAAACGCCCCGGATTCCGGGGCGTTTTTTTGTTGAAGATACGGGTTGCTGTTTTCCGCTCGCTGTCCCCCGTCATACACTATGCGCTTATCAAGAACGCCCAGTGAGGACCGACGATGATGGACTATCTGTGGACGCCGTGGCGTTACCGGTACATGGCCGAGGCGGCTGCGGGGAATCCGCCGGAGTGTATCTTTTGCGACGCGCTGGCGCGGAACCAGGACGCCGAGACGCTGGTCGTCCATCGGGCGAAGAAGTCGTTCGTCATACTCAACCGGTTTCCTTACACATCGGGCCACGTGATGATCGTGCCGTACGCGCACGTGGCAGAACTCCATTTGTGCGAGCCCGGTACCCTCGAGGAAGTCATGGCCCTGGCACAGAAGATGGAGACCATCTTCCGCGCGACTTACAAACCCGACGGAATCAACCTCGGGATGAACCTCGGCAGGGCTGCGGGCGCCGGCGTTACGGGACATTTGCATCTGCATATGCTGCCGCGGTGGTATGGCGATTCGAATTTTATGACCGTGACTGGCGAAACGCGGGTGCATCCCGAGGAATTGCGTACAACCTACGAGCGTCTCAGCAATGCGCTGAAGCCCTAGCATTCTGCGGGTGTGGCTATCGGATCGAGAGCACGCTAAAATCGTAACTTCAAACATCGGTTTGGCACGCCGGCCGGAGAATCATTTTGCAACTGGAACTCACCGAAGACCAAAAACTTTTGCAGAACAGTGTGAGGGAATTTGCCGAATCGGAAGTGCGGCCGCTCGCCAAGCGCAACGACGAAACCGGCGAGTTTCCAAGGGCTCTATTCTACAAGGCCGCGCAGCTGGGGCTAACCGGCGTGGCATTTGCCGAGGCCGACGGCGGTGCGGGCTTTGATCACACCGCTTACGCCATCGTGATCGAAGAGATTTCGCGCTGCTGTGCTTCGACCGGAGTGATTCTGAGCGTGCAGAACTCCTTGTTCTGCGACCCCATTCACCGCTATGGCACCGATGGGCAGAAGAAAAAATTTCTGTTGCCCTTCACGCGCGGAGAAAAGATCGGATGCTACGCACTGACCGAGCCGCAAGCCGGTTCGAACGCAGCTGCGCTGCAAACCAAGGCGGTGAAGCAAGGCGATACCTACGTCATTAACGGCACCAAGGCTTGGATTACCAACGGCGGCGTGGCCGACGCCGCGATCGTTTACACGAACACGGCTCCCGAGAAAGGCGAAAAAGGCATTACCGCAATGGTGGTCGAGAAGGGCACGCCTGGATTCAAGGTCGGCAAGGAGGAGAAAAAACTCGGCATCAACGCCACCGCGTGCAGCGAACTGATCTTCACCGACTGCATCGTGCCCGCAAGCAACCGCATTGGCAATGAAGGCGAAGGCTACAAGGTGGCGCTTTCCACGCTGGACGGTGGACGTATCGGGATTGGGTCGCAAGCGGTGGGCATCGCGCAGGGCGCATTTGAGGCGGCGCTTCACTGGTCGAAAGAGCGCATGGCCTTCGGCCACCCCATTTCGCAATTCCAGGCCATCCAGTTCATGCTGGCCGATATGGCCACCGAGATTGACGCGGCGCGCCTGCTGGTGCGAAAGGCGGCATGGAAACAGGATTCGGGCGGGCGCTTCAGCCAGGAAGCGGCAACCGCGAAGCTTTTTGCCAGCGAAATGGCCACACGCGTCGCGCACAAGGCCATCCAGATTCACGGCGGCTACGGCTATAGCAAGGAATATCCGGTCGAACGCGCCTACCGCGATGCACGCATCACCGAAATCTATGAGGGCACCAGTGAAATCCAGCGGCTGGTGATCGCCGGTTGGCTGTTGAAGGGCTAACGCTGCGCTTGCGCCGTCTGCGGAGTGGCCTGTCCCCGGCCGCGCCCTTCCGTACGTAAATATTATTTACCAGGGTGACACACGCCCGCCTTTCCCTCTCTCTCTCCTCAATAATGAAAGCAAGGAATATGTCAGGTCGACGGAGAGGTCGCGCCACCGCGACAAAAAGCACATGCTCGACACGATTTTAATAAATGCCATCGGCCTTCTCGGCTTTCTGCATTTGGCCGCGCCGATCGCGCTACATCGGACGTTCCGATTCGCCGCTCGTTGCCGGCCTAATTTGGTCACAAAAACGGAATTGCCGCTCGCAGCGGCGGAGCGCATCTTGCCGGTCGTGCCGCAACTAGAGGCGCTGGGGTTCGAATTTCTAGGCTGCTTCGATTTCGGCGAGGTTTCCGCTTTCACGCGGAAGATTGTCGGGTACTGCTGCAACCGCGACACGAATGACTTTGCGAACCTGACGGTCTCCTGCGCGCCCGGGGCCACCGACAGTTATCTGGAGTTTTCCACGAATTTTTCGAAGGGACGAACGCTCGAAACCAACAACAACGGTGTAATTCCATTGACTCCGGACGCAAAACCGGCGCAGGTGTTCCGCTTGCCGGAGATTCGAGAGCCGCGGGAGCTCTACCGCTTGCATCGCTTGTTGATTGAAAAACACGCGGGCGGTGACTGGGCGGTCGCCGAGATAAAGGGACAGGAAATTCTTCGCCTGGTGCGCACGTTCGAAAACTACGGCCCGCGCCACGGGAAACTGGGTTATATGAAATTGTCGCACGATGGTGAATCCTACGAGCTGACCTGGAAGGGTGCGGCACTGATGGCCTGGCGCGGGATGCTGCCCACGGTGTTGCTCCGCCAGTACCTGTCCCGGCGGGAGATGCGCGCCGAACTGCGTTCGTTGGAATTACGCGGCGTTGCCGCGTTGCAGAAAGCGTGAGGCCTTCTTTGGCGGCGCAGCGCCGCGCTCCGTAGTATCCTGACGATGTGCTCGAACTGGACGCTGGGCTCGAATTCGATCCGGACAATGACGAGGAATTCTTCCCCCTGCTTCCGGATCGCCCAGCGGTCTGCCTGATCCAAGCCCGCGAAGCGAACGGGGAGCCGCACCTGATCCGGACAGCTCATTTGCGGCGTCGCTTGCAGCGCCTGCTCGGCCCGGCCGACCCCAGTTCCAAGCGGCTGAACCTAAGAGATTTCGCCCGGCAGGTCCGCTATCGGGTGACCAACTCCGCCTTCGAACAGTCGCTTACCTATTACCGCATCGCGCGGCAGTATTTTCCGAAGCGGTATCGCGACCTGATGCGGCTGCGGCCTTCGCCGATGCTGAAGATCAACCTGAAGAACGCCTATCCCCGGTGTTACGTGACGCGGCATATTTCGGTGAACGAACACGGCGAACCGGCGGGCGGGATTTACTACGGGCCCTTCCCTTCCCGAAAAGCGGCGCAGACTTATGCCGACAGCGTGCTGGATTTTTTCAAGGTGCGACGCTGCCAGATCAAGATCCGGCGTGATCCCTCGTTTCCAGGCTGTATTTATTCCGAAATGAAGATGTGCCTGGCCCCGTGTTTCGCCGGCTGTACCAAGGAAGAGTACGACGCCGAAGTGAACCGTCTTGCGGAGTTCCTGCAAACCAACGGCGGTTCGCTGCGCGCGATCTACGAACAGGAACGCGGACGCGCCAGCGAGGAACTTGATTTTGAGCGGGCGGCAGCGATTCACAAGAAGCTTGAAAAACTGGAAGCTGCGCTGCGCACCGGGCCGGAAATTGCGCGCCGCCTGCAGGATCTCAATGCCGTGATCCTGCAACGCATGGCCGAGGACCAGACCATTGGCATGTTTGGCGTGCGCGGCGGGAGGCTCGTCGAGCCTTATGCGTTGCAGTTTGGCGATACCGGGCGGCCGCGCTCTGCTGAAGAGACCGTGCGCGACTATCTGGAGAACGTCATGAGTGCCCCGCCCTCACCCGGAACTCCACGGCAATCCGCGACAGAGCTTGCAGAGCACCTCCGCATGGTGGCCCGCTGGTTTTACAGCAACCCGCGCGAGGGCGAGATTCTCTTTCACGAAAAAGATTGGCCGTACCGGCGGATTTTGCGGGCGTGTTCTCGCTTGCTGGCTCCGCCGAAAGAAGAAGCCAACGAACTGAGCAAATAAGGGACAATCGAGGGGCGAGGAGAGGTCATGAGCCAAGGTGCGACGCCGGAAGGAACAAAACGATACTCGGAACGATTCCGGGAGCTTGCCGCCGAGGGGCATTTCCGGCAGGCGCAGGGACTGACGGTCTCTTCGCTGGGCATCGGCACGTACCTGGGGCAGCCGAACGACAACACGGACGCGAGCTATTCTGCGGCCCTGGTGGAAGCCGGCCTCGCGGGCATCAATGTGTTCGACACCGCGATCAACTACCGCTTCCAACGAAGCGAGCGCAACGTGGGCACGGCGCTGAAGGTGCTGGCCAACAAAGGATTTTTGCGCGACGAATTTGTGGTCTGCACCAAAGGCGGTTACCTGACACCGGATATGGCCATGCCTGTCGATCCAAACCGCTATTTTTTTGAGGAATACATCCATAGGGGAATTTTCTCCGCGAAAGACGTCGCCGCTGGCTGCCACTGCATAACCCCGCGCTATCTGGAAAACCAATTGAACCGCAGCCTGAAAAATATAGGCGTCAACTGTATCGATCTCTACTACGTGCACAACCCGGAGACGCAGCTCACGGAAATTCCCCGCCCCGAATTTTTAAGACGGATTCTTTCAGCATTCGAACTTCTGGAGTCCGCCGTGGCTGCCGGCAAAGTACAGTTTTACGGGCTGGCTACGTGGAACGGATTCAGACAGGAAGCGACGACCGCCGATGTGTTGTTTTTGGGGGAAGTGGAAAAAATCGCGCGCGAACTTGCCGGTGAGAAACATCATTTCCGCTTCGTGCAGCTTCCCTACAACCTGGCGATGACCGAAGCGTTGACTCTGGGCAATCAATCCATCCACGGGCAGACGCGCACGATGATGGAAGCGGCCGCGGAGCTGGGTATCACGCTGGTAGGAAGCGCTTCCCTGCTGCAGGGCCAGTTGGCGCAGAATTTGCCGCCATTTGTGGCCGAAGCTCTAGGTTTGCAGAACGATCTTGAACGCGCTTTGCAGTTTGCGCGGTCCTCACCGGGGATCACGACGGCGCTGGTCGGAATGGCCCGAGCGGCGCATGTGGAAGCAAACGCAAGGCTCGTGAGCGTGAAACCGGCGGGAATCGAGGAGTTCAGCAAGATGTTCGAGCGGGGCGAGTCAGCTTAAAACATGAAGATCGGAATGTCGTCTCATCAGCCAGCACTCTATCGCGGCGTTGAATTCGTCAAGATGCCCCGCAAAAAAGTGATCGGCGTTTTCGACGACTACCAGCTCCTTTTCGTCAGGTAATGTGCCGACTAGCTGCTCCACCTTGTTCCTCGCGCCGAATTGGTCTTCGCTGCCCTGCACGAATAGCTTGGGCTTCGGACAATCCCGAAGAAATGCAAAATCCGTGGAGTTTACCGGAATCCCGAGACCGATGAGTTCGACGGCGCGCGCATCGCGGCAGCCGGCACGTAAGCCGACGTAACTTCCAAAACTGAAGCCTGCCACAATCAAGGGAACGCGCGGAAACTGATCCGCGAGAAAATCGAGCGCGCTTTCGACGTCACCCTGTTCGCCGACACCTTTGTCATGCGTGCCAGCGCTCAATCCCGTGCCGCGGAAATTGAAACGCAGCACCGGAATGCCCAGCGCGTCCATAGTTTTCGCGGCGTTGTAGACGACCTTGTTGTGCATGGTCCCGCCAAACAGCGGATGTGGATGGCAAACCAACGCTGCTAGCGACGGCGAACCGGCGCGCGTCGGTGTCCAGAGAATCGACTCCAAACGGCCGGCAGGTCCTTCGAGAAAGAAATTTTGCGATTCGTGAGCGATGCGCATTTCTAAAAGCTGCTGAATTAGTAGTGTAGCCGAAAGGCCTCGCACTCGAATCGCGTAAAAATGACGTTCTAGCCCGCCCACTACGCTCTAACATTCGTACTAGAGCCAAAATGCGGCACTTTTGCGTTGCGGTTTGGTTTCCTCGGTGATAACGTCCGGTCGTCCGACACTTCTTGGGGGGCCCAGATGGGCGATCTCTCGGATCGGCGCGAGGCGCGACGCTTCGCAATGAATTTGCCTGTTCGTATACTGGCCAAAGACGCGCATGGCCCGGAACTGAAGGCCAACACACGCGACGTCAGCTACCGTGGGCTCTATTTCTTGAGCGACGCTCGCTTCGAAAAAGGCAGCGAGATTGATTTTATTTTGACACTGCCGCAGCAAATTATTTCCGCGGGCGATGTGCACATCCGCTGCCACGGCCATGTCGTGCGCGTGGAACCTGACGAAGCCGGAAGAACCGGCATCGCCGCAAAAATCGAAAAGTACGAATTTATCCCAGTGCGGGCCTCCGCTGCCTAAGTCCGGAACTTATCGGCAGTTCCGACTGACCAGTTTCTGCGTAAAATGGAAGCGTGAGCAGTTTGCAGGGCATGAGCGATCATGCCGGGGGGACGCCATGTATCACTACAATCCACAGATTGCTTTGGAAGAACTTCAGGAAGACGCGCTGCTGCCGCATCCGGTGAAGCTTCGCGACATGATCCTGCGCAATCAGCTTGGCCCCCAGGACGCGCAGCTTCTGAATCACGATTTTCAGGAATACCTTACGCGCTTCGGGGAGTTGCAAAAGATCGCGCGGGGTATTCTGGATAAGCTTGCAGCGGGGCAAAGGAAGACCGCTTAACAGCGGTCCTTGATGACCCTCTCGCTTAACCTGAACCGCAAGCCTCGCGTGTTGATTCTCTCCGCTTCTTCCGGTGCTGGCCACGTCCGGGCGGGACAGGCGCTTGAAAAAGCCTTCCGCGCGCAAGGCAATTGCGTGGTCGAGCACATTGACGCTTTGAAGCATGTCAGCAAACTCTTCCAGAGAATCTACGATAAAGCTTACTTGCGAATGGTCGATCGCGCTCCCGACCTCATGGGCCTGCTCTACGAACAGACCGATCGCCCCTGGACTCAGCAGCGCCAGCGCCTGGCGATGGACCGGCTGAATACGCAGCCGATGATCCGCCTGCTCAAGAGGACGCAGCCGGACTTGTGCGTGGCCACACATTTTCTACCCGCGGAGGTACTGGCCTGGCTAATTGCCAAGAAAAAACTGCACGCGAGTCACGTAATTGCAGTGACCGACTACGATGTGCATGCTGCCTGGCTCTGCCGCACCGTTGACCGCTACTACGTGGCCCTGGAAGAGTCGGCGGAATATCTGGCGCGTGTCGGCGTGCCGCGGGAAAAGCTCTGCGCCGCGGGGATTCCAATCGATCCGCTGTTCGAACATCATGTCAGCAGCAGCGAGGCTCGCAAGAGATTGGGACTCGCCACAAACGAACCGATCCTTCTGCTTTCGGCGGGAGGTTACGGCATCGGTCCGGTGGAGCAACTGGTAAAGGATCTGCTCGATTTGCGCCGGCCTTGGCAGATTGCGGCGATCGCTGGAAAGTCGGAGCCGCTGAAGAAACGTTTGGATCACCTTGCGAGAGCCGCGGGAAAGGCGCCTTCCGGACAGCCGCGACTGGTTTCCATCGGATTCACGACGGAAATGGATCAATACATGGCTGCCGCGGATTTGCTGATCGGCAAGGCCGGCGGATTGACCGCTTCGGAGGCACTTGCGCGCGAGTTGCCGATGGCTCTGGTCGAACCGATTCCCGGCCAGGAGGAGCGCAACGCCGATCATCTGCTGGAAGGAGGCGCGGCCATCCGTTGCAACAACCTGCCGGCCGCCGCCTGGAAGATCGCGAAGCTCGTGGACCAACCGGAAAAGCTGGCGGCCATGAAACGTGCCGCGAAGGAGATGGCCAAGCCCTCCGCGGCCCGCAGGATCGCGCGAGATGCACTGGGGCTGCTACACTAGAATTTCGCTCTACCCGGGGAATCAGGAAAGCCAGCCGACCTGCAGGCCTATGAGACGTCATACACTGCTGATTGATGCGGACGACACACTGTGGGAAAACAATGTTTTCTTCGAGAAACTGATCGAGGATTTCATCACCCTGGTCGAGCCTTGCGGATATAGCCGCGCCTATATCCGCCACATCCTGAACGAGACCGAGCGCAAGAACATTCGCCAATACGGCTACGGAGTGCGCAGTTTTGGCCGCTCGGTGGAAGAGACGTACCTGAAACTTGCCGACCAGATGGCCAAACGTGAAACGCTGGCGCAGATTCACGTCCGCGTCGTGGAGCTTGAACGCACGCCGCCGAAGATTCTTGAAGGCGTGCCGGAGACGCTGGCCTATCTCACCGCACGGCACCGCTTGATTCTCTTCACCAAAGGCGAGCCGGCGGAGCAAGCCGCCAAGGTGGAACGCTCCGGCTTACAGGGATTCTTCGAAGCGATTGAGATTGTCAGCGAGAAGGACACCAAGACGTACCATGCTCTGGTCGAGAAACACAAAATCGTTAAGACCCATGGCTGGATGATCGGCAATAGCCCGCGCAGCGACATCAACCCGGCGATGCAGGCAGGACTCAATGCCGTGTATATCCCGCACGTCAATACCTGGCAACTCGAGCATGAACCGGTCATGGCCGGCAGTGGAAAGCTTGTGATTGTTCCGGCGTTTCGCGAACTGCGGAATCACTTTTAACCTCCCAATTTGGACCTTGTTCGGCGTCTTTGTCCGTTCTCATGATGAATGGACAATGTGCGTGAGGTCCCTTTCATGCCTGGCCTGAGCAGTCCATCACGTTGGAAAGAAGCCTGGAGCCGACATGAGGACGCCGTGTACCTCAACCTGGCGGGACAAGCGCCCATGCCCGCCGCTTCGCTGGAAAGCGCCAGGAATGCTCTCGAATGGAAAGCCTTCCCGCAACTGCTATCAGATCAGGCAGAGAGGGATTTGACCGAGCGCGTGCGCCGGTTGCTGGCCGAGTTGATCGGCGCCGATGCCAGACAAGTTGCCGTGACGACCGGGGCAAGTGCCGGGCTTGCGGCATTGGCATACGGCTTAGCCTGGAAACCGGGCGACGAAGTCGTGACGGCATGCCGCGAATTCCCCGCACAGTACACGACCTGGCGGCCGATGGAAGCGCGGGAGGGGGTAAGTCTGAAGTTGGTCCCGCCAGCCGGCAAGTGGATGACCGCCGAGAATTTGATTGCGGCCCTCACGCCACGCACACGGTTGGTTTCGGTCAGTCTGGTGCGATTCGATGACGGCTCGCTGCTCGACGCGGCAAAACTCAGCCGAGCGTGCCGCGCACGCGGTGTCCTGGTTGCGTTGGACGTGAGCCAAGCCTGCGGCGCAATTCCGATGGATGTACGCACGTTGGGAGCGGATTTCCTAACCTGCGCCGGTTATAAATGGCTGCTCGGCCCTTATGGCACGGGTTTTTTCTGGCTGCGCCCGGAGTTGCAGGCGGCGTTTCGCCCGGCGCCGTTTTACTGGCAGGGGATCGATGTTCTCAAAGATTTCAGTGACCTGGTGCACGAAAATCCCAGACCTGCCCAAGGAGCGCGTGGCGGGGACGCAGCGGAGACCGCGAGCCCTTTCAATCTCGCGGGTTGGGAGACGTCTCTAAAATTTCTGCTGGAAATTGGCGTCGAGACCGTGACGACGCACACACGCCAATTGATGGAGCAGCTTCGCGAATCTTTGCCGAAGGATCGCTGCGTGTGGACAAGTCCGCCGGAGCCGGAGCGGCGCGGACCGTTAGGATGTTTTTCCGCACGCAACTTCGAAGAAACCAAATCGCTTTACGAGCGCTTGCGGGCCGCGAAAATATTCCCGAGCCTGCGCGAGACAAGCATCCGCGTTTCTACTCATCTGTACACGACGCCCGAAGATATCGCTAAACTGGTGCGGGTGATTTCCGAATGAGCGCGGAAACGAACTGGCCAAACGTGGCAGTGGTTGGCGCGGGAGCCGTCGGGGGCTATTTCGGCGGGCTGCTGGCGCGAGCGGGTGTGCCGGTGACGATGATTGGGCGTCCGGCCTTTGTGAACGCCGTAGAAAAATCCGGCTTGCGGCTGGACACGGTGCTGTTTCAAGAGACCGTGCATCCCAAGGTTTCCGCCGAACTGTCGGCCGCAGCTCGAGCCGACATCGTTTTGTTCTGCGTGAAGAGCACGGACACGGCTTCCACGGCGAAAGAACTTGCGCGGTATATTGATGCGTCGTGCTCGGTCCTGAGCCTGCAGAATGGCGTCAACAACGTGGAAGAAATCCGCAAGGCTTCGAGCATCGAAGCGCTGCCGACCGTGGTCTACGTCGCGGCCTCGGTACCCTCGCCGGGAACCATTAAGCACCTGGGGCGCGGCGATCTGGTGATTGGCCCGCATTCGTCGAAGGTCAACAAGGTTGCAGAATTTTTTGATCGCGCCAGCCTGCCTTACCGTCTTTCCGACAACATCGAAGGCGAATTGTGGACCAAGCTGGTGTGGAACTGCGCGCTCAACGCTGTTTCCGGACTGGGCCGCGTGACCTACGGCGAGATCATCGCCGATGACGATGCCAAGAAGGTAGTGGAAGCCACGGTATACGAGGTCCTGGCAGTCGCCAACAAGCAAGGCGTTCACCCGCCGGGACTCGAAGATCCGAAGGTCGCGCTGGCCGGCGCATATCAGATCGGCTTGCAGATGAGCGGAACGCGCTCTTCGAC
>Ga0126381_100007575_pt1 | contig 12097 bp, 14 predicted proteins | sample PanSoiMetPlot_28_FD_96465 | JGI IMG/M metagenome (GOLD analysis project Ga0126381, IMG submission 96465) | Tropical forest soil microbial communities from Panama - MetaG Plot_28 | ecosystem: Environmental > Terrestrial > Soil > Tropical forest > Bulk soil | place: Panama | collected 2016-02-17
ACGCTCCGCAATCTTCGCCCTTTCGTCAGCAGGAAGGTCAGTGTATGCTTGATAAAACCGAACGAAGTAAACACCTGATGCCTCGTAAACATAGCCCGATTGGAATCTGCTCATGTGCCCTCCCAAGGACGTGTTCAGATTACCAATCATGCAGTCAAAATGCAGTAGCACGAAGGTATCAGTCCGTAAGTGTTTGGTTTTAAACGCCGGAGAGGTGGCCGAGAGGCTGAAGGCGGCGGTTTGCTAAACCGTTATACGGGCTAACACCTGTATCGAGGGTTCGAATCCCTCCCTCTCCGCCAGCTTCAACGATCCCAAGCACTTAAGCGCCTACTGCAGCGTGGATGACTCCACGGCAAAACCGGGTTTTGGTGTCCCGGTGGTGTCCCGAGTTTGCAGTCCGCCTTCCGACTTCGCTTCTAGTGTGCTTTCCAGCTTCGTCATAGCCGTGCGCACATCATCGGCTGCGGTTTTGATGTAGTACCCGGTGGTGGTGCTCACATTCGCATGCCGCAAAATCCGCTGAATCACCATATCCGGCACGCCTAACTGGTACAGGTTCGAGCCCAGACCGCGTCGCGCCGCATGCCAGCCGTGCCACTCGGGAAAGTTCCGATCACGCTCGTAGTTGTGATCGAACTTCACCGGATGCGCCTTGTGTTCAGCTTCGCTCTTGCAGCATATCTCGCAGCGGTTGAGCGCAGGCAGGATCACGCGGTTCACGACACTGGTGAGCGATAGCGGCTTGCCAGCCGTATTGCGGAACATTGGCCCAGTCTCTGGGTCACCCGAACGTAGCCGGTGCATCTCCAACCGCTCCGCCAATTGCCGTATCACGGGAACCGGTGCCCGCCCTTTGCGAGTCTTCGGCGGCGTGATGCGGCCATTCCAGATCGAACGCGATACGAATATCTCGCCGTTCCGGTAGTTCTCCCACACGAGCCCTTGCACCTCGCCATGCCGCAAGCCCGCGAACGCCGCGACCGCAAAGGCGGTTGCAGCAGGTTCGGGAAGCAGGGAGAGAATCTTTTGGACTTCGTTGAGTGAATAGGCGACGGTTTCTTGCGGCTCAGTTGACGCGGGGTTGACCTTGGTATCTTGAACCGGGTTGATCCCGTCGTAGTAGTTCTGCTGCTTCGCGTGCTTAAACATACCGCTAAGCAGAGACTTGATGTGTTTCAGCGTGTTGCGGCTCAGCCCGCCCTTGCCAATCTCGTTTAGCCAGCTTTGCACATGGAAGCACTTTGTGTCCTTGAGCCAAATCTCTTGGCAGGGCGCTTTCAAGTGGCGCTCCCAGATGTCACGGTAGGCTTTTGCAGTGCTTGGACGCTGGTGCTGTTCAACGTGCGGCAGATAGACTTGCTCGGCAAAGGCCGGTAAGGTGACAATCTGCTCGGCGGGAATGATGTTTTGGTTGACAGTTGCCATGTGCTGCTCGGCAGCTTTTCGGATGTCGTCGGGCGGGCGCTTTCCACGGGTGGTCACCCACCCGAGGAATTTGCTGGGTCGCACGCGTTTCAGGGTTCCACCCACCATGCGATCCTCCCAATAACGCAGTAACCAGCGTTTTCGATGGCGGTCGATCATTCCCTTCTGTTCGTTCATTGTTTTTTCTCCTTCTTTCGTTGTCGTTTTTTTTCGCGGGCAGCGACGGCCACCTTTGCGATTTGGCTCCGCCGTGCAGCGGACAGGTTGTTTGCCCTCGCTCTCCCGCCCTTGCTGGCGATTTTGGCAATTTCGGCGTCAGACAGGTTTTTTGCCCGCGCCTTCCCGCCGCGACTGCCCAGCAGTTGCGCTGCTGTGCGCACGTTCTTCTTGCTCACAATTTCTATTATCTTGCTTAGCGGTAAGCGTGTAAAGGATGTAACTACTCGCGGTGCCTAGCCAGCCATTCGTTCAACCGGGCTGAACCGTATTCGTAACGCACATATCTTCCGAATCGCACTAGTGGGATGCGCCGGTCTCGGGCGACCCGTTGCCGTGACTGAGCCCGAATCCAAGATTCAGGTAACTTCCAGCGTCTGGCTAGCTCTCGCGCATCGATCAATTCGACGCCGTTTCCCGTTATTCCGGACACCATTGGGACACCAGCCGATTTGGGTCTCATGTTTTCAAACACTTGATGGTGTATGACGGTTCCGCCAACCGCTGACCGATGATCCGTATCGTCGGATTCTCCCAACGTGTTTTCTGCGGCCCGAGCCAAATCCTTAGACCGCTAATCACCTCGCGCTCGAATGGTGATGATCCGTGTTCTCATCCTCGTGTTAGCACGCGAAAAAGTGACATCAACGCCAGCCTTCCTCAGAGCGGGAGCTAGTCGGCGCAGTATTCCAGAAAGGACCTTGGCAGTCTTTGGCCAGCTTTGGTCCTTGAGGGCCCCGGGCGACTCCATTCGAGAGAGTTTGCGCAGGAGCGAGGCTGCAGTCCCCTCCCAAACACCTTGCGCGGCCACCTTGCACGTCAGGTCCGCTATCGTGGACGCTTCCAAGGCCACCGCAGTCGTCGTTGCGCGATTCCGGTCGTATGCCCGCATGAAACCGCCACTCTTCACGCCCAGTGCAGACTCCGCTGCGGTCGCCAGAACGGCGAAATCCACCAGTCGTGGCTGCTCAGCAAGCTTGACCGAAGGCATTTTTCGCAAAGCTTCAACAGCTACGTCCAGGAGTCCCCCGAGCAGCCGAGGGCGAGCCATCTGGAATTCGGGCCAGAACAAACGCTCCGGGCGGTATTTTTCGATCACCGGCAACTCGAGCAACACGCTTCGGTCCAGCAAGTCTGTCCGCGTGGCCAACTCTTCGATCCCGTTGAAGACGACTGGACGCTGGCCTTCCAAAACTACTTCGTCGGAGTCTGTGAATAACTGGCGGGTGGAAAATCCGCCACCCGTGGAGAGGCGACAGATGGCGTCGGAAAACCAGACTGGGAGGAAGCTGAGGTTATCAAACGAAATGATCCAGTTGCTGTTCACCATCACCATCAAATCACGTATGTCCCTAGGCATCGCACGAGACATTGATTTGTTAGGGTCGATCATCGCTCGGAAAAGCCGGCTAGTAGTCGTTTTCGCACTCCCAGCTTCACCATGTAGTCCAAGCACTGGGTAAGGGCCGGCGAACAAAGTCGAAAGCAGGCTTGCGACAAACAAAATCCAATCATCGTTGCGTTTCAAGTTGAGGAATTTCCGGAGTTCATTGATATTTCCCCCAGTGACTGGAACAGGCAGCGGAAGCATCCCCGGTGACCGTCGAAATCTGGCGGATGGTCTTCCCACAACGCGCCACCCATCGGCACTAAACTCTACGGATCGCCATCGTTCATCGCCCAAATCCAGATAGTTGATCTCCTCTGTGCTACCTATACGGATAAAGACCTGCTCCTTTGGGCTGTCGTAGCGGGCCAACGCGTCGAAATGGATCACTGCCTCGGTAATTACCTGCGGTCGAGGAGCAATTCCGGTGCGAACAAAATAGTTTTGGTGAAGCCATTGTCTGAACGCCGAACTTTGCACTCTATGATTTTCAACATGCTCCCCAACTTTGACGCCGACATATGAATCGCCTGACGACGTACTAAAAACTTTCACGTCGCGTGCCAGTTCGAGGAGCAGAGCGGTCTGAGTGCGGGTCGCAGCTTTTGATGGGGGTTCAATCTGCAAGTTGGGTTTCGCCGGTGTGGCTCCTCTGGTTTGCTGCTCGTAGAGGGCACGGAGCCGGGGCCAACCGTTTCCTCGGCAGGATTTGTGGAGGCACCCAGCCGCGATGCCGCCGTCGGGGAATTGCACGATGAATGCAGAGTCGTTGTCGTGGGACGAATTCCAAGGACACTGTATGATCCATTTGTGACCGCGCTCTTTCCACACGGCCTCGGAAACAATCGACACATTGTTCTCGGTAATCCAACGAGCCACGTCAAGCTGCTCTCCCCGGCTCGACCGGCTCCTCATTGGTAGTCCGGAGGCAAGGTTTTGCATAAGCGTTAGGCTGACAACTTTGATTTGATCTGGGACATCGACTAGCTTGGCCAGACGATGCGGACGATCCTCAGAGGCTTCACCCTTGCAGTTCCGAGTCCCGTAGACTCGCCATATTCGTGAAGAGTTGGAATTACTGGTATCGACCATCACTCGTTCATTGGAGAATTTCAGAGAAAGCGTTTCGAGGCAGTCGTGCACCAACTTCGTGGCCTGCTGATCGTTAGGCAGGTCTATTGCATATAGCAGGCCCCCTTCCATTGCCGCTATCTGCGACCAAAGGGTTCGGCCAACGCAAATCGCGCAGCCACTGGCGGCACTCCTGCGCTAGAGTGAGAGCAGCTTCATGCTGCGCGTTAGTCGAAGCGGTACCCGCCGGTCGAATGGGGTCGAAGTCAACGGGCAGCCACAGCCGACGTAACACATCTACGTCGCGCACGCCTTCCCCTCGGCTCAGTTGCGCCAAGCGATTGGTGACCCGGCCTGCGAGCGACTTCTTCAGCAAGTTCAAAGTGAAGTAAATTCCGGGAACCTCGCCACTGCGTTCAGCGGCGACATTTGCCATTTTGTCGATGTTGTTGAAAAGGCCACCCAGCGGTCCACGATCAGAACGCGGGACACGCAGTTCCACGATTGCATCTTTCTCGATGAGTACGTCCAGACTTTGCCGGATCAGCTTTACCTGCTCGCTAGAAGCCACTTTGCCCTCCAGCGGTAATTCGATCCGACGTTCGTTACCTATTCAAGAAACAAAGTTGAAGCGCAGCAAGGCAGCATGGGCCATCATTGTCCGGGCAGTGTGGGAAGGTAGTATTTGAACTTGCGTGGTTTTTTCTCCGGACGAATTGGATCGGAGGGAGATGTTAGTTATTCTGATTGGGTCCGGACATTTTTTTGCCGCTCGAATGGCTTCGCGTCGATTTTTGACCCAAAATGCGAACACGCCTTTTACCACTTGGTTGGATGTTAGAGAGCCAATCGTGGGGCCTTCCTTTTTGTTTCTGTCGTCTTAGGCTGGTACGGACTCTTTCCACTCTTTCTGGTTCCGCGAACAAAATCTCAATCAGCTTGGAAATCACTTTGTCATACCGTGCGATCTTCTTCCCCTTGAGAGTCTGATATTGGTCCAGACATGCCGCAGCCTCGCCAATAAACCATTGATCTATCACAGGCGATTTTCCGATCGCGATGAGGGGATGAGGCACGATGTCACTAGCAACAACCCTGCCCAGCTTTCTACTTGCCAGCCGTTTTTCACGCTTTGTTCGCAGACGCGGGTGAATTTGGCCAGCGTAGACCAACTCCATGTTCGTCGCTACTCCTAGCGCGTTCTTCAAGTGCTCGATAATCTCATCGAAAGTGAATTCCCATTGCTCTCCAGCGGCTTTCTCCTCAATATCCTTCCACGCGTTGCTGTCACGTTTCTTTGCTTCTATGAGAGTATTCAAAATCTTCTGCAGGGCCATGCCAGAGCGGCCCATCCCTTGGTGAGCCTCACGAAATTCTGAGGCCGACTTCTGCTCCGGCTCCCGCAGAGCCTCTAGTTCGACCTTTTTTTCTGCCACTTGATATAACGATTCCAAAAGTGCTTTCCGTTTCTCACCCGGAACAGAGGCCAAGTGCGATTTCATCAGCGTAACAAATTGCTTTAAGCTGGGCAGTTGCTTTGGAGTCTTAGCGTTCATAGTTGGGCTAGAAGCGGATCAATACTACAGTCTCGGGTTTCCTGCGACACTTTCCATACAAATTGGACGGTGGACGGTACGGACGCAGAAATTCGGTTGACTGCATCACAAAATCAATACCCAATGTTCAATCTTAGCTTCTCTCTCTCTTTTATTTTTTTCAACAAAGTAAAGTGCTAGGAATTGTTGCGTCCGGTGCGTCCGGTCCGTCCCCCCGCGCTTAAATTGGGCGAATTGGGTGCTGCTGGAAACGTATAGTTGAAATCGAAGGATTCCAGCAACAGCCATTCGGGAACAGCGCAAGCAGTAGTGAGCGTTTCCGCTTAGACAAGTGCGACCCCGCAGTGATTGACTGGCGGGGGGGACGTATAGGCCACTGGATGAAGATTGAGAATCTGCAAATCGTATCGTTGAACTCCGTTACCTGCTTTTCCTTTTGGGATGTAGCCTGCCAACGTGCCTTCTACACGTAGCAGTTGGTCTCGGTCAAAAACAACTACCTTCAGTCCGGAATGGATTTGAGCGATCAGGGCTGAGTAAATCGCGTAATCTGGGCCGATGCCGCTTGCAACAATCGTTTGGAGGGTTCTGAAAAAACCACTGCTGCCTTGTTGAGTTCTGCCCGTTGGCGCACTTAGGTACAACACTGGCATAGAATCCTCCCGATACGATCCACATGCGACACACGGAGATACTCCACGCGCCACCCCCACCAGCCACATACCGTTGAAGCTTTTGGGCTTGCTGGCTACGGCTATCGAGTCGTGTTCAGCAGTACAGAAACGCTGCTCAGATGTGCGTCTGAAAATACCAAATCCGGCAATCCATCATTAGGTAGTTCGCTTGAGTGAAAGAAACTTGGCCGACTGCACCAAATGGCAGTAACAGCAAAGCCATCGCCAGCAGGCCACATTTCAGCCATCTCATACTTGTCTTCAAAATAATGTCAGCCGACACAATTCCCTCTCTGGGGAAGCGAGGATCGAGCAAAATTGCCGGGAGCATAAAGAATTACATATTGGGGTAATTCAGTCGTTGTCCAAGAGCAATCTCGTGCTTGCCCAGAATCATGGGAGCACGCAACTTGCGCCGCCGTTCAACGAAAACGTATGGAGCGTTTACCTTAGCCCGTTTGTGCTCCGTGAGCACACACTTGTGCCATTTACGATTCTCATGAAGATGCCTATCGTTGGCACGAACGATGAACAGTATCTCGGGGGAGGACTGTTCAGCGCAACGTCCTGTGTTGATCACAGGGCGTTTCGTTTTTGTGGTGTCTAAGCGATTCGCTCAAAACAATACGAGAATGCGCCCAGCATTCAGTTTTGGATTGCTGAGCGCATTCCCAGAGCGGCTCCTTCCCCTAGAGTCGCTCACAAAAAAATAATGTCATCGCGTCAGGAAGTGAATGGCTCAACCGTGATGGAGGACACGGCCCAAAATGGGTAAGGCGGCGCTAGCAATGTTGCCAGTGGCGTCCGAATCGCCAGCAGCGGATAAGCACAGAATCTCCAAAAGAAAGAGACATGTAGTACCCACAGTGGCCAAACTTTTGACGAGGGTTGGGCCGTTTTTATTGGTCACACTACACTCATAGACCGCGTGGAACGACCGGATGCCACGCCGACTCAAACTCTCGACATTGTGATTCATTCAGCGCTCGGCTCCTCCTCAAAAACGGGATCGATTGGTCTTGAGTTCCGTACTGGTGAACTGGGTTGAAAGAGGTCTAAACTATTCCTGATTTGCGACGGGGGGGAAATGACTGAGCAAATGGTTCGTTGCCCATATGGCCTTCTTTCCGATCAGTTCAGGCCAATGCTAGAGCGCCCCTCTTGGTTCGTCTGCGAACAGTGTGGCCATGTGCTGCTTCCCGGTGATCCGGACTTCAAGTGTGCCTGTGACAAGTGCACCGAACTTAACCGAGCAGCGTGATTGTGACGTGGCAAACCTGGAAGAATGCATCCTGCGTATTCTTGGCGAAGCCCGGGAAGCCTTGTTTTCATCTGAAATTGCAGAAGGCGTGAACAAGGAGTTGAGGCCAGACCGTGCCTATTCAACGGCGGAAATCATCAAGCACCTCAAAGGTATGAGCGATCAAATTGCACAATTACCAGATGGACGCTGGATGCTCAAGCGATTGATGCTCTGATTCTGAGGTCACTCCATTGTTGTGAATTCCATCGCCTTGATTGCATCAACAAGCAATTACCGCCCCGATTACCCCTCACAAACACCGCTGCGTGGACGTGGGACGCTGGCCGACTTGGTGGTAATCATCAAACTTGTTTCGCCGAATGGAGAAGCAGATGCCCAATGAACCTGTGCCGACCCAAGGTGTCATGGAAGGCAAGGGTGCATACAACAGGTATGCAAAGCTGCCCGCGGGCGGAGCAGCCTTGGCGCTGCCGCTATTGGAAAAGGCGGTTCCGTGCGTCACACTCCCAGCCGATCAAGGCATAGTCATGGCCGATTATGGATCGTCACAAGGCAAGAACTCGATGGTCCCCATACAAATCGCAATCAGAACCCTACGGGGGCGAGTTGGTGGCAGTCGTCCAATCTCTGTGTCCACGTTGACCAACCATCCAACGATTTCAACGCGCTGCTTGCGGTTCTTACGCGGAAAAGTGGCGAGACCGCTGATTTCGGGCAACCCTGACTCCGTGGATCAGGCTCCGAATTTCTTGGGTTCCATCCCGCTGTTCTCGTTTTCATTTCGGTGCTCTCCAAATGCTATCTCCACCGTCTTTCGGCTCTCAGCCGGAAGCAGTTCTTTCAGCCGTTTGGAGATAATGACACCCGGTTCGTCCGCAGGAAGAGTTAATCTGTGGCCCTTCCTTCCCATCCACGAAAGTAATCGTTGGAATGACATTGGCGGGGTCCTCCGCTATACTCTCGAACCGCATTCTTATAGGGATGAAGGCGAGCATTTCGTTCATTGTCAAACCGCCGTCCCTGTTCACGCTGCCTCGCGAGAAACTTGTAGCCTGTTCCTTTTACTGTGACGATCAATTGAGGCCGCGACGGGTCTCTCTCAAGTTTCTGGCGAAGGTTGTGTATGTGCATATCCACAGTTCGTGTGGATGCTTTGCTGTCGTAACCCCACACTGAGCACAACAGGTCCTCACGAGACACAAGACTGCCTCCTTTCTCAATGAGGTAGCGCAGGAGGCGAAACTCCAGGTTTCTGAGAGAGATGAGGTTGCCGTTTCGTTTTACCTCGCCGTTCGCGAAATCGACCCAGAGCGGGCCAAATTTATGAGTTTCCTTACGGACGACGCACTGCAGCTTTTCGAGTACTGCCATCCTTCGTTCGGGCTCTAGTTCACACAACGCCTGGAGACAAAGTTCTCGCCAACCATCCGTCCATGGTTCAGACATGGCCATTCTCCTAGTTCACAGCAAACAACGAACGGGAGTTTTTCTTCGGATCGAAAGTTTGGAATCACGATTTTTGGCAATTGCACCGAGCGACTCTCACCAAGGCGCACGGTTCACTTAGGAGCTGGTGTAGGACTGTGTGGAGAATAGGACACCCGCGTAGAACTGTGAATGGCCCAAGTGTTTCAGGGTTGTTGGCTCTAACGGGCTAGAGTCCTTGCGGGGTCGCCTTTCCGCTACCGCGCAGGTCGCATTGGCTATGACGGAGGGTTGTCCTTCAGAAGAGTACTTTAAAGGTCGGCCACATTCGGAAGCGTGCAGCAGGAACCGGTCTCGCCACAAGCAAAATGACTGCCGACAGCCTGCGCTGCTTGTTGGCTATGGATTTTTTCCGCGAACCAAGCTGATGAAGCCAAGAATGACAGCCAACACCAACAGGACGTGAACGAATCCTCCCATGGTGTGCCGTGTGTACAAACCTAACACCCATAAGAGAAGGAGCACGACAACACCGATCCGCAGCACGGCACGTCCTCCACTCGGCAAGTAAAAACTGAATTTGGAGCAAGATACTCCTCAGTTTGCTATGCGAAGCTGAAGACAATCTGAAAGCCACCGAATGTACTTCTGATTGTTAGAAGAAAGGAGCCTTACTCTTGACGCTCGCCTGAATCTTCGGCTATTCAAGCGGCATGCCATCAACGTGGGCCAAGAGAATAGTTCGCAAGCAGGCGATGGCTTCTCCTTGTCCTATGTGCGGTGCGAGACCTGGAGAGAAATGTACGATCACAACTGGCCAGGCGCGGAGAGACCCACATCGTCAACGTCGCGGAGCGCGCCTCGGTGTCATCAGCAACAGTCTCCATTTCATAAACCTCTTAGCACTACTGGTTTTTAACGAGGTTAATTGCTCACGAGCAACGACAGCAGTAGTTGACTTCTCTATCCTGCCCACTCAGGAACATCCAATACTTTATTTCTGACAAACGGTCGAAGGAAGGCTCCCACTACGGTCGCTGAGTAGACCGACGTGGAGAGCCTCCGGCCTGCTGGGATCAGTAGGCGTGGGAGCTACAGAGAAGTGGCCACGCACAGAAACACATCGCTATGGCGTCCATACACGTAGCGAAGCGTAATCAGTCAGTGGCATCTGCTTACAAATAGCACAGGAGCAGTCGAGCCTGTGAAACCATCAACGACTCCTCCCCCTGCGAAACAAACTAAAAAACAATCCATGGGCCAACCGCAGGTTCACCCTGCCAGAGCGGATTGCCGCGTGCAAGCTGCTCTGGCAGCTAATCATCGCGACGCATCTGTCGCCAACCGCAAAAACCTAGGAGAAGAAATGACCGTTGTAAAGAAGTTAACGCCACTCGTGTGTCTGTTGTTAGTGAGCGCGATCCTCGTCGGCTGCAGTGCTCTGAACAAGGCCGGCTCCAACTCCGATAAACCTGCATTCGATCTCAGTGGCTCATGGGAAGTCGTTGCCACTTCAAACTCTCCTGCCCATACTGGCGCCGTTAGTTACGTGGAGTTCAACGTGACGCAGCAAGGCAACGGCAACATCAGTGCGCCAGTGCAGGAGTTCATCTTGGTAAACAGGAGTACCAGTGCGCTCGGGAATTGCTTCGGTGCGGTTCCGGGCAGTCCGCAGGGCAACATCACTGCTACTGTGGGTGTCGATAACATCCAAGGCACCTTTACTGAGACCGGCTCGACAGGTTCCGCGCCATTCAGCATCAATGCTCCTCTGAGCAGCGCGACTACCTTCTCGGGCAATTACAGCCCAATGCAAAGCACGGGCATCATCCCGGGCGGCTGCATAGATGCTGGCTCGTATGTGGCAACCAAGGCCGCACCGTTGGCCGGAACCTATACCGGAACCCTCACCTATCCTGATGGCTCCGTGGAAACGATGAGTCTCACGGCAACACAGGATTCGGCTTATAACTTGACGGTCACCGGCACCGCTTCCGGCGGTAACAGCGATGGCCCTATCAATCTGACTGGAAAGGTCACGGGCAACTTGGCTCAACTCAACAACAGCACCAATACTCTGCCGTTGTTCGCGTGGTGGGATGCCTCTACCAATCACAAGCTGTACATCATCGACAACAACAGCTACCTATACGGCAGTCTAGGTCGCCAGTAGTTTCCAGCCCTCCCCGGCTGTTCAATTCAAACCAATCAGGAGAAACGAAGAAGTGAAGAAAGTAGTTCTGCTGTGTTTCATTTTCGCAGCGGCTCTGGCCTCGGCGGACACCATCAACCAAACGTTCGGTTCTATGCCTATTACAGCAGAGGGCACGTGGGGACTCAACAACGGGAATCCGCCGATCGCACTATCACTGTTGGGCGGCAACACTGCCACCTTGCAGCTAGGTGCTGTCGTTTTCAACGCGGGCAATGTCGTGTCCAATCCGTACGTCTACAGCAGTTCCCGCCCCGTTTATGTGACCTACACATATTCGTGCGGATTTCTTAACTTGGACACGTGCACCGGGCAGCAGTACGTTGGGTCGCAGACCAGTGGCTACGACTCGAACAGCTTTACTGGAAGCATCCTTGCGGGGCAGCTTGTTCCTTGTGCGAACGGTCACGGCGAGTGCCGCGTGACGAATGGAACATTCTCTTTCAACACTAGCGCGATCTACCAGTATGGCTACTACGGCAGCTTTCGCAACAATACCCTAAACTCCGGCTCGGTGAACATCAATGAAGTTGCTGCAGTTCCAGAGCCCGGAACACTCGGCTTGATGGGAACCGGGCTTCTCGGCCTCGCGTTTCTAGTCAAACGCAAAATTACTGCTGGCCTCATTTCAGCGGCGTAGCTTTCACCCAACGCCCTCCCCCAAAACTGCCCATTTAAAAAAATGGGAGAGAAACCTTGATGTTGAAAATGTTGTTTCGCAGTTCGCTTGTGATTGCGCTGTGGCTCGCGTGGAAGCACACGGCGGCATTACCGCTGTGCCTCGCCTTCTGGATCATTGTCCTCATCTGGGGTGTGCGGCCTATTGCCAGCCGCTGTCCAAGTGCGGTGTGGGTGCTGGTGCTC
>Ga0126381_100007576_pt1 | contig 12097 bp, 13 predicted proteins | sample PanSoiMetPlot_28_FD_96465 | JGI IMG/M metagenome (GOLD analysis project Ga0126381, IMG submission 96465) | Tropical forest soil microbial communities from Panama - MetaG Plot_28 | ecosystem: Environmental > Terrestrial > Soil > Tropical forest > Bulk soil | place: Panama | collected 2016-02-17
GAGGAGCCGGTTTTCGATCTGACCGAGCCCGTGACCAGCCACTTTTCCGCTAACGGTCTGGTGGTTCATAACTGCAGCGAGTACATGTTCCTGGACGATTCTGCCTGCAACTTGGCCAGCCTCAACCTGCTGAAGTTTGCGCCCAATGGCAGCTTTGACGTCGAGGCCTATCGTCACGCGGTAGACATCTTAATCACCGCGCAAGAAATCATCGTCGATAACGCCGGCTATCCGACGGAGATGATCGCCAAGAATTCCCATGACTACAGGCCGCTCGGTCTTGGATATGCGAATCTGGGGGCCCTGTTAATGGCCTGCGGCTTGCCCTACGACTCCGAAGCCGGTCGCGACTACTCTGCCTGCGTTACGGCGATCATGTGTGGAGAAGCGTACCTGCAATCCAGCCGTATCGCCGAACTATGTCCGCCGCTCGTGCCAGCCACGGAACCGGCGCGCAAAGGGCTCTCGGAGACCAATCTCGGGCAAGAGGTGGAGCGGGCGGAAAAGAAGGATGCAAGCAACCAGCCCGATGCCATTGCGCGTCGCGGGGGAGCCTGCCCGGGTTTTTACATTAACCGCGAGCCGTTTCTGGATGTGATCCGCATGCATCGCGCGTCGGTCAACAACATCAACAAGAATAATGTGCCGGCGAATCTCTACGAGGGTTCGAAAGCCTCCTGGGACGAAGCCCTGGCCAATGGCGAAAAGTACGGCTATCGCAACTCTCAGGTCACCGTCCTTGCTCCCACCGGCACAATCGGCTTCTTCATGGACTGCGATACGACCGGGATCGAACCCGATTTGGCGCTGGTGAAATACAAGAAGCTGGTGGGCGGCGGAATGATCAAGATCGTTAACAACACCGTTCCCACGGCGCTATTCAAGTTGGGGTATTCGCACGAGCAGGCCGATGCCATCGTGAGCTACATCGATGCCACGGGAACGATTGAAGGCGCTCCCCATATCAAGGACGATCATCTGGCGGTATTCGATTGCTCCTTCAAGCCCGCCAAAGGAACCCGCAGCATCCACTACCTGGGACACTTGCGAATGATGGCCGCGGCTCAGCCGTTCATTTCCGGGGCGATCTCAAAGACGGTCAATTTGCCGGAGGCGGCGGCGGTCGAAGAAATCATGGAAGCCTATGTTCAAGCCTGGAAGCTAGGCTTGAAGGCGGTGGCGATCTATCGCGATGGATGCAAGAAGTCTCAGCCGTTATCGGCCGCCGGGACCAAAACCGCGGAGGCCGGCACCCCATCCCGCGCCTCCATTGTCGCTGCCCCGGTCGAAGAGCAAGACCAGCACGCGCCTCCGCGCGCCGTGCGCCACAGGCTCGAGGATGAGCGAATGTCCATTACCCACAAATTTAATGTGGGAGGACATGAAGGTTACATCACGGTGGGCCTCTACCGCGATGGCAGCCCGGGCGAAATCTTCATCACCATGGCCAAGGAAGGCTCGACCGTTTCCGGCCTCATGGATAGTTTTGCCTGTGCCGTGTCGCTGGCCTTGCAGCACGGCGTTCCGCTGAAGCTTTTGTGCGAGAAATTTGCCCACACCCGCTTTGAGCCCAGTGGCTGGACCAACAATGGCGACATTGGCTTTGCCAAGTCGATCATGGATTACATCTTCCGCTGGCTGCAGCTACGCTTCCTAACCGGACAACAGCAACTCCTATTTGAAAACCTCAGGCCGAAATTATCCGCCACCAGTTCCCAGCTGCCAGACGCTGGAGACCTGAACGGATCGGCGCCACTGCCTAAGTCCGAAACGCGTGGGTTAGGCGCGGGTTCTGTGCACGCCGCCGATGCCTTGGCCGAGATGGTCGATCTCGGCGATGCTCCGAGCTGTCACGTTTGTGGCTCGATTATGGTGCGAAACGGCAGCTGTTACAAGTGCATGAGCTGCGGCTCAACATCTGGGTGCAGCTAAGGCGTAAGTAAAAAGCCTCCCTTGGGCGATGTGGGTGTGCGCAAATGATGAAAATCCAGCTTGAGAACGTGAACGATATCGGACATTGGTCCAAATTCATCCCTTGATTCCTTCCAACTTCGTAACTATCAGCTTCGTTCCGACAGAATCCGAACGTTATACGAAGAACTGGATCGAATCAGGCCGACTCAGCTAGAAGGGACATTCAAACATGGAATGTGACTTCCAACTGTTTCCGGTGGGCAATTCCGGCGAAATCAAAATTACCGCTTGTCCCCCTCGCTCAATTCTGCCGGCACCGCCGTCAAGAAACCAAGCAGGCCGCCGGATTCCACATAGAGTTAGGCGGCAATTTGGTCGCGCATTCCGCCATAACGGAGGGCACGAGGAAATTCTTTCGCGTACAACTCCTGGGGAAAGCCCAGGTCGATGTGGCTGGCATCGTCGAGAATTTTGACCTGATCTGGTGAAAGGGTCACGTCGAAGCTGGCGAGATTGTCCTGCAATTGAGTGAGCTTGCGGGCGCCGAGAATCGGGATGACCGGAACGGCGCGATGATGGAGCCACGTCAATGCGACTTGGGCCATGCTGCGTCCCACCTGGTCGGAAACTTTTTTCACGGCAGCGACAACACGGTCGGCACGCTGCTGGTCGGGTCGAAAATCCTTGAGCATATCGCTGCTCAGCCTGGCCTGTTCGGAGGAACCGTGGCCGTGGTACTTCCCTGTGAGCACTCCGCCAGCGAGCGGCGACCATGCTGTGAAGCCTATGTTTAGCGCCTGCGCCATAGGCATCAGCTCGCGCTCAGGAGTGCGCTCCATCAGGCTGTATTCGACTTGTAAGCCGACAAAAGGCGACCATCCGCGAAGTTGCGCGAGTGTATTGGCTTGTGCAACCCACCACGCGGGAGCGTCGGAGATGCCAACGTAGAGAACTTTGCCCTGGCGGACGAGATCGTCGAGAGCGCGCATGACCTCTTCGACGGGCGTGAGCCCGTCCCAGATGTGCACCCAGTAGAGGTCGATGTAGCCAGTTTGCAGGCGCTTGAGGCTGGCCTCGACGGCTTGGACCATGTTTTTGCGGTGATTGCCGGCAGCATTGGGATCGTGGCCGGGAACGGCGTTACTGAACTTTGTTGCTAGCACGATGCTTTCGCGGTGCCCCTTCATGAACTCGCCGAGAAAGGTTTCGCTGCTGCCATTCGTATAAACGTTGGCGGTGTCGATGAAGTTGCCGCCCGCTTCGCGGAACGCGTCATAGACCTGGCGGGATTCGTCTTTCGCCGTGCCCCAGCCCCAATCTTCACCGAATGTCATGGTGCCGAGTGAGGCTTCCGAAACTCGCAGACCGCTATTACCCAAGAGTCGATATCGCATGGGGAATCCTTATGTGGCTGTAAAAGGATCTTTCGAGGTTGATGTTGTGTCCCGCCGATTGATTATACGGTCGGGCAGTGCTGTAAAGAATATGTTTGCGATCTATTTGTCACTGACGCCGAAAACCGTCGACATCCTCACTTGCCCAAAGAGTCCGTGCGACGTTTGTATTCGTTATTGTGGGGGAACCGGCGTCGCTAATTTCCCGCACGAGAGGTTTTCCAAACAACCGACTGTACTCCCGCTGAACTGTGAGGCGCTCTCCTAGCCGATACGACGGCTTACGGAACCCAACGTCCTTTCGTTCGTTTCGCAGGATGCTTCGTGCTTCTTGAAGGCGAAGTTGCTTTTGATATTGCAGCGGGCTCATACCCGTGATGTTGCGAAACCATTGATGAAAAGCAGGGTGCTCATGCCCACACGTCGTGCGAGATCCTCGACTCGCGGCGGTTCCCGGAAATGCTTTTTCAGCCACACAGTTGCGACACCAATGCGTCGAGGTTGACTGTTTGCCTGTGCCGTGCGGTGCAGGCTTCGGCGCGTATGCTGCCAGTAAGTTCGCGCTCGAAGCCCTCGCCGGTGCTTACCGATTTGAGCTGTCCGCGCTTGGCATCGATTCAGTTCTGGTCGAACCAGGTATTACGCGAACACCTATTTTAGAACGATTTATTGGCCCTGTAGATCAAAATCGGGTCGCGGAATATGGCCCTACTGCTGAAGCGATCGTGAGAGTCAAGCGTGTATTCGAAGAGGTCAAGAACGCGCCCGAAACACCCGGGCCTGACGTGGTGGTTGAAGCGTTTGTGCGTCTAATTGAGCGCCGGCGGGGAGCGACCGTTTAGGACCGTGCCCACGGTGGCTCTCCAACCGGTTTTGGAATCCTACAACTCTCTTGCCGCAAGCATACGAGATGCCGTCGCGCATGCCTTGAAGGTGCCTGAGCTTACGGTGCTGCAACAGGTCGCATCCTCGTTCGCTTACCGCGAAGCAACAACGTCGATGCGCAACACATCTGAAGCCTATCACCCACCCATTGTTTGGAGGATATTATGCGGTTTCACTCCGCCCAATATCGACAACCTGCGCAAATTGCACGTGGACCAGATTGAGCATCTGCTCTCGGCGCAGAACCAGATTGTGGCGGCGCTTCCGAAGATGATCGCGGCGGCCACCGATCCTGAGCTGAAGCGAGTGCTGCAGACCCACTTACAGGAAACTTGCGAGCAGATTTCGCGCCTGGAACAGATCACGCAGCAATCGCCGGGCAAGCTCGAGCCGAAGAAGCCAACGACGTCATCGGCGACGCAAAGAATGAGCCGGTGCGGGATGCGGCGATCATAACCGCTTGTCGGAGGCTTGAACACTACGAGATCATCGTCTATTCGGCTGTGTGCAATTTCGCCGAGACATCGGCGAGACCGAGCAGGCCAGCTCACGCCACGTGGCGAATCTCTCGCGGCGAGGGGATGCGGCGCAGGGCGAAGGCGAGCATGACGTACGACCAGCCGCGCAGCAGTAGCGCAAATCCCACCGCGAATCCTAAGAACCAGACGCCCGACCACGGCCACCCTGCCCATAAGCAAACGCCCAGCAGAAGCGTGATGATGCCATCAAACAAGGCCCATCCCCAATGAGGGAACTTAAGGGCCACGGCGGCGATGGTGCGAAAAAGTCCGATCACGGTTAGAAACGAAGCGAACAGCAGGGTCCATGCCAGGGCCCCGGCGATGGGATGAGTCACCACCAGCAAACCAATCAGCACACCGAGAACCCCACCGAGCAGGTGAAGGAACATGCTGTGTGATCCACGCACCTGAAATCCGTGCACCGCCTCGAAGATACCGCTTACTACCAGCAACCAGCCAAAAACGATTGCGCTTGCGACGGTGGTGACGGGGATCATTCCCAGCGCGACGATGCCGAGAATAACCATGGCAATGCCGAGCACCAGCAGCCATCCCCACTTATGACGAACTTCCTCGACGGTTGTGAGCAATGCTGAAGTTGACATGGTTGTTTCCTCACACGGCTCTATCTTTATCTTTGTCCCGGACTCGAGCGGCGAAAGTCAGGACGACGCTCTTAGGCGGCGGTGGCAGGTGGAATGATAACCTCGACCCGCCGCGAGATCTCGATAATGGTTTTCTGTACGCGTTCGGCTTGGGCGAAACGAGCCACGTCGGCCTGAGAAAGAATGCCGATGCAGCGGCCTTCTCTATCCACCACCGGAATGCGGCGTATCCGATGAACCTGCATGAGCCTTTCGCATGACTCTAAGCTTTGTTCCGGTCGGCAAGCGACCGGATCGTGGGTGATGAATGCTTCAATGACCGTGGTGCTCGGATCGAAACCTTCAGAAACGATCCGGCACACAAGATCACGGTCGGTGATGATGCCCACCAAGCGCCGTGAACTCGTATCCGAAATGACCGGCATCGATCCAATATCATCTTCGCGCAAAAGCCGCGCCACGGACTTAGCAGTGTCCTGCAAGAGGCAGCAGATTGGCTGGCGGGTCATGACTTCCTGGACTTTCATGATGCACCTTGGTTCACAAGGGCGATGTGCGCCCGAAACTCGGAATCATTGCTTGCCTGTCCGAATCAGAATCCGTCTGACGGAATCGCCTACTTGGGGTTAGAAGCGGCCGAGTTCTCGAAAACCGGTGAATCTGCTTAATTGTGAACGTGATAGCCAGTGACGCTAGCAGATAGCTTCCGTGGGCTGCGATAGAGTGTTTCCTGTATGGAGGCTAAGGTTGTGTGGTTATTCCATTAAGAAGACAAAACGCCCTATCGCGCAGAATGCGAATAGGGCGTTCGAGATTCTTAGCTGAACAACAGTTCAGGCTGCGCGTTGCTCCTGGCCGGCCTGGGGGTTGATGAGCGATTCGCTGATCTCGGTCAATTTGGCGTCGGCAGCCTTCTCTTCGTCCAGGGTTTGCTCGAGCAACCGGGCTGCGTCTTCAAAGCCGAGCTGTTCGGCAAAAGCCACGAGAGAGCCATATAGGGCCATTTCGTAGTGCTCCACTTTATTGCCGCCTACGATCAGGGCTGCGTCATGGAGGGTGGAGGCATCGATGTCTTCAATCATGTCCTTGGCCGAGCTGGTGATCTCGTCAAGAATGTCATTGTCTAGAGTCTTTGCCTCAACTCCTATGCTTGAGAATACCCGTTCCAGCCGGTTCAGTTGGTTACGGGTTTCCTCGAGGTGCTGTTCGAGCGCGTTGCGCAACTCTGGAGTAGTGGCGGCCTCAATCATCGTGGGTAAGCCTTTTTTGACCAGCTTTTGTTCACAGTCGTACGCATAGCGAAGTTCGGTTGTAAACAGATCCTGCAGACTTTCAATTTTCATCTTCGCCTCCTTAGGTTGTTCATGCGAGGTTGTCGAAACGTGGTAGTAAATGGTCGCGAATGCTGGCCATTGAGATGGCGCCTGTGGCTCGAGCGATGCACAAGCTGGCGAGATATCGCCAAGCGGGGAGGCCGGTGTGGGACGGAGCGTCGGCTGTTGCTACTCATGTGCCACTCCAGAACGGCTGCCAAGAAATTCCAATTGCACACCAGTTCCGGTGGCCTCGCTGAGTGGCTCATCCGAACCTCTTCATTAGTTGAGATCCGACAGCACGCCGACGGTGAATCCTCCTGTCTGCCCGTTCAGACCAATAATCGTACGGACTTGCCCTGAGCTGAAAACCAGCGAGCTGCTCGTTATCCGCCCGAACTTCTGCCCGGGTAGCGTAAAGATGATTTGGTAGCTACCGGCAGCGACTGTCGTATAGGCGCTGGCCGATGGAAACGTGAGGCTGGAAAACGTGGGACTGACGGTTGCGAGATTGGTACCTGTGGCTACGACGTAAACGTCTGCCGTTCCAAGACTTGAAGCTGCGTTGATGACGCGAAGGCTGACGTTGCCCGAAGACGGAGCGGAGTTGTTGTCGCTCAGAATCATCGCCCCCGAGTTAGTGAAGAGAACCGAGTTGTCGCTCGCAGAACTGAGGCTTATGGTTTGATCGCTAATTGCGTTCGAAGTTCCTGAGGCCTCGACTTGCAGGTGGCGGGAACCGGAAGAAACCGAACTGTACCCCGACGCGGAACCATATGCCACCGCGGAGGCAACCGTCTTGCCATCGATCAATAGGTCCAAACCGGATTGCGATGGATCCGCATTGATCAATCTGATTCTGGCGCTACCGGATCCACAAGCGATGAGAATGGTTAAGAGAGATAAGGAAAAAAGAACTCCTGCGGTGCGTCGGCCTCGATGCATTCGCCGCTCCTAGTTGAGAGTTGGGCGATACAGATTGCCCTACTCGGCACTGATGCGCGCCAAGAAATTCGGAGTTGCTGAAGCTGGGTAAAGAGTGGTCAAGGCATGTAAAAGGCTGTAAAGCAAATTTCGAACCCGAACGAATTTCTGGCTGACTCGCGATTCACATTTCCCTCCGAGGACCAAGTGTCGGCTTCAGGAGACGGTCGAAACGCGTTTGATGTTCGAGAACTCCGACGCGAAGGCGTACAATGGCCGCGGTTTGACACTCTTCGAAGGCGGCTCCTACAATCGATATTGAATTATTCGGCTGGTGTAGAGGTTCGCGAGCAAATACCGGATCCTTCGCCCTCGCGACTCCCTTACAATTGTGCACATGGCGGTGTAGCTCAGGTGGCTAGAGCGAGGGTCTCATAATCCCTAGGTCGTCGGTTCGAGTCCGACCGCCGCCACCAATGTTTTCATTGAGTTCCGGCATTTCCGTATCGCTGGATGTCTCGGCTTGGTGCGTGGGTGGTGCGGGTTTTGGTGCTGAGTATTATCGGAATCGAGACGATCAACCCAGGCAACATCGGCGCCGGGGATAAGATGCCCATATATGTCTACCGTGACCTGAATTGAGCTGTGATCCATTTCCTGAATTAGCAAACTTCCAAATGTGTGCCTCAGATCATGAAAACGAAAGCGCCTTAGGCGCCGGCATGTTCAATGCTAGGCAAGAAGTACCGCTTAATCAGATTGTCCGGATCAAGAACCAAACAACCAAACCTTCCGGGGAAGGGAACACGAGATCATCCGCAGCTTGTCTTTCCTTCGGTGAAAGCCTTCAAGAGTCTCTGATCGCGCAGTTCGAGGAGCGCACGCCGTAGCTGCCGCGAGAGATCGACCCGCCGACTCTTCTTAGTTTTCGTAGTCGTGAACTGCCGGTTGACGTAATTGTGCTGCACAAGGATGTATCGCGTCGCATTCTCTTGCGTGTTAGAGATGTTGCCTGAAATTTTGGCCTCTCGGCTTTCGAAAGTTGGCATTTTGACGCCTTGCTCCTGGAGAAATCCCATATCTCCCAACGCAAGACGCGCCTCGTGTCGCGGGGCGAAGCTTTCGTCCCGATAGGCCAAAAACTAGCTCCTATCCTCTTTCCTGAAGCACCCGATATTACGCACGCGAGAAAGGCATCTTTTGACTGCCACAATCAGACGTTTTTAGACTAGGTTTACGGACGCCCACCCAGCCCCGCCGTTGCCTTGCTCACTGAGGCGAGGGCGGCGCATGGACATCGAGCATAGTGGCTTCTAACTGCTACGACGCTACGACTGACATTCCTTTTTTAGTATGGCCAAAATCGAGGATTGCCCATGCGAGCCTCTAGAGCCTCCTGGCGCATCGATCGCCAAAGAGTTAGGCGTAGGTATCGGTACCGTTCGTCGGGCAGGAGGCCGGCGTGCCAGAAACTGCGGGGAGAGACTCTTGAGACTGGTCCGGAGGTGCTTCATGTCTAAACGACACCGAACAGTGAGCAAGGACGCGAACCAAGTCTCTCGACCGATTTTACAGTCCAACAGCGCATCCATATTCCCCAGATGAGGCAAGAGTGTCCCAGTTACAGTCGTGATCTACATATTGTCGCAGTGATTGCCCTTCCCCCCCGGTCGGCTAACCAACTAGACAGCGCCGAGGTGGAAGATTGGAGTGACGCCTCGTGCTGCAGCAAGGAGGCGCTGTTGCTCAGGGTCCGCAATAGGCTGAAAGTTCTGGCCAATGTCCATCCCTAGCCGGAAGTACCGCTCATCGCCGGGAGGAATTGCGGCTGTGATGGGTTGGGACAGAGTCCAACGCAACCCCAATGCCGCCTCTTCCGGAAACGCCGCCGGTTCGTACCAGCATTTGGGATGAGGGTGATCCTTCTTCCGAGATTCTGACCACGTAGTCTTGGCCATACTCTTCAGCGCCATGATCCCCATTTGCCTCTCCATGGCTTTCTTCAGCACTTGCGGTCCAAAATTGGCTTGCGAGTAGAGAACAAAGTTGATGGGGAACAGAATGGTATCGAAATGGTAGCGATCCATGGCGGCAAGTGCCACTTCGACGGAGTGCGCGGAAAACCCGATGAATCTCAGCTTTCCCGCTTTTTTAGCCGCCTCGAACGCCTCCATCGCGCCATTGGGCCCGAAGATCTGCTCAAGGTCGGACATTTTTGAGAGCGCATGAAACTGGTAGAGATCGACATGGTCGGTGCGCAACAACCGGAGAGACTCGTCAAGTAACTTGGCGCAACCTTCGCGTGTCCAGTCCTCCTCCTTGCAGGCGAGGAAAACCTTGTCGCGATAGGGTTGCACAGCCAGCCCAAGTCGCTCCTGGGCGTTGCAGTAGGTCGGAGCAACGTCGAAGTAGTTGATGCCGCGGTCCACCGCCTCTGCAACGATGTTGCTGGCGAATGAGGGACTGTTTTCCATTACGACGATACCAGCGAAGCCGACGATAGAGAGTTTCTCTCCGGTTTTGCCCAGCGCTCTTCGCGGAATGGGCAGGATATTCTTTGCCGGTTCTTCCGCTTTCTCCAACGGTCCAAGCGCCTCAGCCGAACTCAGGAATCCAGCCATGGTTCCCGCCTTCAAGAACTCACGTCTTTCCATGACATCCTCCCAGAGAAATAGACACTCTGGTAGTCAAATCATTATAGGATCATTTGGGTGGATTGCTCGAGTTTGGCAATCGCCATTTCGCGGCTGACCATAACGCGATCCACATCGGTGGGTGAAGCGATTCTCGATCAATCGCGGCAATGGCGTCGTGCCACATCACACTACAACTGGCAGTTCCGAAAAGGCCCTGGTCACGCGATAGCAAGTATCACTTCACGTCGTTCAAGGCAGGCTCTCACCTGCCCGGCCCACGGACGCCGACACGTTAGGTCGCCAACTGTCTTTTGTGTTGACCTCCCGTGTCACTGGATTGCCTCGTGCACGCGTGCAAAGGCACTCTCCTGGCGTCGTTGGCGAGTGTGCCATCTTTCAAAGCAGGCAGCGGCGTTGCGAGCGTCTTATTTGCCTTTAATTGCAATTCGCGCATCTCTCAGTGGATCGGAATCTAGCTTTCGCGCCCTTCATCCTTGAACGCGTCATCGACGCTAGATTCAGGCTTACTCGCTTTTAAGGTTTCCCCCACATGATTCCGGGCGTAGCTGCTTTGCCCGTCGATTCGCCCGTTCCCAATCAAGTTCCCGGCGAACTGGCCTTCGCTCGCTGCTCCGAAAGCTTTTTGTGGCCCCTGTTCCGCGCAGGCTGGAAGGTTGTCCTCTTTTTCCTGATCGTCTTCGTGGATTTCTTGCAGCGGCATGGGCGTGAACTGCACGCCCAGAAGTATTGTAGTCGCTCACGGAGGTCGGCTTGTTCTTAATTGTGATCTTTTCGGGGCAGAAGCTCCCTCTCGTCCCCCTGGAGCAAGTACAATTTCCGTCCAGCCCAGGAAGAATTAGCTGGAGGCAGGAGTTAACATGTCGCCAAGACTGATTTGGTTTTTCAATACCCTCGTGCGAGTTTGCGTCGCTGAAGATGACGGCAAGGATGGCCTTTCGGTTCTGGAGCATCGCGCACCCTTTGGAGACTCACCTCCATTGCACATTCATCACACGGAAGACGAGATATTCCGCATTCTAGAGGGGGAGTTTCGGTTTCAAATGGGCGATACAATCCAGCGATTCGAGCCGGGCGCAGTTTGTCTCGCACCCAAAGGTATCGCTCATACCTATCGGATCGAGTCTTCCACAGGAGGTCGCTGGGAGACTGTGACCGCACATGGCGATTTCGAGCGATTCATCCGTGCCGTGGGTCGAGAAGCGGAGGGCAACGAACTACCGCCGCCAGCCGCGCTACCATCGCCGGAGGCGCTGGAAAAGATTGGGGCAATAGCTCGAACCTTCGGAATCGACCTGGTTGGAGGCCCCTTGGATTGATGGCCGGGCATCCATCGAGAGCGTCTGTGCCAAAAACGTGTTCACTCGTGTGGTCGCTAAACACATGGTTTGCGGCCTTCAGAACCATTCGCATTGTGCCGACAATGTTCTTTACCGTTTTTGCTGATGCACCCTGCTTTCTGTAGTTCGTAACCATGGACTGCAGACCCTCGGTTGTGATGTCCTTTACTTCTAGCGTCCCCAAAACTTCAAGCAGTGCCTTGAATCTTCGCTTCGCTTTACGTTTTGGGTCTTTCTGCGCAGTGCCGAGATGGCTCCGAATACCAGCCTGCGTACTCGGTTCCAGATTGATCAGCACCTTAGCATTCGTTCTGATCGAATCCAAAGCAGGGCATATTCCAGTTTGAGGGCCGCGCTGATGCAATGAAGAGATCGTCGGTCTCAGCGTTTCGATCCGCATTTTATTCACCCTTGTCCGCGCCCCCCCGTGTACTGTCGGTGTACTGTCAAACGGTCAATCTGGCACGTCTAGCACGTTAAGCACGCTGTAGATAAAGGATTTTCCGCATTATCAATCCGAGAAGAAGACCGATTCCGTCCCTGGCCA
>Ga0126381_100007577_pt1 | contig 12096 bp, 10 predicted proteins | sample PanSoiMetPlot_28_FD_96465 | JGI IMG/M metagenome (GOLD analysis project Ga0126381, IMG submission 96465) | Tropical forest soil microbial communities from Panama - MetaG Plot_28 | ecosystem: Environmental > Terrestrial > Soil > Tropical forest > Bulk soil | place: Panama | collected 2016-02-17
GCGTTTAACGGAAGGTAATTTTCTGTCATACTTGATTGTGCCCACCAGGTACGGTCAATCCCAACAATTAAGAAGTGAGGTTGCGGCGATGTCTGCAAAGTACGTCTTTGTGACGGGCGGAGTAGTGTCAAGTCTAGGCAAGGGTCTTGCTGCGGCTTCGATTGGCTGCCTTCTTGAGAGTCGCGGGCTTCGCGTCAACATGATGAAGTTTGACCCGTACCTGAACGTCGATCCAGGCACGATGTCGCCGTTTCAGCATGGCGAGGTCTTTGTCACCGACGACGGAGCCGAAACCGATCTCGATCTGGGGCACTACGAACGCTTTACCCACGCGCCGCTCTCGCGCGACAACAACCTCACAACTGGCCGGATCTACGAGCAGATCATCCTCAAAGAGCGCCGCGGCGACTACCTCGGCAAGACCGTCCAGGTCATTCCGCACGTCACCAACGAAATTAAGAACGCCATGCGCAAGGTCTCGGCCAATGGAGCCGATGTAACCATCGTTGAGATCGGCGGCACAGTCGGCGATATCGAGTCGCTGCCATTCCTGGAGGCCATCCGCCAGATGCGTCAGGAGCTTGGGCGCGAGAATACGGTCTTCGTGCACCTGACACTGGTCCCTTACATACACGCGGCGCAGGAGCTTAAGACCAAGCCGACGCAGCACTCAGTCAAAGAACTGCTCAGCATCGGCATCCAGGCTGACATCCTGCTGTGCCGGAGTGACCGCAATCTGAACCGCGAGATGCGCCAAAAGATCGCTGCTTTCTGCAACGTCGAGGAGCGCGCGGTGATCGGCGCGACGACGATGTCCTCAATTTACGAAGTGCCACTGAACTTTGCGCAGGAAGGGCTCGATGGGTTGATCCTCAAATATCTGCACAAGGATGCGCAGGAAGGCGACTTGAGCAAATGGAGGGACCTCGTAAACCGCGTCCATCACCCCAAGGACGAGGTGAATATTGCCATCGTCGGCAAGTACGTGGAGTACGAGGACAGTTACAAGTCCCTCAAGGAGGCGCTGACCCACGGCGCCCTGGCGCAGAATCTGCAGTTACGCATTACCTGGATTGAAGCCGAAGGCCTCGAGTCGAAATCGCCCGGCGACAACAGCTACGAAGCACAACTGGAGGGTTTCGACGGCATCCTCGTGCCCGGCGGATTCGGCAAGCGCGGCATCGAAGGGATGCTGAATGCCATCAGGTATGCCCGCGAGAAGAAGGTGCCCTACTTCGGCATCTGCCTCGGGATGCAGACGGCTTGCATTGAGTTCGCGCGCAACGTATGCGGGCTGAAGGACGCCAACTCGAGCGAATTCGATCCTGCGACGCAGCACCGCGTCATTTACAAGTTGCGCGAACTGCTCGGCGTGGAGGAGATGGGCGGCACGATGCGGCTCGGCGCGTGGACCTGCATCATCCAGCCCGATACCTTGGCGTATCGCATCTACGGCACGACCGAAATCAGCGAACGGCACCGTCACCGCTACGAATTCAACCGGGAGTACGAGGCGCTGCTGACCGGCGGAGGACTGCAGATCAGCGGATCGACGCCCGATTCGACCTACGTGGAGATTGTCGAGCTTCCAGACCATCCGTACTTCATCGGCTGCCAGTTCCACCCCGAGTTCAAATCAAAGCCTCTCGAGCCGCATCCGTTGTTCCGGGAATTCATTGCGGCGAGCTTCAAAAACAGGCGAGAGCGCGTTGAAGCGCAGGCGATGGCGGCGCCGGTGATCGTCGATGGACGTGCTTCCGAACGGCCGTCGGCATGACTTCTTAAGAAGCTGCGATCAAGCTCATGCCAGCAGCACCGCTCCCTTTGCCTTTCCCGCTAGCGCCTTATCGAAGGTGACGAGCGTCAGCCCGGCCGTTTCGGCGAATGTCGCCAGATAGGCGTCCATCCACAACCCCGGCGAGACTGAATTGGCGGCGGTTCGGGCGCGCAGCCTTCGCTCAAGCTCATGTGACTCGGCTGACTCGGAGGCCCAACGTACTTGGCCGGTCCCGGCCCAACGATCAAAGATCTGCCAGCAGGCCTGTAGCGTCAGCGCCTCATTGCCCATGATCGCCGGTGTCGACAGCACTCGAAAGAGGCCTAACTGCGTCTGGCGGCAGAAGATGAAGAGGCAACTCTCCGGCTGCGCAAGATACCACTGATTCGCTATGGAATGATGTGCGTGCTGGTCGTGGTTGAGTGCTACCCACAAGTTAACGTCAGGGAAATAGGATGTCATCGATCTCTTCGTTTGTCAGGTGCAGCGTTCCAGGGCGTGAGGAGTGAATTAGCGGGAGCTTCAGTTTCCGGACGGGCCGCGCTTCTTCAGGCTCCAACTCGTGCGCTATGCCGCGCAAAACAATCTCGCGCACGGTAATGCCTTCTTGTGCGGCCTTGACCTTCAGCTGTCGATAGATCTCGTCCGGGATGTCAACAGTTGTACGCACGAGAGACATATTAGCATATTTATGTATTTATGGATAGCTAGGTTGTGTCTGCCGTCACATCGCCGTGTGATGGACCTTGACAGTTGTTTTTCTTCGGACCTATGTTTGCTGGCGTTTTTCCGCGCAGTTTCGGGAAGAACGATCGAAACTGGATGGCCTGCACAAGGAGGGTCGCCATGACAACGAATTTTGAACTTCAGCCTCAGGAGGGGGAACTCCAGAAGCTTGCGGAACAGTGCTGGGAGGAGGCGCCAAACCGGGAGCGGCGTCTGGAACAGGAGGCATTTGAGGCCGGCGAGGCCATACGGAATGGCGACTACTCTCTGGCCAACCTTGAGGCCATCGTTCGCTGGAAATCCGAGCGGCTGGTGCAGTACGTGATTGCCAACAGCACCACCAGCATCCATAAGGCGCTCGACGCTGCGGCGACCCCGGAGTGTACAACCGCCGAGTCGATCAGCGCTTTGCTCGCGCTGAAAGGAGTCGATCTTCCGCTTGCGACTTCGATCCTGGCGGCGATTCATCCGGACAAGTACATCGAGTTGGAGATGGGCGATCTGGAAGCTTTGGGGCAGGCGCGCCAGGACGTACGGTTCTATGAGGCATACCTGACTTTCTGCCGCGGGCTGGTCGAGACCGGCATTGTGAAGCCGCAAAAGAACCTGCCCGGACCCACCCCGCTCCGCGCGCTCGATCGTGCGCTGATGCAATGGTCGAGGAATCGTACGCTGTAAACAGGGAAGAGCCGACGCGCCTGGCGGCAGTTGCAGGTTAGAATCGGCTTCGTGAAGCATTCGTTTGAGATCGGGCCGGTGCGGGTTGGCGAAGGCTGTCTGTTTCTGATCGCCGGACCGTGCGTCATCGAGTCGGAAGCGCATGTGCGCAAGATGGCGGAAGCCATCCAACGCATCACAAGTGACATGGGCGTTCCCTACATCTTCAAGGCAAGCTACGACAAGGCGAACCGTACCAGCGTGAAGAGCTTTCGCGGGCCGGGGCTCGCGGAGGGCGCGAAAATCCTCGGCCGCCTTGCAAAAGACACCGGCCTGCCGGTTCTGACCGATGTGCACGAGCCGGCGCATTGCGAAGTGGCTGCCGAAGCAGTCGATGTGCTCCAGATTCCTGCGTTTCTGTGCCGTCAAACCGATCTGCTGGTCGCCGCAGGAAAGACCGGCCGTGCAATCAACATCAAAAAGGGGCAGTTTGTTGCGCCCTGGGATATGAAGCATCCTGTCGAGAAGGTGCGTTCGACCGGAAACGAACGGGTTTTCCTGACCGAGCGTGGCGCGAGCTTCGGTTACAACTCGCTGGTCGTTGACTACCGCTCGCTGCCGGTGATGAGGTCGATGGCTCCGGTGGTGTTTGATGGAACGCATTCCGTTCAGCAGCCATCGGCCGCCAATGGCGTGAGCGGCGGGCAGCCAGAATTTATTCCCATGCTGGCGCGCGCGGCGGTCGCCGCCGGGGTGGACGGAGTTTTTCTTGAAGTACACGACGATCCGGCAAATGCGAAGTCGGACGGCGCGAATGCACTGCGGCTCGATCTTTTGAAGCCGCTGTTGGAGAAGCTGCTGGCGATCCAAGAGGCGGCTTCGAACTCCTAACTTCCAGCCTTTAGCCGTCCCATCCCCGCCGCGGCGGGGACGGGGCACCCAGCCTGGCTCCTCAAAAGACCAATACAGATGAAAGGAGCATCATGAAGTGCAGCTGCAAACTCCTGAATGGAAAGCGGGTTACCGGGCTTCCTGTGCAGCTTCGCCCACGGTTCCTGGCAGGCTTGGCAAAGGCTGAATTCGATGCCGTCCTGTCGGCTGCTACCCATCGGAAATTCCATGCGAGCTCTGTGATTCTTCACGAAGGGGATCCCGCGGAGCGATTCTTCCTCCTCACAAGCGGTATTGGCAGGCACTTCGTTTTAACTGGCGATGGCCGAAAGGTGCTGCTGTATTGGCTTACGGCCGGACAGGTCTTTGGCGGAATGACGATGCTGGCATGTCCATCGAACTACATTGCCAGCACTGAGGTCCTGTCGGACGGCTGTGCGCTGGTGTGGGACAAGAAGACAATCCGGGAGCTTGTCTGCCGTTATCCGGTCTTGCTAGACAACACACTCTCGATTGCGGGAACGGAGAATTTCGCCTGGTTGATGGGGGCTTATGTTTCGCTCAGCTCGAACGGCGCGACAGGACGCATTGCGCACATGCTGATCAGTCTTGCCTGCGGAGTTGGAAGAGAGGGTCCCAATGGCATCGAGATCCGGGTTGGAAACGAAGATCTGGCAGCGGCGGCACATGTGACGCCGTTTACGGTGAGTCGCGCGCTCACGGCGTGGCAGCGCGATGGCGTACTGACCAAGGGGCGAGGCAGGGTTTTTTTGCGAAAACCGGAGCTCCTGGTAACCGGATAAACCGTGCACTATCAAATCGCCAGGCCAACATTGTCCTGGAGCAATCAACTGCGTGCTTGAGTGCAACGACGCGCTCGGGCGTTCGTGCGAACATCGATTCATAAATCAATTACATATCCTGGGGTTGAGGCGGTCACTGAGTAGCTTCACCGCTCGGTGGCCGAAGGGGATTTATTCGCGACTGATCCGTGTGTTGTGTCCGGATCTCCGAAGCACTCGAGTCGTCCTCAGTGAGATTGGGACTCGAGAAGGGTGTCCACGCTAGTTGCTGGCGCCCGTGCTCCATTGGGACGTTCGGGGGAGGGCGTCCCCTTGGATTTGGTCACGTCAGGCTTGCCTGTGAATCAGGAAAGCTGCGCCTGTTGGGTCATCTGCCAATCAACACGATCTAGTTCTCCCACATCTCTTGGAGAGGTGGGCACCATCCATCCATTCAACTATCCGCCCTGATAGCATGACTGCATGTTCCTGTTTCCCCTTCGCAGATCTTTTTTCGCCGTACTTTGTTCCGGCGCTGTTTTGGCTTTGGTTGTTTCGACCTCGACGGTCGCGGTTGCGCAGACCGAGACTCCGGATCGCGCGCACATCGAAGATATATTGCGTGGCCTGAATCGCGGCCGTGCATTCGGGCAGGTGGCGATTTCACCCGATGGCAAGAAGCTTGCCTGGATTGAAGGCGGGCGTGGAGGGACGGAGATCAGGGTCGCTTCGCCGGACGATTTGACCAAGAGCGAGCGCGTGACCGCTGCGGCCCAGCCCGGCCAGCATTGCCGCGAGGGCGAACTTGCGTGGGAGCCGGATTCAAAGGCGCTGGCGTTCTTTTCCGATTGCGGCGATGAAGCCGAACACCAGCAGGATATGTATCTGTCGCGGCTCGATGGAAGCCAGGCGAAACGGCTGACGGCTGCGAAGGGATATGTGCACGAACCGGCGTTCTCCCCGGATGGGAGCGCGATCGCGTTCCTTTATGTGGAAGGCGCAACGCGTCCGGCAGGCGCGCTCGCGGCGATGAAGCCGCCGGCCGGCGTGATCGGCGAAGACGGCGTGGAGGTCCAGCGCGTTGCGGTAGTGCAGGCGGATTCAGTCGCTGTGACACCGACGCAGGTGACCCCGGCGAATCTGCACGCGTACGAATTTGACTGGGCGCCGGATTCGAAGGGGCTGGCATATGTTGCTGCCGATCCGCCAGGCGAAAACAACTGGTGGGTGGCGAAGCTGTACACGCAAGGCGTTGCCGGCCAGGCAACTCCAATTTTGGCTCCTGGTGATGTGAGCGGCCCGCTGCACGGGCTGCAGATTGCGGTGCCGCGCTGGTCGCCGGATGGGAAGACCATTGCATTTATAGGCGGCCTGATGAGCGACCAGGGCTCGACGGGCGGTGACGTATGGATTGTGTCCGCGCAAGGTGGCGCGCCGAAAAATATTACCGCGGGAAGACCGACCTCGCCGGCGTGGATCGAGTGGAGCGGCAATGAGTACCTGTTTGTGAGTGAGTTGGCGGGCGGGAACAGCCAGCTGATCCGCTTCCACCTCGAGGGCGACAGAACAGGAAGCGGGCAGGTCACGTTCGGTTCGCCGATTTTCAGCATTCCCGGTTCAGTCGGCGACGGTCGCTGGTCGCATAGCTTGTCGAACACAGCGGACCACTCGCTGTTCGCGTTCGGCGCGAGCAACTTCGAACATCCAATGGAGATTTATGCCGCCAGGCCAGGCAAGGTGATGACGTCGGGGCTTGAGGGCGTGATACAGCTTTCGCATTTCAACGATGGCGTCCAGCCGGCGTGGGGCAAGTCCGAGTCGTTGAACTGGAAGAGCGAAGGTTTCCGTGTACAGGGCTGGCTGTTGCTCCCCAAGGATTACGATCCAGCGAAGAAGTACCCGCTGATCGTGGAGGTGCACGGCGGTCCGGCGGCGGCGACCACGGCGCGATGGGGCGGAGGCGGCGGCTTGAGCGCGACGGCGTTTTCGGCGATGGGGTACTTTGTGCTGGCTGCGAATCCGCGCGGCAGCTTCGGACAAGGCGAGGATTTCACGCAAGCCAACCGGAAGGATTTCGGTTACGGAGATCTGAGAGACATCCTGGCGGGCGTGGATGCTGTGGCGGCAAAGTATCCAGTGGATCCGACGCGCGTAGGCATTACCGGCTGGAGCTACGGCGGGTTCATGACGATGTTCGCCGTGACGCAAACGCACCGGTTCAAGGCGGCGGTAGCGGGCGCGGGGCTGTCGAACTGGCAGAGTTACTATGGCGAGAACTCCATCGATCAGTGGATGATTCCGTACTTCGGCTCGTCGGTATATGACGATCCGGCGGTGTATGCGAAGAGCTCGGCGATCAACTTCATCAAGCAGGCGAAGACGCCGACGCTGGTGGTTGTGGGCGACCGCGACGGAGAGTGTCCGGCGCCGCAATCGTATGAGTTTTGGCACGCGCTTCGGGACGCACATGTGCCGACACAGCTGGTGGTCTATCCCAATGAGGGGCATGGATTCGTAAACCCCGAGCACAGGCGCGATGTCATGGACCGCGCAGTCGAGTGGTTTGCAAAGTACATGCCGGCGAGCGCGCAGGATGGCGCTAAAGGCGGGGACTAGGGACTAGGGAAAGGCAATTGCTCGCCATTCCTAAAGTTGACGAGTCTATCTGAGTACAAAGCAATTGTGCAGCCTGGGATGGGCGGAAGGGCCATCAATGGCCATCCTGGGCTGATACACTTTTTGTGGAGCAAATCGAGCGTGTTCTGTCGACCGGCTGCATGGAGTGGACGAATGCGGAAGGGCGACAGCCTGTGCGCATCGAGCCGGGACCAGGTCTTTGCCGGGCATACGGACGGCTCGCTTTTAAGCCACATTCTTTAGCGGATTTGGAGAGACCGTTCCGCGGTTCGATCGGGCGGGGCGGGGAGGATTCATGCGGCGGTATCTGACGCTTGTCTTCATGCTGTTCCTGGCAATTCCAGCAGGCATTACGTTTTCCGGCTGTACACGAAATCCAGATGCGAATTATTGCAATGGTCAGGGGTATGGACTAAAGATCACGGATGTCTTCGCGATCGACCTTGAGCCGAAGACGACGGGCGTATCCCTGGCGTTCGGACAGACCCGGCAGGTCAGCGCGCCCAGCGCCACAACCTGCAAGGGCACGAGCGCCAATGTAACCGCCTATACCTACGCCACCACGAACAATCAGCTGGTGGATCTCACGCCGCAAGGAAACATGTGCGCTGGAACCTGGAACCGCAACTCCGGCGGCGGCATCCCAGATTACACGATTTGCAATCCTCCGAACCCTCTGCCGAAGACAAATGGATTGCCTTACGCCATCGCATACATTTCCGCCTCGGCCAACTCCGTGACGTCCAATCCAGTTGCGGTGTACGTCCATGCGCAGGTCAGTTCGGTGGCGCTCGCGCTATCGGGTGCGCAGCGGTGTTATTCACAAGGGACGAGCGCAACTCTTGACGCGGAAGCTTGCTACGCGGCGAATGGAACCCAGTACGAACTCTGCGCGCCTTCGACGGTGACGAATCTTTCCTGCCCCGGTGGCCGGGCTCCCGGCGTGACCTCGCTGCCGAGTTGCTCAGACTCGATCGGAGCGCTTACGTACAACGTGAGCACTTCGTCAATCGCAACGCTGAATAGCGCTACGAACGTGATCACGGCAGCGCAGCCGGGAACAACCGCGATCACGGCTTCGGTTGCCGGCTCGGGATCGTCGGCCGGCTTTTTCAGCACGTGTCCTCCGAAGACCATCTCCGTGACGCTCAACGGGGGCACGAGCGCAACCGTTACGCAAGGCGTGACCCAGAACCTGGTGACGACCGTGCTCGATACCAACGGTCAGACGATCACCGGTCTGACGCTCGATTACCAGTCGACAAATCAGCTGCCCATCTCGGTTGGAAGCGGCGGCGCAGTCGCGCCGGCTTTCCCCGGAGCGACTTCGGTTTACGCGATCTGCCAGCCTGGCACGTGCAATCCGGCGCCGATCAACCAGGTCGGCCTCTTCGGAACGGGGCTGTCGATCTCGAGCAATGCGGTGAACATCACTACGCCGGGAACCGCCAGCTCGTTGGTGTGGTTTGCCGCTCCAGGACAGTCGCAGTACTTCGTTCCGTACAATCAGCTAACAAACTCGCTGGGCTCAACGGTGCGGTTGCCTTATGTTCCGAACTCGATGGTGATGGACAAGCTCGGAACCACACTCTACTTTGGCTCCTCCCGCGCGCTGATGACGTTCAGCACGGCAAATAATGGGATGGCTGCTGCGCCGAATGCCGCTGTGCCGGGTGTGGTGCTGGCGGTTTCGCCGACCAATGCCCAGGTTCTGATCAATGACCAGGTGCGGCGGATCTTCTTCCTCTACAACACGTCAGGATCGGTCGCGGCGCAGTTTACCGGCTTGGGCGCGGCTGCCCAGTTCACCCCGGATGGGAAGACGCTGTACGTGGTTGACAGCGCGTCGCTGGGCGGGAATCACACCGACACACTCTACGTCTACAACGCGAACACAGGGTGGACTACGTACGACCTGAGCTCATCGGGCGGTGCAACCGGCCTGGCGCTGACGATTCCGAGCGTCGGTGCATACCTTGCGGGAAATCCGACTGTAGCGCACACGTGGTGTCCCTCGGGCACGGCGAGCAACTACGCCAGCATGATCTTCTATCCGCAGGGCGACTCAGTCCCGGTGAAGACCGAGACGTTGGCGGCCACGACAGACGGGCAGCACATCATTGGTGCAGCCACGGTGGGCGGCGGCGTGCAGCTTTCGGATATCAACGTGTCGATTCCGTTTACCCAGAGTGGATCGACCCCGATTGTTAACCTGCCGAACGCATGTCCGCAGTCCGGGCTGCAGCTGGAGCCTCTGCTGCTGACTAACCATCCGCATCCCACGCAACAGCAGCCGGTGAGCGGGATCAACGCGACCGCAATCAATCAGATCATTGCGTCGCCGTCATCGAATCTCAACTTCCTCACGTACACCGGCACAACGCCCGGTGCTCAGCTGCCGTTTTATCTGCCCGGTTCCGGCGGCGCGGCCGGTACTCTGGGCTACGTCAAGTTCACGGGCGCCAGCGCAGTCACTGCGCCAATCGCCGGGGCGTTCAGCCTCGACAATCAGTTCTTCTTCGTCTCGACAACAGGCGATGACTTGATTCACATCGTCAATACATCGACGATGCAGGACACCCAGCAACTCAATCCAGCCTTGCCCGCCTGCACACCGGGCTCCGAACCGGATTGCACGATCACGACGACACCGGCCACAGGCAACGTGCCTGCATCCGCGATCTTTGTGAAGCCGAGGTCCACGACGTAGGCAGCAGAAGCAGACAAAGAGCGAAGGCCGGCTACGGTGGCGGCCTTTTCTCCTTCGCGTTTGTGTGCCGGCTTTACCATAGAAGCGGTGAATCATCGCGTCACTGCAGCACGATAGAATCAGAGGATGATCAAGGGGATCACGATCCTTCGCCCAGCCGGAGACGCGGAGGTATATCGGCGGCTCGCTAGTTTTTTTGAGGCGATGGGATTCGCGAAGGGCTCGGGATGGACTGAACACCCCAACGATGATCGCCCCAGTGACGAGGGCTTTTCGCTGACTCCGATGCTCGGCACCAGCACGGGCGCCTCATTTCTTGCGCCGCTTGGGAATCTTGAAATTGTGCATGGGCGATTTCCGTCGGTTTCCGATGTGATGGCCGAAGTCACATCGCTCGATGCCGCGCACCAGGCAGCGGAGCGATGGCTACGCGCCAATGGAGGAGATGCAGCGGTTGCGCGGCTCTCAGCACCTGCCGAGACAAACTGGAGATCGCGCATCTTTACGGTCGAACCGGAGCCGGGATTCGCCTTCACGTTCTGGGCCTGGACAGATCCGGTGAAGGGAAAGCCGATTGCAGTCGAGGGCGATCTGTCGGCCGAGGGAATGAGATTTGCGATCGTGGTGGCGCGCTGGAATGCAGTGGTCACCGATCGTCTGCTCGATGGAGCGCTCGATGCGCTGCTTCGGAGCGGAGCCAGGCGTGCGGATATCGAAGTAGTGCGCGTGCCGGGCGCGTGGGAGATTCCGGCTGCAGCACGGCAGATAGCCGAGCAGCACAAAATGGACGCGGTGGTGACTCTGGGTTGCCTGCTGCGTGGCGAGACTGCGCATTATGAGGCGATCTACAACGAGGTGGCGCGCGGCATCGGACAGTCGCAGCAGGAGACAGGCGTACCGCACAGCTTTGGCGTGCTGACCTGCGAGACCCTGGAGCAGGCGCTGAATCGCGCCGGGATCAAAGCGGGGAACAAGGGATTCGAAGCTGCCCTGGCGGCAATCGAAATGGTGAGCCTGGGCCGTAAGCTCGCGGAAAGTATACGCGCGTGACGGCCGGTTCAAGGCGAAAGTCTCGCGAGCTCGCGATGCAGATGCTTTTCCAGTCGGACCTGGGGAAGCAGACGGCGGACGAGGTGCGCGACACGTTCTGGAAGTCGGGCGATCCCGTGGAGCCTGAAGTGCGGGGTTTTGCCGAGGACCTGTTCCGGTCAGCTGTCGCGAACCAGGAGCGCATCGACGAACTGATCGCAGCGAACTCACGCCACTGGCGGCTCGAGCGCATGCCGGCCGTGGACCGCAACCTCTTGCGCATGGCTGTCGGCGAGATGCTGGGATTCAAGTCGACGCCGTTTCCAATTGTGATCAATGAGGCGCTGGAGATCGCGCGCCGTTATTCCGCGCCGGAGTCCATCAACTTCCTTAACGGCATTCTTGATGCAATCGCCCATGGCCTGCTGCCCAAGTAAGACAGCGGCGGTCGGCCCAGTGGGCACCGGCGATCACCGGATTGCTGGAGTCCAAATGTCGATGGGCCTCAAGGTTACAACTGAATAGGGCGCACCGGCGTCCAAGCTGAGAAGAGCCCGGAGGAACTGTTCCCGGCGTTTCATCGTATGCTGTTCGTGGTACGTTTGATTCTCCGCATTCTTGCATTTGCGGCGTAACATGGATGTCTGACAGTCTCGGGCTCTTGAAATCGAGCAGAAGGAGAAGGTTATGCGTGAGGACACGGGTGGAGTGCAGGGAGTAGCGTGGTTTCTGGCTGGACTGGGCGTAGGTGCACTGATTGGAGTTCTGTATGCGCCCAAGAGTGGTCGCGAAACCAGAGATGACATTGCCCAGCAAGCTCGTGAAGGTAAGGAGTATCTCCGGGTCCGCGGGCGCCAGGCCGCCGAACAGATGGGGCAGATGGTCGA
>Ga0126381_100007579_pt1 | contig 12095 bp, 9 predicted proteins | sample PanSoiMetPlot_28_FD_96465 | JGI IMG/M metagenome (GOLD analysis project Ga0126381, IMG submission 96465) | Tropical forest soil microbial communities from Panama - MetaG Plot_28 | ecosystem: Environmental > Terrestrial > Soil > Tropical forest > Bulk soil | place: Panama | collected 2016-02-17
AATAAGAGAATGAAGCCGGGAATGGCGAGTTGAACTAGGTTCGGCAATGTCCTGTTCCAAGTGCTGATTGCACAGTGTACTGAAGTCAGTTCACGAAAGGAAGCGGACCACAGCTTCGCGATGCGCAACTCTGCGTATTAGTTGTTTTTGTTGGATAGCCGTCTTTGTATCGTTCAGCCATCCAAAGACTTATAAGAGCTAATCAAACATCTAATGGCCGTTCTTCACGGACTCTTCACGGGTGACGTCCTATCTTTCGATTACAGCAACCTGGGTGACGATCTTTTAAAGCGAGGTTGCTTACGAAAGATTTATGCGATCGATATTCAGGCCTTATCCATCTCCTGATCGAATTGAATTGCGGTTTCCTGATTTACAGGGAAAGGTGAATCAATGTTCGCCACGTTCTTCGTAACAAATCTTGGTAGGTTGGTCTCACATCGAGTTTTGCGCTGGCAGGGATGGTTCCAGTGCCGCGTTGCTGTCCCCAAGCGGACTGAAACTGTCGCTGGCTATCCAGCTCTGTGACAGTGGCAACAAGTTCGACAGTAAATGGCACACCGCTACTGAGTCCTGGTACATGTAGGAGAAAGACGTGCCAAACGTGAATAATCCTCAGGAAGCAAGCTGGAGATCAATGCGAACGCCGCAGTGTGCAACTCAGCGCAGCAAGTCACGTGCTTTGCTCCGGAGTGGGCAGTCGTAAATTACGTCGAAAGGGAACTCAACAAGTCGAATTGCATTACCTTCCGTAATGAGTATTTCGATGACATGAGAGGCAACGAACGGGCTTCAGGACGAAATACGAAGGGTTCTTTGGATATGGCCACCGGCTAGGCACAACCATGCTGCCCCGGCTCGAGCGGCGGTATGAGCACTCCTTTGATGTGCCTGCTTATTCCAGCGGAACGAAGAAATCGCAGTTCGTTCTTGCCTCCAACATTGCCTGGTTCTTTGGAAGTTCGAGGGGTGGCAATGTTCTGGACCAGAAGGAGGGCATATGAAGACCGAAATGTTCGCAATCCTGGTTGGAATTGCAATGTGTGCCAGCGGTGCGGCACAGGTTTCAGCGGCCAGCCCGGCCGCAAATGATTCTAAGCACTCCTTGAGCTCCCGGGAAGCGAATCGCTTGCTTAGCACGGCCACTACTCCGGAGGAACATCGTCAACTCGCCGAATTCTTCCGCCGGGAAGCTCAGCGGCACCGGCAGAAGGAGGAACAGTACCTCGATATGGAGGCGAACTATCGGGTTCATCCGCTCCGCGTGGACGCCTACCGGAACACCTCCACGGCGGCCTATTACGGGCAATTGGCACAGCAAGCACGGCAGCTCGCCTTTGCCGACGACCAGTTGGCCGATTATCAGACCAGAGTAGCCAGAGAGCTCACAGCGTCAAAATCGAAATGACCGACCAGCCACACGCTGAGCCGACGCCGCCGACAATAAATTCTCAGGCCTCGAATTGATCTTGGGGCGTACAGTAGTCGGCAGCAGGAGGCTGATCGTCTATGCTGTTGAAATCATTTTTGCAAACCCTTGGGGCAATACTTGCTCTCCTCGTCTGCTTTTTCTTGTTCAGTTCGTACGCGGTCTTCTGCTGAGAGTACGAGCACGTCCATGCGCACTTGTCACCGTTCTCCTGGACTTCTCGAGACGATCAGTATTCAGCTTCACCTTTGCCATTCCGGCAAATGCCTCTTCCACTTTTTTAGCCTCAGCGCCAGGCGCGTCCGCCGAAGGGAGTTCACTCTTACAGCTTGAGCCATCGAAAGCCGCGAGAAAGCGATGCAAGGGCGTCACTAGAAACGGTACGGCTCGCACAGCTTGGGCGATGCAAGGCGGCCTCTGCTATTTCCATGCGAACCCCGATAAAGCTGTGGAGTTGGGGCGTAGCGGAGGCGGCACGGGAAGCACACCTACGAGCAGTCAACGGAACATATCGCCTCGCCTGAATCGGCGGCTGACGTAAGGCGGCGAATTAAGTGGAAAAACGTCTGTAGAACTTGTGGGAGTGGCTTGCGGTTGCTCGAAGTGGGAGTTTCCACATGTTCATAGCCCGGAAGATCGAAAGCGGCAATCGAGGAGTTGAACCGGGATTCTCAGCACCCAATACGGTGGGTTCAGTAAGGCCACATTCGCAAATGACGATTGGCAGCTTGCGGTCACGAAGCGAACTCCTCATTTGTGTCGCGGCCGACTCATTGCTCAGTGACTTTCAAGGAATACTCACCGGAAGCGGGGTTGTACTTATACGGACTGACTTGCACGTAGTAATACGAATTGGGCAGGCAAGCGAAGGAGTACTGTACGTCCGCTCCCGAATTAGGGGCATGGGCTGATCCGACCTCTCCTTTTTCTGCATTGAATACGGACACCACAGGTTGAAGATCCTGTGAGTTGTTCTTGACCGTCACCAACAAGTTGCCCGTGCTGCATTTTGCGCTCTTGAACTGGTAATAGTCCGTGTCGCCAGCGTCCATGATGCCAGCTTGTATCGTCTTACCAAGCCCAATTGAACTGGCAGTCTGGAAATCGTCGTTAGGCTCAAATGCGTCGTAGGTTCTTCGCGCAGTTACGATCAAATTGTAAGCGCCGGCAGCAGGGTTGTACTTATACGGACTGATCTGCGCGTAGTAGACGGAGGCAGGTTGGCAAACGAAAGAATATTTCACGTTTGCCCCTGCGTTCGGGGCCTCGGCGGACCCAATGCTTCCCTTTTCTGAGTTGTATACCGTGACTGTAGGCTGAAGAGCTGTTGAGCGGTTCTCAACTTCGACGTCGATCCAATCACGATACTTGGGAGGTGTTTTGAATTGAAAGAAATCAGTGTCAGATGAGTTGGCAATCGTGCCGGCGACTCTTGTGTTCAGGCTTATGGCATTTGCGCAAAAGGGTGTGAATCGTCTTCCGTCTGAAACCACCCCATCATCGCAAAACTTCAGTAATGGCATCGAGGAGCGTGTGCCCCTTCTTGCGTAGCGCGTCCAAGGAAGGGGTATCAACCCTACAGCTTGAGCCATCGGTAGCCAAAAGAAAGCGGTGCGAGGATACAAAGAAGAACGGTACGACTTACAGGGCTTGGGCTGTGCAATCGGCCGTGCCTCATACCACCGCGCCAAGAAAGCTCTTGACAAAATGCTCAATTATTGTGTTACAATAATTATAGTGAGCTAAGACCTGGCGACTCGGAAGTCGTGACCCAGAAGAAGCGTAAACCCTGAAGGCCAAGGCTGCCCAAGGGTGAAGCCAAGGGCAAGATCGTGCCCATCCGGTTTACGAAGGCAGAAGTTGAGCGCTTATCTGAAGCCGCACGACCCAAGGAAACGCATTACCGAAATGCAAACGGAATCCGTGAAAAAAGCCGCGGGGTCTGAGACCTTTGCCGATCATTTTGACAATTTCACCGCTCCCAGTTCCTCGCTTGGAGCGATAATAGTGATATGCGGCGCTGGATGTTCATGGCGGCGTTGAGTGCGGCTCTGCTCGCGATCCCAGTGTGGGGACAGCGAGGGGGCCGCGGTGGAATGGTCATGGGAGGCCCGCGGGGCGGGTTTGTCGGCGCTCCCCGGGGTGCGTACTTGGGCGGCGGCGTTCACACTGTGCATGGACCCGGCGTTTACGGCTTCCACGGTCACTACCCCTATTATCCCGGCCGCTATCCATACTTCAGATGTCGGTATCCCTGGTGGGGCTATCGGAGCTACTACTACGGATATCCGTCGGGTCTGGGTTGGTATGGCGGCGTGGGGGGCGGCTGGTCGGATGCATCTTACTCCGACCCAGCCGAGTCATATCCCGCGTCTGCCTACGCTCCTCCTGAGACCTCGAGCGCATATATTGCTTCCGAGCAGCAGCACGAAATCGACCAGCTAAAAGACGAATTGGCACGCCTGCGCGACGAGCGGGTGTCGGCAAGTCCGGCGCCCGAGCCATGGGCGGCGCAAGTCCGCGCCGACACGGTGCTGGTGTTTCGCGATCATCGCGTCGAACAGATACAGAATTACGCGATTGTCGGCGATACGCTGTGGGTGTTGACTCAGCAACGGGCCCGCAAAGTTTCCGTCGCAGAATTGGATATTCCCGCCACGGCCAAGGCCAACGAGGACCTCGGCATCGACTTCCGGTTGCCGACGCGGTAAGTGTTATTTTGTCAGCGCTCGCGCCCTTCCGCGCACCGTCGCTCCCCAGGGGAAGGGCTAATTTCAACTTTCCTCGGGAACAATTCAGAGCAGCATGCGAAGGAGGGGCTATGAACCTCAGTCCCACGAAGTGGACCGCAATCGGCCCGGCGCCAGTGGACACGCCAAACGTAAGTCTTGGATTCTCCGCAGGACGGATCGAGGCTGCGGCGCCCGATCCCGGAAACATCGACACCATGTACCTCGGCGCGTCCGGCGGCGGGGTATGGAAGACCGGCGTATGGAACAATCCTTCGCCGGTATGGCTGGTAACGAGCGATGAGCAGCCCAGCATCAACTTCGGCGGATACCATCCGCTGGTTGTGCATCCGGCACATAACGAGACGGTGTTTGGAGTTGTGTCTGGCCCCGGCGCGGGCGTGCTGAAATCCACCAACTTCGGTCTGAGCTGGCAATTGCTCGGGAACAACACATTCGAAGGGGCGGGGCTGGGTTCGATTGCCGTCCATCCCACTGACGTGAACACGCTTTATGTTTCGGTGTGGAGCGGCGGCAACTTCTGCGTCGCGGGAGTGTACAAGTCTACCGACGGCGGTGCCAGCTGGAATAACACAACAACATTTCATGACGGCTTCGTCAGCGACGTGATCATCGCGCGCTACGACCCGCAGATGCTGCTGGCCGGCATGATCCCAGGCTATAACGGTGCCGGAACTGGGACTTCCGGGGTTTACAACAGCCCTGACGGAGGCATGACGTGGCATCTTAATTCGGGCAATGGCCTGCCGACCAACCTCTTCGTGGGAGGAGCGATTCGCCTGGAATCGGCCAGCCAAGGCGGACACGCTTACGCGGTGCTGTTCTACAACGACATCAACAGCGGCCAAAAGTCGGTGATTCGTTACCGGACCATTGACAACTCGCTGAGCTGGCAGCAGCTCGCAGCAACGCCGGGCACACCCGAGTTGCGTTCCTGGCATGTGCTGTTGGGAGTGGATCAGCGAGACGCCAAGCACGTCATCGCCAACGATGCCTACTCCCTCTACGAGAGCCATGATTCCGGCCAGACCTGGAAGCGCGCCGATGTTGCGAACAACAAGAACATCGGCGATGACTGGGTCAACATCGCGTTCGACCACAACAACAAGACCGTGGTGACTGCTGACCGCAACGTGTATCACTACGATCCGGCCACCAAGGCCTGGGAGCAACACTCGGGCAACCTGCAAGTGACGCAGCTCTATACGCTGACGCTGACGCCGCAAACCGCCGACTTCTGCTGCGGCATCGCGCAGGACCACGTTGCTTCCTTTAGGTTCAGCGGAAGCATTCTCTGGAACTTTATGCCCGGCGGCAGCGGCGAAACCGGCAAGGTCCTGATTGACCCCGGCAACGACAAGCTGATGTATGCGTCGAACCCGCTCGATCCGCCGAATGCATTCGTCGTGCGCACCACCGATGGGGGGCAGAACTGGAAGGTCATCCACAAGGACAACGGCTGGAAGAAAGAAGACTACAACCTCGCCTACTCGACGCAGAAGTCGTTTGCCATGGATCCGTCGAACTCGAAGCGGCTGCTGCTGGGGACAAACAAAGTGTTCGAGTGCAAGGATGCGACAGCCCAGAACACGGTGTGGACGGCGATCAGCGGAGTACTTACTACGGCCCAGGACGTCGGCAGTCAGTACATCACCGCGCTTGCCGTGGCCGCCTCCGACGGCAAGGTGATTTATGCCGCTACCGGCGATGGCCACGTCTGGACAACCGTTGATGACGGCGCACATTGGAAGCAGAACGATTCGGGCCTGCTCGGCGCGGGAGTAGGCAAGGTGGTGGACCTGCGGATTGATCCGGCAAATAGGAAGCGCGCGTTTGCAGTGACAAACGGAGCGCCCGGCAAGAACATGTGGTACCACGATCCTGCGACCGCGAAGTGGAAAAACATTTCCGGCGACATGCCGTCGAACCTCGGCGTCGTTACGATTGCGGTGGATTGGCGCTATCAGCCCAATCCTATCTACGTGGGATCGGTGCGCGGCGTGTATCGCTCCATCAACAATGGCGTGCACTGGAGCAAGTTCGGCCTGTACCTGCCGAATACAGCGGTAAGCGATCTGCAGACCGAGTTCAAGCACAACATACTTGGCGCTTCGACTTTAGGCAGAGGCGTGTTTGAGATTCTGATGTCGGAGCCTAAAGTGAGGATCAAAGTTCCGCCAGTGGTGGTACCACCACCGCGGCCCCCGCGCCTGGAGGAGGTTCCAGCGTATGGCCACATCGGAGATTTGACCGTGCTGCCAGGCAAGTTGCCGGGACAGCCGCTGGTTGATGCGAAGGCGCGCAGCATTGTGCGGGAGCGGGAACACAAGAAGTAGATGAGAACCACCAGATGAATGTGAAGCAAATTTTGTTCTCACGCCGTTAATGATATTGAGAAGGATTTATATCATTCTCGCCAAACAGTTGGACAAGCCGGTTATTCGTTCCGGTATGACTAGCTGGCCCTGCTCGCTCGGTTTTACGCTCAAGCGTGCGCAACAGCCCGCGGCTCCTAGATCGAGATCGTATCGCTGTCGAGACTTTTCACCTTTTGACCTTGCACGCCCATTAACTGACAAGTCAAGGTGTGTGCATTGGCATCAACAGTGACCTTCAAGTAGCCGAACCGCTTGTCCTTCTTCTTGTCATCTAGGTTCATGCCGTATAGTGAAGAAGGGCTAGCACGTCTACGTCTCTGGTAAGCTGCGTTATCGCGAGTACGAGAAGGCAGTCGGCGAGGGCAAGAATACCGTCACGGTGCCGCCAGCGCGTTATTCCACATTAATAAACAATATCAGCACAGCGTAGTAGAAGCTGATATTGCTGTGCGCCCAACGCCATTCTTATGCCGAATTCTTGCGTCCGCTGACCCACGGAATGCGCAAGGACACTGACCGTGTACAATTTAGCTCTCGCGGCAAAGACGAAGCATTAAACTGTTGAGCACCAAGAATGTTCCGTTTCGGTGTCCTCGGCCTGATCTTACTCGCGGCGCTTCAGGCGTTTCCACGGCAGGACGCTTCTTCTATTTCAACTGACAAGCCCGCCTCGCAAGCGAGCACGCCTGAACAGCAGACCTCGACACCTGCTCCGACGCCGCTGCCAACACCGTCTACGGTAGGCCCACTGCAGCTCTCCCCACCCATCAATTTCGAGGCAGGTTTCCTGGGCAAACTCAGCTTGAACGGCGCAGTAAGCGGCATCGGGCTGTTCCAGAACAATGCCGTATCGGGCAATGACCCGCAGGAGGGTGCGTTCACAAACGCGTTCCTCTTCCTGCAGAAAGCTGAGGGATGGTTCCAGTTCTTCGTACAGGCGGGAGCCTACGATCTGCCTTCGCTGGGGACGGCATTCTATTCGAACGCCACCGCCAACAGCGATCTCTTCGGCCCGGTGCCCGTCGTGTTCGGCAAGATCGTGTTCTCCAAGAACACCAACATCGTGTTCGGTGCCTTTCCAACGCTGCTGGGTGGGGAGTCGACCTTCGACTTCCAGAACATGAACATTCAGCGCGGCCTTCTCTGGAACCAGACGAACGCCGTCAGTCGCGGCGTGCAGGTGAACCAGGCGCTCGGAAAGCTTAAGGCTTCTTTCAGCTACAACGACGGCTACTACTCCAACCGCTACAACTGGCTGACGGGCGCGCTGACCTACACCGAGGGGCCGCACTCGGTAATGCTCACGGCCGGCGGCCCTTTGGGCTCGACGAATTGGAGAAGCCTGGCTACCCCAATCCAGAACAACAGCATGCTCTACGATCTGATCTACACCTATTCGAAGAACGGTTGGGTCATCCAGCCTTATGTGCAGTACACCGATGTACCGACGAACCTTAAGGCAGGCATTCCGCAGGGAGCATCCACCTGGGGTGGCGCGATTCTGGCCAGCCGCGTGTTGAAGAAGGGCTTCTCGCTGGCTGGCCGCTGGGAATACATCGGCAGCAGCGGCACGCGAGGTTCCAATGCAGCGAACCTGTTGTATGGTCCGGGCAGCACAGCTTGGTCGATCACTCTGACTCCGACATATCAGTACAAGAAGTTCTTTGCTCGAACTGATATTTCTTTCGTCCAGGCCGGAAACATTACACCTGGCGACGCCTTCGGTTTGTTCGGTACCAAATCCGGCCAGACGCGTGGGGTGGTCGAACTGGGATTTCTGTTCTGAGCCGCCATTCCTCAATTCGCGACAATTCGTCCGTAAAAGCAGAAAGAACCCCGCCGAAACAACCGAAGAAACGAGGGAAATCCGAAACTGCCACACTGACCTGCCGAGGATGCGGCAAGATCGGCGTAAGCATTTGCGCAAAGTGTTTTCGGACGCAAACAAGGCGCGTGGTAAGCAGGAGAGGCACAAATTCATCGTTCTTTTACATCGGCGCAAAGGAAGCGATTGTCGCTGCGTCGGTGAGGTCATAGACTAAATCGGTAACTCGGACTGGAGATTGAGGTTTGTCACACGCAATCATCGAAGCCCAAGGCGTGGAGAAGTATTACTCGCAGCCTGACGGCAACCGCATCCAGGTCATAGCGCCCACCGATGTGGCGGTGACCCCCGGGAAGATTATTGCCCTGTTGGGGCCTTCCGGATCGGGCAAATCCACGTTTTTGCGAATACTTACAGGGTTGTCAAAGCCCTCCTCCGGGCAGGTGTTGTGGCACGGGCAGCCGCTGGCTGGGCAGATTCCGAACTGTGCCATCGTCTTCCAGAGCTTCGCGCTGTTTCCCTGGCTCACGGTGCTGGAGAACGTGGAGGCTCCGCTCGTGGCGCGGGGCGTGGGGGCGATCGAGCGACACAAGCGCGCCTTGCGGATGATCGATACTGTCGGGCTCGACGGGTTTGAAACGGCATATCCGAAAGAGCTGTCGGGAGGCATGAAGCAGCGCGTGGGGTTTGCGCGGGCGTTGGTGGTTGAGCCCGAGGTCCTGTTCATGGACGAGCCGTTTTCGGCGCTGGACGTGCTCACGGCCGAGAACCTGCGCTCCGAGCTGTTGGAGTTGTGGATCAACCAGAAGATGCCGACGCGCTGCATCTTTATTGTGACCCACAATATTGAGGAAGCCGTGCTGCTGGCGGATCGGGTGATTGTGCTGGGACGCAATCCGGCGCGCATACGGGCAGACTTCGAGATTGATATTCCGCAGTATCGCGACCGGAAATCGCCGCGGTTTTTAGCGTACGTCGATTTCATTTACAAGGCGCTGACGAAGCCGACGGAGGAGATCAGTTCGCCGCATGGGCCGATGGCGAAGGCGGCAGGCGACGGTAAGGGACGGGAAAGAACGAAGTTCCAGATGCTGCCTCATGCCAGGCCAGGTGGAATTGCTGGTTTCATGGAGTTACTGGCCGATCGCGGCGGGCGCGACGACTTGTACAAGCTGGCCGATGAGCTGGCGATGGATGTGGACGATCTTCTGCCCATTGTGGATGCGTCGGTGATGCTGGGATTCGCTGTGGTCAATGAAGGCGATGTGGAAATCACGCCGGAAGGCCGCCAATTCGGCGAGGCGGACATTCAGACTCAGAAAGGGATGTTCCGCGACGCAGCGCTGAAGAATGTGGCGATTTTGCGGCTGATCGAGAACACGCTGCACGCGAAGCGGGACCACGCGATTGGGGAAGAATTTTTCCGCGACATTCTGGATGAGCACTTCAGCGCTGATGAAGTGGAGCGCCAGTTCGATACCGCGCTGAACTGGGGGCGCTACGGAGAAATCTTCAACTACGATTCCGCCACTGGGCGGCTCTACCACAGTGAGGCAGCTGATGCGGCTCCGGTGGAAAGCGCTCAGTAATGGACCGCTCAACCAGCCAGCCAATTCGCATCCTGGGCAAGGGACCCTGGTCGTTGTTGCCGGCGCAGACCTGGTCGCTGCTTACAGACCTTTTCATTTTCTGCCTGGGACTCTCGCTGTTCTACTTCGTGGTGGTACTCGCACGAAGCTGGTTCGGGCCCTTCAATCCGCGGGTCGAAATCTCGCGCAGCCCCTACATGCTGCCGGTGTACGCGGCGTATTCGCTGATGCGGATCACCGCGGCGTACGTGCTGTCGCTGGGATTCACGCTGGTTTACGGGTACATGGCAGCGTATAACGCTCGAGCGGAACGTTTCATGATTCCGCTGCTCGACATTCTGCAGTCGATTCCTGTATTGAGCTTTCTGCCGGGCGTCATGCTGGCGATGGTAGCGCTGTTTCCGCGGCATCAGCTTGGAGTGGAGATGGGGGCCATTCTGCTGATCTTCACCGGCCAGGTTTGGAACATGGCCTTCAGCTTCTACTCGTCGCTGAAGAGTATTCCCCGCGATATGCGCGAGGCAGCGAAGATTTCTCACTTCAACTGGTATCAGCGCTTTACGAATCTCGAGCTGCCGTATGCCGCGATCGGACTCGTGTGGAACTCTATGATGTCGGTCGCGGGCGGATGGTTCTTCCTGATGGCGTGCGAGATGTTCGTGCTGGGCGACAAGGATTTTCGCCTGCCGGGATTGGGTTCGTATCTGCAAACCGCGGCCAGCGCAGGCGACACGCGCTCGATCCTTTGGGGGGTCGCGACCATGATCCTGGTGATTGTTCTGATGGACCAGGTTATGTGGCGTCCGGTGATTGCCTGGGCGGAGAAGTTCAAGATCGAGCAGGTGGAAAGTGCCGATGCGCCGCAGTCTTGGTTCCTCGATCTGATCTCGGGCTCACGCCTGCTGGCGAAATTTCGCAAGCGAGTTTCACGGCCGTTGCGCGAGCGGATGGCGATGCACTTTGCGCGTCAGCACCATGCGGCGAGGAACCTGACTCGGCCGGCGTGGAAGATTTGGGGAGGGCGCGCTATGGCTGCGCTGGCAGCGTGTGTCGTGTTATATGCGATGCTTCGCGCAGGCGGTATGTTGAGTCAGCTTACGCGCCCCGAGTATGAAGAAATTATGCGTGGTGCCGCGGCCACTTTCTTGAGGGTGGTGGTGGCGTTGGTGATTGGCGCCTTATGGACGATTCCTGTGGGAGTGGCGATCGGATTTAATCCCAAGCTAGCGCGCATTGCGCAGCCATTGGCCCAGATCGCGGCCTCGGTGCCGGCGACTGCGCTGTTTCCCATCGTGCTGCTGTTGTTGATCCGGATCGGCGGCGGGTTAGGAATTGGGTCAATTGTGCTGCTGCTGTTGGGAACGCAATGGTACATCCTGTTCAACGTGATTGCCGGAGCGATGGCGATTCCCACCGACCTGCGCGAGGCGGCGACGCTGTTTCGTTTCAACTCCAGCCAGCGCTGGCGGACGGTGATTCTGCCCGGCATCTTTCCTTACCTTGTGACCGGGCTGGTGACGGCTTCAGGCGGTGCGTGGAACGCCAGCATCGTGGCCGAGTACTTCCGCTTCAAGGACCACACCTACACCACGGTCGGGCTGGGCGCGACCATCTCGGGCGCCACGGATGGAGGGAATTTCGACCTCCTGTTAGCGTCGACGATCGTGATGGCAATGGTGGTGGTGACGATCAACCGGCTGGTATGGCGGCGGATGTATCGCCTAGCGGCGAACCGATATACGTTGGAAGTATAGCGCTACGCTCAGCTAGACTACCTGCATCATGACCGTTCAAGAGCAGTATGCCGTCCTCTTCGTCGGATTGCTGTTTCTCGGGATGCTGGTGTGCCTGGAAATCGGCTTGCGGCTGGGCCGTCGCACAAAAGTTGCCGAGGGTGCCAAGCAGGGTCTGGGGATAATTGAAGGCGCGATGTTTACGCTGCTCGGGCTGCTGGTGGCCTTTACGTTTTCAGGTGCTGCGGAGCGCTTTGAGGGACGCCGGCACTTGATCGTCGAAGAAGCCAACGATATCGGCACCGCCTACCTGCGTGTGGATCTGCTGCCAGCGGACGCGCAGCCGGAGATTCGGGACCTGTTCCAGCGTTACGTGGACAGCCGGATCGAG